>Ga0209067_10000114_pt1 | contig 54402 bp, 45 predicted proteins | sample ColStrG_CSR_2013_FD_187199 | JGI IMG/M metagenome (GOLD analysis project Ga0209067, IMG submission 187199) | Freshwater sediment microbial communities in response to fracking from Pennsylvania, USA - Cold Stream Run_MetaG_CSR_2013 (SPAdes)... | ecosystem: Environmental > Aquatic > Freshwater >...
TCACGAAAAGTGATCGGTTTATGGATGTGGTAATGACCCCAACCTCCTGGCCAGTAGCAATAATGGGCGGGAAGGCAATTATGACTAATGCCGTGAATAACACCAAAGAACAGCTTATTGCGGTGGGGGTTACAGGTGCAGCGAGCGCAGGTATCCAGTATGGAACAACAGGAGAAGTAAAACTATCCGACGTAATCGGATCTGTAGTCGTTGGTGGGATTACTACCGGTAAAGGGTACAATCCGACCATGTCATGGAATGCAGCAGGCGGTTATTACCAGGCGGAAATCAGCGGGGACGATCCATTTATGGCTGCTTTGATGAGTAAGACCGGCGCATCAGTAGGATATACGGCTGGTAATATTATAAAGATACCGTTTGATAAAGTGTTTAATCCGGTCTCAAAACAATATGATTGGGTTCAGACAGGAGTGTGGACAATATCTAAGCCTGTTCCTCAAAATGCCACTCCATCAATAGCTGCCAATGTTACCGACTCTGCGGCATCGGGTCTTTTCAACCAATCTGCAAATAAAATCGTAGAGGAGAAGAAATGATGAAAGTGCCAACTTGGAAGCTAGCTATGCTGCTTATTTATTCTTGCACTGTCGCCTCTGCTTGTATGTTTATAATTAGTCTTTTTTTTCAATGGTTGCCTGGAAGTGGAGTGTTTAATGATTTTTTCGGAAGCCATCAATTACGTATTGCTTTCAAAATGGCAGTTATTGGTTTTGTGTTGGGAGTCTTAATATGGTTATCTTATTATATTCCCTACAGGAAAAAATCACTTAATAGATAAACTATGTTTATTTATGGTTATCCTTAATATAAGTAAATCCCGGTCAACTGACCGGGATTTTTGCTTTCAAGCCCTGAATCCTCCCACTTACTGCCAACGCAACTGAAGCTCTCCGGGCGCAGTGGTAATCTCCAGCTGTCCCGCCTCAGTGATACCGAAGCCGGTCAGCCAGTCGCCGCCGATAATCACCTCGCCATTCTTCCGCACACAGTCGGCCCATGAATCCTGCAACTGCAGGCTGGCTTCGCAGAGTGCTCGCTACTCGGCTTCATCGGTGACGACAGTCACTGTCAGCGAGTCAAGCCGTAGCGTCACCCGGAACGGCGTGTCGGTGATAAATACGAGCGCGGCTAGCTGGCCGCCTGTGATGATCAGCTCCGGGAGGGGGTTCTGAATAAAAGTCATACTCACACATTCTCCTCCGTGAGGTGCATGATGCGGATAATCAGCTGGCCCTGTTCGGCGATAATGCTCACCAGCTGGCCCCGGATAAATCCCCACTGTTCCAGCCAGCGTCCCTTGATGGTGAGTTGTGGCAGTGGATTCGGTCCGCCACCGTTGGGACGGTATCCGACGATACTTTTGCGGGCTTGGGATACGGCGGGTTCTGACATAGAATCTCTTCCAGCCATAATTAACTCCTACCTAGTTAGTTGTGGTCAGCGGGCTGTTGGTGTTCCACCACCTTCAGCTCGCGCTAAAAATCTCTGCTTACGTTCTTCCTTTTCTGTTTTCTCCTGTTCAAATACACACCGCCCACTTTGTAAACTTGCTGAAAGCTAAGTAATAAACTGCGAGGCGTCTCTGAGAAACGGATTGTTTTTCCTTACACTATTTCGTTTATATCCTCTTCCCAATACCCTCTTCAAAAATCTGCAGCCAGTCTTTTTTTCACATGAGTGTGGCGATTTCCGACATCGCATAAGAGTGAAATGAAGATGACAGGGAAAAGGATGACAGGCAAGATGACACCACAAACGACACCACGCGAGAGTCCGGCTATGAGCACTATCCACTTCAGAATTGATGACGACATTAAACGACTGGCCATGCAGGCCGCCGAGCGCCAGAAGAAGACGCTGACAGAGGTTATGCGTCAGCGAGCGGAAGAGCTGGCAGCGGAAGAGCGGCAGTTTCAGGATGGCCAGCATGATGCCTGGCTGGAACAGCAAATAACGGCGGCATTCAGTCGTTATGATGCCGGTGAAAGTGAGTTCATTAGTAATGATGAAATGAATGCCCGCATGGAAGAACTGAAAGCGCAGGCCGCGCGGGGAACATTGTGATATCAGCTGTTCAGTGGGAAAAACAGGCGCAGGCGGACAGGGAGACGATATTTCGTTATCTGTATCGTGAGGCTGGCCTGCTGGTAGCCAGTGCAACAGACGATAAGTTTACCAGCGTGGCCAGTCTGCTTAGCGAAAACCCGCGGGCTGGTACAAAAGTCGGAACAGAAAAACAGTATAAACTGGTAGTTCCCCGCTTTCCGTTCATCATCATCTATGTTGCTGAAGCAGAGGCGGTTCGCATCCTGCGGGTACTGCACACATCCCGTAAGATAACGGGCCGCTATCAAAGATAGTTAGCTGGTTCACCGCGCATCAGAATGTCAGGCATACGGACGTCGTCAGATCGAACGGCACGCTTCAAAGGTGGAATAAACCATTAACCCCCAAACCGTACTCCGCACTTCGCCACCTGCCAGCCACAGCACCCATCACGCCGCAGGTGGCGATGTCCGCGCAAAGCTCTCGCGCTGAAACAGCGTTTCCGCCAGCTTCACCAGCGCCGGTCGTTCGACACACCAGTTCGGCACCACGCGGCGGAAATTGAGGTAGCCGATCATGCATCCGGTGGCGATATCCGCCAGATTGAGCTGGCCGTTGTTAAGCCATTTGCCCTCTGCGGCCTTTGCTTCCAGCATATCGAGGCTGCGCTGAATCTTTTCACGATTACGCAGCAATACTTCCTCAGACTGCAAATCCCCCGGACGCATCTGCTCGCGCACGATCACCAGCGCGGCATCGCTGACGCCATCCGCCAGCTTTTCCAGTTGACGGATGTTAAGTGATTCAAGCGGATCGGCAGGCAGCAGAGCAGGCTCCTCGCCGCGCAGTTCCAGAAACTCCGCAATGATGCTGGAATCGAACCAGATTTGCTTATCGTCAGCGACCAGCGCCGGAACTTTGCCCAGCGGATTGTAGTGCGGCACGTGGCTGTCATCGCTGTAAGGCGATGCGTTAACGAATTCAAAAGTAATGCCTTTTTCCAGCATGATAATCGAAATCTTACGCACAAATGGGCTGGTATAGCTGCCAATCAGTTTCATCGGGTTCTCCAGAGTCAGTGACTATTCGCCAGGAAACATAAAAGGATTGAGACTGCTGCGCGCGAAGCCTTCCTGCTCCATTTTGGCATCCAGTATCAGCGACGCCAGGTCATCTGCAACCGGTTCAATGGCCGGATCTTTCTCCTGATAAAGCATCTTCAGGTAGGTGCCGCAGTCGCCACAGCTTTCAGCCTTCACCGCCGCCTGCTCACTGTTGAGCGACCAGTAGTGCAGGTCTCGGGCCTGTTCGCACTGGGCACATTTGCTGCGCACCACATGCCATTCACTTTCGCACAGATTGCAGTGCAGATAGCGCGCGCCTTTAGGACTGCCCATGTGCATCACGCTGGCGACCGGCATACTGGCGCAGACCGGACAGAACTGACGCTGATCGCCCATCTCAGCGCGTGCAATGCCTGGTATCAGGGCCGCCATCTGCGCCCAGTAGAGCGAGAGTGCCGCCCAGATAAAGGGCGCTTTATCGCTGCTGACCAGCGCATAATCGCCGGTAAACAGCGCGCTGGCCAGCGTCTCAAGCTCCGTGGCCGACGCCTTCTCCAGATTCTCAAGCACCGCCAGCGCCTGACCGCTCATTTCCGGTTTCAGCTCGGCAATCAGCGAATGCAGCAGCCGTTGCCAGTGCGGATCGCGCGACAGGGTGTGAATGTTCAGTGGCGGCTTACCCTCGCTAGCGCTCTGCGTCAGTCGGGCATGCAGGTCGATGTGCAGCGGATGGTCATACAGCACAATCTCCTGTGCTTCTGCGATCACCGCAGCAAAACGCAGGTAGTCGCCGAGGGGATTTTTCGCCGCCAGGTCGCGCAGTCGCGCAGCACGACGACTGTATAAATTTTTCAGCCGTGGAAAAAGTAACGGCGGAATCATCTCCGCCGTTGTCTTTTCGCTTTTCTCCAGCTGATCTTGCGGGATTATGCGAATACTCATCAGGGGCGTTTTTCCTGTTTTATTGGTGGATGACGCTGCTCATGGTACCAGCCAGGATGATGATGTCTGGCCCATTCAGCGCTGACCCATCCTTCCACCATCGCGGTCAGCATGCCTTTGACCCACAATACAGCATAAATATGCACCATAATGACGATGATCAGCGCCACCGCTGACACCGAATGCACAATCAGCGCCAGACGACTCAGCGGAATGGCGAAGGCATCGGCAAAGTAAGGTCGCCAGATCACAATGCCGCTGGCAAGCAGCAACACTAAGCTGATAATAGCAGCCCAGAATACACACTTCTGACCAAAGTTATGTTTACCGGTATCACCCACCTCTGTATTCAGCGCCATCCGGTGAATATTTTTGGCCTGGTACAGGTCATCGCGATTGATCAGGTTGTGTTTCCGGTAATGCAAAAACATCGGCATAAAAGCGGCCAACATCACCACGCTAACAAAAGGATGCAGAATACGCGCCAGGTGTGGCGTGCCAAATATTTGCATCAGCCAGTTAAATAACGGAAAGAAAACCCTCATCCGCTTAACGCGGCCATGACAAGGCAAATCGCGACGATCCAGTGACTGATACGTTCGGGTGCGTGGTTACGCACCCGATGATCGGGCTTTTTCATTATTGATGCAGCTCAGGCTGATCGTCGTTGTTGTTATGCTCTTCAGGGACGCGGTTCGGGCCAACACCGACATAGTGGAAGATTAAGGCGGTGAACGTAGCGGCAAAACCTGGCGCCGCCAGCGGTTTCCAGACCCCCTTCCAGAAGGTCACGGTCGGGCTGATGCCCGGGTTAGCAGGCAGTCCGTGATAGAGCTGAGGCATGATGCAGCACCCACATTACGTGGGTGCCGCCCCCCCTTCCGGGTCGTAGAGGCCAGCCTGCGCAAACCCGCGCGACTTCAGCTCCGCCACGCGTTCCTCTGCCAGCGTCGCATATCGCTGCTGCCGAAACGAATGGCACCGGTCGGACAGGTCTTCACACAGGTGCGTTCCTGACCCATGCTGACGTGATCTTTGTGCAGGGTGCATTTGTCGGCACGGTTATCCCCTTTATTCAGTCGTGGCACGTTGAACGGGCAGCACGCGATGCAGTAGCCGCAGCCGATACACTGTTCAGACTGAAAATCGACAATGCCGTTGGCGTACTGAATAATGACGCCTGCTGACGGGCAGTCTTTCAGACAGCCGGGATCGGCGCAGTGCAGGCAGCCATCGTTGCGAATCAGTCAGATGAGCTAGCCGTTCTCTTCGACTTCCAAAAAGCGCAACACCGTCCAGGATTTGGCGGTCAGGCCATCTGGTTGCCTTTCGGCATCCAGCCGCCGCTGTAGATCCAGCAGGCGTGGCTGCGCCTTTCCCGGTAAGAAAACCGCATGAATTGCCCCGCTGTTTATTTGCGCTACCAGGGGCAAAAAGGCAGAATCAGTGCGCGTCAGTGGCCTGCTGCACGGGGCACTGAATTTCATTGTTTATTAACAACAGGTCATACTTTTTGAAATCTATCCAGCCTGACTCAGGCGAAGATTTAACAAATCAGGCCGGCGTCAGCAGGACGCAGGTGTGGCAGCGCGCCGATCTGTCCGAAGCTCAGACTGACTGGCTGGCGGACGAGGTTCCGGTGGCGCTGGTCTTTAACGGCATCTCTCATGTGGTGATGATGACCACGCCCAAAGACCTGGAGGCGTTTGCGCTGGGTTTTTCTCTGTCAGAGGGCATTATCGATGCACCCGGCGACATTTTCGGCATGGATATCGTACCGGGTTGTCACGGTATTGAGGTTCAGATTGAGCTTTCCAGCCGCCGTTTCATGGCGCTGAAAGAACAGCGTCGCGCGCTGGCAGGCCGGACCGGCTGCGGCGTGTGTGGCGTTGAACAACTGGACCAGATTGGCAAGCCGCTATCTCCGCTGCCGTTTACCCAGACCTTCGCGCTGGATCAGCTCGATCGGGCGCTGGGTCGGTTGAAAGATTATCAGCCGGTCGGACAGAAAACGGGCTGCACCCATGCTGCCGCGTGGATCCAGCCCGATGGTCAGTTGGCCAGTGGCTGTGAAGATGTGGGTCGCCATGTGGCGCTGGATAAACTGCTGGGGTATCGCAGCCAGGCAGAGTGGGGACCGGGAGCGGTGCTGGTCTCCAGCCGCGCCAGCTATGAAATGGTACAGAAGTCCGCTATGTGCGGCGTTGAGATCCTGTTTGCGGTCTCGGCGGCGACCCGGCTGGCGGTTGAGGTGGCTGAGCGCTGCAACCTGACGCTGGTTGGGTTTAGTAAACCTGGCCGTGCCACAGTCTACAGTCATCCTGAGCGACTGCGTTAAACCACCACTACCTCTGGCAACGCCTGCTGCAATGCCTCAAGTGCGTCACTGTTGTGGCCGTTGCTGTCGGTAATCAACAGGGTGATCGCCTGGGGCGGCGCGTAAACCGTGCGGCTGACCACACCCAGTTTGGCGTGATCGGCCAGCAGATAGCAGGATGCAGATTGCTGCATCATCGCCCGGGCGATGGCCGCTTCGTGCGGGTGAAAACTGCTGGCACCCCAGGCCGCCTCAATACCGACCGGCGACAGTAGCGCTACATCGGCACGGTAGCGGATGATTTCGCTTACGGTGATTTCGCCGCGCGTCTGTTGGGCTCCTGCTGACATCGTTCCGCCCAGCAAAATAATCTGATTATTCAGCGGCTGATCTTCCTCTCCGGCGCTCAGCGCCAGCGCGGCCTGCAGGCTATTTGTCACTATCGTCAGGCCGGAAAGGGCGTGCAGCTCCTCTGCCAGCAGCGTGGTGGTGGTACCCGCATCAAGAAACAGCGTCTGCCCGGGCTGCAGTAACTGCGCAGCGGCGTGGGCGATGGCGCGCTTCTCCCGGGTCTGGGTACGGCGGCGTTTCGTCAGCGGCGGTTCAGCCGGCGTTTCAATTGCCACCAGTCCGCCATGAACGCGGCGCGCCAGACCCAGCGCTTCCAGCTCAATGATGTCGCGGCGCGCGGTTTCGCGCGACACCGCCAGCTCCCTGATAATGCGCTCGGTACTCACCTGGTTAAACCGGGCGAGTAAGGTACGGATGCGATGAAGGCGCGTTTCCTGCAACATAGAGGTTTCCTTGTAAAACGCGAAAAGCACGGATGATACGTCAGTGAAGCGCACGATTCCGTCTGAATCAGAAGGCAAGCTTAGCGGAGCGATCCGCCTGCGTCATGTGTATTTTAATGTATTTGTGTATTTGGTTGCATTTTAGATTCAGGCAGGCATGATAAAGGCGTCCGCTTTTCTTCCTTCATCTTTGTCACGGGAGTCATTATGGCCACGCGTTCCACCATTATGGATACCAACAGTTTTCGTGCCGAACACGCCGATGCGCTCGACAGCGATACGCGCAAACTGACCGATAAACGCAGCAAAGTGCTGGGTGAATCCTATCGCCTGTTCTATCGCAAACCGGTTCATCTGGTGCGGGGTGAAGGGCAATATCTGTGGGATGCGGCGGGCGATAAATATCTCGACGTCTACAACAATGTGGCGAGCATCGGCCATTGCCATCCGGCCGTGATTGAGGCAGTGACCCAGCAGATGAAAATGCTGAACACTCACACCCGTTACCTGCATGAAAATATCCTCGACTACAGTGAAGCGCTGCTGGCGACCACGCCTGCAGCTATTGATCGCGCGATGTATATGTGTACCGGATCAGAAGCTAATGATCTGGCAATCCGCGTGGCTCGTGCCTTTAGTGGCGGCAGCGGGATTATTGTCAGTAAAGAGGCCTATCACGGCACCAGTGAGCTGACTTCCGGTGCCTCTCCGGCGCTGGGCAGTGGACAGCCGCTGGCGCCCACCACGCGGCTGGTGATGCCGCCGGATGCTTATCGTGTGGATGCGCCTGACCTCGGCGACTGGTTCGCTGACCAGATTCAGCAGCAGATTGATGATATGGCAGCGCACGGCATTAAATTTGCCGGTTTCCTGGCGGACTCGATTTTTTCCTCGGACGGCGTTCTGCCCGATCCGCGCGGCTTCCTGAAAAAAGCGGTAGAGGTGGTGCATGCCAACGGTGGCATCTTTATTGCCGATGAAGTGCAGCCTGGCTTTGGCCGTACTGGCGATGCGTTCTGGGGTTTTGGCCGTCACGATGTCGTGCCTGATGTCATTACCACGGGTAAGCCGATGGGCAATGGCATTCCGGTTTCCGGGCTGCTGGCAAAAAGCGAGGTGCTGGCCGCCTTCAGCGACTCAATTCCCTACTTCAATACGTTCGGTGGCAATCCGGTGGCGATGGCAGCGGCACAGGCAGTACTGAAGGTGATCACCGAAGAGGGTTTGCAGGAGCACAGCCGGGTGGTCGGCGCGAAGCTGCTGGCTGAGCTGAGGACCCTGATGGATCGCTATGCGTGCGTGGGGGATGTAAGGGGTGCCGGACTGTTTATCGGCTTTGAACTGGTTACTGATCGACACAGCAAATCACCGAATAAAACGCTGGCGCTGGATTTGATCGAGAAACTGCGTGAACATCGTGTGCTGACCTCGGTCGCTGGCCCGTATGGGAATGTGCTGAAACTGCGTCCGCCACTGGCTTTCCAGGAAAGCGATATTGACTGGCTGGTTGGCGCACTGGACAGCGCGCTGCGCGAGCTGGGTCAGTAACGCGCAGGTCAGGGCAGAGACAGCATTCGTGCGGGATGCGTAGCCGCTGGCGGCGCTGGCTCAGCGCGCCCCTCTCTGTCTGATAAGGCTTAAAAGGCAGAGTCAGCATCAGCATGCTGTAAAAACAATGGGTTGCTTTTGCCAGATTTCTCAAATCCTTAGGGTTAATAGGGCATTGATTACCCTTTTACGCTACATGAATTTAACTATAATGATTCGACTGCTTACGCGGCACGTCCTGAATTCGTCGTGCTGCTCACACTAAATGGAGAGGAAGAACATGAGTTATTCACTGCCATCCCTGCCTTACGCATACGACGCACTGGAACCGCATTTCGACAAGCAGACGATGGAAATCCATCACACTAAACACCACCAGACCTATGTGAACAACGCTAACGCGGCGCTGGAAGGCACTGAATTTGCCAATCTGCCGGTAGACGAGCTGATCACCAAACTGGATCAGCTGCCAGCAGATAAAAAAGGCCCATTGCGTAACAATGCAGGCGGTCACGCTAACCACAGCCTGTTCTGGAAAGGCCTGAAAACCGGCACCACGCTGCAGGGCGACCTGAAAGCGGCTATCGAGAAAGATTTCGGTAGCGTAGAGAAATTCCAGGAAGAGTTCGAGAAAGCGGCAGCGACCCGTTTCGGCTCTGGCTGGGCGTGGCTGGTTAAAAAAGGCGACAAACTGGCTGTGGTGTCTACCGCAAACCAGGACAACCCGCTGATGGGTGAAGCGGTTGCTGGCGTTTCTGGCTTCCCGATTATCGGACTGGATGTGTGGGAACACGCTTACTATCTGAAGTATCAGAACAAGCGCCCTGACTACATCAAAGCGTTCTGGAACGTGGTTAACTGGGACGAGGCCGCTGCCCGCTTCGCGACTGCTCAGTAAGTTAACCTAACGTAAACGCAATGAAGATAAACCGGCGAATTTTATTTCGCCGGTTTTTTTGTCTTTAATGCCCGCCCCCCAAAATTAAACCAAAAATAAACGGATCTCGCTTTTTAACCGCCGCGCTTTTAACGTTATTCCACATTAACATTCCGTTGATACTCGTTGTTTTATTCTCAGTGACATTCCTGCTCAATGCGTGTCGCTGACTATGTCAATTATCACTACTCACGAAACCACGACCGATTCTTCTGCTTCGCTTTTCTTTCAGTTAATTAGTGGGAAATACGTACCGGATAAACTCTGGATGAGTAAACGTTTCCGGCTGAAATTTGTATTAAGAACCTTAATATCGCCGCTGACCACGCTGCATTATCTGGATCAGCTGTCGCATTTACCGCAACTCCCTCTGTTGATGGGTACCCAGGGATTGCTGCCAGCCAAACTGCACCGGCCCTATCTGCGTTCAGGGTTGAGCATTGCTGCGCGTGCGCAGGCGATACTTGATCATTACACCCTGATGAATAATCTTGAAAATCCTGCGCTGCGTCAGCTGCTGCAGAGCGCCACGGATAATCCGCTGGCCACGCTGACCGGTAAAAATAGCGAGACCTTTTTACTCTCCTGCAGTTCCGGTTATTTCGATCGGGAAGGGGAAGTCACACTGGTATTACGTTATAACGACGAGATTATTGCTTCGCTTTCATTTTCAATTCTCAATGAGAATACCCAGCGTACCTTATTAATTGGCGGATTACAGGGGCCGCGGAAACATATTAATAATGAGGTGATCCGCGAGGCGACCAAGGCTGCTCACGGTCTTTTTCCGAAACGCCTGTTAATGGAGGCGGTGTTTATTGTTGCCAGGCAGTGCGGCGTGGAAAATATTCTGGCGGTGGGCGATGAGACCCATGTATTCCGCAGCCTGCGTTATCGCCATAGCAAAGGGGATAAGTTTTTTGCCAGCTACAGTGAATTCTGGCTGTCGCTGAGTGGTGAAGCGCGCAGGGATGGGATGTTTATCCTGCCGCTGAGCCTGCCGCGTAAAACGCTGGAGGAGATCGCCAGTAAGAAGCGGGCAGAGTATCGTCGTCGCTATGAACTGCTGGATGCGCTGGCGGAGCAGGTTTCTGCCGCCGCTGGCGAACGCAAAGCCGATGTCGATCAGGCTGCTGCCTGATCGACCCATCAGAATGCGGTTTTGGCGAAGCCGGTCATCGCTGTCAGACCCATTTCACGTCCCAGCGCGGTCATTGGATGCACCACTACCAGGCCGCGCACGCTTTTCTTCAGCGCGCCCAGATTTGCCTGCTCTTTTTTAGTAATTTCGCGGCTGAAGCCCATTTTTTGCAGTTTCTGCGCCTCGGCACTGAGTTTTTCAACCCGCTGACCGCGCAGACGCTCAATCTCAATCACCAGCGTTTCTTTCTCTTTCAGCAACGCGCCCAGTTTCTCGGCATCACCCGACTCCAGTAACTGCGGCTCTTTGCGGTTTAGTGCGTCCAGCTGATCGCTGAGACGTTTGATTTCGTTCTTTTCTTGCTCTTTCATGACAACAACTCGTTGAGGAAAACAGGCCAAGGATACACCAAATCCGGCGCATGTTCCCGGTTAGGTTAAGACGAAAAAGGCGCCGGAAGGGCGCCTGGCAGGATTAGCTGCCGGACTTTTTGAACGCCTGCTTCATACTGATGCGGGCGATCAGCTCGGTAAGCGACAGTACCATGGTGGATCGCACCATCTGCAGATAGCGCTGCTGCTGCATGCTGCGCAGCTCTGCATCTTCGGTGTGAAACACTGGTGCAGGCGGCCAGGCGGTCACGCAGTGCAGCTCACCAAACGGACCGAGAATTTCATCGTCGGTAAAACGATAATCGCCGCTGTCGTGATTCAGCTCTTCGCGCAGCGCCAACAGCAGTTCACCATCTTCATATTCGTGCCGGCTGATGACGCCAAGACCGTAAATCAGCTTCAGGCGAACCGAGAGTTCGCCCAAAGGCCCATCACCCAGCAGCAGTGGTTCTACCGCATATTTCACCGCGTAGTCATCTTTACGGAAAACCTGCAGCACCAGCAGATTGACGGCTTCAGCCAATAGCTCAACGGCGGCGATCAGAAAGCTTCTCACCGAACGACCGGCGTTCAGGCGCTCAAGCACCCGGTTCTCAAAAGCCTGCTTCTCTTCCATTATTGCCTGCATGGGTTCAATACCGCCGTTGGGCGCAGGCGAACTACGCCCGGCTTGCGTCACTAACACGCGCGCATTATGCCATAGCGTGCCAGGCGCTCACCACAGAAGCCACCACTTCGCTGTCGGCATCCAGCCCTGAAATCTCAGCCAGCGTAGCCTGTGGGCCTTTTTCTGCCAGCAGCGCGGCCAGCTCCTGCGCCTGTGGGTCCTGGTCGCTACGATAATGCATCGCGGCGGCAATACCCTGCACCAGGCTGGCGTGCGGTAAGCCATACTCAATTGTGCCCAGCGTTGGCTTGATCAGGCGATCGCCCGCGCTGAGTTTACGCAGCGGCTGACGACCGACGCGCTCAACATCATCTTTCAGATACGGGTTTTCAAAGCGGCCAAGAATTTTCTGGATGTAGGCCGCATGTTTCTCCGCCTCAAAACCGTAGCGCGTGATCAACACCGCGCCGCTCTCTTCCATAGCGCCCTTCACCACGGCCCGGATTTTTTCGTCAAGGATGGCGTCACGAATGGTCTGGTGACCGGCCAGCTGGCCGAGATAGGCGGTAATCGCGTGACCGGTGTTCAGGGTGAAGAGTTTGCGCTCAACAAACGCCATCAGGTTATCGGTCAGTTCCATACCCGGAATCGCAGGCAGGTCGCCTTTAAACTGGGTTTTATCAACGATCCATTCGCTGAAGGTTTCAACGGTGACGTCCAGCGGGTCGGTGCTGCCCGCCTCAGACGGTGGCACGATGCGATCGACAGCGGAATCTACAAAGCCGACATGCTGCTCCAGCCAGGCGTGATAGTGCTCCGGCAACGCCTTCAGCACATGCTGTTTCAGCTGACTGGTGCCTCGCACCATATTCTCACAGGCGATGATATTTAACGGGCGGCTATTGCCGTTATCGCTGCGTTTTGCCAGTCCTTTGGCCACACTACTGGCAATACGCTCGAGAATCTGCGGACCCACAGCGGTGGTGACCAGATCGACGTCAGAAACCAGCGTGATGATCTCATCGCTGGTGCTGTTTACCGCACTGACGCCTTTAACGGTTTCTGTTTTGGCCTGCTCGCCAACCACATGTACGGGATACTCATGACGCGCGTTCAGTGCGTCCAGCACTGTCTGATTCACATCAGCAAAAACCAGTTCGATACCTGCATCAGCCAGTAATTTGCCGATAAAGCCGCGACCAATGTTTCCTGCTCCGAAATGTAACGCTTTCATAATTTTTGACCCATATCAAATGACGATGGGGCGGGCAAACCCGCCCCAGGAAATCGGGACGGGCATGACCGCCCCAGGGAAAATATCACTAAATTACGCGAGTGCAGGCTTACCGGACAGCAGCTCCAGCACTTCCTGCACGCTGGTCGTGTTAGCCAGCTTCTCAATCACGCTGTCATCATCCAGCGCATTGGTCAGACTGGTGATCACCTGAATGTGCTCGTTGTTGCGGGCAGCAATCCCAATCACCAGGCGCGCCACATCGTCCGGCTCTTCGCCGAACAGGACGCCTGCAGGATATTGACAGAACACCACGCCGGTTTTCAGCACACGATCTTTGGCTTCAACCGTACCGTGCGGCACGGCAATCGACTCACCGAGGTAGGTCGGCGTCAGTTTTTCACGCGCCAGCATCGCGTCAACATATTCAGGCTCAACGTAACCGCCTTTCACCAGCTGTTCACCGGCAAAACGAATCGCCTGCTCTTTGTTACTGGCACGCAGACCGAGGAAGACGTTGTCTGCGCCCAGTTTAAACAGGTGCGCGTTGCCTTCGTCGTAGCTATCTGACAGGGCGGTGGTCACGGTTGCTCGACGCACGTCGCTACGGTTAGCGGCCACCAGACGTTCGGTCAGCGTGCTGTAGAGCGCGCTATCCAGGAAGTTGTTCAGCGAGATATGCTGCGCATGCGGCGCCTGGCGAATAGCGCGTTCGGTCAGGTCACGATGCGTAATCACCAGATCGACATCACCTGGCAGGGCGTTGATCGCGGTGTTGGTCACCGACACATTGCTCAGACCGGCATCCTGCACTTTCTTACGCAGTACGCCTGCACCCATGGCGCTGGAACCCATACCGGCGTCACAGGCGACGATGATTTTACGCACGTGGTGCAGATCGACGCTCATGGCATCGCTGGCGATGGCACCACCCGCTGCGCTCTGGCCTTTCGACTGCGCTTTCATCTCATGCATGCGCTGGGTCGCGGCTTCGATATCATCATCTTCTTTGACTTTGCTGGTTTTCAGCAGGATAGCGGAGACCACGAAAGAGACCGCGAAGGCCGCAGCGATAGCGGCGATGTTAGCTAAGTAGGCACCTTTTGGCGTCATTGCCAGCACGGCCAGGATAGAACCTGGTGAGGCAGGAGAGACCAGGCCGCCGTTCAGTACGGTCAGCGTGAAGACGCCGGTCATACCGCCAAGGATAACCGCCAGCAGCAGGCGAGGGGCCATCAGCACATACGGGAAGTAGATCTCATGGATGCCGCCGAGGAAGTGAATAATGGCCGCACCGCCCGCAGACTGTTTAGCACTGCCACGGCCAAAGAACATGTAGGCCATCAGCACGCCCATACCCGGACCCGGATTCGCTTCAATCAGGAAGAAGATCGATTTGCCGGCTTCGTTCGCCTGCTGGATGCCCAGCGGTGAGAAGATACCGTGGTTAATGGCGTTGTTCAGGAACAGGATTTTCGCCGGTTCCACGAAGATGGAAGTCAGTGGCAGCAGGTTGTTCTGCACCATCAGATTCACGCCCGCAGCGAGAATGTGTGACAGACCTTCAACCAGCGGGCCGATCGCCAGGAACGCCAGCAGTGCCAGAATCATGCCGATAATACCGGCCGAGAAGTTGTTAACCAGCATCTCGAAGCCGCTTTTGATTTTGCCGTCAATCGCCCGGTCAAACGACTTAATCGCCCAGCCGCCAAGCGGACCGGCAATCATCGCACCGAGGAACATCGGCATATCTGCACCGACAATCACACCCATGGTGGTAATCGCACCAACCACGCCGCCGCGATCGCCCCCCACCAGACGCCCACCGGTGAAACCGATCAGCAGTGGCAGCAGGTAGGTGATCATCGGGCCAACCAGTTTGGCCAGCGTTTCGTTAGGGATCCAGCCAGTTGGAATAAACAGTGCGGTGATGATACCCCAGGCGATAAACGCCCCGATGTTCGGCATCACCATATTACTCAGAAAGCGACCAAAGCTCTGTACTTTGACCTTCACTGATGAGGACATAAACCCACCCCTTATTGAGACGCGCTGCAATAGGAGAGCGCGCTTGTTTTTGTTTAGCCACCCCGACGCGAAGCCGGTGGTATTACTGTATGCTCGCGGACTCTATCACGCGAATTTGACGCTGCGTAGCGCATGGAGCAAGTGTGATCTGTATCACTGATTCAGGGTGGTGACAGGGGGGGTTTGCGTGACTTCGATCACATTTGTATCGGTGTTAAGGCTTGTTTTGCCTGGATTTTGGCCGGGCTGGCAGGTTGTCTGTGAGCTGAATCACACTTAGCGGCAGGGTGTTTGTTATATAAATGTGACTTTGATCACAAACTATTTTTGGTCGAAAATGCGCCAGATCACACTTCATTATCCAGGTGACAGGCAGAGAGATGAAAAGGGGAATGAGCCGGGCAGACGAATAACGCCTGCCCGTTAAACGGTTTTACTGCAGACCACCCTGGACGGCTGCCTGAGCCTGAGGAAGTGCCTGGGCATTGGCTGATAAGGTGCTCATCAGCGCGTTATATTGCGAAGCCTGATCCTGCGTCGGGAACTGCACGCCGCCATCATTAAAGCTGACACGGGTTCCCTGCGTTTGCAGGAAATCGCCGGTCTGCACGGCACCCTGGCTCAGTGCCTGGAGTTTTGGCAGCAGCGGAATCAGCTGATTGGCGGGCACCGTCACCACTTTGTTATACGCCGTGTCGTAGACCTTTTTCAGGTCATCCGGCTGCTTCAGGGCGGCTTTGCTGCTGTCCGCCTGCATTTTGGCGCTTTCAATCTGCTGGGTAACGATCACCAGTGCGCTATTCGCCTGACGCAGGGCATCACGACGGCTGAGATAATCCTGCGGAACGCGAATGGCAGAAAGCTCATCCACCACCGGACGCATACCCTGTTCAACTGCTTTGTTCGCCTGCTGCGAAAAGCCATACATGATGGCGTAATCGCTGGCGAAGTTACCAAAGCTCTGCTTCTGATTTTCGCTGAGGCTGGGCAGATGCTCGCCGCTGCGCATCACGGTGTTCTGGAGAAAATCGATAAATGCTTTACGCTGCTCGCCTTCTTTATCACCGCATGCGGTGAGTTGCAGCACGATCAGCGCGCCAGCGAGCATCATGCCGCCGCGTGCCATAAGGCGTGTAAGTCCTGAAGCCATGGGTTCAACTCCTGTCGGTGATACTGTCGGATGTCCAGGTAAGAATGGCCTAAAGAATAGAACAAACCTGAGCCACGGCACAATGTGAAACCACCTGTTAAACAGATGCTTTGTGAATCGCCAGTTGCAGAACGGAATCGCCCGTGCGTCAGAGCGCGCTGCGTTCACTGCCATCACAGGATTCAGCGCGCAAATCTGAAAGGCGTGTTCAGAAGCCTGGTGCTCACTGCGCGGCCTTAGAACACGACGGCCTGGCCATCTTTGCGACTCTCGCTGGCCGCAATGTAGAAGCCCTGCGGATCGCGCATTATCGCCTGCGCACCACCAAAGTTGTAATTGCTCAGAGGATCTTCCAGTACCACGTTGTGACCCATCCGGCGCAGGGTACTCAGGGTATTGCGATCGAGTGTTGATTCAAACATCACCTCGCGCCCCCGTACCACGCGCCAGCGCGGCGCATCAATCGCGGCCTGAGGATTTTGCCGGTGCAGCATAATTCGCAGTGCCAGCTGGACGTGTCCCTGTGCCTGCATCGGCCCGCCCATCACGCCAAATGCCATCAGTGGCTGGCCCTGCTGATCCCGCGCAAAGGCCGGGATAATAGTGTGGAAGGGGCGCTTACCGCCCGCTACAACGTTGGGATGGCCTGGATCGAGCGAAAAGCCCGCGCCACGGTTCTGCAGGCTGATGCCGGTATCGGGTACCACCACGCCGGAACCAAATCCCATGTAATTAGACTGAATGAATGAAACCATCATGCCGCTGGCATCCGCTGTCGCCACATAAACCGTGCCGCTTTGCTGTGGGGAGCCAAAACGAAAATCTCCCGCCCTGTCAGGATCAATTAACGCTGCCCGCTGGCGGATATAGTCGTTGCTCAGCAGGTGTTCAGCCGGAAATTCGAGGTGATCTTCATCGGTGACATAGCGTTCCAGATCAACCAACGCCAGTTTCATCGCCTCAATAGAGAGATGCAGCCACTGCGGTGAATCGGGTGCATAGCGATTGATCTTCCACGCTTCCAGAATGCCGAGCGCAATTAAAGTTGCGATCCCCTGACCATTCGGCGGCAGCTCCTGCACCGATCCGCCAGCAAACGGATGCGACAGTAAGTTAACCCAGTCAGCACGATGGTTTTTTAAATCCTCCAGCGTCAGGGCGGCGCCATGTTCGCGGGCGAAGGCCGCCATTTTCTGCGCCAGCGCGCCGCGATAAAAACTTTCACCTTCAGTCTCAGCGATCGCCTGCAGGGTGCGGGCCTGCGCTGGGCTGCGGAAAAGCTCGCCCGTACGCGGTGGACGGCCCTGCGGCGCAAAGCAGTCGCTGAAGCCAGGCTGATCCCGTAGCTTGTCATAGCCACGCTGCCAGAGCTGACCAATCAGTGGCGATACCGGAAAGCCGTCACGCGCATAGTCAATCGCCGGTTGCGCCAGGGTGGTCAGCGGTAAGGTGCCGAAGCGCTGCGCCAGCGTCACCCATGCCGAGACTGCCCCCGGCACAGTGACGGACTCCCAGCCGGTTTCAGGCATCGCGCTCAGAGCGGCAAAGCGTTCGGGATGCCGTCCCAGACAATCGCAAACGCATCACTGCCAATGCCGTTTCCGGTTGGCTCCAGTACGGTTAGGGCGATGGCAGTAGCGATCGCCGCGTCAACAGCATTACCCCCCTGTTGCAGCATACGCAAACCCGCCTGCGCCGCCAGCGGTTGTGAGGTCGCGACGGCATTACGCCCCATCATCGGTACGCGATGAGAAGGGTATCCGACGTTAAAATCTGTTTCACGCATCGCTTTTCCTTACAGGGTTCAGGTGTGGCCCGTTATTGGCACGATATCGCGTGGCTGCACGTTTAACGCGCATCGGGGTGACAGGCGACTGCACCAGCATGAGGCGTCTGCCGTTTCATGAAGGTGCCTGTTGATTAATCTGGCGATACCGCCGCGTTCAGGTTAAAAGATTCACCCGCTTTGCTTTGTGACCCGCCGCGCACCAGCGCGTAGCCTCCACCAGGACTATTCTTAATTTCATAAGAACATTGAATATAGATGTTCAGGAAGTAAACCATTGGCGTATATTTTGCACACACTCTGAAGAGGTCTGGTGCCTCACAGAAATGAGAATATGCCCGCAGAAAGCTTGATGGCATCCACATAAATAACACACAACATTTGATTTTTTTGCCCACTATGAAGGCACAAAATTCAACAGCCTCAGCGTATTAGAGGCGCTGGAACTTTTCCGGCAAACAATAGTAAAAAAAAATAATTATAAATTGCGCGGCAAATAGTCAGGTCTCTATCCATACTTAGTCTCCCGGCATTTGTTGCAGTGTTCTGACATCTTTAAAGCAGTGCATAGCAGGCTGTGTCCCGTAGTGGTTTCTCTCATAACAAAAACAAACCCTTGCGGGATCCAGCCTGTAACAGGCCCGGTTTCAGAGTCCTGACTTCAGGCTCGTACCTCTCTACTTTCACGTGCTTCATAGTGAGTTTTTAAGGAGTTCTCTATGGAATTAAAAGACCCGATGTTTGAATTGCTCAGCAGCCTTGAGCAGATTGTTTTGACACGTGATGATCGCGCCGCCGAGTTACTTTTTCAGCGTCAGCAACCCGCCCAGCCAGAGCCGCAGCGTCTGCGCGAAATGACCGGCATGCAGGTTGATGAGTTTGCAAAAGTGATGGGCGTAAGCGTTTCTTCCGTGAAAAGCTGGGAAGCCCGGCGTACCCGTCCTTCAGCGACGGCACAGAAATTGATGAAGTTATTACATGCCAATCCCTATCTGGGGCGACAGTTGCTAGAATAAACAGACATCACGAAAAGAACCCGCCTGAGGCGGGTTTTTTATTAGCGCAATTCGCTGTATTTAGCTGCCTGTTTCACAAACCAGCTCTCCGGCACGCTATAGGGGGGCTCCCGCAACTGTGCAAGCCCGCTTTCTATAATCGTGGAAGCCTGCTGCCATAACTGCGCATCTCCCTGTTTCAGCAACTCAATCTGTATCTGCTTTTCAACCAGGTAAACCCGGGCAAAGTCAGGATCAAAACGCACAATAGCGCGGGTGTTATCGATGATGTCAGCCAGTTTGATGGTCTGCGCTTCAGGACTGGCGCTGGCAGTATGGCGGAAATGGGCCAGTTTACGGGCCGCCCGGTTTTTTGCGGCAGCGGGTGCGTGATTGGTCAGCATCTCCACCAGACTGGCCACGTGCGCACCAAAGTAGGCTTCGATATCACCCTGCGTGGTTAAGGTATCTTCCACGGTGTCGTGCAGCCAGGCTGCCGCTAATAAGGCATCGTCATGGCTGACGCTGCGCACCAGTTCCACCACCGCTGCCGGATGAACAATGTAAGGCTCATCGGTATATTTGCGGCGCTGACCGGCACGGGCATGTGCTTCGGTGGCGAAGCGACGCGCCTGTTCTTCCAGTGAATTCTGCATGCTTTTTCCCCTGACAAAAAGTTTGCTTGCAATTATCTAGCGCGCTATTTATATTAATCACCATGAACAGTGATCAAGATGACAAAAAAGTGAAAACGATGCCACTGTTGGTCGATCAGCATCTCTGCTTTTCTCTTTATTCTGCCAATCTGGCGATGAGCAAAGTCTATCGCCAGTTGCTGAGCCAGCTTGACATCACTTATCCGCAATATCTGGTGATGCTGGTGCTGTGGCATAAAGACGATGTCACGGTTTCAGAGATTGGCGATCAGCTTTTCTTAGACTCAGCGACATTAACGCCACTGCTGAAGCGGCTGGAAAGCGCAGGTCTGATTAACCGGCAGCGAACCCGTCAGGATGAACGACAGGTTGCTGTGACGCTGACCCATGCGGGCCGCGCGTTATGGGCTAAGGCTGAAGCGATTCCTGAAGCGATTAAATGTGCCACAGCCTGTGATGATGACACCCTGCTGGCGCTGAAATTACAGTTGGATGGGTTACGCGATAACCTGAATCAGTCACGATAAATATTGCTGACGGGTGCGCTGCACCCGTTACACCTCACCGCCTGATTACGGATAGATAAGTAGCGGGCGATTAAATAGCGTAATGGAGAAGTGTCATGTCTTTAGAACAAGTGGTTTACCGTGCCAAAGCCAAAGCAACCGGTGGTCGTGATGGTCGTGCAACCTCATCTGACGGTGTACTGGACGTGAAACTGGGCGTACCAAAAGAGATGGGCGGTGCCGGTGGCGAAGTGACCAACCCTGAGCAGCTGTTTGCTGCGGGCTACTCAGCCTGCTTCCTCGGCGCGATGAAATTTGTAGCGGGCCGCGACAAATTCGCCATGCCGAAAGATGCGTGGATTGAAGGTGAAGTGGGTATCGGTCCAATTCCCAACGGCTTTGGTATTGAAGCGACGCTGAACATTCATCTGCCAGAAATGGATGAAGCAGAAGCGCAGAAGCTGGTTGACGCGGCGCACATCGTTTGTCCTTACTCAAACGCCACCCGTAACAACATTGATGTCACGCTGAATATTATTCGCTAAGCATGCTGCGGGCCCGAAACCATCAGGCCCGCACTTTTCTTCTGCCATCATTTCCTTTCCCCTGATGCTCTCTGTAACACTACGTCCGACAATCACTCTTCGCGGTGTACAAAAAATGTGCTAATCAGGTCGACAACGATTATTTTCTGGTCTATACAACCCGGCCATGTTTTACTGAGCCACCTCGCGTTATAGCCCAGAAATCCGTTCAGAATTTTCCTTCATCTTGTCCGGTTCGCTTATTCAGCGAACTCTGCCGCGTTTCGGCAGTCACATAAAAGATTTGGTTAAGCGCTTCACACCGGAGAAACACCTTTTTTCATGAATTATATTAAAACCCTGACTCAGCAAAAGTTATCATTCTTGCTGGCGCTCTATCTCGGTATATTACTGAATTTACCGATTTTCTATCGTCGTTTTGACGGTTTTCTCAAGCAATCGACAATAACGAACTGGCTGACTGCCGTCACCGAGGTGGTGGCCATTGTGCTGCTGACTTTCTTCCTGATGCGTCTGCTTTCGCTGGGAGGAAAGTGGTTTTATCGCGTGCTGGCCACGCTGATTGTTCTGATTTCTGTTGCCGCCGCCTATTACATGGCGTTTTTTAACGTGGTTATTGGCTACGGTATTGTGGCTTCGGTGATGACGACCGATACCGATCTCTCCAGAGAGGTGATCGGCTACCATTTCGTCTTGTGGATGGTGCTGGTCAGCGCGCTACCGCTGCTGATGATCTGGTGTAACAAGCTGAGCATGACGCTGAATGAACAGCTGCGTACGCCAGGGCAGCGTCTGAAACCGACCCTGATTATGCTGCTCTGCGTGGCGCTGGTCTGGCTGCCGATCCGTTATTTCGACAAGTTGCAGAAGCACAACGAAGAGATCACCAACATTGACTTGCCGAGTTACGGCGGTGTGGTGGCGCACTCTTATCTTCCTTCGAACTGGCTGGCCGCTGTCGGACTGTTTGCCTGGACCCGCGTGGATGAGTCGCTGAAAAGCGAGGAACTGCTGGATCCGGCGAAGAAGTTTACTTACGTTGCGCCTGCCGGGCTGGATGACACCTATGTGGTGTTTGTCATTGGCGAAACAACGCGCTGGGATCACATGGGAATGCTGGGCTATGAGCGTGATACTACGCCCAAGCTGTCAAAAGAGAAAAATCTGGTGGCGTTCCGCGGCGAGTCTTGTGACACCGCGACCAAGCTGTCGCTGCGCTGCATGTTCGTACGTGAAGGCGGCACCATGGACAACCCTGGCCGTACGCTGAAAGAGCAGAATGTATTTGCGGTAATGAAAGCGCTGGGTTTCACCTCTGAGCTGTTTGCAATGCAGAGCGAAGTCTGGTTCTACGACAACATCAATGCCAACAACTTTGCCTTCCGTGAACAGATTGGTTCAGAAGAACGCAACAAGGGTAAGGCGGTGGATGACATGCTGCTGGTGCCGGAGATGAAAGCATCACTGGATCGCTTCCCGAAAGGTAAGCATCTGGTGGTACTGCATACTAAAGGTTCGCATTATCTCTATTCACAGCGTTACCCACGCAGCTTCGCGAAGTATCAGCCGGAGTGTATGGGCGTGGATGAGACCTGCAGTAAAGCGCAGTTGATCAACGCTTATGACAACTCGGTGCTGTATGTCGATAGCATGCTGGATAGCGTGCTGGATCAGCTGCGTGATAAGAAGGCGATCGTCTTCTATGCTGCCGATCACGGTGAGTCGATCAGCGAGAATATGCATCTGCACGGCACGCCGCGTGAGATGGCACCGCCTGAGCAGTTCCGCGTACCGATGATGGTCTGGGCGTCAGATAAATATCTGGAAGACAGCCAGAACCGCAGTAATTTTGAGCGGCTGCAGGCGCAGCAGCGTGTGGGCCGTGTCCATCGCCACGTTGAGTTGTTCGATACCATCCTGGGCTGTCTGGGTTATACCTCACCAGATGGCGGGATTAACCCGGCCAACAACTGGTGCCAGGCACCGGCTAAAGATCAGACTAAATCGCCTTAATCGTGGTCGTAAAGGGTAAGGCAGGCGGTTGATTTCCGGTAACCGCGTGCTTTCCAGGCGATTGGCGGCAAAAGCATAAAAAGCGGTTGACGCTGATCGGGGGGAGCAGTAACATGCGCCCCCATCGGCGAGTAGCGCAGCTTGGTAGCGCAACTGGTTTGGGACCAGTGGGTCGGAGGTTCGAATCCTCTCTCGCCGACCATATTTAAGAAACCTGTCTGAAAAGACAGGTTTTTTTTCGTCTGTAGAAGAGTGATTTGCAGGCAAAGAATTAGCGCTGTGCGGGCTTCAGACGGCTGACAGATCTAAACCCGAGTGAATCTGACCGCAGCGCATAAACTCAAGGCAAAGGGAACACGGGCAGAGGAGGAAAGCGTCCCACGCCAGGGACGGCGTGGGCCGGGCGTCCAGGGATGGTTTAAGCGCCTTTGCGATCTGCCCGTGTTCCTGAAGCATTCTCGATCTTACCGCTAAGCATTCACATTCTTACCAGTTGAGCAGGCTTCAGGGAGCATATGCCTTCCGCAAAGATGCAAAAGACGCCATCCCTGGCATGCTCAGCGCGGACCCTCCCTGGCCCGCGATGCTTTGCTACAGGCGTATGCTCCCTTCGCTTCACATCTGGCAAACGCATCAGTTACTTACATAGGCAATTAAGAGGCCTGAAAGATTCAAATCCGGGCGTATTTGACGATGTTTCCGAGGCAGTCTCGCTATGCACGCAATTGATGCCAAAACCTCTTCCTCAAGCCTTTACTGCTTTTAGCCTCGGGCTATCGTTTTCCAGAAACTTCCAGTTAAACCGATCCGCCGCGCATTCTGTTTGCCAGCCATTGTTATCACCACTTTCCCGCTGGCAAACCTTGCCACATCAGACATTCGATCATAATTCGCGACACGTTCTTCTTATGACCGAAAGCGGCAACATCCTGATTTCTTATGCTTCTTTGCCAGCATATTCCGCTGGGTGAACGTCATAACGCACGGTGAATCGTTCAGTTGTTCAACATTTGCTGGTTAAAGTTTTAAGTTTTTTAGCGTTGAGAATCACTAGCGACAGAGCTGATATCCAGCACAATGCACGGAAATCAGGTCAGTCGCGGTGTACATTGTATGGCTTTTAGACTGAAACGGTTTTTATTACCGTTGCATGCTATCCCTCACACTCTGTGTAAATAAGTAACCGTTGTATTGACGTTCTTTGCAACTGTTGACAAATTGATGCGTCAATAAAAGCGCCGTAACGGAATTTTCTGAATGCTAACCCGCATCAGAAAAAACAAAAAAAACGTCGCGCGCTTTAACCACCTGTTCGGTGGTACGCCTGAACCGCATAAAAAAATCAGAGGTCGGGCAATACACACAACATCACATCACAATGGAGCAAAAGCATGATCAACTCCCTGGCTAAATCCGGGATGCTGAAGGTCGGTCTGAGCCTGATTGCTATGACTGTCGCCGCCGGTGTTCAGGCAAAAACTCTCGTTTACTGTTCAGAAGGTTCTCCGGAAGGTTTTAACCCGCAGTTGTTCACCTCGGGCACCACCTACGATGCTAGCTCACGTCAGATCTACAACCGACTGGTTGAGTTCACTATTGGCACTACTGAACTGCACGCTGCGCTGGCAGAGAAGTGGGATGTCAGTGAAGATGGTAAGACGTATACCTTCCACCTGCGCAAAGGCGTGAAGTGGCAGACCACTAAAGATTTCAAACCAACGCGTGACTTCAACGCGGATGATGTGGTGTTCACCTTCGCGCGCCAGCTGGATAAAAATAACGCCTATCACGGCGTTTCCGGTGGCAGCTACGAATATTTCGAAGGCATGGACATGCCTAAGCTGATCAGCAAAATTGAGAAAGTGGACGAGAACACCGTGCGCTTTGTGCTGACGCGTCCTGAAGCGCCGTTCCTCGCGGATCTTGGCATGGACTTCGCCTCGATTCTGTCGAAAGAGTACGCTGACAACATGCTGAAAGCGGGCACCCCGCAAAACGTCGACCTGAATCCGGTGGGTACCGGTCCGTTCCAGCTGCTGCAGTACCAGAAGGATTCGCGCATCCTTTACAAGGCGAACCCGGATTACTGGGGTACTAAGCCGAAAATCGATCGCTTAGTCTTTTCGATTACCCCGGATGCATCGGTGCGTTACGCCAAGCTGCAGAAGGGCGAATGTCAGGTGATGCCATATCCAAACCCGGCTGACATCGCGCGTATGAAACAGGACAAAAACATCAACCTGTATGAGCAGGCTGGCCTGAACGTCGGCTATCTGTCGTACAACGTTGAGAAAAAACCGCTGGATAACCTGAAAGTGCGTCAGGCACTGACCATGGCGGTGAACAAAAAAGCGATTATCGATGCCGTTTATCAGGGGGCGGGTCAGCCTGCTAAAAACCTGATCCCACCTACCATGTGGAGCTATAACGACGCGGTGAAAGACTACGCCTACGATCCTGAGAAAGCTAAAGCGCTGCTGAAAGAAGCGGGCATGGCAGACGGTTTCTCTATCGACCTGTGGGCAATGCCGGTTCAGCGACCTTACAACCCGAACGCGCGCCGCATGGCTGAGATGATCCAGAGCGACTGGGCGAAGATTGGTGTAAAAGCCAAAATCGTCACCTACGAGTGGGGCGAATATCTGAAGCGCGCCAAAGCGGGCGAACACCAGACCGTCATGATGGGCTGGACCGGCGACAATGGGGATCCGGATAACTTCCTGGCCACCCTGTTCAGCTGTTCAGCGGCAAAAGATGGCTCTAACTACTCGCGCTGGTGTGATAAATCCTTTGAGGATCAGATCCAGCCAGCGCGTGCTACCGCCGATCAGGCGAAGCGCATCGAGTACTACAAGCAGGCACAGGTTGTGATGCATGACCAGGCACCGGCGCTGATGATCGCGCACTCAACGGTATACGAACCGGTCAGCAAGAAAGTCTCCGGGTACAAAGTCGATCCGCTGGGCGGACACTACTTTGCTCAGGTAGACATTAAAGAATAATTGTCGCCTTTTCCGGGGCGGCTGCGCGTCGCCCCGGCTTTATCTCCCTGTTTTACTGGAAACGGTAGAGGCGTAGCCTGTCTGCGTCACGGGCGGGCCTGCCCGATCGTCAGATGTAAGCAATAACAACCCTCGCGGCGACGGTCGCGCGGACAAGAGAGAACCCGGATTATGCTGCAGTTCATACTCCGACGTCTGGGCCTTGTCATCCCAACGTTTATCGGCATTACATTACTCACCTTCGCGTTTGTTCACATGATCCCCGGCGACCCGGTGCTGATCATGGCAGGCGAGCGCGGTATTTCTCCTGAACGCCATGCACAGTTAATGGCGCTGTTAGGTCTGGATCAGCCGCTGTGGAAACAGTACCTGAACTACATTAACGGCGTATTACATGGCGACCTGGGCATTTCACTGAAGAGCCGCATCCCGGTCTGGGAGGAGTTTGTTCCGCGCTTCAAAGCGACGCTGGAACTCGGCATCTGCGCCATGATATTTGCCGTGGCCATTGGTATCCCGGTTGGGGTCATGGCGGCGGTAAAGCGCGGTTCAATTTTCGATCACACCGCCGTGGGCATCTCACTGACCGGCTACTCCATGCCAATCTTCTGGTGGGGCATCATGCTGATTATGCTGGTTTCGGTACAACTTAACCTGACGCCGGTTTCCGGGCGGGTCGGCGACACCGTCTTCCTGGATGACAGCATGCCGCTGACCGGCTTTATGCTGATCGATACCTTCTTCTGGGGTGAACCGGGCGACTTCCATGATGCGGTGATGCACATGATCCTGCCCGCCATCGTGCTCGGTACCATTCCGCTGGCGGTGATTGTGCGTATGACGCGATCGGCGATGCTCGAAGTACTGGGTGAAGATTACATCCGTACAGCGCGCGCCAAAGGCCTGACGCGGATGCGCGTGATCGTAGTGCATGCGCTGCGCAACGCCATGCTGCCGGTGGTGACGGTGATCGGCCTGCAGGTCGGCACCTTGCTGGCCGGGGCGATTCTGACCGAAACCATCTTCTCGTGGCCGGGTCTGGGTCGCTGGCTGATTGAAGCGTTGCAGCGCCGTGACTATCCGGTGGTGCAGGGCGGTGTGCTGCTGACCGCAGTACTGATTATTGTGGTCAACCTACTGGTTGATCTGCTGTATGGCGTGGTTAACCCGCGCATACGTCATAAGAAATAAGGGGGCATCATGTCTGTTATTGATCCCGGCAGCGTTACCGTTGCACCCAAGCCGATGACCCCGTTTCAGGAATTCTGGCACTACTTTAAACGTAACAAAGGCGCTGTCGTCGGCCTGGTTTACATCGTCATTGTGCTGTTGTGCGCCATTTTTGCCGATGTGCTGGCCCCGCATGCCCCTGCCGAACAGTTCCGAGATGCGCTGCTGCATCCGCCGGTCTGGCAGGAAGGCGGTAACTGGAGCTACATTCTGGGCACCGACGATGTGGGCCGCGATGTGCTGTCGCGTCTGATGTACGGCGCGCGCCTGTCGCTACTGGTTGGCTGTCTGGTGGTGGTGCTGTCGCTGATTTTCGGCGTGATATTTGGTCTGGTGGCCGGGTATCTCGGCGGCGTGGTCGATGCCACTATCATGCGTCTGGTCGATATCATGCTGGCACTGCCAAGTCTGCTGCTGGCGCTGGTGCTGGTCGCCATCTTTGGCCCCTCAATTGTTAACGCTTCAATCGCGCTGACGTTTGTGGCATTGCCGCATTATATCCGTCTGACCCGCGCTGCGGTGCTGGTGGAAGTGAACCGCGACTATGTGACCGCCTCCGGCGTGGCCGGTGCCGGTATGTTGCGCCAGATGTTCGTAAATATTCTGCCTAACTGCCTTGCACCGCTGATCGTGCAGGCGTCATTAGGTTTCTCCAACGCCATTCTTGATATGGCGGCGTTGGGCTTTCTCGGTATGGGTGCGCAACCGCCAACGCCGGAGTGGGGCACCATGCTCTCCGACGTCCTGCAGTATGCGCAAAGTGCCTGGTGGGTAGTGACCTTCCCCGGATTGGTCATTCTGCTTACCGTGCTGGCATTTAACCTGATGGGCGATGGTTTGCGTGATGCCCTCGACCCGAAACTCAAGCAGTAAAGAGGTACCGAGATGGCGTTATTAAATGTAGACAAACTGTCGGTGCATTTCGGCGACGATAAAGCACCGTTCCGCGCGGTTGACCGCATCAGTTATCAGGTTGAGCAGGGCCAGGTCGTGGGTATCGTGGGCGAGTCGGGTTCCGGTAAATCGGTAAGTTCACTGGCGATCATGGGGCTGATCGATTTCCCCGGCAAAGTGATGGCGGAGAAGCTGGAGTTCAACCAGCGCGATCTGAAACGCATCTCCGAACGCGAGCGCCGCCAGCTGGTGGGCGCAGAAGTGGCGATGATTTTTCAGGACCCGATGACCAGCCTTAACCCCTGCTATACCGTGGGCTTCCAGATTATGGAAGCGATCAAGGTGCATCAGGGTGGCAATAAACGCACCCGGCATCAGCGGGCGATCGACCTGCTGAATCAGGTCGGTATTCCCGATCCTGCGTCACGGCTCGATGTTTATCCGCACCAGTTGTCGGGTGGCATGAGTCAGCGTGTCATGATTGCTATGGCGATCGCCTGTCGGCCTAAGCTGCTGATCGCCGATGAGCCGACCACGGCGCTCGACGTAACCATCCAGGCGCAGATCATTGAACTGCTGCTGGATCTTCAGCGGCAGGAGAACATGGCGCTGATTCTGATTACCCACGATCTGGCGCTAGTGGCAGAAGCGGCGCACCACATCATCGTGATGTATGCCGGTCAGGTGGTGGAGAGCGGGAAAGCGACCGATATCTTTAAAGCGCCGCGCCATCCTTATACGCAGGCGCTGCTGCGCGCGCTGCCGGAGTTTGCGGCCGATAAAGCGCGTCTGGCCTCACTACCTGGCGTGGTACCGGGCAAGTATGACCGCCCGGTTGGCTGTTTGCTTAACCCACGCTGTCCCTATGCCACTGACCTTTGTCGTCAGGAAGAACCTGCACTGCGAACCATTCCAGGACGCCAGTCCAAGTGTCACTATCCGCTGGACGATGCCGGGAGACCCACTTATGAGTCATGAAACCACGAAAGATCAGTTCCTGCTGCAGGCGATTGATCTGAAGAAGCACTATCCGGTTAAGAAAGGGCTGTTTGGTCAGGAGCGCCTGGTCAAAGCGCTGGATGGCGTCTCTTTTAATCTGGAACGCGGCAAAACGCTGGCGGTCGTCGGCGAGTCAGGCTGTGGTAAATCCACCCTGGGCCGGTTGCTGACGATGATTGAAACCCCGACTGAAGGGCAGCTTTACTGGCATGGCCAGGATCTGCTGAAGCACGATCCCCAGGCGCAGAAGCTGCGTCGTCAGAAAATCCAGATTGTGTTCCAGAATCCGTATGGCTCACTCAATCCGCGTAAGAAAGTAAGCCAGATTCTGGAAGAGCCGCTGGTAATCAATACTCAGCTGACTAAAGCGGAACGCCGCGAGAAGACGCTGGAGATGATGGCGAAAGTCGGCCTGAAAACCGAGCACTACGACCGCTATCCGCACATGTTTTCAGGCGGTCAGCGTCAGCGTATCGCTATCGCTCGTGGGCTGATGCTCGATCCGGACGTGCTGATAGCCGATGAGCCGGTTTCGGCGCTTGATGTGTCGGTGCGTGCCCAGGTGCTTAACCTGATGATGGATCTGCAGCAGGAGATGGGGCTCTCTTACGTCTTTATCTCGCACGATTTGTCGGTAGTGGAACACATTGCCGATGAGGTGATGGTGATGTATCTCGGCCGTTGCGTAGAGAAGGGCAGTAAAGCGGCGATTTTCGCCAACCCGCGTCATCCTTATACCCAGGCTTTGCTGTCAGCCACGCCGCGACTTAACCCTGACGACCGTCGTGAGCGCATTAAGCTGACCGGCGAGTTGCCCAGCCCGCTCAATCCGCCGCCAGGCTGTGCTTTCAATGCGCGCTGCCACCGACGTTTTGGCACCTGCGTGCAGTTACAGCCGAAGCTGAAAAACTACGGCGGTCAGGAGATTGCCTGCTTCGCAGTTGATCAGGATGAGAATCAGCCAGTTGGCGTGGCAGAAAAAGTCAGCTGAGGGTTAGCGGCGCGTTCTGAAGTATACAGACCGCACAAAATTGAAAGCGATGGGATCATACGCCTGTAGCAAAGCATCGCGCGCCATAGATGGCGTCTTTTGCGTCTTTGCGCAAGGCGTATGCTCCCTGAGTCTGTTCGCTATCTTAACTCCCCAGCCGAAGGCTCCTTTCTGGAGCTTTTTTTCTCAATTCAGCTCACGACCGCACCGCTGGCGGGTCAGCCATTGCTTTCAGGTTAGTGCCCTCTTTTTTCCGTTACCAGGCTTAACCTGTTTTTTTTGCTGGCGATATTTGCAGCGGAAAAAAGTTAAATGCCATCCATCCCTTATTGCAGCATGCAACGTTGGTTTGTGCATGCGGCAACCTTATCTTTCCTGAACCACTTTTATATTAGCCGTGCTGGCTGTGCCAGTGGTTGTCAGAGCGGCATTTTCCGGCAGATTATTAAAACAGTGCTAATCAATTTAACTTAAACATCACTTATTAATACTGAGGGGTAATGACTTAATAGCGGCTTTATTACGCCAGGAATGAATCTTTATGATTAAACTCTTTTATTGAATGTGCTTTTTTTGTAATCAGGTTTTTCTGACTGTCATTAAGGGGATGTGTTATATTCCAGGAAAATTCGCCCCTTGTTGCAGGCCACGACGCATGAAGAATAATTACGATGATTTGCAGCGTTTTCAGGAGAAAACGCAAACGCTCGACATCGACTTTAAAGATATGTCTGGCCAGACGCAGGAAGCGGCGGAACACAGTAAATGGGCTTTGATTCGCCAGCTGGCGAAAGAGGAACATCAGACCCCATTTGAGGGTGGCCAGCGTATTGACCTGCCGCAACCTCAGCCGCTGCGCGGTGATGAGTTTACGGCCCCCCCGCCTGAGGCACCGGCACGCTACGCCACGCTCAGTGCGCAACCCGCAATGGCTACCCGCAGTTCGATTCTCGATAGCCTGTCAGGCAGCACCCTGCCTGCTGCTGGTCAGGCTGAAAGGGATCCTACATCCTTATTTCCGCCGCCGCCAAAACCACAAAAAGTCGCTGAGCCTGCGGCTGCACCGCGTGGTGAGCCGGTGCGACCCGCTGCTGTGGCGGATCTTCAGCCCGTTATTGCGCCCACCGGACCCCATTCTGAGCCGGGAAGGTTTAGTGCGCTATTCCGCTCACGCGATATTAATCTGCCGAAAGAAACCTTACTCAAACCGTTACTGGAGAAGATTGCGCTATGCCGTTAGTTTGTGTGTGCTCGCCGAAGGGGGGCGTGGGAAAAACCACGCTGGCGGCGAATCTGGCCTGGAGTCTGGCGCGTTCCGGCAGCAAAGTTCTGGCCATTGATTTTGATGTGCAGAATGCGCTCCGTCTTCACTTTGGCGTGCCGCTCCACGATGGCCGCGGATTCGTGGCGCGCTCAGAAGAGCAGGCGGACTGGAGTCAGTCAATTCTCACGACCGGCGGCAATATCTTTGTCCTGCCCTATGGTAACGTCACGGAGCCGCAGCGCGAACGGTTCGAAGAGAACCTGATGAAAGACCCCCACTTTATTAAGCGCGGTCTGGATACGGTGCTCAATTATCCCGGCCTGGTGATTGTGGCTGATTTTCCGCCGGGACCCGGCCCGGCCCTTAAAGCAATGACGGCGCTGGCCGATATGCATTTAGTGGTGATGTTAGCGGATACCGCGTCAGTGTCGTTATTACCGCAGATTGAAGAGAACCGGATGATCGGTAAACCGCTCAATAATAAGCAGGGTCACTATTTTGTCCTGAACCAGTGTGACAACCGCCGGAATATTAATCGCGATGTCACCGCGTTTATGCAGCAGCGCTTGGGCGATAATCTACTGGGCGTGGTTCACCGTGATGAGAGTGTGGGTGAAGCCAACGCTTCCCAGCAGTCTGTTTACGATTTCAGTCCCGCTTCAGCAGCGGCATTTGATATTGAACTGATCGCGAAACGCGTCAGCAGCATTCTGAATATCACCGTGGGTAATGGCGAAGTTCAGGCTTCCATCCGCACAAATCATTTTTAGTCGTCAGGTTTCGCCAGGCGACTGACTTACACAGCGCTTCTCAGGGTAAATCATGAGTAAAATCGGGTTTTACCTGCTGCTGCTGGTGCTTGCACCCGTTGCCGCGGTAATTATCATTACGCCGATGGACAGTCAGAAACAGTATATTTTTGGTCTGATCAGTATCGGCATGATGTTTTTATTGGGTTTCAGCAAGAGCCGCAAAATAACTGTGGTGATGGTGATTCTCTCTGCATTGATGTCCAGCCGCTATATCTGGTGGCGTACCACCGAGACGCTGCACTTTAATTCCGAAGTTGAAGCTATTTTAGGGATTGGCTTATATCTGGCAGAGCTTTACGTCTGGCTGATTTTAATTCTCGGCTTCCTGCAAACCACCTGGCCATTAAAACGCACCATAGAACCCTTGCCGGACGATACCCGTCTGTGGCCGACGGTCGATATTTATGTGCCTTCCTACAATGAAAGTCTTGATGTAGTGCGCGACACCGTACTGGCAGCGCAGTGTATTGACTACCCGCGTGACAAAGTCAGGGTCTATCTGCTGGATGATGGCAGGCGCAGCGAATTTGCCCGCTTTGCGGCGGATGTCGGGGTAGGTTATATCACCCGTGACGACAACAAACACGCCAAAGCCGGTAACCTCAACCATGCGATGAAAATCACCCAAGGTGAGCTGATTTGCATCTTCGACTGTGACCATGTAGCGACCCGTACCTTCCTGCAGGCGACGGTAGGACCGTTCCTGAAAGATCCGAAGCTGGCATTGTTACAGACGCCGCACTACTTCTATTCCCCCGATCCCTTTGAGCGTAACCTGCGCGCCGCGCGCAGCATTCCGAATGAAGGCTCGCTGTTTTATGGTCCGGTGCAGCAGGGGAACGACAACTGGAACGCCACCTTCTTCTGTGGCTCCTGTGCGGTTATCCGGCGTTCAGCGCTGGAAGAGATCGGCGGCTTTGCCGTTGAAACCGTCACCGAAGATGCGCATACCGCCCTGAAAATGCAGCGACTGGGCTGGGGATCCGCTTTTTTGTCGATCCCGTTGGCTGCCGGTCTGGCAACCGAACGCCTCGGTCTGCATATCATTCAGCGAACCCGCTGGGCGCGCGGTATGACGCAGATCTTCCGCGTTGATAACCCGCTGTTTGGCCGTGGCCTGAAGTGGCAGCAGCGTCTTTGCTATCTCAACGCCATGCTGCACTTCCAGTTCGGCCTGCCACGTGTTGCCTTCCTGACCGCACCGCTGGCTTACCTGCTGTTTAACCTCAATATTATTCACTCGTCGGCGTCGCTGATTTTTGCCTATGTACTGCCGCACCTGGTGATGTCGCTCTACGTTAACTCGCGCATGAATGGCCGTTTCCGGTACACCTTCTGGGGAGAGATTTATGAGACGGTGATGTGCTTCCATCTGGTCATCCCGACTATTCTGACCCTGCTGTCACCCAAACATGGCAAGTTTAACGTGACTGATAAAGGCGGCGTGCTGGATCAGGGCTTCTTCGATTTCCACATCGTGCGTCCGCACGTAATTGTGGCGCTGCTGTTGAGCATTGGCATTGTGGCTGGCGTGGTGCGTGCAGTGATGCATGACTATTTTGGCGTCGATCCTTACGTTATTGCACTCAACGTCGGCTGGGCGATCTTTAGCCTGATCATTCTGATGGCGGCGATTGCCGTGGCGCGTGAAACCAAGCAGGTGCGTAAAACCATCCGCGTTGAAGCGCAAATTCCGGCGATTATTCATTACGCCAGCGGCATTTCATCGCGCACCCAGACCAGTAACCTTTCGATGGGGGGCGCGCAACTCAATGCGCCCGATAGACGTCATGAGTCGGATGAGATTGAAGAGATTGATCTGCTGCTGAAATCAGGCGCGATCACCATCCCGGTCAGTAAGATTTCCGGCGATGAGGAGAGCATCCGTCTGCGCTTCGAGGCCATGCCGCTGGCGCGCCGTCGTGAACTGGTCCGTGTGGTGCTGGCGCGTGCAGATGCCTGGATTCAGCCGGAGTATAAGCAGGACAACCCGTTGATTTCGCTGGGCACCATAATCCGTACTGTGTTTGAGCTGTTCTGGCTGACCTGGAAAGGCCGCCACGATAAACGTAAAAAAGTTGACCCGGTTGCCGCGGCAGCCAAAGAGGATGGCGCGGCATGAAGATCCTGACGCAAACGTTGCTGGCCAGTTCACTGATCGCAGCGTTATGGCTTACGCCGGCTGGCGCGGAAACCGCGGTTGCAATTGATAACAGCAGTGCTGCACCGGTGAATAGCGCTGCCCCGACGCCACCTGATGCCACGTCAACCGCTTCAACTGCTCAGTCTGCTGATACCGCAGTCAGTGCGGAAAAGGTCAATCAGGTTCCGGCCAGCGATGGGGCGCCTGCGACGCAATCTGTGTCCCCCATAGATAATGGGACATCTGCCACCCAGGCGGCAGGTTCAGCCCAGGTGACGACTCCGGTCAGCGGTGGAGAGTCTGCAGCGCAGTCAGTGCCACCCGCGGACAAGACGGCCGCTGCGACACAATCCGCAGAATCTGCACCGGCACCGGCACCGGCACCACAGGGCGCATCACCGAATACCCCGCCGGCATCAACAACGCCCTCTTACGCACCGGCTGGTGAGGCGACATCAGCGCCTCAGATGACCTCAGCGACAGGTGAGACTGCGGCTTCTGCCCCGACCCCAGCGCCGACGTCCAGCCCAGGAGCCGTGACGCAGGACAGCAGCGCGCTGTCAGCGGTGCCCCTGCCGCAGGGACTGAGCCGTGCCGATCCGGCGCTGGCAGCGGCCGCCAGTGCGCTACCCTACGCGCCAGGCCAGGCGACTGCGCCGGTTGCAGAACCGCAGCCGCCGATCACGGCTGCCATCAATCAGCCGATCAGCAGCGTAATTTCAGTGGCCCAGATGGGGCAGTCGCGCGGCATCACGCTGACCGGCGGCCAGTTACAGTCGGGCATCACCTTTACCCTGCCTAACGATGAAGTCATTACCAATGCGCGACTCAATCTGACCCTGCGTGTTTCAGCCGCTCTGGCGGCACGTAATACGTCGCTGCAGCTAATGCTGAATGGTCAGCCGCTCGGTACGCTGCCGCTGGGAGCCACTGACAGCGACGTCAGTGACTATGAACTGGATATTCCGGCGGCGATGGTGGTATCAAACAACAACCTGAGTTTTAAAATCAACGATGCGGATAAGTTGCTGTGTGAGAAAGAGAGCGCACAGCAGTATCAGGTCACTATTCTGCCGAACACCTCGCTGCACCTTGAGGGGCAGCAGCTCAATATCGGCACCAGCCTGCGTAATTTCCCGCGCCCCTTCCTTGATCCTCAACGGATGACGGCGGCCACCGTTACGGTCGGCTTTGCCAGTAACGTCTCACCCGATGCCGTCAGCGCGGCGGCACTGGTGGCTTCCTGGCTCGGCATTCAAAGTGATTATCGCGGCATCCGTTTCCCGGTGGTGCGCGGCGAACTACCGGAAAATAACGGCATCCTGTTTGGTCATCCTGGCGACCGAATCGGCGCCCTGACTTTCCCGGCCAGTAACGGCCCGATGTTGCAGGTGGTGGATAATCCCAATAACCCGGTTTACAAATTGCTGCTGGTCAGTGGCCACAATGACGACCAGCTGCGTCAGGCGGCAAACCGGCTGACGACGCAGCCACTCGCGACCAATGAGAGTCATCTGCATGTCCCCGCGCAGACCATTGTAAACCGCAAACCTTACGATGCACCGCGCTGGATTAACACCGACCGCCCGGTACGCCTGAGCGAACTGCTGCGTAAAGATCAGAGTCTGACCAGCAGCGGCATCTGGCATGATGCGCTGCGCGTGAACTTCCGCGCCGCGCCTGACCTGTTCCTGTGGGATGGCAATACGGTACCGGTCAATCTGCACTATCGCTTCCCGTCAGAAAGCTGGATTGATGAGGATAACTCGTTCCTTAACGTCATGCTGAACGGCACTTTCCTGCGTAACCTGACGGTGAACAAAGTTGGCCTGCTGGAGAGCGCCTGGCATCGTTTGGGCGGTGATGCGCGGCAGGAGCAGTATCAGCTTAATCTCGAACCCTATCTGATCTATGGCGACAATCAGCTGGCGCTCTACTTCAATATCAAACCGCGGGCTGATGCACCCTGCGGCGTGTTACTGAACAACAATATCAAGAGCCGGATTGAAGAGGACTCGTGGATCGACCTGAGCCATACCCGTCACTTCAGCATGCTGCCGAACCTCGCTTACTTTGTGGGGGCCTCTTTCCCGTTCTCGCGGCTGGCCGATTTCGGCCAGACCACGCTGCTGCTGCCTGAAATGCCCAGCGATGCCGAGCTGTCGACGCTGCTGGACCTGGCGGCGCGGGCCGGTAATGCCACCGGCATAGCACTGACGCAAAATCAGGTGCTGTTTGGTCTGCCCGGCGGCGGTACCCATCTGGCGCGCATACAGCAGAGCGATCTGCTGGCGGTCAGCACCACCGGTAATCGCGCTTTTAATCAGGCGATGCTGGCGGCGTCACCTTATGACGCCACGGGCACCACCTTTGGGGTGAAAGAGCCGGATACGCTGGAAAAATTACGCGGCTGGCTAACCGGTGACTGGAGTCGTCAGCAGCTGGATGCCGATCGTTACTTCTCTTCCAATGAATCATGGCGTGGTTTCCTCAGCTATCGCTCGCCGTGGAATCGCGATCGGCTGGTGGTGATGACGGTGGCAACCAGCGACGATCAGCTGTTGCGACTGCATAACGATTTGAGTTCAGCGCAGATTAACGCCGCGGTGCGTGGTGATACCGCGATTATTACCGACGAAAACGGTATGCGCAGTTTCCGCGTCGGTGCGCAGTTCCCCAGCGGAGAGTTGCCCTGGTACATGATGGTGGTGTGGTATGCCAACCAGCACTCGGTGCTGCTGGCGGTGGTGGCAATGCTGCTCTCTGCGCTGGTGGGCAGTGCGGTCTGGGTGATGCTAAAGCGTCATGCCTGGCGTCGTCTGCACCCAGAGCAGGACCGTGATTCCGGCAGGAAGTAAGGATAAGAATAATGAAAAAAAATCTGTTAAATGCCGGTATCCGCAAGGCGTTACTGCTGGGCAGCGCGCTGACTTTGTCTCCGCCGCTGCTGGCGGCAGAAAGTGCGAATCCGGCGTTGCAGGCGCTGTTTGATCAGGCGTCCTACTGGCATCAGAAAGCGCATGACGACCTGGCGAAAGCCTCACTGGAAAAGGTGCTGATGGTTGAACCCAACAACACCCAGGCGCTTTATCTGCTGGCGCTCTATTCACAGCAGGGCGGCGACAATGCGGCGGTGGCACAGTATCGCAGCCGTCTGAGTCAGGTCTCCCCTGATAATCCGCATCTTGACGAGCTGGATAATGCGCGTCAGATGCAGACTATTCCGCAGGCGCAGCTTTCACTGGCGCGTCAGCAGGCGCGCAGCGGCAATATTCCGGCGGCGTTACAGACCTGGCGCAATACCTTCAGCGGCAATGAGCCACCCGCCAGCGTCGCGGCGGAATATTATCTCACCATGGCGGGCGACCGGACGCTGCTGCCGCAGGCGGTTGAGGCGCTACGGCAGTTTGCGGCTCAGCATCCGCAGGACACCGGTGCAAAGCTGGCGCTGGGTAAAGCGCTGACTTATCAGGCATCGACCCGTCGTGAAGGCATTGAGGTGCTGAGTTCGCTGGCGAGTGGGAATCAGGATGCCGATCGTTCGCTGCGCCAGGCGCTGCTGTGGCTGGGTCCACAGCCTTCAGATGCGGCGCTTTATCAGACCTGGCAGCAGCGTCATCCGCAGGACGCCGCAGTCATCGACTATTACCGTAAAAACGTCGGCGGAGCAGAAAAAGGGGTTGGATTCAGTGCGCTGAACAGCGGTGACGTCAGGGGGGCGCAGGCCAGTTTTGAAAAAGTGCTGGGGGCCAATCCGCAGGATGCCGATGCGTTAGCGGGCATGGGCTATGTGGCCCAGCGTGCCGGACGTTATCAGGAAGCGGCCGATTATTTGCAGCGTGCCGCCCGGCTCGGCGGCGAGCAGGGTTCATCGCGTCAGCAGCAGGCGGATGATGCCCGCTTTTATGCACAACTCTCCAGCGCTCAGGCGGCGCTGAAAAGCGGAGACAGTGCGCAGGCGCTGACCTTAAGCGAACCGCTGCTCCAGGCTGAAGGTGAAAAAGGGCTGGCCGCCAGACTGTTCCGTGCCGACGTGCTGCGCCGCACCAATCAACCGGCGCAGGCGGAGCAACTCTATCGCACCATTTTGCAAAGCGATGCGGATAACCGCAGTGCCAAAGAGGGGCTGTTCTACGTTCTGCGTCAGCAGAATCGGGGGGCCGAAGCGAATACGCTGCTGGGGGCTCTGCCGGAAAGCGTCCGCCGGAGCGTCACGCCACAGGCCAGTGAAGCCGATGCGCTGCGTCAGCAGGCGAAGCGTCAGATGGCGGCCGGTAACAACGCCGCGGCCATCGCAACGCTGCAACAAGGCATTCAGCGCTCTCCCACGGATGGCTGGCTGCGGCTCGATTTGGCCCGGCTTTATCGTCAGCAGGGCGACACGCTGCTGGCGGCCAATGTGATGCAGCCGGTGATGCGCGACGGGGCCAGCACCAGCGAGCTTTATGCGGGGGCGCTCAACGCCAGCGAAAGCGGTGGCTGGCAGCAGGCCAGCACGTTGCTGTCACGCATTCCGGCTACCACGAAGACGGCGGCGATGCGAGAACTGGCACAGCGGGTTAATTTCAATCTGCAGATGAGCATGGCCGATCGCTATCTGGCGCAGGGCGCTACGGTGGCCGCCGCCAATACCCTGAAGGCGCTCACGGTCAATCCGCCTGCCAATCCGGTGGATGCCGGAAACCTGGCGCAGAAGCTGGCGCAGGCGGGCGATCTCACCAGTGCGGTGTCGGTGGTGCGGGCTAACCTGCAGCGTGGCGTGCAGGGCAATGCGGGCGATTATGCGGCGCAGATGACGGTGCTCAATCAGGCGGGCCTGGGCAGTGAGGCGCAGCGCTTTCTCAGCAATCCGGAACTGCAGGCACGCAGTACCCCGACGCAACTGGCTGGTCTTCGCAACGGTTATCTGATCAACGAAGTGGATCGCTTGCGGCAGCAGCGGCAGTACGCAGTGGCGTATGACAAGCTGATGGGTGCGCTGCAACAGGATCCCCAGAACCGCGATCTGATGTTCGCGATGGCCCGTCTCTACCAGGACGGCAGGATGAACCGGGATGCGGGCGTGGTGTATGACTACCTGATGACCCAGGATACGCCGACGCAGGATGCGCGCGTCGGAGCCATCAACGTCGCGCTGGCACAGAACAATGTGCCGCGCGCTAACGAACTGAGTCGTGGCCTTAACACTACGACTCAGACGCCGGATCGTCTGTTGCTGCTGGCGCGGGTCGCGGAAGCGAATGGCGAGCATTCACAGGCGATGGCTTATCTGCGTTCAGCACGCGGGCAGCTGATTGGCCTGCAGGGCGCTCAGCCTGGTAGCGTGCCGACAGTGGGCGGACTGGCGCTGGCGGATAATCCGTTTATCAGCCGGACTGCCTCGCCAGTGGGACATTCGCCGTCCCGCTACGGCACCGTGCTGCCATGGCAGGCGCCCCCTGTTAACGTTGCGGCTCAGGACGAACCCACAGCGGGCAGCGAAATCACGTCTCAACAGTTACAGACTCTGCACGACGTCAACACCCTGATGGATACGTTGCAGGAGAAAACCGGTACCTGGAGTCAGGGTATGGCGCAGGTGCGCAGTCGTGATGGCGATTCCGGTTTAAGTAAGCTGACTGAAGCTAAAGCGCCGCTGACCTTCTCTACCGTGCCGTCTGGAAAGGCGCGCTTTGACTTTACCGCCACGCCGGTGTCACTGATGGCTGGCAGTGGTGCAGGCGATGCCTGGCGTCGTTTCGGCACCAATGCGCTGAGTCAGGGCAGGGTAGTGGCCGCAGGCGGTGCGACGGTGAATGACCAGCCTGACGCCACCACCGATTCGCAAACCGCCTCTGGCGTGGAGCTGAATCTGGCGCTGAAGGACGACAATTACAAAGTGGATCTCGGCAGTACGCCGCTGGGCCAGGATCTCAGTACCCTGGTCGGTGGCGTGCAGTGGTCACCGAAACTCACCGACTTCCTGACGCTGATTCTGACCGGTGAGCGCCGCGCGATTACCGACAGCCTGCTCTCTTACGTCGGCGCAGAAGATAAAACCAGCGGCAAACGCTGGGGGCGTGTCACGAAGAACGGGGCTAACGCCCTGTTAAGTTATGACAATGGCGATGCGGGGTTCTACGCCGGGGCGGGCGCGTACAGCTATCTTGGCGAGAATGTCGCCAGCAACAACAACCTGCAGGCAACTGCCGGCGCCTATGTCCGTCCGTTCCACACGGAGGATCGCGAGCTGAAAGTGGGCATGAGCCTGTCATGGATGGACTTCTCGAAAAACCTCAGCTACTTCAGTTACGGACAGGGCGGCTACTTCAGCCCGCAGAACTACGCGTCGGTCTCGTTCCCGGTGGAATTCTCACGCAAGTTTGAGGATTTAAACGTGAACATTGGCGGTGCAGTCGGTTATCAGACTTACAGTCAGGATAAGAGTGCTTATTTCCCGGCAGATGCCAGCCTGCAGTCTCAGCTGGAATCCCTTGCTGCCAGCGGCAGCGTGAAAGAGGCGTACTACTCTGGCAGCAGTAAAAACGGCATCGGCTATAACCTGCATGCCGGTGCTGACTACAAACTGAATAAAGATGTGACGATTGGCGGCCAGCTGGGTTATGACACTTTTGGTGACTACAATGAAAGCCGCGCGCAGCTCTATGTCCGTTACCTGTTTGGAGAGAAGTAATGAGTGAGCATTCGGGGGTCTCGCATCCTTATCAGCCGGGCTGGTTCGACCTGGTCAGCGTGCTGATTGACGGGATGATCGCCAACGCCGGTCACCAGGAGGCGGGAGCCTTTCTGTATAAGATGGGTGAATCGCTGGCGACCCGCTATCCCTTGCCAGAGTCGCGCACCGTGCAGGATCTGGAGCGCGAGTGCAATCTGCAGCTGTTGCGTTTTAACTGGGGCTTTGTGCAGCTTCAGCCAGAAGAGAAGGCGCTACTGATTGCGTATCACGCCTTACCGGCCGGCGATAATATCCCTTCTCCCGCTGACTGGCAGGCGGCGTTTGGTGCGGTGATGGCGGGACTTTTTTCAGGCTGGTTGCAGGGCCAGGGCGGCAGCAGCATTGTGCCGGTTACACTTGAACTCAACGAGGGCAGCACGCTGCACTATCGATATCAATAGGATTAGAAATGAAACGTAAACCACTCTGGCTGGGCTGGATCTGCTCTGTTTTACTGCTGGCTTGCAGCGCGCAGGCGACGGCCAGCGGCTGGGACACGTTTAAAAGTCGCTTTGTGACCACTGAAGGGCGGATCACCGACACCGCGAATAACAATGTCAGTCACACTGAAGGTCAGGGTTATGGCATGTTGCTGGCGGTGGCCAACGACGACCGCGCCACCTTTGATCGGCTGTGGCAGTGGACCCGCAGCCAGCTGCGGAATCCGCAGACCGAACTCTTCTACTGGCGCTATGTGCCGGGTAGTGACAATCCGGTTGCCGACAAGAATAACGCCTCGGATGGCGATGTATTGCTGGCCTGGGCGCTACAGCGTGCCGCACAGAAATGGCAGGTGGAGAGCTACCAGCAGGCATCTGACCGTATTCAGCGCGCCATCATCAAGCTGAATGTCACGAGTTTTGGCGGCCACACTGTCATGCTGCCGGGCGCGCAGGGCTTTAATAAAGCCAGCTATGTGGTGCTCAACCCCTCTTACTTCCTGTTTCAGGCGTGGCGGGAGTTTGGCGAACGCAGCCATCTTCAGGTCTGGGATACGCTGATTAACGACGGCTTTGACCTGCTGGGTAAGCTGAGCTTTGGCAAAACCGGCCTGCCGCTGGACTGGGTCGCGCTGAATGCCGACGGTTCGGTTGCGCCAGCTGTCGGCTATTCGAACCGCTTCAGTTACGACGCCATTCGCGTACCACTGAACATCGGGTGGTACGATCCGCACAGCCTGGCACTGGTGCCGTTTCAGCGCGTCTGGCAGGGTTACAGCCGGATGCTAACCCCCGCCTGGTTTGACGTGCTGGCGAATGCCCCTGCACCTTACCATCTGGAGGGCGGTCTGCTGGCGGTTCGTGACCTGACGCTGAATGAAACTGGCTATCTGAGCGATAAGCTGGCTGCGGATCAGAACTACTTTTCTGCCAGTCTGCAGTTGCTGACCTGGCAGGCATTTCAGGAGAAGCGCTGATCACCTGCAGAACGGTGGCGCTGGCTGCGTGCTGCCGCCGATAGCCAGGCATGCCAGGCGCTAAGACGCGCCTGACATGCCCTTAACAGCCGTGTCGTGGCTCTGCTGCCCGGCGCTAATGGGCTACTCCGGATAAGGCACCCAGTCGCCGCCGTTGAGCCTGATCCAGGGTTTGCCCTGATACATAATCACCACCGCACCGTCGTTTTCTGACACCACCGGCGTCTGTGGAAGCTTGTCAGTCAGCACCGACATATTCACATTCGGCGCATTAAATACCTGTCCATCCACCACGCGCGACACAATTTCTGAGACTGCCAGCAGACTGGTCGGAGCATCAATATTGAGTGGCTGTCCCTGATGCGGTGCTTTCATGCCGACAAATTTAATCCCCACCGGCACATGCGTAATGCCAGGGCTGGGAATATCCCGCAGGCCTGACATCTGCATTTTGTCGCCCTGCAGTGCTGCGCCATGCTCCGGCACCACCAGTACCATCACCCGGCGACCCGATTTCTCCAGCTGGGTGAGGAAAGCGTCGATCTGATCAAACAGCAACTGAGTGCGCGGCTTCCAGGGGGCGGTTTTGGTGCTGCCGAGTTCGCGGGTGCCGTCATGCAGCGGGATCAGATTGTAGAAGGTGGCGCTGCGTGCATCGCTGCTCTTGCTGCGATCGTCGAGCCAGCGCTGCATCAGCTGGGCATCGTTGAACACCGGCGAGCTGTCGAATGAGGTCAACTCCGGCGCAATACCCGCTTGCGACATCAGCGGCGCCTGAACGTCTCCACTCTCGCGCAACTCCTTGAGATAATTACCAAACACGCCAGCATGATCCATCATCAGCTGCTCTTTAAAGCCCAGCTTCGCCAGATTATCGAACAGGTAGCAGCGTGAATCAGTGGGTTTGTAGAGGTCACTGTGTGAGGTCTGACCGCAGCTGGCACGCAGCAGACGAATCCCCGCCGGTCCGCTGTAGCTGGTGGCGGAGTTAAAGTTGGTCAGCATGATGTCGAAGTGCTGCCACAGCGGATGATTACGCAGCTGGGACGCATCCATATCGGACCAGGCGAGTGAACAGATGTTGATCACCAGAATGTCGAACGGCTGCGAATCGGCCGGCAGGCTGTCGGGAAAATGGGTGACGCGCTTACGCTCACTCTCATAAAAACGGCTGAGCCATGTAGTCAGGCTGGCGCTGGTGGGCGCGGCCGACTGATCGAGTCCATCCGTCACGGCAGCCGCCTGACTGGTGGCGGCGGGAGTCTGATTCAGTACCACCTGCGGGGTGGCTGCGCGGGTCGGCAGCAGTGACATTGCCGGGCCAGCAATAGTCAGCACGTTGAGCCAGAGCAGCATCAGCGAAACCAGCACCGTGATACGCACCCACTGCGCAATAAAGAGATAGATAACCAGCAGGACAAAGAGGGCACCTACCATTTGCCAGTTGATAAAACGGTCTGCCAGATCGAGAAGATAGGCTGCGGAGAAGCCCGCCAGCTGATCGCCCTGGCTGAGAATGCTGCTGAGTCCCGGTAACCAGGTATCATGCCAGAACAGCGCGAAACCGACAGGGATCGAGAGCCAGTGGCGAAGGCGATGCAGGCGTATCGACGGCAGCGGGAAGAGCAGCCAGGCGAGAAATACCAGGTTGCTCAGGGCGTGAAAGTTGAGATAGCCGTACCAAAGCAGGGCGAACTTCACTAAAAAGTAGAAATTCCAGCCAGCCAGTCCGCGCCAGGAAGACCAGAAATAGGAAGAGGAGATCGCCGCGGGTTGATCACTATTCATTAATTTTTTGCATCCGTTTCAGAGGATTGACGCTGCCAGTGGCCTTCCGATTTGAGCGCGCGCGCAGGCAACAGGCGATTCATGATGCCGTTCCAGCGACGGGGCAGCCATTGATGATATAACGGCTTCAAAAACAGCAAGATAAAAAAAACCAGTAGCGCAATTTGTACCCAGTCCATCAGAGTCATCAGGCTTTGTTCTCCGGCAATAAAATGATGGGCAGCGGTGCCGAACGTCCCTGCGTTTCGCTTCGGCTCTCAACGGCGGTGCGAGCCGTCTCTGAAACCGGTGTCAGATCCTGAATCGCCATTGGCGTCAGTTTCTTAATATTGCTGACTTCCGCAATAATCTGATTATCCTCGAACCAGACCATGCGGTTTGCAAACAGCTCGTCGTGAGGAAGAGAAAATATATATTTCAAGGCTTTATCGAGATCGTTATAGCGGCAGGAGGAGAGAAACAGTATGACGCGATCTTCCAGCACCGTGACCAAATCGCCGAAGCGACGCGGCTTGCAGAGCGTCAGGATCTGCTGGGGTTTAAGCTGTGGCACCGGCCGCAATGCCACCAGCAGGCCCTTATCATTTTCCGGCAGTAAGGTATTACTGATCAACTGGCTGACTGACTGACAGAAGGCGTCAAGCCGCAGGTAGCCTTTCTCATGCAGCGGCTGCATCGAGGCGGTCAACGCCTCAAAACTGGCGGGGACGCGACGGTTAAACACCTGTCCCTGGAGACCTTCCAGCGTGGTCAGAAACCGCGACATTGCCGCGTTGGTCGGCACGATGGTGTTTACCCCGCAGGCCAGCAGCAGGCGCTCGTCGCTATAACGCAGGCTGGCGCCCATCTCGCGCACCACAATTTTCAGGCCGTTGCCGCGTGCACGACGCAGGCTGTGCACCCTCTTCGCCAGTTCGTTGATATGATCGCTGCGGGTCAGGCTGAAAATAACCGTTGCGGCATTGGCCTGTTGTGCCCGGAACCAGACCTGCTCATTATCATCGAAAAGTTGCCACTGGCGTGAAAGCGGTGGCGCGCCCTCAAGGACTATTTTGTCCGCGAGATAATGCTGCTCGTCATTAAGGCTCAACGGCTCCTGATTTTCATTAAGGGCAAAGAAATGATCCTTTTCACAGCCCAGACGTATTGCACGATCGGCAAGCAGTCGTGCCGCGGCATACCACCAGTTAATTCGATACTGCCAGCTATCCTGCTGAAAGCTCAAATGCGCAACGCCATCCAGCTGACGAAAATAATGCTGAAGATTATTACTCAGGTTTATTATGGTGGTGCCGGAAGTGACGATTAAAAGTGTGAGTTTTCTTTTATGCAACGTGTGGCGCATGCCCTTTATCCACCGGGTTAATTCGGCGTCATTGAGCTTATCCCACTGTGCCGCGCTGCTGTTAAATATCACCAGCCCGTTTTTACTGCCGAGCGTGCGCAGAAAATCACCTTCCAGTTGCAAAAGACTCCGTTTGCTTTTGGAAAGTGAAAACAGTGGGATACGGTCAGGGCCGCCGATCGGGTCGGGCGTCAGTAAATCACGAGGCGGCTGATCAGCGCTGATCAGCGTTACGGCCTGCTGATGTGAAATCACCTGTCGAATCAAAGTGCGGGCATCATCCTGCCGTGCACAAGTTACCCAATAACAGCCAGGCGTTTGCAATGCCGTTAATTCTGGCTGAACATGCAACAGCCCTAGCGAAAAAGAATTTTTCATATTGAATTCGTTATTTTTCCAGTCCAGGCTAGCTTATTATAGACAGGCCTGGATGTAACCTGAGAAATTTAAACATTGCTAATGACAGGCTGGCTTAGAATGTTCTGCAAATGCAGCGTGGCTGGAAATATTTTTCAACGTCATTTTTTTGCGCGCTGGCGGTCATTCTGAGTCTGACATTGTTTTATTTTTGGCGAACTGTAATGAAAAACCAAAATTTTTATACCTCTGAGGCCGCCGAGGGCGATCGTCAGGATGATATTAGCGCTTTGCGTGACGCATTTTCTTTGCTCTCTTTTCGCTATGTCGACATTGCGCGCGAAGAGCGCCTGAAAGAGATTGTGTCGCGCTGGCCGCTATTAGCGGAAACGGTTCTCAGCCAGCCTGAGCAACCTCTCTGATGCCGCAGATAGCGCTTCAGGGCGTGCGGGGCGGTGTCGGCACGACTTCGCTTTGTGCCGGACTGGGCTGGGCGCTGGCGGCCCTGGGCGAGCGGGTCTTGCTGATCGATGGCTCGCCGGTCAGTCAGCTCGGCATGCATTTTAATCTGCCCGCTCAGCAGGAGAATGGCTGGATGAAGGCATTGTGCGAGGGGGAAGCCTGGCAGCACAGCGCACTTCGCTATCCCGAGGGGCCTGATTTGCTACCGCATGGTGTGCTTTCTCATCAACATGCTTTGACAATTACCGGTCAGAATGCGGCGATCGCCGCGCCTCTGCTCCAGGCATTACCGGACCTGCAGGCGCGCTATCAGTGGATTATTTTCGATCTGCCCGCCGACTCCCTGCCGTGGCATGAAACACTCTATCCGAAACTGGATGGCATACTGTGTGTCACCCAGCCAGATGCCAATTGTCATTTACGCCTTAGCCAGCGCCGCTTTCCGGCGGGTACCCGCTTTATTATCAATCAGTTTAATGCCAATAGTCGTCTGCAGCAGGATCTGCATCAGCTCTGGATGGCTTCGCTGACTCAGCTGATACCGCTGCTGATCCATCGGGATGAGGCACTGGCAGAAGCGCTGATGATGAAGCAGCCGGTCGGTGAATACCGGCCACATGCGTTAGTCAGTGAAGAGATCATCACGCTGGCAAACTGGCTACTGCTCAATCTGAAGGGAGTGCGTTCTTGAATCCGTTGCGCTGGCTGTTGACTGCGCCCGCCTGGCAATCGCTGCACAGGGGCTATACCACAGCGCGAGGCAATGGCGCGTCCCGTTTTGCCAGTGCACTTCATCTGTTTTGGTCGGGTCTGGGCCTGATGCTGTTCCGCTTCGAAAGTCCGGCCTGGCAGGGGGTTATTCAGCAGCGCCGCCGCCTCTATCCGCACATCTCACCTGAGCGTCCGCGTCCGCTGGATATCTTACGTTATCTGATTCAGACACTGTGGCTGATCGTGATTCCGCTGCCCCAGGCTAAGGCGCGCAACGGCGTTAAGGGCCTGAGCGCACTGTCTGGTTGGCGCCACCACGGCTATCGCTGGCTGGACAACCTTGTTGCCCGCTCGCAAACTCAGGGCATTGATGCACGCATCGAACAGCGGCTGAAGCGCCTGTCGCCACTGATGCGACGTAGCCTCTTCGTCGTTACTGCCCTCTTTGCCTCACTGCTGGCACTGCTCTGTATCAGCCAGCCCTTTGGTCTGATGACGCAGTTTATTTTTGTCGTACTGCTCTGGGCTCTGGCGATGCTGGTACGGCGCATACCGGGGCGTTTTCCCACCATGATGCTGATAGTGCTGTCGCTGACCGTGTCGTGCCGCTACCTCTGGTGGCGCTATACCTCGACGCTGAACTGGGACGATCCGCTGAGCCTGATATTTGGTCTGCTGCTTATTGCCGCAGAGACTTACGCCTGGGTGGTGCTGGTGCTGGGCTATTTCCAGACGCTCTGGCCGCTTAACCGTCAGCCGGTTTCGATGCCTGGCGATCGGGATCGCTGGCCAGGTATCGATCTGCTGGTGCCGACCTACAACGAACCGCTCAGTGTAGTCAGGCCCACCCTCTACGCCGCTATGGGCATCGACTGGCCGAAAGATCGCCTGAATATCTATCTGCTCGACGACGGCGACCGTCAGGAATTTCGCGACTTTGCTGCCAGCGTGGGTATCAACTATGTCGTCCGCCCCACGCATGAGCACGCCAAGGCCGGCAATATCAACCACGCGCTGAAAAAGCACTGTCGCAGCGAATTTGTGGTGATATTCGACTGTGACCATGTGCCGACGCGCGCCTTTTTGCAGATGACCATGGGGTGGTTTATTAAAGATCCCCGCCTGGCGATGATGCAGACGCCACATCACTTCTTTTCACCGGACCCATTTGAACGCAATCTCGGGCGGTTTCGCCGTACGCCGAATGAGGGGTCGCTCTTTTATGGGCTGGTGCAGGACGGTAACGATACCTGGGATGCCACCTTTTTCTGCGGCTCATGCGCCGTGCTGCGCCGCAGCGCGCTGGAAGAAATTGGCGGTATTGCCGTAGAAACCGTTACTGAGGATGCCCATACCTCGCTGCGTCTGCACCGGCGCGGCTACACCTCGGCCTACATCCGCATTCCTCAGGCGGCCGGGCTGGCGACCGAAAGCCTGTCAGCGCATATCGGGCAGCGTATTCGCTGGGCACGCGGTATGGTGCAGATTTTCCGCCTCGATAACCCGCTGTTGGGTAAGGGGCTGAAGTGGGTGCAGCGGCTGTGTTATGCCAATGCCATGCTGCACTTTCTGTCCGGCATTCCGCGGCTGGTCTTCCTGCTGGCGCCGCTGGCGTTTTTACTCTGCCATGCCTATATCATCTACGCGCCTGCGCTGGCGATCGCCATTTATGTTTTACCTCACATGCTGCATACCAGCCTCACCAACTCGCGTATTCAGGGGCGCTGGCGTCACTCTTTCTGGAGCGAAGTCTACGAGACGGTGCTGGCCTGGTATATCGCCCGCCCTACCACCGTGGCGCTGTTCAATCCTCACAAGGGTAAGTTTAACGTCACCGCGAAAGGCGGACTGGTCGAGGAGCAGCATCTGGACTGGGTGATAACCAAGCCTTATATGCTGCTGGTTCTGCTCAATGTGGCGGGCGTGTTGATGGCGTTCTGGCGCATGCAGCACGGCCCGGCCAACGAGATACTGACGGTATGCGTAAGCCTGATTTGGGTGCTCTATAACATGATTATTCTTGGCGGCGCGGTGGCGGTTTCGGTTGAAGCTCGGCAGATCCGCGAGGCGCACCGGGTAGAGATCGCCATGCCGGCCGCCATCGCACGCGAAGATGGACATATGCTGCCCTGCACGCTGCGTGATTACTCGGATGGCGGCGTCGGGCTGGAGCTGCGCGAACCGGACGCCCTGCGTGAGAATGAAAAAGTGTGGCTGCTGCTGCGTCGTGGACAGCAGGAGTTCAGCTTCCCCTGCCAGGTACAGCGTGTCTTTGGCCGTCGGGCTGGCGTCCGTCTTCATCAGCTGACCACCCAGCAGCATATTGAATTTATCCAGTGTACCTTCGCCCGTGCCGATACCTGGGCGCTGTGGCAGGACGGTTTTCCGGAAGATAAACCGGTGCAAAGCCTCGCCGATATCATGATCCTCGGTTTCAAAGGTTACCTGCGCCTGGCGGAATATGGCCCGCCGCAGTTACGTCGGCTGTTTAACCTGCTTACCGTTGGGGTGAGCTGGCTGGCTTCGCTGTTGCCGCAGGGCATCGGACGTGTGCCAGCTTCAAAAAACGCATTGAGTTGATGATATGACGATAACGAGAGTAAACAGGTGGGTCGCTGCGCTGCTGTTGGGCTCTGCAACACTGAGTTGCGCCCTGGCGCAGGAAAATACGCCGGTCAGTGTCCCCGGAGAAACCGCGGTGCAATCTTTGCCGCCGCAGCCTGCCGCGCCGCTGCGTAACAGTCAGCTGAGCTTTGTTAAGCTGGCACCGCCGCCGGGCAGCATGACGCTGAGCGGTACGCGCACCAGCGGGCAGATCGAGTTCGGGGTGCGCAGTGATGAGGTGGTGACGCGTGCGCTGCTTAATCTCACCTATCGGCCTTCTCCTGCGCTGCTGCCTGTGCTGTCGCAGCTGAAGGTTTATCTCAACGATGAGCTGATCGGTCTGATAACCATCACGCCGGACCAGCTGGGTAAGGAGATACAGACGCAGCTGGCGATTGATCCTCGTTACATTGCCGACTTTAACCGCGTGCGCTTTGAGCTGGTGGGCCATTACGCCAACGTATGTGAAAATCCTGCTAACAGCACAATCTGGCTGGATATCGGTAAACAGAGTGGCATCGACCTGACGCTGCAAAAACTGCCGTTGAAGAATGACCTCTCCCATTTTCCGGAACCCTTTTTTGATACACGCGACCCGCGACCGCTGACCCTGCCAATGGTGTTTGCTGCCCAGCCAGACATAAAGCAGCAGCGTGCTGCAGCGATTCTCGCCTCCTGGTTTGGCAGCAAAGCGGCCTGGCGCGGACAGCGTTTTCCGGTGCTCTACAATCAGCTGCCGCAACAGCAGCATGCCGTGGTATTTGCCACCAACGATGCGCGCCCGGATTTCCTGAAAGATCTGCCGCCGGTAGTGAAGCCGACCGTGGAGATGGTGAGTCAGCCTGACAGTCCCTATGAAAAAATGCTGCTGATCCTGGGACGCAACGACGACGATTTGCTGACGGCGGTGCAGGGCATGGCGCAGGGTGAGTTGCTGCTGCGCGGAGACATCTCAACCATTGACAGCGTTAAGCTGCTCTCCCCGCGCCAGGCCTATGATGCACCCAACTGGGTGCGAACCGATCGCCGCACCACTTTCGCTGAGCTGACGCAGTACGAGAATCAGTTACAGTCTGATGGTGTGCAGCCTCATCCCGTCAGCCTGACCCTCAATCTGCCGCCCGATCTGTTTTTGGTTCGCGCGCGCGGTATCGACATGGAGCTGAGCTACCGCTTTACCGCGCCTTTCGAGTCGGATGGCTCACGGCTGGCGGTGAACCTGAATAATCAGTTCATCCAGGATTATCCGCTACCGCCTAAAAACACGGCCGGTCAGCAGTTGCTGCATATTCCCCTGATTCAGGGAATGCTGGACAAAAACCATGAACTGCTGATTCCGGCGTTACGCCTGGGTGTGGTGAACCAACTGCGCTTCGATTTTGACTATGCCAACACCTTTATTGGTGGCAACGCTGACGGGCGTTGTGAAACCGTGACGCCGGTCGGCCATCATGTGGTGGTGGACGACAGTTCCAGCATCGATTTTTCCGGCTATCGCCACTACATCGAAATGCCGTCACTGCGTGCCTGGGCAAATGCGGGCTTCCCGTTCAGCCGCTATGCCGATCTGGCGCAAACCCTGGTGCTGATGCCGCCAAAACCGGATGTCCAGCAGGTCAGCACATTGTTGAATGCGATGGGCAATAGTGGCGCACAGACCGGCTATCCAGCACTGCGCGTTCAGTTGACCGATGACTGGGCCACGGCGAAGAAGCAGGATGTGGATCTGCTGATGATCGGTGTCATCCCCAAAGATCTTCAGGATGACCAGCGGATTCCGGCGCTGGTCGACGCCACCGCCAGCTGGCTGAAAGAGCCAGTGCGACGGATCACGCCGCAGATGAATCCGCAAAGTGGTCGCGATCAGACGGCAGAAAGCACCACTGCCATCAGCTCCCGCGGCCCGCTGGCAACGGTGATCGGCTTCCAGTCGCCGTTTTACGATCAGCGCAGCGTGGTTGCACTGCTCGCCGATGGCACGCCGCGTGGCTGGCAACTGCTCAACGAGGCGATGAGCGACAGCGACAAGCGTGGCGCAATGTCTGGATCTACCGCGGTTATCCGCGAGTCAGGGGTTAACAGTCTGCGGGTTGGCGAGAGCTACTATGTTGGTCATCTGCCGTGGTGGGAGCGTCTCTGGTCGCTACTCTCGACCCATCCATTCTGGCTGGCACTCTGCGCACTCTTTGTGGTGGTGCTGTTCGCGCTGATGACCTGGCGTCTGATGCGAATTATTACCCGACGTCGTTTACTGGATGAAGATGAATAACGCTCAGGTGCTACGGGCGGGCATGCTGCTTGGTGCGCTAAGTGCGCTGCCGGGGCTGGCCGCACCGACTGACGGACTGGAAGTCTCGCCGGTCGAATGGCTGCTGGCACAGGTCCGCACCGGCGAGTCGACCAACAAATACGATCTGGTACAGCAATCGCTCTATCGACTGGAGAAGATCGATCCTGATAATCCCCAGGTGCTGGCCGCTCGTCTGCGTCTGGCGCTGCATCAGGGCGATATCCCCAATGCGCAGTTGCTGCTGGATCAACTGAAAAAGGTTGCGCCTGACTCGGCAGAGACGCGTGAATCAGTTGTCGGCCTGACACTGACGTCATCCGATGGACGGCAGCAACTGCAGCAGGCGCGCCTGCTGGCCACGTCTGGCCGCCTGACGGAGGCGAAAAACGCTTATGATGCGCTGTTCAATGGCATCTTTCCCGATCCGAACACTGCTCTGGAGTACTGGCGACTGTTGGCGCGTCTTCCCGGCCAGGAGAGTGTGGCTTATCAGCAGCTTCAGGCACTGGAACAGCGTTATCCAGGCAATATCGGGGTTGAGCTACAAATTGCACGTATGGCGTTTAATCAACAGCAGCCAGAAAAGGCGATAGCGCAGCTGAAAAAGCTGGCAACCAGTAACGGCGGGCGTGCCGCCGCCGCCGAACTTTGGCTTCAGCAGATCAATGATCAGCCGGTCAGCGACAGCAGCGTGGCGCAGCTAAAGGCTTATCTGGCCGTTTTTACCGATGGCGATGCGTACCAGCAGGGCGTGGAGGTGCTATCGAAGCAGCAGACGACGCTGGCCGATCCCGCTTACCGCGAACGAGTGCATGCGCTGGCGCTGGTTGACACCGGCAATGTTAACAATGCGATGGCCGCCCTTAACCGGGCGCTGAAAGAGAATCCCAACGATCCCGAATTAATGGGCGCGATGGGGCAGACCCAGGCCCGCGCGGGTCAGCGCGAAGCGGCGATTCTCTGGCTGGAACGCGCCATTAACGCGGGTCAGCAGAGCACGCTGATCGGCAAATGGCAGTCGCTGCTTCTGACCAGTCACTACTGGCTGGCGATAGAGCAGGGCGATAAAGCGCTGGCGCAGCATAATGTTGAGGGTGCCGAACAGCACTATCGCGCAGCGCAAAAGTATGACAGCAGCGACAGCTATGCCCTGATTGGCTTGGGTGATGTGGCGATGGCGCGCAAAGATACGGCGGCGGCTGAACAGTTCTGGCAGAACGCGCGACGGCTGGATGGCACGAATATCACCGCGGTGCGTCGGCTGGCGGGGCTTTATCAGGCGGTTTCGCCTGCCCGTGAAATGGCGTTTATTAATACTTTACCCGCCGGGCAGCAGCGCGCACTGGCTGACACAATCCGGACGCTGCGCAGTGACAGCCTGCGCGCTGAGGCGGATGCACTGGCGCAGCAGGCTCGCTGGGCGCAGGCCGCAGATAAATATCGCCAGGCACGGGAGCTGGCACCGGATGACGTCTGGCTCAGTTACCGGCTGGCTGGCGCGCTGCGTAACAGTGGTGACGTGCAGCAGGCGAATGCAGTGATGCGCGCGGTACCTCAGCAGCATCCGCAGGACGCTACTGCACTTTACGCGACCGCACTCTGGTTCTCGGGCAACGATAACGACAGCGAGGCGATGGCCACGCTGCATCGTCTACCCGATGCGCAGTGGAGCAGCGATATGCGTCAGCTGGCTGATCGCCTGAATCAGAATCAGCTCTTTGCGCAGGCCGATGCGCTGCGCGTCGCCGGGAAGGAGCAGGCGGCGGTGACGCTGCTTGATCAGCAGCCGGTTTCCAGCCGACGCGACCTGACGCTGGCCGACTGGGCACTGGCACGCGGTGATGCGCAGCAGGCGCTGGCGAGCTATCAGCAGGTACTGTCGCGCCAGACAGACAACGGCGATGCGGCACTGGGACGGATCGAAGCGCTGGTTGCCCTGCAGCGCAACCGCGAAGCACGACAGGCTCTGGCGCAACAGCCGCCGGTGGAGGCGAGTGTGAATGCGGATCGCCGTGCTGCGCTGGCATGGCAGGCGGTCGGTGAAACCACGCGGGCTGCCATGCTATTCACCGATCTGAAACAGCGTGTCACCTCGCAGCCGCCTTCACAGGATAAGGCGCTGGTGTTTCGTGATGCGGCCCGGCTGGAACGCGCGCAGCAGCAGCCTGAACGGGCGCTGGCAGATTATCGTCAGGCGATGATGGCCAGCGGCATCGATAGCGGTGGCAACATCAGCCGCGCAACCCGCAACGATCCGCAGGATGAGTGGCTTAAACGGAGCCTGCGCAGTGATACGGCCGATCTCTACCGTCAGCAGCAGACCACGCTGACGGTGCAACAGGACTATTCACGCAACAGCGGTACCGGCGGCATCTCTGATTTTACAGCGCATACCACCATGGTGCAGGCAGAAAGGCCGTTTGCCGAAGGGCGCGGCTTTTTCCGTCTCGACCGGGTGGACGTCTCAGCAGGAACGTTTACTACCCGTAATGGCAGCTTCGACGCACTGTTTGGCAGTTGTGACGATGCGAATTCTGGCGGCTGTAACCGCCAGGCCCACCAGCGCGACAGGGGCACGGCGCTGGCTGCTGGCTGGCATAATGCTATCTGGTCTGCCGACCTTGGCACGACGCCGCTGGGTTTTGAAGTCACTAAC
>Ga0209067_10000115_pt1 | contig 54387 bp, 42 predicted proteins | sample ColStrG_CSR_2013_FD_187199 | JGI IMG/M metagenome (GOLD analysis project Ga0209067, IMG submission 187199) | Freshwater sediment microbial communities in response to fracking from Pennsylvania, USA - Cold Stream Run_MetaG_CSR_2013 (SPAdes)... | ecosystem: Environmental > Aquatic > Freshwater >...
GATACTATGATAGCAAAGCGGGGCCTTACACTTTTATGGGTTATTTCTTTTGTCCTCTGTTCCAAATTGAAGGCGCAGGTAACTTTTTCCGTAGCAAAACATTTTTTCCCTGGACAGGTGGTGAAAAAGGTGGGCCCGACCGAGGATGGCAGTATATGGGTGATAAAAGGGTCGGATAATAGGGGGGTAGGCCTTGTCAGTGTTTCGGGTCAGGAGACCGATTTCTCCCTTCCTTTTGATGCGAGTACTACCGCTTCTTTTAATGATATAGCGGGATACAGTAACCAGCAATGTTATATTGGCACCCAAGGGGATTATATCCTTCGGTACAATGCGGGTACATTTCAGCATTTAGGCCCGGCTCAACAAGTAAATTCGGCCAATATCTATTCCATAGTGGCCTCCTATAATCCTGCCTATAGAGAGACCTTTTCCCGTTATCCTATTTCAAGGTTTAACTATTTTCCTTTTAAAAAATTGATCTATGCGAGTGGAGACCAATTTTATTCCAGCACAGATTCCACTTTATCTAATTTTTATACCATTCTGGATACTACTTTTGTTTTTTTCCAAGGTTCCCATTGGCATATCCGGGATGCCTCAGTCCGACAATGGACCGTAGATTATAGTATTAATAATCCTGACCCATATAATTGCTACAGTGCTTACAACGCGGAAACCTTTAACTTTATGGGGTATGGTTATGATACCCTTCGATACCCAAACTATATTAGTGCTGTATACGGAAGAAGTTACCCTGCCGAAACGCCGTACACTGGACAAGTGAATTCGGCTTTTGCTACTAGTACCATTGCCAATGTTAGTTCGTCTGTTTTGCCTTATTTTTTTTATGGAACGGATTCTGGTATGTTTAGAACGAATGACATCTGCGGTATGCCTCCTTTTACCTACTTGAAGGGGAAAAAAGTGAATATCATTACCGATATTTCCCCATTTGCCAGCATTGAAGGAACCGGCACCTACAATAATCCTTATATCGAAGAATACATTCTTACCGGGACGGATGATGGACTCTATTATGCTAATTTTTTTTCGCAGATAAAATGTGATACTAACCAGGTTTTCCACGCCATTTCCGCCTTATCGGGCCTACAGATATACGATATAAAAGTCAATTATAAATGCGATAACTCCTTTTGGGTGGCAACCAATCAGGGCCTTTTTGAAATGTACATAACCTGGAGCGCGAGGACTCCTTTTAGCCAAAGAAATGTACCCATTCATTTTACTGGAGAATATCCCTTTACGCCCAAAGACAGTGTAACCTATTGCAAGGCTCCAACAATAAAAATGAATGCCGAATTTTTGGATTACTATTTCCTTCAAAACGTTGCTTTTCAATGGTTCCGAAATGACACCGCTATTCAGGGGGCAATAAAAGACACCCTTTCCACCACCTTGCCTGGAAAATATTATTTGGTGACCTCTTCGGTTTGTGACGGAATACCTATAGACACCTCTAAATCCTTGTTTATTTTACACGCCACAACACCGGTTGTCCGCTTACCTTATTCTAATCCGATAATGGTCTGCTCGGATTCTACGGTACTTTTGCAAACGACCTACAACAACAGTTATCATTATCAATGGTATCGAAATGGGACTTTATTGAAAAATGATACTTTGCACGCCTTGTATATCCGAGATTCCTCTGGTACCTACTCCGTAACCGCGTATAATTGTCTGGATACGCTCGTTAAAAGTAATGCGGTAGGTATAAATTTTCTCCAGGTTCCTGTTCCTGCCATTACGCCATCAAGTGCCCAATATTGCCTTGGGGAGACGGCTACTTTATCGGTGAATACCATTCCAGGCCTTATGATTCAATGGTTTTATCAGGGGATAGAGATGCAGGCCTTTAAAAATAAAAGAACGATTTCGACTGTCGATTCCGGTAGCTATACCGTATCCTTATCCGATTCTTCAGGACATTGCATTCGTAAGAGTCCTCCCCTTGTTGTATCCTTTCTCCCTTTTCCACAGGTCCGATTGAAAGTAGGAGAGGGCTCCTCTCTTTGTTCAGGTGAGGGCGTCCCCCTTATGGCTATACCGGTCCATATAAGTCCCTCCCTTCATTATAAATGGTCTACCGGTGACACTACGGCGACTGTTCCAGTGATGGGATCCGGACATTATTCGGTCACCGTCTTTTTCAATCAAAAATGCTCTTCCACGGTCGATACCGAGCTGATTTTCCAAAATCCCATACCCTTTTCCTTGGGAAAGGATACAGCGCTCTGTTTTAATAGCCAAACCCTTACTCCTTTTTTTTTAAACGTACCGCCTGGGTACGCCCATTTTAGTTGGAACGGACAGGATAGTACCAGCCTACGATTTCCTGTTACGGGGCCTGGGACGTATTCTCTATCGGCCATTGGTGCCAATGGATGCCCCTTTACATCCAGTATTCGAATTTCCAGCTATTGCCCGCCGCCAGGATTAATCTTCCCTACACTATTCACGCCGGATGGGAACGGGCTTAATGAAGTTTTTTTCATCCAGAATATAGAATCCTATCCCAATAATGAGATACATATTTTTAACCGATATGGCAATGAAGTATATTCCGCTAAAGGGTATGGAATCAACAATACTTTTTGGACTGGGCAGGGTCTTCCGGAAGGAACCTATTATTATTATTTAAAAACGGCGGATGCTTCTTTAGAATCCAAGGTATATAAAGGATTCATTACGCTTGCAAGATCGGTGCACTAATGAAACGATACCTTTTCGGATGCCTGGTCCTTATCTTTAATGGCTTTCCCCTTCCAAGTTTTTCGCAACAGGGACCCTTGTTTACCCAATATATTTTTAATGGCCTGATTCTGAATCCTGCTTACGCTGGCTACCAGGAGAATACCCAAATCAACACCACCTACCGCTCCCAATGGTCGGGATTTCCCTATAGCCCAAAGACATTCTCTGTTTCTGGAGATGGCCTTATTTTGGGTGATCGGTTGGGACTGGGATTACTTTTCACCAACGACCAGTTAGGGGCCCAGGAAAATCTTACGGCAGAATTGGATCTTTCCTACCGATTACACCTATCCGAAAAATCGAATTTAAACTTCGGTTTAGGCGTTAACCTAAACCAAAATTCGGTGAACCAAAGTCTACTCACTCTCCAGCAGCCGGAGGCGGTTACCAGCAAATTTCTATTAAATACCCTTTTCACCAATCTCCGGTTTGGGCTTTATTGGTATGATCCCAAGGGCTATCTCGGGCTTTCGTTGAATGACCTTCGCAATATAGAGGTAAGTCCGGGCACCTATTATTTAGGGATCCACCCCATCTATTATTTAACGGGAGGAAAGTTATGGGGAGAGGAAACGGGTTATAAAATAAAATCCTCTTTGCTGATTCAAGAGGATTTCAAAAGTCCGACCAATTTAGATCTAAACCTCTTACTACTTTTTCCTCAGAATTTGGGTGTAGGTATAGGATACCGATCGGAAATTGCAGGCAAGTCCTTACGAGCCTCCACCCAATCCCTTTCAGCGGCCAATGCGGTAAGCTTTTCGGTAGAAATCTATACCCGCCAGAACCTTCGCATTGGCTATTCGTTTGATTACTCCCTCAATACGCTCGCCGATGTGAGTCAGGGCTCCCATGAAATTTCCTTAACCTATAATTTTGGAAAACGCCGCCTTCTGGATCCCACCCGGAAATGCTATTTTTTTTAACCCCTTTCTCTTTTGTCCTCTGCTTATTTATGACTATGGCTCATTTTTAATAGCCATATCGGTTATTAAAAATAATTCATAATAAAAAAATATTTAAATAAAGAACAAAATATAATAATGGGTGATTTCACGGTATTTTATGAATTAATTATTCTTTTTAGGAAATATAGTTAAGTTTAAATAACGTTTATTAAATACGTTAATAACCGCTCTCCCTTTTTCCTACGATTAGATTGTTTCACTGTAATCTCTACCTTTTATGAGAATTCAACCTGTACCTTTTCTATTTTGTGTTCTTTTCTTTTGCTTTCATCAATCCTTCCTTTTTGGGCAGGACACCTCGAACGTATATGGGAAAGTTAGCATTGCCTCCCCTACAGCCGCCTCATTGGGAAAATACGGTGATATTCCGGTAAGTTATAACACCGGGATTCCTAATATCAGCATACCGATTTATACGGTAACATCCGGTTACTTGAAATTACCAATTAGCTTAAGCTACCATGCTTCTGGGCTAAAGGTGCAGGAGCAGGCTGGCTGGGTAGGGGCAGGGTGGTCCTTGAATGCGGGGGGGGTGATTACACGAACAGTAGTCGGAGGACCTGATGAAGCGGGAACAAACAATGGTGGCACAGAAATCAGGGGACACTTTAGTCATTATGGATATAATAATTACATGAACCTTACAAACCGAGTAGGAGGCAATGATTGGGAATCATTTGTAATTGGAGCAGCGGATGGTGAACCAGATTTATTCTTTTTCAATTTTAATGGGTATTCCGGTAAGTTCTTTTTCCGGGATGACCGTACCCCCATTATGTTACCGGAGGAAGACTTTAAAATTATACCCTACTACACCCAGGGATCCGGGCAAAGCATCCAAGGATTTATCATCACCACACCTGATGGAACGCAATATAGTTTTGGCAATACGCCTGGCTCAACAGGAACCTCAGCCACAGAGGTTTCAATTCCTATTAATATTTCCACAGGTAGTTACACCCCAAGTACTATTTCAAGTTGGTATTTAACCAAAATTTCCTCAAAGGATCAACTTTTTAATATTAACCTAAGTTATACTCCAGAAAGTTATGGCTATTTTACTTATAGTATGCAGCCGTTGCCTGGGCCAACCACATTGGCGACAGCGGCACCATTAGGGGCGCTTAACAATGTAACCCCTGGAGGAGGGTTAGGCGGTAGTATAGGAAAATATGAGTATGATTTAGTAAAAAATGTTATCAATGGTGTTCGACTAAGTTCTATTTTCTATGCCGATGGTTCAGCGGGAAATAGCACCATTTCATTTCTGCCTGGTGGAACCCCAAATGGTTTACCAAGGATAGACTTAAGTGATAATAGTAAGCAGCTATATGATAACACGAATGCCGTAACCTCCTCAAATCCCAATCCTGCCTATTCCTTAGGACAAATTCAAATAAATACCTCAACGGCTTGTAAAGAATTTTCTTTTAGCTATTCCTACTTTTCAGACCCATCCCCAACGACAGGTTATTTTTCTGATGCAATCCATTTCCCCTATAACCTGCATTCCGACCAAAATTTATTGCGTTTGGATTCGATAAAGGAAACTAGTTGTGACAATAGCTTGAAAGTCCCTTCTTTCAAATTTAATTACTATTCCGAATTGGTGCCAAGAAGGTTAAGCTTCGGCATAGATCATTGGGGATATTACAATGGGGCGGATGCAACCAATAATGTAACCAAAAACATAACTCTAATCCCTGCTTATACAATTAACAATGGTAGCTCCTTGATAACCTTTCCAGGTGCAAATAGAGATGCAGTATGGCCAGCAATGCGCGGTGGAGCCCTCCAAAGAATTACCTACCCAACCGGAGGATCCACAACCTTTAATTTTGAGAACTACAACTATACTTCTACCGGCTCAGTTGTCCAACAAGTCTATATTTTGGGAGGGACACTACTAAACCCCGATAACCATTCCGTAATAATGGCTAGCTACCCACTTACTGTAACGGCAAGTCAATTAGGGAATTTCACCCTGACGGCTAACAACTATGTACAACAGGCCAATCCCATTCTAACCATCACTAACAGTAAAGGGGTGGTGGTTTACAACAATCCTGTAATTTATAATCAATCTACAAATGCCACACTTTCGGCTATTCCGGAAACATATACTTTTACTATAGCTTTTAAGCCCACTGATACGAATGGCTTTTCCAAACTGCCATATTCTGCGCCATTAGTTAATTTTTCATTAACACAAACCCAAAACGTAAATGTTACCACCACCATTCCAGTGGGAGGCCTAAGGATAAATTCGATTATAGAAAATGACGGAACAGGTGTAAATAACCAGACGAAGCAATTTACCTATACATCTCCCATTTTACTTAGTTATCCGGTTTACGTTAATTTAATTCGGAACGATCTCATTAAAAACATTGGAATCTACTCGGTCAACCTTGGTTTTCAACCGGGTTTAGGGACTACATCTGAGGGATGTGTTTCCCTGCCGAATGCGGGTTATATGAAATCTGCCAGTAGTCTAAGACCCATGGGCTCCTTACAAGGGTATCACATTGGCTATACAGGGGTAAAAGTTTCAGAGTCCGGGAATGGTTATTCCCTTTATAATTATTATGGCCCTTCTTACAATATCAATAATATTCAAGCCCCAGCTGCCGATGTGGCCATACGTACCCTATATACTTTAGGATGCTTGAATACCGCCCCAAATTATCCGGCCGCCCCTCTAAACTATGACTTTTTACAAGGAGAATTATTCTATGAGGCACATTATACGAATTCCGGTCAGATTATAAAAGATGCTACTTATTTTCCGATTTATACACAGGATTCCATTGGAACGCCTGCCTTTAAAATTTCCGTCGCACAAGGATATTACCTAGGAACTTTTTATACACTTTATTCATCATCGAAAACAAAAATGACGACCATAGAAAATACCTATTCCGGAGGAATCAATCCTGTTACCACAACAAAGATTGTCAACTATGGGAGTCGCTACCATCACCAAGCGACTAGTACTTTGGTGACTACCTCCCGGGGAGATACCTTAAAAACAAAAGCACTTTATGCTCAGGATTTCAGAATACCCAGTTGTGATGCCTTGCCCAATGGTATCATCCAGTACGCCGCTGATACCGTTGCAGCGCTTAATACGTATGCGACAACAGTAAAAGGGTGTGCCAATAATAGTAATTTTAGTGCATGTGCCACCAATGCTTTACTTGCCTTTCAAACGGCCAAATATGCCGCTCGGGCAAAATTTGCTGCCTATCAAGCGGCGACCTTCACCAACCTGCCGGTAAACGGTCAACCAGAGAGTACCTTTCAAAAATTACACGATGCAGCAAAAGCCAGTGCCGATACACTACTCAGACCGGTATTAGAATTACAAGATGAGTACCATAATCCAGAAATAGAGGTCACCTCTTGGCGGGGATCCAACTTATTACATGCCAATTTCACCCGTTTTGATACCACCTCAACCTCCTCGGGTTATGTCTATCCTAAATGGACTGAAAAAGTCTATTTAAATAGCCCCTCGAGTATTTTTACGCCCTATTCCGTTATCGGGAATACTCTTTTTGGAGATCCCCGATATTCTCTTGCCTTTATCTATAAATTTCTAGGAGGAAATCTTGCCTCCACCAATAAATTACATGGGCCCAAAACGAGTTATGTCTGGGGCTATGGGAGCCCCACGGCAAGCTTAGGTACAGGCGCCCTTCTCCCCATCGCGAAAGTGGAAAATGCAAGCGCTAACCAGATTGCTTATACAAGTTTTGAAAATGGATCCCCAGGAAACTGGACCTATCCAACCAGCGGGGTCCAGAACCTCAATGGAAATAGCAAAACGGGAATCAACGTATTTAATTTTGCTTTTGCAACGGGAGGGTCTTCAATTACTTCATCCACCTTACCGGCAGGAACTTATATTGTTTCCTATTGGGGAAACCAAAGTGCTGCGGTGAATGGGAATACAGCCCTTCCCTTGGATACGGTTACAATCCCAACTCTTTGGGCCTATTTTTCCCATACGGTAACGCTGACGTCGCCCGGATCCATCACCGTTACGGCTGGAGGTCAATTGGACGAGCTCCGCTTATATCCACAAGGATCCATGATGACCACCTATACCTATAATCCGGGGACAGGGATGACCAGCCAGACTGATGTCAAAAACGAAACGACCTATTACCAATATGATGGTTTGCAGCGATTAAGCAATATCGTGGATCATAACGGGAATATTCAGAAACATACCGACTACCATTACCAAGGCCAATAAAATCTTCACTCCCCACACCCCCTTTAACGCCCACTAGGATGAAATCATTTAGACTCCGCGTTCCTAAGCACTCCTTGTTGCTGTTGTTTCCATTTTTATTTTCTACTCTTATTTCCAAGGCCCAGATACACAGCCTAGCGGTAACCAATTGCACCTATACTAGCGAAACATTACAGTTAAATGGAAGCTTGTGTGGCACAACCTGTACCCTGAGTACTTCCGGGTACGAAACGGGAGTAACCTATACCCTTAGGAATAGCAATAACACCATTGTCTCAACGGCTGTATTGACAAATGGGGTTCAGATGGTATTTTCTAATGTACCGATATCTTCCACTCCCATTACGTATTATCTGTATGGCCAAAAAAGTGGTTGCTCTTTAAGTAGTAGTATGTCCTCATTGTCCGTCACGGGGCTAGGGGCCACCACTGGAACTGTTTCTTCTTCCAGCACCTCAGGGTCCATATGCGCCAACGGCTCGGTTACTTATACAGCAACCCCCTCAGGAACAGGTCCCTTTACCTATGCTTGGAAAAATGGAACGACGGTTTTAGCCAATACGGGTCCCACTTATACGACTAGCACCCCAGGGAATTATACTGTTACGATAAGTGGAGCGTGTAACAGCACCGCAGCGCTCCCTTGTCCTGCTTTTATCATTGCTCCCAATGTTACTTGGCCGGGCACTGCTGTGGCTGCCCAAACCAGCATATACCAACCGGTTTCAGGATCGGCGACCACCGTGGTAACCGTACCCGGATCCACCAATGCCACTGGTTATTCCTGGTTCGTTACCCCTACATCCGCTGGCTCTTTCCCGAGAGGAGGAAGCGGAGGAGTCAAAGATACCATTACCTGGGCTGCCGGTTTTTCGGGCGTTGCAACTATTCAATGTACGGCCAATGGCGCCTGTGGCAGTACTTCTACATCCTTACCCGCCACTGATACGGTTTATAGCCCCATAACAGTGGGTACCATCAGCTCAGTTGGAGGGGCCAGCGAGATTCAAAGTGGAACAACTATAAATTTAACATCTTCAGGTGCGGCAACCAATGGAAATTCTAAGATTGGTTACAGTTATCAGTGGCAATACCAGACGACACCCGGGGGGTCTTGGTATTCTTTAGGGAGCCCGTCTTCTAACTTTTCTGCTATTTCTACCGTGCCAAGTCAGGCATTGGTTAACGGCCCCAATAATTTTAGATTATTGGTTACTAACAACTTGATAAACAATCCTAGTTATTCCAATACCCTTTCTATTTTCGGATTAGGAGTTGGAAGTATTCCATTTTCTTTAAGTGCCACCAATGGAACGGTCTCTCTTTCCAGTTCAGGCGGAACAGGAGCACCCTCCGGGAGTTATTCCTATCAATGGTATGTATCCACAACCAATACGACTTTATCCTCCTTTAGTCCTGTATCCGGACAAACCAATCTATCTTATTCTCCTTCCGGCCTAACTTCTCCCACGTATTACTATTACCTACAGGTAAAGAATAATGGTGCGACCGCGATTTCAAATATCTGTACGGTAACCGTAGGCTCCAACACGGCTTGTACCAATGGCGGTCCATTTACCCTAATTTCAAATGGTACTTGTAACCCCGTAACGTTTACCTTAAATGGATCTTCCCAACCAGGGGTTACCTACACCCTTTCTGGCCCTGGGGTATCGGGTAGTACCCAATCCGGAAATGGCGGATCGATTTCCTGGTCCAATATATCGGTTTCCAGTTCTGGGTTGTTTTCCGTAACAGCCTCTACGACCTCCCCCGCTTGTTCAGGAACAGTGGCTACCTTGTCTCAGGGCTCGCCCACCAATACCGGTTCCCCTGGCGCTATATCTGGATCAAGCTCCATACAACTTTCATCTACTGCAACGACTACTGCCTATACGGTAACGGCCGCCGCCAATGCCACCAGTTATAATTGGACCCTAACATCCGGAGCAGGAACCATTCCCGCTACGACGACCAGCCCGAATAATACCGTTACCTGGTCGAATAGCTTTACGGGAACGAGCGCCACCATTACGTGCACCCCAACAGGGCCCTGTGGTCCAGGTTTAGCGGCAACGCCCGGTACCGTAACGATCTACCAACCGGTCACCGTGGGCAGTATTACCCCTTCTTCAACATCGATCAATTATAACGGTAGCATAACCTTAACGAGTGCGGCACCAGGAGGAGGGAATAGTGGCTTAGGATATACGTACCAATGGCAAAGTCAAACCGCTGGCAGCACCACATGGAATAACGTTGGGACCAATTCTTCCACGTATACAGCTTCTGGACTTCAAGCAAATACCTCCTTCCAATTGATTGTTTCGAATAATGGCAACCCAAGTCCGCCATCCAATGTAGTACAGGTTACGGTTTATCCCCAATTGACGGTGAATCTACCGGCCACCCTGAACACCACCTACGGCGGTACGATTGGAACGATACTGGCGACCACGGCAGGAGGCAACCCTGGTGGAACCTATTCTTACCAATGGCAAAGCTCTCCGACTAACGGAAATTTCCAACCGATTCCGGGGGCTCCGAATTCATCCAGCTATAGCCCATCTGCTTTGACTTCTAATATTTATTATGAGGTGATCCTCTCCAATAACGGCCTTTCGGTAACCTCAAACCCTTGCCAGGTCACAGTGGGCCCTGCTCCTTTAGTAGCGGGTAACTTCACCCAGACTTTGTATACCATTCTGCCGAATGCCTCCAACAGTCCGACCCTTACCTGTAGTGCCCCTTCAGGAGGACCTGGTCAGCCTTATTCTTACGTCTGGTACCAATCTACCGATGGGGTCAATTTTAATACGCCCATTTCCAATAATTCCCTTACTTATTCCCTGCCTCCGCTTACGGCCGGGGTATATTTTTATAGAATCCAAATAACGAGCGGTACTGTAACCACCCTTACGGCCTCGGTCCAGGTCAATGTTTCCAGTTGCCTCTTGCTTGGCACTACACTACCAAAAGCCAATAATTTTATAGTAACCTCCACGCCTCGTATTCCCGGCGTTACCAACCCTTCCTCTCCGAATAATCCGGTTTGTTCCGTCAACCAGTCCATTACCTACCTGGATGGTTTGGGACGGCCTATCCAAACGGTAGTGGTGAAAGGTTCTCCTACATTTAATGATATTATCCAGCCGGAGGCGTATGATGTTTATGGAAGGGAACCGATCAAATATCTACCCTATACCACAAGTGCCGGTAGTCCCGGATCCTACCGGTCCACAGCCCTAACAGGCAACGCTGGCAATTATGCTTCTAGCGACCAGTCCCTTTTTTACCAGCAGACCAATCCAGGGTATTCGGTTATTCCCACACCTTTTTCTGGTACAGCCTTTGAGCCCTCTCCTCTAAACCGGGTCATAGAGCAAGGTGCTCCAGGCAATGACTGGCAACTTACTGGCACTCCCTCACCCAATGGTAGCGGCACCATCATAGGAGGGCATACCGTCACCATTGCCTACGGTACCAATTCCTCAACCCCTCCATGGGCAAATGGGTTAACGTTCGTCCGTTACTTTACGGTATCCATTAATCCTACATCGGGCCTTCGGTCTTTAGTCGATCATGGGACTTATTACCCATCCGGCACTCTTTATCAGACTGTAACCCGTAATGAAAACTGGTCCTCTTCACAGACCGATCCGAGATTGAATACCACAGAAGAATTTAAGGACCTAGAAGGTCAGGTTCTTGTCAAAAGAACCTACGTTATTCAGTATAATACTACAAAGATGCTCAGTACCTACTATGTATATGACGATTTCGGGAATTTATCCTACGTACTACCCCCTCTATCCTCGGCAGACAATGGCGTTATCACACAATCCATCCTGGACAATTTATGTTACCAGTACAATTATGATTTATGTCAACGTTTGATCGAAAAGAAGCTGCCAGGCAAAGGTTGGGAATTTATAGTGTACAACGTTTTGGATCAAGCGGCTTATACTCAAGATGCCAATCAACGGAATCAACCAAATCAGGTTTGGACCTACCACATGTATGACGCCTTCGGGAGGCCGACCATAACAGGCTTATGGGGCGCCATTGATTTAGCCGATGGCAATATGTCTTCGCCCAACCGGGCGCCTGAAAAGGCGTTGCAAAGTAATGAGAACTATAATCCGAACTATTTTGAGCATAGGGATAATACTAACCTATTAACAGGGTATAATGCGGATAACCCCTACGGAACGATCCTTTCTATAAACTATTACGACGATTATAATGTGGTAAATCTCCCTTCCTATAAGCCTGGTAAATACTTTCCATCGACCATGGGATTGCCAACAGCAACGAAGGTAAGTGTATTGAATACCAACGCACCAGATATGCTATGGTCCATGAGTTATTTCGATGATTTCGGAAGACCTACCGATGTCTACGCACAGCATTACTTGGGTGGGGTGGCTAATGCATCCAATTATGATCATACCGCAAATACCTATGATTTCACGGGAGAGTTAATTACAGGCGTTAGAACTCAGTTTACAGTGGCAGGATTATCTACTCCCGTAGTCACCATCAATAACACTTATTCCTACGATCAGGAAGGACGGAAAACCCAAACCATGGAACAGATCAACAGTGATAAACCTGTAATCCTATCCCAAACGACCTATAATGAATTGGGGCAACTGTACACCAAACAGCTGCATAGTGAAAATTCCGGTGTAAACTTCTTAAAAACAATACAATACCAATATAATGAACGGGGGTGGCTTAATAACATCTCTACACCGGATAACCAGGGACCCAACTTGGACTTTAGTGAAACTTTGAAATACAATTCACCAGATAAAGGATATACCCCACAGTTTAATGGGAATATCTCGGAAATGAGCTATACGATCCTACATAATAATGGAGCCGTTACAAATTTCCGATATATCTACGATAATTTGAACCGGTTAGATTCGGCTATTACCCTGGATCATTCCCTGGATGAAGTGGCTGTTTATGATATTCAGGGGAATATTACGAGCCTTCAACGAACGGCGAAATATGGAAATCCGCCCGTAGGCAATGGATTCACCTATACCTATCGGAATGGGGGAATGAGCAACCAGGATAGCATCATCACCAACTGGCAGGGTAATTTGGTCAGAAACTATACGTACGATTTAAATGGCAATACCTTGACCGATACGGCGGGGAGAAGTATTGTTTATAACCTCCTTAACTTACCACAATCCGTTTCCTTTATAGGGCAACCTTCAGGGGCTACCTATACCTACAATGCCGCTGGAGTAAAGCTGAGAGCCTCAGGAGTAGCAGGGAACTATGATTACGCCAATGGCATCGTTTACAAAAATGGGACTATCGTCTTCATCCCAACAGAAGAGGGGAGAGCGGAACCGAATGCCGGAACCTATAACTATACCTATGATATCAAAGATCACTTAGGAAACGTTCGCGTTACCTTCGGAAAAGATATTAGTCTCCCAACCTCCACCATTATTCAGGAAGATCAGTTTTATGCTTTTGGATTCCGAGTACCAGGTGGTTCTACAATTAATCCTAGTAATCCTTATCTTTATAATGGAAAGGAGATTCAATATGATTTAAAAAACTTCTACGATTATGGCGCAAGGTTCTATGACCCACTCGTCGCCCGATGGACCACTATCGATCCGAAAGCGGAAAACGACAGACGGTATTCCCCGTATACGTATGGGCTGGATAATTCCATTCGTTTTGAAGATCCCGATGGTATGGAGGCCGAGGAGGCAAATAGTGGGCCGGGGCCAGGGCCAAATCTGGGAAAACCGATGTACTATTTAGCAGAAGGATTTAGGCAATTATTTCAAGCTGGCGGTGCCCTAATTGATAACGCTTATGCAAGTATTTCAACCGCAACAGATAGAATAATTAGTCAAGTTTCTGGTAGTAATGGTTCTGGATCATACACTGTGACTACATCAGCTAATGTTACTAATACAACAACAGTTAGGACAAATTTTGGTGGGGTATTAAGTATGAATAGTCATAACACTCCAGAAGGACCCTTTATTAAAGTTACCAATTCAACTGATGTCAGTCAACAAACAAAGGTTGAAGGTACTACTACAATTAGGGGGGTGGATATTAAGGCATCAAATACAACTAATATAAGTAATACCAAAGTTTCAAATACAACCGAATTTTCCACTGGTAAAAGTATTTCAAGCTCCAGTGGGAAAACGTCAGTTGGCGGGGCTCTTTTCGTTTCTGTTAAAAATTCATCAGGCAGTTCAGGAACCAGTTCTCAAACGGATGTAGGGCTTAAAGCCTCCGTTAGCTATACTCCTACTCCAAATATATCTAACATCATGTATAGTCCTGTTGCTAATGTCAAGGCTTCAATAACTTTTAAGCTTGGTGTTACAGTGGACAAACATTAATAATAGGACAAAGATATTTATATGAAAATTTTTTTAATAATAATTGGCATCTACTTTTTAGAAGGATGTATCAGTAGCCCAACAACTTCAAGCCATTTCCATGATACAACTATTGTTAATTATACAATTAAACAAGGAAAGCCTCTGCCTACTAAGGAATGGCATTGTTATATTGCAGGGAACGATAAATTTTGTGCCCCTGAAGCTTGGGGCTATGTTAAACAAGATTCGTTTCTTTTTATGTCTGATTTGAGCAAGATCTCTGCAGGTTCCTACTTTTTGGTTTTAAAGGAAGATATGAGTATCACACATGTTAATGCAACGAAATACCTTAAAAAATTATATTTAGAAATGAAGAAAGATAATTCTGGGGTATTGACTGGATGGAAAGCATTTAAAATAATTTATTCGGACAAAGAAATCTTTCATAGTGAGTATAACATCTCGATAAACAAGATTCCATATAAGGCGTATTCAACAGTTTTTGAGTTCGATAATAATCTTTATGATATATTCCTAAAGATGGAGGAAGATGATATTAAACCATATCAAGAAGCATATAATAATATCATATTCAATTTCTTTCATAAGAATAAACTAATATTAACAAGCAGAGATAAAATTATTGGAGCTAAAATATTGGACTTAGATAAACTTTAAATTTGGGCACAAAAGGGAGTGAAATATTTTGTGTAAATCCCACAAAGAATCTATAGCCAATTCTTCTCAGTTATGGTCATCGATGATATTCCATACCCGAAATCTACGTCCAGATTCCAATTGACCACTTACAAAATCCAGTGACCAACTTTCATTAATCGATTCCGGAACTTCAAAAAAAATAATGGTAATACAAAGTGAGGTCCCCCCATTTTTAGGACTCGCTAAATTAGAATAACAGGCTTTTTCTAGTCTTTCAGACTGTTGCCGAAAGGTACTTACTTTGAAGAGTATTTCAATTTAAAATTTCCATAGTTAACATAATGTTTATTATAGGACAAAATAAATTAATGATAATCAAGTAATTATAAATTATGACAGAAGAGGTGCTTTTCAATTCTTGTGCAATGACAATAATTTTATCTTACTTTATACCAAATTCTACTTTTTGTTCCTTCGATAAAGGTTCAATTTTACCACTCTTAAGGAAGTCCATTAAGGGAATATTCTCAATCCATAGGCGAACCGTTCCATCATAGAATCCGGTTAAGATTTTCTGACTGTCGGAAGAAAAAGCAACAGAGATAATCTCCGAATTATGCCCCTTAAATTCCTTCATTAAATTTCCTTCCAAATCCCATAAACAGGCAGTCTGATCAATAGAGCCGGTCAAGATCTTTTTCCCATCAGGGGAAAAAACAACTGAGGTAACCCCATAGTTATGCCCCTTAAATTCCTTCACCAAATTTCCTTCCAAATCCCATAAACGGGCGGTTCTATCAATAGAGCCGGTCAAGATCTTTTTCCCATTAGGGGAAAAAGAGACCGATGAAATCCCATCAGTATGGCCCTTAAATTCCTTTTCCAAATTTCCTTCCAAATCCCATAAACGGGCAGTCTGATCATCAGAGCCGGTCAAGATCTTTTTCCCATCGGGGGAAAAAGCAACCGAGGTAACCCTATCGGTATGCCCCTTAAATTCCCGGATCAAGTTTCCTTCCAAATCCCATAAACGGGCAGTCTGATCACCAGAGCCGGTCAAGATCTTTTTCCCATCGGGGGAAAAAGCAACCGAGGTAACCCTATCGGTATGCCCCTTAAATTCCCGGATCAAGTTTCCTTCCAAATCCCATAAACGGGCAGTCTGATCCCAAGAGCCGGTCAAGATCTTTTTCCCATCAGGGGAAAAAGCAACCGAGGTAACCCAATTGGTATGCCCCTTAAATTCCCGGATCCAATTTCCTTCCAAATCCCATAAACGGGCAGTCTGATCATAAGAACCGGTCAAGATCTTTTTCCCAGCAGGAGAAAAAGCAACCGAGGTAACCGTTTTGATATGCCCCTTAAATTCCTTTTCCAAATTTCCTTCCAAATCCCATAAACGGGCTGTTCTATCAATAGAGCCGGTCAAGATCTTTTTCCCATCAGGGGAAAAAGCGACCGAGATAACCCTATCGGTATGCCCCTTAAATTCCTTTTCCAAATTTCCTTCCAAATCCCATAAACGGGCAGTCTGATCATAAGAACCGGTCAAGATCTTTTTCCCATCAGGGGAAAAAGCAACCGAGGTAACCCTATCGGTATGCCCTTTAAATTCCCGGATCAAGTTTCCTTCCAAATCCCATATACGGGCAGTCTTATCCCCAGAGCCGGTTAGGACTTTTTTCCCATCGGGAGAAAAAGCAACCGAGGTAACCCTATCGGTATGCCCCTTAAATTCCCGGATCAAATTTCCTTCCAAATCCAATAAACGGGCAGTCTGATCATAAGAGCTGGTCAAGATCTCTTTCCCATCTGGGGAAAAAGCAACCGAGGTAGCAAATTTAGTATACCACTTAAATTCCTTTTCCAAATTTCCTTCCAAATCCCATAAACGGGCAGTCTGATCATAAGTGCCGGTCAAGATCTTTTTCCCATCAGGGGAAAAAGCAACCGAGGTAACCCAATCGGTATGCCCTTTAAATTCCCGAATCAAGTTTCCTTCCAAATCCCATATACGGGCAGTCTGATCCCAAGAGCCTGTCAAGATCTTTTTCCCATCAGGGGAAAAAGCAACCGAAGCAACAAAAGAATTCACATTAAACTTTTTCACCAAATTTCCTTCCAAATCCCATAAACGGGCAGCTTGATCAAAAGAGCCGGTCAAAATTCGCCTGCCATCCGGAGAAAATGCTATGTGATCAAGCCCTTTAATTCCATGAATAAGAATTTTATAAAAGGTATTTTCCTGGTAAGTCAGGGAAGCTAAAGCTCGATTCTTTGCCGTGCTAAATTCCTTTATAGATTGCTCTGTCAGTCGTAAGGATAATGTAGGATCGGACGGCAAAATTCGTAATGCATCTGACATCAGTTCATTCGCACGGGCAATTTTAGCTTCTTTTAAGGCGTTTTGTTCTGATTTTCTTGAAGCTAAAAGATTTTTTAACGCTAAATTCTTTGAAATACTATCATCTTTTCTCAGGGATTCAATCTTGTCAAATGTATATTTCAGTCTTAATTTAATGATTTGACTCTTATTTGGGTCAAAAGCCTCTGCAGCGAAATATTTATTTATAGCTACATTATAAAAACCTTTACTATAGGCATCATCCCCTTGACGGATAGCTTCTACATACGTTTTCTGTCCTTTTGCGCTAAAAACGAAAAGAAATAGGAAAATAAAAGAATATAGTCGTTTCATAGAGTCTATCTATTTTATACCAAATTCTACTTTTTGTTCTTTCGATAAAGGTTCAATTTTATCACTTTTAAGAAAGTCCATCAAGGGAATATTCTCCATCCATAAACGTGCGGTTTTATCATCGGATCCAGCCAAGATCTTTTTCCCATCAGGGGAAAAAGCAACCGAGGTAACCCTATCGGTATGCCCCTTAAATTCCTTGATTACATTTCCTTCCAAATCCCATAAACGTGCGGTTTTATCATAGGATCCAGTCAAGATCTTTTTACCAACAGGGGAAAAAGCAACCGAGGTAATTGGACCTTTATGCTCTTTAAATTCAATTATAAATTTCCCATTTTGATCATATAAACGAGCTGTTCGATCCCAAGAGCCGGTTAAAATTCGCTTACCATCGGGGGAAAAGGATACAGATGAAACCGTCCAATTATGCCCAACTAGTTTTTTTAATAAATTTCCTTCTAGATCCATTAAGACGGCGATATTATTCCACGTGCAGATCAAGATTCGTTGCCCATTAGGTGAAAAGGCAGCCGAATGTTCAAAATTGGGTACTTTAAATCCTTTTATCAAATTTCCATTCACATCCATTAAATAGGCAGTATCATCAGCGGATCCGATTAGGATCAGTTTGCCATCAGGGGAAAAAGCAACCGAAACAACGCCTCTATAATGACCATTAGATACACGAACTATATTTCCTTCCATATCCCACAAACGAGCTGTTCGATCCCAAGAGCCGGTTAAAATTCGCTTACCATCGGGTGAAAAGGCAACAGATGAAACCGAACCAGTATGCCCCTTAAATTCCTTATCCAAATTTCCTTCCAAATCCCATAACCGGGCAGTTTGATCACCAGAGCCGGTCAAGACCTTTTTCCCATCAGGGGAAAAAGCAACAGCGGTCACTGACTTAGTATGCCCTTTAAAATCCTTTACAGAATTTCCATCCAAGGCCCATAAACGGACAGTATAATCATCAGAGATTGTAAAAATACTTTTTGAATTTAGAGAAAAAGCAACAGTTGTTACAGCGCTGGTGTGGCCCTTAAATTCCCTGATCAAATTTCCTTCCAAATCCCATAACCGTGCTGTTCTATCCAATGAGGCTGTCAAGATTTGTAAACCATCAGGGGAAAAAGCGACAGAAACAACTGAATTAGTGTTGCCTTTAAAATCCCTAAGTAATTTTCCTTCTCGTTCCCATAAAAGAGCTGTGTTGTCTTCAGATCCGGTCAGAATTCTTTCCCCATTTGGGGAAAAAACGACTGAGGTCACTGCCTTACTATGCCCTTTAAACTCCCTTAAAAATTTCCCATCTAAATCCCATAAACGGGCAGTACTATCAGAAGAGCCGGTCAATACCTCTCTCCCGTCAGGAGAAAAAGCTATAGCAGAAACAAGCCCTTTATGGCCTTTAAATTCATGGATCAAATCTCCTTTTAGATTCCATAAGCGTGCGATATGATCTATATCGCCGGTTAAAAGCAAATTTCCTTTCGGGGAAATAGCAACGCATAATATCCTATGTTCACGTCCTTTAAATTCATATATCCTATTTCTTTCTAAGTCCCATAAAAAGCAGTCATCATTATTAGAACCTATAAAAATCTTTTTACCCTCTAGAGAAAAAGCGACAGAGGGAACTATACTCGTGCTCTTATTAACCTCTTTGATTACCTTTCCATCAAGATCTATTAATTGAATTGTTCTAGAGACAGTAGAAACAGTTAAAATATGTCGTCCATCAGGGGAAATTCCAATTGGCCGAAAATTTCCTCTTCCATTAAAAAGAATTTTGTAAAAAGTATCTTCCTGGTAAATTCGAGAGGCTAATGACTGATTTTTTTGAGTTTTAAATTCTTTTAAAGACTCCTCTACTAAGCGGAGAGATAGGGTAGGGTCTGACGGTAAAATTCGTAATGCATCCGACATCAACTCATTCGCTCGAGCAATTTTTGCTTCTTTTAGTGCTTTTATTTTGGAAATACTATCATCTTTCCTCAGCAATTCAATTCTATCAAATGTTTTTTTCAGTTTTAATTTAATGATTTGACTCTTACTTGGGTCAAAAGCCTCTGCAGCGAAATATTTATTTATAGCTACATTATAAAACCCGTTACTATAGGCATCATCCCCTTGACGGATAGCTTCTACATACGTTTTCTGTCCTTTTGCGCTAAAAACGAAAAGAAATAGGAAAATAAAAGAATAAAGTTGCTTCATAGAGTCTATCTATTTTATACCAAATTCTACTTTTTGTTCTTTTGATAAAGGTTCTATTTTATTGCTCCCAAGAAAATCCATTAAGGGAATATTCTCAATCCAAATGCGGGCCGTTCCGTCATAGGATCCGGTTAAGATTTGCTGACCGTCGGAAGAAAAAGCAACAGAGCTAACCTCCGAATTATACCCCTTAAACTCCTTCACCAAATTTCCTTCCAGATCCCATAAACGGGCAGTCTTATCCCAAGAGCCGGTCAAGATCTTTTTGCCATCAGGGGAAAATGCAACCGAGGTAACCCTATCGGTATGCCCCTTAAATTCCCGGATCAAGTTTCCCTCCAGATCCCATAAACGGGCAGTCTTATCCCAAGAGCCGGTCAAGATCTTTTTGCCATCAGGGGAAAAAGCAACCGAGCTAACTCCATTCCTATGCCTCTTAAATTCCTTCACCAAATTTCCTTCCAAATCCCATAAACGGGCAGTTTGATCCCAAGAGCCGGTCAAGACCTTTTTCCCATCAGGGGAAAAAGCAACCGAGGAAACCAGATAGGTATGCCCCTTAAATTCCCGGAACAAATTTCCTTCCAGATCCCATAAACGTGCGGTTTTATCATCGGATCCAGTCAAGATCTTTTTCCCATCAGGGGAAAAAGCAACCGAGGTAACGATACCAGTATGCCCCTTAAATTCCTTCACCAAATTTCCTTCCAGATCCCATAAACGGGCAGTTTGATCCAAAGAGCCTGTCAAGATCTTTCTCCCATCAGGGGAAAAAGCAACCATAGTAACTACATCGGTATGCCCCTTAAATTCCCGGATCAAGTTTCCCTCCAGATCCCATAAACGGGCAGTCTTATCCCAAGAGCCGGTCAAGATCTTTTTGCCATCAGGGGAAAAAGCAACCGAGCTAACCTCATCAGTATGCCCCATAAGCTTCTTTACCAAATTTCCTTCCAAATCCCATAAACGGGCTGTTCGATCATTAGAGACGGTCAAGACCTTTTTCCCATCAGGGAAAAAAGCAACCGAAGAAACCTCATAGGTATGCCCCTTAAATTCCTGGATCAAATTTCCTTCCAGATCCCATAAACGGGCTGTTTGATCATTAGAGCCGGTCAAGACCTTTTTCCCATCAGGGGAAAAAGCAACCGAGGTAACCCCTAACGTATGCCCCTTAAATTCCTGCAACAAATTTCCTTCCAAATCCCGTAAACGGGCTGTTTGATCATTAGAGCCGGTCAAGACCTTTTTCCCATCAGGGGAAAAAGCAACCATAGTAACTACATCGGTATGCCCCTTAAATTCCCGGATCAAATTTCCTTCCAGATCCCATAAACGGGCTGTTTGATCTTTAGAGCCAGTCAAGATATTTTTACCATCAGGGGAAAAAGTAACCGATGTAACCTCATCGGTATGCCCCTTAAATTCCTTCACCAAATTTCCTTCCAAATCCCATAAACGGGCGGTACTATCAGAAGAGCCGGCTAAGATCTTTTTCCCATCAGGGGAAAAAGCAACCGAGGTAACCTCATCGGTAGGCCCCTTAAATTCCTGCACCAAATTTCCTTCCAAATCCCATAAACGGGCTGTTTGATCATATGAGCCTGTCAAGATCTTTTTCCCATCAGTGGAAAAAGCCACCGAGGTAACCCTATCGGTATGCCCCTTAAATTTCTGCACCAAATTTCCTTCCAGATCCCATAAACGGGCAGTTTTATACTCAGAGGTCAAAATTCGCCTTCCATCAGGAGAAAGCGCTATGCAATCAAGCCGTTCAATTCCATGAATAAGAATTTTATAAAAGGAATTTTCCTGGTAGGTATGAGAAGCTAAAGCTTGATTCTTTGCCGTGCTAAATTCCTTCATAGATTGCTCTGTGAGTCTTAAGGAAATTGTAGGATCTGACGGTAAAATCCGTAATGCATCCGACATCAATTCATTCGCTCGGGCAATTTTTACCTCTTCCTTTACTTTTTGAAATGCAATTTTTTCAGCTTTTAAACTTTTTACTAACAATTTATTTTTCTCAATATCATCCAATCGAAGGGATTCAATTCTATTGAAGGTAGTATTTAATTTTTTTTTTACCTCTCCACTTCGATTCGGATCAAAAGCTTCTGCTGCAAAATATTTATTGATGGCTATTTTATAGTGTCCTATCTTAAAGGCACTATCCCCTTGATGAATCGCCTCCACATACGTTTTTTGCCCTTTAGTGAAAAGGAAAAGGCTTATCAATAAAAATAAACATATCGTCCGCTTCACTATTTGCAATTACCTTTTTTTTGTGATTCTTCGTTTATGGCCTCAATGATGGATTCCATTTTAGAACTATCGGGATTGGTATGAGCAATGGAATCCATGGATTTAGTAATCAAGGTTGGGCAACCATTGGCATCCAATATTACCTTTGCTCGACTTTGCAAGCTATTAAATTCTATTTTTCCCTTTAAAGATTGGATTTCTAAACTTGCTTTTAAGGCTAAATCAGTTTTATGTTTCTCAATTCCTAATTCATTATATAAATATCCGGCGGAAATTAGGGCAAGGCTTGTTCCCGCTAGCAAACTCGTCAGCGCTCGAAGTCTTTTTCTGGATTTATCTAATTCATCGTTTATCCTCTCCGTTATTGCGATAGTACTTTTTTCAATTCTGGATTTTAATTCTGAGGGATATTGGAGATATTGTTCATAAGGTCTTAAATAATCAAGGTCTTCTTGAGAAAACAACCCTCCCTTGGCTCCCATTATTTTATAGGTATCTTCTGCCCTCTCTCTCATTTTCATTTCATCCGTCTGTTTTTGGCCAATAACTATAGCTAGTGCATCGTGACTAATTTCGAATTTCTCAATATCGTCTAGAACCAACGAGCGAATTATTCGACGTTGTTTTATTGCCGATAACACAGAATTAACAGAAACATCATAATTAACTTCCTTCTTTTTCAAATCCATTTCAACTTCCTGAAGGCTCATTTGCAGTTTGGTGAACTGTTTGGTTATCATAGAGACCAAAACCTCAAGCGATAAATTTTTCCCAAATATCAACGCTAGTTCTGTTAGTTGTTTTTCAAGAAAGGAAGTCAAAATGGTTTCGAGATTATCCTCATTTTTAACCAAATCAGCGTTTAATACAGGCTTTTTTTGATCGCTTATTAATTTATTTCCCCGATCCCACAATTCATTTAAAAACACCTGAACATGGGTCAATTCAATCTCCTTTCTTTTATCTGGAAGCTCCCTCAAAATACTTTCTGCCAATTTCATGCTATCCTCCACATCGAAATATTCATTATATAATTTAGATTCTAGAATTTGATTTAACACCTGTATAACAACGCCTCTCCCCATTTTTTCAACTCGAAACCTGTTTTGAAAAATACTGGGACACAAGTCTTCAAATTCAGATAAATTACCTAGAAATTCTTCTCGAATGATTAGCAGGATTCGGCAGGGTAATTTTCTTCGGATCAGCTTATTCAGTTGGGAAAAAAAATGCGTTTTCTCCTCTGCACTTCCAGATATCAATAACTCTTCAAATTGATCAAAAAGCAGGTATACCGGTTGATAGCGTTCCCCAAACAATTTTTCAATAGCTCCACTGAATTCCAATTTTGAATCGAGGGGCAATTTTGTCACCGGATCCAAATCAATTTTTTTTTCTAGCGCCTCATTGAAACTAGAAAAGAAGGAAACATTTATATCAGATCCCTTCCGGATGCTAACAGCATACCAATCGGCATCGGAAAACTGGTTTCGTAATCCACACTCGATGAGACTCGTTTTTCCTGAACCGGATGGACCATGAACAAGTAAATGTTTGACCCCATTTAAAGCTTCATATAGGTCCTCCGTCTCTTTTTCACGCCCGAAGAAAACCGATAAATCATCTTTCGTATAGGAATCCAGAAACTTAAAAGGGGAATTTTTTGGATTCATCTGGGTCATGCTTTTAAGGGCGATAGAATGATCTCCAATTGCTCATACAATTCATCTAAGGGTGGCTGTTTAATATTTTGTCCAGAGACCGATAAATGTTTATTTGAAATTATTTTTTTTGATTCACCAAAAACCAATTCATTTTTATATTGGGAGTAACTATACTGACTTTTGGTCTTATCATATCCCGTGTAATAATAGATTTCCGGTGTTTGTGTCAACTTTTCTGCATATACACTTTGGTCAATGAGAAAAGGAGATAAGGAAAGAAAAGACCCCCCATTTTTGATTTGATCCATCGCGGTTGGAACATCGGTTCCTTTAAATAGCAGGACGCTCTTGTTAAACGTGTAAAACCCATTTAGCGCCATTCGGTTGTAGTCGTCTTGTATTTCATTATCCCTATTGGAATGATTTTGAACGGACTCCCCCTCTTTAGGATCTATCTCTTCGTAAAATCCATGCAATTCACCATATAGATGAATATAGTTTTCAGGCGTTCCAAGACCAAATTTTAGCGTTATTTCCTTTACGGACGCCAAAGAATATTTCCCAAGAAAGGAAACCCTCCGAAGCCAATGAACCAAGGCAGTGAGATACTCATCCAATACTATCTCCAATGAATCATCTTGAGAAATTTTATTGGCCAAAAGTTCTTGTCGTTTGGCATCCAAAAAAAGAGCCGATGAAAACAAGATACTTTCCGTATTCTGCAATTCACGGGTAAAATCAAAAATCTCTTCGATAAAACCCTTCTTTCCCAGAGCTTCGGTGACAATTAAAAGTAAACTAGTATAATCAAACCTTAAATATTGGTCACCCTGCATATGTATAAACTCATTCACAATGCCTGGTTTAGGTTTATCGGTTAACATTAGAAGGCTAGCCATCTGAATATACGCTAAATACCGCAAGGAGGCCTGGTAGGCTTCCACCATAAAAGAAAGTCTCCTAAGGGATCTTTCTTGACCTATAGGGGTGCTCATCTTGAATAAAAAGGTTTCCACTAGCCATCCATAATTTTGGAATACACTATAATTATCGTTCCGTATGGATAAATGCCTCTTTAACAATTCCTGTCTCAAATTCTGTATCCATAAATTGCCTTCACCTAAAAGAGAATCGGAAAGTTGGTTAGGAAAAGATTTGTTTTTACCAGCCATGCCCATTAGATAATTAAAATTGGCGTGGTTAATATGGCCAATATTAAATATTGTATCAGCCGTCTGTATGGATTGGGTGGAGTCCTTAAGAAAGAAGTCAAGCAATGCCTCAAAGTTTCTTTCTATGCTTACATTTATTCCATGATAATTTATTAGAATCTTATCATCCGTACTTTCTAGAAGAATTACATTTCGGGGTCTATCATCCATTGGTGTATAATTCGTATTTCAATACCTCCTTATTAAAATTTATCAAATAAAAAATAATCCTGTTTTCCAAATAATTTAATTAATAAACACGTCGAACCCAACGATTATGTTAAACAATCTGGGGCATAAATCCGGCAATAAATGGAAAACAATTTATAATAGATTCAGGTAGGTATTTTCATATATTTTATAGATTTAAAGTAGATGACCATGATCTTTTATTGTTGCTTTGAGGTTTTAACAGTTAAGGTTCCAACATTATCAATAGTAAACATTTGGCCAACATTACCATGAACAATAGTTTGACGCGAATTCATAGGTATTTTGTTTTCTAGGAAACGATCCGCTTCCAGCCTATCCAATTCTTTATTGAATTGGACCCATAAATCATGACTATCTTCGAAATTGGAATAGAAATGTCCGAGCTCGTGTAACTTCTTTTTAAACTCCTCTAAGCTATCTTGCGTTTTATCCTTTATAGTTTTGAAATAGGTAAAGATAAAGGGCTTAGAAGACGATTTGAATTCACCAAAAGCCTTCTCAAATTCTTCATTCGTATACATCCCCATTTTAGAATAGGCTAAAAGGATAAAAATATCCGATTCTTTCACCTCTTTATTGTATTCACTTTGAGACCCAGTTATCGACATCCGTGCGGATAGGTCCTCCCAATTAATCAGGTGAAGAAAAATGCCTTTTTCAAACCACATTTTGCACTTACGGTAAATTTGTATTTCAAATTTTTCCCGTTCATCCTTCAGTTCCTGACTGGAGGCCAGAAATATTTTTATTTGTCGCATAACATTCAATTTCTGGTTATGGTTAAGGTTTTAAGATGGATCAGGAGGGAGATAATTGATCGTCCTTTCTGGTCTAATTTAAAGTCGAAACCTGTCTAGCAAAATAAATAATTAGGAAATAATAAAAAAGGGTAAAAGAACCCTTTTATATGAAAATCATTTAAATTGTTGTTTAAAAAAATTAAGTTTTACAAGAAAACAAATATTTTTATTAGAAATTTTATTACCTAAGAAACCACCCAATTTTCATAAAAAATGCCAGCATGCAAATCGAAACATCCACCCAAGAATCTAGTTCTATAAAAGACCTGGAATATATCAGGGACAGGCTGGATCCAGCGCAAAAATATTTTAGTCGTAACGCAAGATTCAACAAAATTTTATATTACTTTTTTAAGACTGTAACGCTTGCGATAGCCGTCTCTATCCCCTATTTAACGGGGCTCATTAAGGAAAACGAACAAATTGTCAAGATAATCATCGGGGCCCTCAGTTTAGTTTTAGCATTTTGCAATGGGCTGGACACGTTGTGGAAATTTCATGAAAAATGGATTAGCTATAGAGTCTCCTCTGAGGAACTAAAGCAGGAAAAATTCTTATACCAATCAAAAGCAGGTCCCTATTCCAATTCGAATTCCTGGCCTTTACTTACCGAAAGAGTTGAAATGGTCTTAAGCAAACAAAATGGGGCTTGGAGCCAATATATGCAGGATAACAAATCAACTAAAGAGCCCAGTTAACGATTTTGAACAAAACGAATATCGCTTTTCAGGTAGGATTGCATCCATCCTATCCATTTTGGGAGCTGTTTAAACTAAAGATCAACAGAGTAAAACCTAAAGCCTTAAATCCCCTTAACACGTAAAGTGCTTAACCTAACGTTCTTTATTTCCATCTGATTAAATATCGCTTCCTCATAATCCGTCTTCAAATCCCCTGATTTCGAAATCAATACCAACAACTCCAGTCCCAATAAAAACAGAAACCAAATCCCCCATACCACCAAGGCGGGAACAGAACGAGAAAGTATTCGGAACAGGATGGTGAGTTCATCCAAAAACCCGGATCTCGACTGAAACCGATTTTCCATATCCTCCCGGATTTTCAATAATTTGTTTTCCTTCTCCTTTTTATCCTTTTGGAGTCCTTCCAGATTTTTGTTTATTTCAAGAATTTGAGTTTGTTTAGGATTGGGAATACTTACCGTGGAAATGGAATGAGAATAAACCAATCTTTCCATGCGGAACGCCTTCCCGGATTTATCTGTATGGGATTCCATCACCTTTTGGGGCAGGCTTTGCGTAGAGACCTCCTTAAAAAACGGTTTCTCGGAAACCTCGTTTACATCCTCCAACCGTTGGGTCTCCAGGTTTTTAATTTCCTGATTCTCTTCCTCCAATTGTGATCGCAATTCCTCCGTCGCACCGGGGAAGAGGGCATGCACTTTCTCCTGGACATAGGCCATCTTCTCCAGATCAATATCTTGGCGAAATACGATTTGATCCATTAAAAGGGATCCAAGGAGGGCCATGAGAATCGCCAGCAGACTTCTGGCAAAATATAGCCATCGATTAGGACTTAGAGACAGTAAGATTTGCCTTTCTATTTGAATAATGAGCAAGACCATGACCGCGGATCCTACCAGACAGCAAGCAGTATTGCCCAATAAATACCGCTGGGTAAACACGTATCCGGTAAAGGCCCAAAGCACCATTAGAATCAATAGTGCGGAAGTATACCGCTTTACGGTGTTGACGCAGGCCTCCGAAGAATTTTTCACCCAAGCATATTTGTACCCCGTCAAAAAGCAGCCAAACCGAATCCATCCCTGTTCCATGAGGTTACTCCTTATATTCTACTAAGCTATAATACCTTAGCGCCGCCAGGCCCTTTTGAAATCCGCGGATATAGGAGAAAACATAACTCTGACTTTCCCCTATGCCCTTTTCCATACTTTTCTCGATCTCCAGCACCCGGGTCAATTGATCTTCCGCTTTCTTCTTTTTTAAGAGCATTTCCTCGAGGGTGTCCGTCTTTCGAGCCTTCATTCGGGATTGCAATAAAAAGTCCGCCTCGGATATATAACCTTCATACCGGAACTTTACCCGAATGATCATTCGATAGAACTCATTTTTCAGGAATTCCAGGTTTTGTTCCATAAACCAGGTTTCCGGGCAAAGTAGCGCGTCCAAATACCCTTTGACCTCATAATTATCATCCAGGAATTCGTAGAGTAGGCTAAGGGTATACTCTTTTTCTTTTTTCTCCGGCTTCCGTGCCGGCTCCAGGGCCGGAGGAACCAGGGAATTCTCGAATGGGGTTCGTTCGCCCCTTCTCTTTTTCATAAAATCCCAAAATTTCATGATGCTACTCGTTTAAGTGGTTTTTACAAAAGGGGGAAACAGATTCCCTTCGATTTAAAGGGTTTAAATAGCCTCTCCCCTCTTTTTGGTTGTGGTTTATCCGCTATGCGGGTTTAAAAAACCCCGTGGAAGAATTCCTAATTAGGTGGTCCTTCAAATAACCCTCACTTGGAATTCCTATGAATTTTGTTCCCTTTTTAGGGCCAGGGTGACTCCCCTTTTTACCCCCTCCTTCTTCCCTTTTGTATCCAGAGGTATTTGGGTATCCAGGGAATTCTTTTGAGAACGTAGATCCACGTTCCAGTCCTTTCCCTCACTCTTTTGAATCCGGATTTGCCGTTTTAGTTTGAGTAATCGGAGCAGCGACTCATTGAAAGCCTTCAAGCGATCCAGATCCTGCGTAAGTGAAAACCGGAACACCGTTTTAAACCCTCTGGTATCCGTTTTTAGGACGGCCTCCTTTCGGGGCAATACCTCTTGGGGAAATTCCCGGGCCAGGGTCATCAATTCCCCCAGCTGCTGAATTTTATTTTCCTGGGATAGGGGCAGAATCGCGATGCGCACCGTATCCTGGCCTTCTATTTTCTCCACCTGGTGCTCCAGGCTCCACGCTTTACTTTTAAGTCCCGGCCGGTCCTGCGCCCAATAGGATAGGATCTTTAAGTCCTGGAGGATGCCTTGGCGGTCGTTATCATTGGCAAGGAGGATCTCTGTGAAAAGGCGCTTTTCCCTTTTGGCCATTTCCCGAACCCGGGCCCAGAGAGCCTCGATCATGGCATATTGCCCCTGGCCGATGCTGCCGGAGGTGGAAACGAAAACCGATTTTTCCGCTTCCTGGGGATGCAGGGCGGCATAGGAGAGGGCGTCGATCTCCGACTCCGTCAGTATCAGACGATGACATCCCGGCGAAATATTCGAAAACCAGAGGCCGGATTCATGGTCGGACCCTTCGGCCATGATTTTCCCCCCAAATTTTTCCGTTGGGGTATTCCGTAATACGAGCCCCACCACCTGCTCCTCCCCTTTCTCCAACCGGAAGATAGGAAACACGGTATTTTTCAAATGGGGATAGGCCTCCAAAACCTTCCTGGAATTTCCCGTCAGGATTTTGCCTTGAAAAGCGGGAGAAAGGATAACCTCTTTGGGAATCTGCCGGTTCTCCAGATAGGCGAAATCGGAAAGGGGCTCCAGAATAAAATTCTCCAATGCAAACGCCGGCCTTTCCTCCGAAGCCTTCTCGATTCTTTTCTTCACTCCTATTTCTTTCCCTTTTGTGGTTTGCGCCATCCCCTGAAAAGCGCGGAGCCGCTGCACCGCCTCCAGAGTATCGGAGGGAACGGTGCGCAGGGAAAGGCTTCCGGAGAGCCGGTTTTTCGCAAACTGGATCAGGTCCCCCTGGTCTTCCGGGTACCCCTTGCGATTGAAATATAGGTCCGAGCCGGCCTGGGTATATTTCGCCTTTTGGATAATCACCTTATCGATCTCCTCCCCGTTTCCCTGTTTTATATAGGAGATCGTCTTCCCTTTTCCTTCCGTGGGATCCGGGAGATAGCCCAGATGCCGGGCATAGTCCTCCAGGGAGACCGAGGTGCGGAGCTCCTGGATGACATCCTTTAAGTCGGGTATTCCTGCCATGATACTATATGCTAAGTTTTTTTCCCAATGCCAGATCCGGAGAAAGAGCAATATAATCCGAAAGTTGCTTATGGGGGTAATATTGGTTCACTGTGGTTTCAAAATGTTGTTGATACCATCGTTCCTGATGAGTGGATTGCAGGCGTACGCGCTCCTCCTTATCGAGTACGCACAACAGCCGAGGTCCTCCCTGGGCGGTAGCACAAAACAGGATCCGGTCGAGGCGCGATAGATCCCGATTCAATTCCCGCATGCCTCCGAGGTATCCCCGCTCTATATTTTCCTGATACAAAGGGGGGAAGCCGCGAATATGCCGAACATTATCGGCCATGGCATAGGCCTCCGCCAGGCTTCGAACCCCGAAATAATACAGGTGTATCCGGTACCCATGTTCCTTACACCCCTGGATCAGGGCCTGATTTTTATCCCGATCCATGTAATGGGTCTGGAAAACAAAGCTTTCCTGCCGCCTCATTTTCTCCTGCTTCTCCCGCTCATGCTCCCACCCGCTCAGAAGCGGACTTTTGGGTTTATCCGATGGGCCTAGCGGGGAGCCCAGAAACTGCTGCGGTCCGATCCATTCCATCCCCTCCGGGACGAGGGCTTTCCCATGGATTTCGATAGCTTTGGCATGGGGCCCGGCAAGGATCAGGCAAACCGGTTTACTGTCCATGGAATCGCCGTTTAAAAGCCTGGAAACGGGGATCCCGGAGCAGGTAGGCATACCGGCCTTCCCCGGCAGGCTTCAGCTCCCGGATAAACCCCTGGCTCCCCGCCTCGGGATGAAGCTGAACGAGGTCCTCGCCCCCATCGGGCCGGGCCCGGACGGCCTCCCATTCCCCTTCGCAGCGCGCATCCATATAGAGCTGGGCGATCCCCCGGGCAAAAGCTTCCAGATACCATTCTTCCTCGCGTATTTTCCCTTCCCTTTCAAAATCGCCCACCGTTTTTCCGGGAAACAACTCAAATTGTTGAAGCTGCTGTTCCATTTCTTCCTCCCGGGGATTCCGGAAGGATCCCCGCTGGGGGGTTCGTTTATTTTCCATCGTTTTCTTGTAGCTGTTGGACATAAGTTAGGTAGCGGGGATCCTGAAGCAAATAGGAGCGTTTGCCCTTGCCGGGCTCGGCCAGGCGTTGCAACACGATCTCCTCTTCGGATACCAGGTTATAGAGAATTAGGTCCTCGGACCCGTCCGGGTGGGCCCGGATGAACTGCCTTGGATGCGCACACCGCTCATCTTTATAGGCGGTGGAAACGCCTTTGGCAAAATCCTCGATATAAATCAAGTCCACGATAGACCGGGATTCGGCCTCAAGCTCCCGGACGGTTTTTCCGGGATAGATTTCCCTGTCCGGTATTTTTTGGGCCATTTCCTTCCTCTTCCTCACGTGCGCCGGGTTTCCTCCCGTAGGGGGAGGATCCTTTTTTTTATTTTCCATGCTCATGCCATTTTTGTCTTTGCGTTATCCTTATAGTTTTTCTCTTTCCCTCAGGCTGGGGACCCTTTTCTATTCCCTATCCTGGGTGCCCTCGACCGCGCTTCTAGAGCCAGAGTCCTTTGGTAAACCCCTGGCCCTGGTTTTGCGACATCGAAGGGTCGATATAATGCGCCAGGGTCCTGTAGGGGTAGAGGTCCTCGACTTTTTGCCGGTAGTCCCGGTGATACCAGGCCGGCCGGTCCCCCATCTCCAGCCGCTCCCGGCTCTCTTTCAATAGGATGGCAAAAAGCTCCACCCGGGCTGCCTGGGCATGGATAAAATTCACCTGGTCAAAAAGCAAAAGGTCTTTTTTGAGCAGCCCCGGCCCCGTAAAAAAACTTTGGGGGATGGCCTCCTTCAGCACCCCATAGCCCCCTTCGAGCACCCGGCGCTCCACCCGCTTGATGGATTCCACCAGGTGATCCAGCCCGAAGAGATGGAGTACCGTCCGGTGCCCTGCTTCTTGGAAGGGCTCGATGAATCCCCGAACGATGGCATCCCGCTCTCGGACGCTTCGGAAATGGGTCTCGACGGCAAAGGAGGTTTTCCCGGTGAGCGCTTTCCGCCACTCCGCTTTACTATAATCGGCGATGACCCCCCACCGTGCGTCCGGGGTGAGCTCGGGGTGCTCCCTTTTCAGGTCCAGGTCCATCTCCCCAAAAGCGATATAGGGCGTCCCAGCGGGAACCAGCCACCGGCTACTCCGGGATTTCCCGGACCCATGCGGGCCGGCAAGGACATACAGCGTCGGTTTAGTTTCCATCACCCTCCCATGCTTTTTTGTAAAGGGTATACCGGGGATCCTGGAACAGATAGGCCATCTTGCCCTCCCCGGGCAGGGCCAGCGGGACAATCTCCCGGTCGGTGCCGGATTTCTCTTCATAGAAAATCAGATCCTCGGACCCGTCCGGGTTGACGCGGATCATCTCCCACTCGCCTTTGGTGCGCTCGTCCCGGTACCAGGAGGGGAGTCCTTTGACAAAGCCCTCGATATAGACCATTTCTTCTTCCCGGGTCAGGGCCTCCTGGATCGCCCGGACCGTCATCCCGCTATGGATCTCCATGCCCAGGATCCGCTCCGCTACCGTCTCCGGTCGTCTTCCCTTTACGGACTCTCCTTTTCCCTTTTGTTCTTGCTGTTTCATTTTTAGGTTTTTTAGGCTTCCTCTATTTCGCTGATTAACCGCTGGTATTCTTCTTCCAGGAGATCACTCACCTCCTGGTCGATGCGTTGAAAATTTTCCTGATAGACCTCCTCCCAGGTCTTGTCCTCCGGTTTCTGGGTTTTCACTTCGGTAGGCAGCGAGAGGCTTTCGTCTACCGCCCTCGGCTTTGGGTCAATGCGGGCCTTGCCCCGAAAAAGTTTATAGGCCATGGGCTGCTCGATGGTGTCCGACAGCACCCCGGCAAATTCCCCGGTGGAGAGGGCGCTGATCTTGGCCGCCGGCAATACATAGTCCATCTGGGTACTTTCCGAGTGCGAGGTATCCCGGGAGGAGGAGGAATAGGCATCCTTCCGTTGCTTGATCTTGCCGAAGAGCTCCTGGAGGTCCCGGGCCGTTTCCCCCAGGACCTTCCCCGTCACGATATTGCCGATGGAGCTCTTCACCACATCTCCGACCCGCTTGCCATAATCCCGGACGAGCTGGGAGTAATCCTGGAGGCAGAGGAGGGTCGCCACCCGGTTACTTCTCGCCGTCGCAATCAAATTATCGACGTCCTTGATATAGACCGTCGCCATCTCATCCACGCAGAGCAGGCAGGGTACATTCCCGCGGGTATTGATCCGTTTGATAACCTGGCCGAGGATAAGCCCCAGGGGGGCGGAATAGGTCTCCCGCCGCAGCTCGTTATTCACCAGGCAGAGAATCTTGGGCCGGTCGGGGTGACTGATTTCAAGGGATACATCATCCCCGGAAAGCATCCAGTAGATCTTGGGGGTGGCGAGGCGGCCGAGGGCGATCCGGACGGAGCCCATCTGCCCCTGGAGCTGATCCTGGGCGCCGAACTGAATGGCGCCGAGGAAGGCTGCGGCCGGCACCCGGGTTTCGGGCTTGCGCTTCCAGACTTCGAGCAGCACCCGCTCATCTTTACTGAGGAGGGCGATGGCATGGGGCAGGCTGCAGCAGTTGCCGAGGAGCGACTCCCCCTCGGCATTCTTTTTCGAGGAAAGTCGGGAGGTGCGCAGGAAGTCGAGGGCCATGGAGACCAGCGTGATGGCCGACTCCGGAAAGAAGTCCCCCTGCTTTTCTGCCCAGGTCTTGTTCACATTCCGCATAAAGATCGTCGCCGCATCCACGCAGTCCTCGGTGGACTGTAGCAGGGCGGGCGACAAGGGATTGATCCGGTCGGTAGGATGGTCAAAGTCGATGACATGAAAAGTCAGTTTCCCCTCAAAAAAGGCGTCGAGCTCCTTGCGGTACCGGGAATAATACCGGTACAGCTGCTCGGTGAGCTCCCCTTTTTTATAATCGTAGACGCACATGGTAAACCCCTTTGAGAGGAGCTGAAGGAGGAATTCCTGGACAAAGACGAAGCTTTTGCCCGTCCCCGGCGCCCCGGAGACGAGAGTCCCCGAGAAGACGTTGACGAAATTCCACCAGCCCCTGTCCGAGCGGATGTTCACCGAATAGGGATTTTCCAGGAGCCGCCTTTCCTGGGGAAAGGTTTCATTTTGGAGGTTAAACCGGTCCCGGAGGAGCCCATCCCCCAGGAGGGAGCGGAGCCGTTTCACCCCCCGGAATACGAGAAGGAAACCGAAAAGGGAGATCAGGATAAAGGCAGAGGGACCTGCGGCGGCCGGCATCCCGGAGGCGAGGATCCTGGACATAAAAAAGAGGATCAGGCCGGGCACTAGGGGAAGGGCGATTTCTTTTCCGGAATAGGTTTTTTCCGGGAGGGAGGAAAGGGCGACGAGAAAAAGGAGAAAGAGGAGGATAATTCGCAGGAGCATATCTCCCTGATCCCCCAGGGCGATCCGCCGCAACCCTTCGGAGAGATAGGGATGGGTCCATCCCAGGTGGAGGAAAAACCCATAGCCATAATTATAGAGGTCTAGCCCCAAAAGGAGCAAGGTACACATCACGAGCGTCGGTGTTGGATTGGTACGGTTTTCCATCGCTAATAGCCGTTATAACGTTTCATTTTCCAAGTATGCGCCCGGTTGGGAAGGGTGGGCTGAAGGCCGCTGATCCCGGCCTCGTAGAGCTCCATACCCGCCCGTAAATAGTCCAGCATCGCCTCCCATTCCTTTTTCTTTTGGAGGGCTTCGGAAAAGAGGGCGCGGTCCCGGTCTCTTTGCTGCTGGTAAGCGCGGCTTTTGGCCTCCACCAGTTTTAGGAAAACTTCCCGGTATTCGGTTTTAAAGGCTTCCTTCAGGATATAAAGGGACGGTCTGTCCTTTTCTTCGATAAGAGGAAATAGGGGTAAAACGCTTGGAATCTCCCCGCTCTCCAGGATCCCCTGCATCCGGTCAAGAAACTCCAGCAGGGGGATCGCCTTTTCCAGCACCCGTTCCAGGGCCTGCATCTTTTCGGAATAGGCCAGGCGGTTATATTTTTTAAAGGCTTTCCCCGCCTCGCTCGACAAAAACCGCTCCCTGGCTTCCAACATCCTCACCTCCCGGGAGGCGCCGGAGAGGGGGGCTGAGACCGAGGTCCAAAGCCCCTGCTGCATCCCGGCATAAAACGCCGAATGCTTCTCTTTCGGTATGGCAATATCGCCCCTCCCTGCTACCGGGTAGGAAACGCCGTTTTGTTCCCCGATCCGGCCCTTTACTTTCGAATAGGCGTACTCCGCTCCCAATTCCGAGCCCTTATACAAAAACCCACTCCGTTCATCCAGAAAGGAAATGCCATAGGTGCCCGACGCATTTTTCTCATACAGCACCGTCACCCCCCGTGTTGCCATCCGCAGGGCAAACCCCCGCTCCGACCGCGCTGCCTGCTCCTCCGCGTTCCCTTTCCCCTCCGGTAACCTTTCTCGGACAAAGCCTTTTTCCCCCTCTTGTAATCCCCCCACCAAAAACCCTTCCTTCCCCTTTTGTATTCCTCCCTCCAACGGATCTTCTTTCCCCTTTTGTAAATTCCCCTTTTCCCTCCCCTCCCCGGTTTTCCTAATGGCGCTTTCCGACAAGGCCCATTCGATCTTCTCCGTTAAAAAGGTCTTTACCGCCGCGCTCTTTTTCTTGGCATTTTTTTCGAATAGCCTTTCCAAGGCTCCCCGGGTAGCGGTATGGTATACCGAGGACGCCTTGACTTTCCTCGCCTCGGGCTCATCGCGCAGCCCGTAAAGCAGCCCCTCGGGATGCAGGGCTCCCACGCCGGCCTCCTCGACGGTAAGGCCCTCGAGCGAAAGTAGTTTCTTAAACTCCGAAAAGGAAGCGGGCTTATACCGTTCTTTTACGGTTTTTAGGGCTTTGGCAATCCGGCTGCGGACGCCCATCTTCCCGTCCAGGTCCACCGACTCGGAAGGCGACCGAAGGACGCCCTCCCCCGATATATGATTTACCTGCTGGAGCAGGTATTTTTTTTCAATCGCCTGGCAGAGCTCCGCCGAACGCTTCCAATCGAAATAGTCGGAAATCTTCTTCCCCTTTTCATCCACCCGAACGGAGATAATATGCACATGGGTATGCTGCCTGTCCATATGCTGGTAGACCAGGTACGGCTGGGCGCCGAAGCCCATGCCCTGCATATATTCCCGGGCAATGGCCTCCATCCTGGAGGCCTCCGGCACCTCCGCATGCGGAAAGTTCAGCGATACATGAAAAGTAGGATCCGGAATCCGGCTTTGGGCGATGCGCTGATGGAGCAGGGCCTTATACAGCTTCGGATCCGAGGCAATAAACCCTTGCTGGTAGAGGAGCCGGGCCTCCCCATTCGCCACCTTACGCTCATGGTAATTCACCAGGCCGTAAACATTCTTTCCTCGGGTAAGCGGAGCGATCATATTGCTTAAATATTCTTCAATACTTCCATAAGTAGAGACCGCAATTCCTCCATCCGGAGCAGGTCGGAGGACACCAGTCGACGCTCTTCGTTCGCATTCAGCCGGTGGGCAATCTGGTTGATATTATTGCCGATCCGGTTGATATGAACCAAAAAAGCCTCTACCTCCCGCTTTCGAACCTTCATTTCCTGGAGAAATAAAAGATCGGTAATCATTTTGGAAAAGGTGGGGTAGCCGAGCTCCTCCATTTTTCGATCCATTTGGGCGCTCTCCAGGGGGGTGAAGCGAATGGTACGCCGAACGCTGCGCTGCCGGCTTTCGTCCTCGATGCGGGGTCTTCCTTCTTTTTTCTTCATGGCGAAACGACGGAACGGAGAGGAGCTAATTTCCAAAAAACGTATGGGGAGGGACGAAAACGAAGTTTTTGTCCGACAAATACATAACTTGCTAAATCATTCGATTTAGGGCATGCCGGTTCTCCCGGAGGCTGACCGCCTTTCCGGAAACCCTCCGTACAAAAGGGGAAAAAACCGACCTTCCCTTACGGCTCTCCGAATCCTTTATCCCTTGTTTTCGGATTCCTTTCCCCCCTCCATCAGGATCAAATCCTCGGCCACCACCTTCCCCGTTTTCATCTTCACGCCTTCTTTCTCCCAATGATCATACTTCAGTCGTCCGACGACCATCACCAAAGACCCCTTGCGCAGGAACCGCTTGGCCGTCTCGGCCAACGACCCCCAGGCATCGACCTCATGCCATTCCGTGCTTTCTTTTTTTTCCTCCGATCCTTTCGAACCTACCTTTTCCGTCGTCGCCAGGGAAAACCGCGCGACCGAGGTCTCCCCGACGGGGATGGTTTTGACCTCCTGGCCCAAATGACCGATCAGGGTGACCTGATTGAAATTTCTAGCTGTTGCCATACTATATAAAAATAAAGTGAATGAAAGTAAACCTGCCCGGGATCGGACCCCCTTTCCGGGTCCAAATACCGGAGCCATCGTGCATACATTTTACAATGCATTCATTGTGTAAGTATGTATGCATAAATTATGATATAAACATACTAACATATTTTTTATTTAAAAATTATTTTACACTTTATTTACTAGGTATTGCGTAAATCCAAACTTTCTTTTAAACTTGTAGCACGAAATACACCCTTACCGATTTTACCCATGGTCATCAGTTTTGCCAATCAAAAAGGAGGTTCCCAGAAGTCCACGCTGAGCCGGTTGCTGGCCACCTCCCTACATTTCGGGGTGCCGCAGTTGCGCGTCGCCGTGATCGATTGCGATAGCCAGGCCACTAATACCGAGATCCGCAACCGGGACCTCGCCCTGCTGGACCTGGAGCCGGAATCCCGGGAGCGGTTCGAAAAGCTCCTGGCCGTTTCCGGCAAGCCCCTCTACCCCATCGTCCAGGCCCGCCTCTCCAAGCCCGGGGACGTGAAGCAAACCGTCGACACCCTTCAAAAGAAAGGCTATAATTTTATCATCATCGACTTCCCCGGCAATACCGAAATCCCGGGGGTGTCCGATGCCCTTTTATTGCTGAAATATATCTTCGTGCCCGTCTTTTGTGACGACGGCTCGATCAAGAGCTCGGTGGCCTATATCACTGCCATCCGGGCCCTGATGTTTCGATGGAAAAAACTCCATCCCCCCCTGGAGGAGATCTATGTCCTCTTCACCCTATTCAACCCCGACGTGCAAAGCCGGGCCTACCAAATATTCCTCGACCTGAAGTCGGAGTTCCAGGAAAATGGCGTTAAGGTACTTGAGAATCCCTTTTATGCCAGTCCCGAATTTCAATTTGAACTGGCCTCCACCCTGTTTCCCTTTCCGACGACAAAGCCCTACGAAAAGATCTCCCCCTATCCCCTCTTTATGGAGATTGTAGACCTCGTATACGGCCAGACCGCGGCGAAGAAAGCCATGGAAGAGGCCCGGGAGGCGGCTACGACCATAGAGGACGACGCCCTCCGCAGGAAACAAACCCCTAAAAAAGCAGCCAATGAGTAAAGGACTAAAAACCCCCCTGGATTTCACGTCGCCGTTTAGTGAACTCCCCGACCTGACGGACGACTTTATTACCCCGCAGTTCACCGAAGAGCTCGCGGCCCGGGAGCCGGCCCTCGGGTATAGGAAAAATGCCCTGAGCCCCGCCAAGGACGCCTTGCCGCCGCCGGTAAAAAAGAACCAAAAGGAAGCGAAGACCCTGGATGAAAATCTCATCAAGCGTAATTTCAAGGAAAAAAGCGATTCGCCGCTCTCCTGCCGGGTCGCTGAGATGGCCAAGCGGAAACTGGAGACCATCGCCTTTGCCTATGATATCTCCTCGGGGGTCTTCATCACCAACCTGGTGAACGATTTCTGGGAGAAATACGGCGACCTCGTCCAGGCCGAATGCGATAAAAAAACGAAAAGCTTCTAAGCCTTGGCATATGTTACAGGGCATCTCCTGGATCGATTTCGTAGCGGTGCTGCTGCCCCTGGTAGTGGGGTACTATGCCGTTTATGCCTACCTGTTCTATAGGGAAGAAATCCGGCATTTTTTCGGGCAAGGCTCCGGCCGAACGAAAGCCCCGGGATCCCCAGCGACCCCGGAAAAACAGCCTGGCGATCCCGACCCTACCAATACGCTCCCTACCCATATAAATCCCTATGCCAATACCCTCTCGGACCGGGAAGGGCCTGCGGTAAATGCCCAGAGGAGAACCCCTGTGGCAAACCCGCTACCCGGTGCCGTCTACCATACCACAGAGGAGGAAACGGCAGAAGAAGAAACGGCGGAAATTGCAGAAGAACAAAAAGGACAAAAAGAACCTGAACAACAAAAGGAACCAGAAAAACATAAAAAACCAATCCCCGGGCGGCGGGACGAAAGCCTAAACCCGATCCCCACCGCCCCCTCCGTCTTTTCCGAAAAAGAACCGGAAGGGCCCGGCCCGGGAGGCAAACGAAGGCTCACCGGCTTTTCCTTCCAGGACCCCGTCTCCGGCGTCGGGACCCGGGAAGATGCGAAAGAAAACGACAAAAATGCCGATCCCCTGGCCGCGCTGCGGCAGGATTTCGAAAAGGATGCCGGGCGGAAAAGCCCCTTCCTCACGCAAACCATCCAGGCGCCGGAAAGCGAGGGGCCGGAAAACGAAAAAGACGAAAAGATAAAGCGGCTCCACATCGTCCGTCGCCTCAGGGAAGAAATCGAAGCGCCTGCCCCCTTCCGCTATCCGGAGGAAGAGCAGGGCCCGCTATCCATTGACTTCTCCTCCTATAAAGACCCCAATTTACCCTAAACCCCCTGATGCACCTCTAAACACACCATAACCCACGTAAAACGCCCGCATATGAAACGCGCCACACCCAATTTCGTCCTGGGGCTTCTCGCCCCCCTCGCTCTTGTCCTCGTCCATAGCCCTGCTTCGGCCCAGGACCTCGCCTCGGCCACGAATAGCATCTCGGCCACCCTCACCACCGTTATGGCCACGGTGAAAACCATCTGCCTGGTCCTCGCCGGCGGCACCGCCGCCTGGGGTCTGGTGCAGGCCCTGGGAAAGGCCTCCTCGGAGTCCCGCGACGGGCATAACCACTTCGTTCGTTGGTTTGTCGCCGCCGGTGGCTTCGGCCTTGCCTGGGTGGCCCTGGGCGTCATCTTTAAAATCTAAAGGCCCCATGGAGATCAATAAAAGTGCCGACTCCACGGTGGAATTTTTTGGCATCCGAGGCATCTATGTCCCCTATGCCATCGGCGGCAGCATGGGGATCTTTATCCTCTTTCTCGTCCTGCAATCCTTCCTAAACCCCGTTTGGGGATGCTTGTTATCCCTCGCCCTCCTCCTGGGAGGCATCCAGGGGCTGAAGCACCTGGATCGAACGTATGGGGATCGGGGGATGGACAAGGTAACGGCCCAAAAAATCCAGCCCCCCTTTCTTCGCCATACCCAGGTGACTGTATTCGAGCAATTGATAAAACCATCCGAACGCCTTCCCCGATAAGTCCCCTTTTCTCCGCCCGTATGAAAAAAGACTTCGAATCCTTGCAGCCGATTTTCTCCATCGAGGACGGCGTCCTCCTCACCCGTCGGGGGGACTATGGCGTGGGCTTTTCCCTGACCCTGCCCGAGGTCTTCTCCCTGGACCGGGAGGACTTTGGGGCTGTCAACCGACTCTTTGCCTCCATCCTGAACCTCCTCCCGCCCTATAGCATCCTCCATAAACAGGACTGGTTTTGGGAGAGACGCTACCAGATCGACCCCCGGAATACCCAGGGCTACCTGAACCGGTATTACGAGGAGCATTTCCTCACCAGGCCCTACGTCGAGCACCAATCCTACCTCTACCTCACGAAGACCACCCGGCTGGCCAAATACCGGCGCAGCACGGGCTCCCTGCTCCATAAGCACCTCGTCCCCCCGGACCAGACGGACCCCAAAGCCTATGACGGCTTCCTGCGCGCCATCCGCAGCATCGAACAGATTCTTAAGGAATCTCCCCTGGTGCAGGCCCAGCGGCTCCGTTCGGAAGACTATGCAGCCCCGGGAGGCAGGGGCCTCCTCGCCCGGTATTTCTCCCTTTCCGAGTCCCCCCGCGTGGCCGATATCCGGCTCGAGGGCGGCCTGCGCATCGGCACCCACTACGGCGCCTTCCAAACCATCTCCCACCTGTCGGCCTTCCCTGCCGAAGTGCAGCCCCATAGAACCCTGGCGGGCAGCGACGTGCCCTTCTCCTTTGCCTATCCCCTCGGCCTGGGCCTGAAGGGGAACCACCTCTATAACCAGTATATCTTCTTGGAGGACCAGGAGGAGGGCATCGAAGAGCGGGAGCAAACCCGGGTGCGGCAGGGCGCCTTCTCGAAGATCTCGCCGGCCAACGAAAACCATAGCCTCCGGCTGAAGGATTTTATCCAGGCCGCAGCCGAAAAGCGGATCGTCCGCTTCCATGGCAACGTCCTCCTCTGGGCGGCAAGCGAAGCGGCGCTCCAGACGGCCACCCTGCAAAGCCATACGGCCTTTCAGAAGATGGGCTTCATCCCCCACGAGGGCACGATGGATGCCGGCCCCCTGTTTTGGGCGGGCTGCCCGGGCAACGCCTCCGACGTCCCGTCGGACCTCCGGGCGACTCTCTTCGCAGAGGAAGCCCTCACACTACTGAACTGGGAAACCCATTACCGCTCGAGCGCCTCGGACTGGGGACTGAAATTCACCGACCGGACGAGCGGCATCCCCATCCATGTCGACCTGACCGAGGAGCCCCGGCGGCAAGGCATCATTAATAACCCACATAAATTTATCCTCGGCCCGTCGGGATCCGGCAAATCCTTTTTCATGAATACCCTCATGGCGTCCAGCTACGTCCAGGGGATTCACTGCTTTATCATCGATATCGGCTATAGCTATAAGCGGACCTGTGAACTCTTCGGGGGGAAGTATATCGACTGGACGGACGAGGAGCCTCTGTCTTTCAACCCCTTTTGGATTCCCGATCCCGCAAGGCCGGGGGAGGAGAAGATAGAGTCCCTGATGAACGTCCTCTTCACCCTATGGCTGAAGCGGGAGGCGACGAAAGCCGAAGAGTCCATCCTGCGGGAAATGCTGCGGGGCTATTACCAGGCCTTGAGCCGCCATCGGGAAATTTTCCCCTGCTTCAATTCCTTTTTCGAGTATGTCCAGTATTACCACCAGGGCCTGTCGAGGAGCCGGGAATCCCAGGAAACGGACTATTTTGATTTCGCAAATTTCTTTATCGTCCTCCGCCAGTTCTACGAAGGGGGGGCCTATGCCTATCTGCTGAATGCCACCGAGCGGATGGACCTCGTCGCCGAGCGCATGATCGTCTTCGAGCTGGAGAAAATCAAGGAGCACCGGCTGCTGATGGCCATCGTCACGATCATGATCATCGACACCTTCCTCTCCAAGCTCTTCCAGCTACCCAAAGAGGTAAAAAAAGTAATCCTCATGGAGGAGGCCTGGAAGGCGATGTTGAGCCCCGCCATGGCCGGCTTCATGCTATACCTCAATAAAACCATCCGGAAATATGGCGGCGAGAGCATCACCGCCACCCAGGAGCTGGAGGATATCATCGGGAACCCTTTTGTCAAAAATGCCATCGTGGCCAACTGCGCCACGAAGATCCTCTTCGACCAGTCGGGGTACAAAGACGCCTTCGAAGCCGTCCGGGACCTGGTCGGGCTCACGCCCAAAGAGGAAGCCCTCGTCCGCTCGCTCAATACCCAAAAAGCGGAAGGGAGGAAATACCGGGAGGTCTTCATCAAAACGGGCTCCCTCGCCAAGGTCTATGCCGTCGAGGTCTCCAAGGAAGAATACGCCACCTTCACTACCGACCCGAGGGAGTACCCCACGATCTACCGCTACCAGTCGGAGCGGGGAGGCTCCCTCCCCCTCGCCATCGAACAATATGCCGAAGAATTAAAAGACTCATGAACATGAAAACCATACAAAAGGGGAAAAAAGGGGTTCCCAACAAGAGCATGGTATGTCTCCTCGTATGCCTGATCCCAATAGGGGAGGTAGGTGCCCAGTTTAAAATCGTCACCGACCCGGGCCTGACGAAGGTGGCCACCATCGGCAACAGTATCAATACCGCCATCCAGGAAATCAATCGGGCGACCTCGCAAAGTGTGCAGTCGCTCAATACCCTGACCCAGGAGTACCAGAAAGCGCTCTCGAGCGTAAATGCCTATATAGGCAGCTCCGCCAAAGTGAAGGAGATCTTCGACGCCCAGAAGAAAATCCTGGCCTTATACCAAAGCCTGCCCCGGTACGATGGGGCGCTGACGGGAGACGAGCAGTACCTCGTCCATACCACCATGAAAAATTCGCTCGTCCGCTCGGCGGGGATCCTGACCGATTTGCAGCGGCTCATCCAGCCAGCCTTTTATAAGATGAACGACAAGGAGCGCCTCGACGAGCTGGACAAGATCTACGAAAAAATGCTCTTTCAATATACGGGCATGAGCCGCTTCCTGGATAAGATCGCGGTCTATGCCGCCCTCCAGAAAACCAAAAAAGCGGCCCAGGCCGACGCCCTCACTGTTTACGGAAACCACCCATGATCCTCCTCCAAACCACCGTGGTGGCCCAGTCCACCCTCGACTTTATCGACGGAGCCTTCCAGGAATTTCGCAGCCAGTCAGCCCTCCTGATCAATGCCGCAAGGGTCCTCGGCGGCATCGGCGCCATGGTCTATCTCGTCCGCACGTACGCCCAGAAGCTCCTCGGTGACGGGTCCCCGATGCACCTCCTGGACTTCGCCCCCCCGGTGATGATTGCCCTCCTCCTCTCTGTATACCCCTTGGTAGGCACCGGCCTCGAGCAGCTCTTTAATGGCCTCTCCCAGACCATCACCCAGGGCCTCACGACGGGATCCGCGGGGACGGGCAATAGCCTCTTTTCCGTCCTCAATAAGTCCCAGAACGAGCTGGCCCAAAAAGAAGCGCAGCGGACCAGGATCAGCCCCAATGCCAAAGACGACCAGACCTGGTACACCCAAAATTCGCCTTCCGACACCAAATCCTTTGAGACGTATACGGCGATGACCAATGCGGCGGCCTCAGCCGCCGACCCCACCGGCATCGGCTCCTTTGCCGCCAATACCCTCCTGACCTGGATCATGACCATCATCGGGGAGATCGGGGTGGTGGTGATTTACTTCCTCTCCAAGCTCTATATCGCCATTTATTATGTCTTCGGCCCCCTGAGCATCGCCTTTTCCCTCCTCCCCGGATTTGAGAATTCGCTCGCCAACTGGTTCCAGAAATATATCTCCTACTGCCTATGGCCGGTATTGGCCAATACCCTGGAGGTCATCGTCCTGCGGATGGTACAAAATCAAAATCTGATCGATGCCTCGATCAAATATCCCCTGGAAATCGGTATTTTAGTCATAGGGCTCTTTAGCATTCCCAAGCTATCGGCCTCCATTTTATCGCTGGCCCTCCCGAGAGACTCTGGCGGAAAAATGCTGTTCCATGTAGTCCGAAATACCCTCCTGAAACCGTAAAAAGAGCGTTATGGAAAAACTTCGCAACCTGCAAGCCGAACATATCACCAACCGGTGGATCGTCCTCGCGGCGCTCACCCTCTCCGTCCTTTTCTCCGCCTTCGTTTGGTGGCAGTCCGAGGCGAGGATCGAAGAAAACCGGTCCCGGATCTATGTCCTCGAGAACGGGAAATCCCTCCTCCTGGCCTCCCGCACCGGCGCCGCCGAGAACCGGCCTGCCGAAATGCGGGATCACCTGTCCAGCTTCCTCACCCTGGCCTTCACCCTCTCCCCCGATGCGACCTATATGAACCGGAACATCGACCAGGCCCTCTTTCTCGGGGATGGGTCCGTCTCCCGCTTCTTTGACCATCTCAAAGACGAGAAATATTACGACCAGATTATCGCCTCCAGCGTATCGGCCCATTTTCGCCTGGACAGCATCGCCCTCGACTATGCCCATTACCCCTATGGGGCGACCATGTACGGCAGGCAGGAAATCGTAAAGTCCACCACCCTCAGTATCCGGGCACTGGTCTGCCGCTGCACCATGCGGAACGTCCCCCGCTCGGATAATAATTCCCATGGGCTCCTGATCGAGAACTTCCGGGTCCTGGACAATAAAGAAATACAGTCCATCGAACGAAATACCCTAGACCCGACCCGATGAAAAAACCCCTGGAGCGCAGCCCTGCCTTTTATGTCCGCCGCCGGAAATACGGCCTCTACCCCCTCATAATAGTCGCCCTTATCCTCTTTTTGTTCGCCGCCCTGGGCGGTGGGGGGCCTACCAAAGCCGATACCCGGGGGAAGGAGAGCGGGACGGGCTATCTCACCACCCTGCCCGAAGGGAAGCGCAGCACCATCACCCCCTCCAAGAGCGAAGCCCTGGAGGAGAAAAGCACGCTGGAGAAAAAAAAGGAAGCCCTTCAACGCGCGCAGGCCTCCCTGGAGGATAATTTTGATTTCGCCACCCTGGATAAAAAAAGCGAAATCGCGGAAAAAGCCGTCCCATCCCCGAAAGATAACCCAAAGGCGCTTACAGAAGGGAAAACGGACAAGGCCCCTGAGAAAAAAAATACCGAAGGAGAAATAGAGCGCCGGCAAACGGATAGGCGAACCGGCGAGCTCCTAATTCCTTCCCGAGGGCATAGCCCCAGAGCGGTGCCGTCCTCCTCCCCCATGGGATCCCTTACCTCCTCTTCCCTATCATCCAATGCCCTGCCCTCCCCTGCCCTTGGAGCCGAAACGAAAGCCCCGCTGCGCACCGGGTTCTATGGCGGGACCCATGGATCCGCTCCGTCGCCGGAAAATACGGCATCTTCCGCCCTCCCTAAAAACCTGAGCCTGCGGGCCATGATCCATGGCAGCCAGACCATTACCCAGGGCGCGATGGTCAAACTTCGCCTTCTGGAAAGCATCCCGCTTGCCGGGCAGACGATCCCGGCCAATACCTTTCTTTTTGCCCAGTCCGGCTTTTCCGGAAACCGGGTGACCCTTACGGTCCACTCCCTCCGGGTCGGAGGAAAGATCATCCCGCTGGACTTCAACGCCTATGACCTGGATGGGGCGTTGGGTCTGGCCGCACCCGACCTGGAAGACAACGCCCTCGGCAATGAGGTGGCAAGCGAAGTCCCCGGCGCCGTCTCCACCGGCATCGGCATCATCGACCGGACGACGAGCGCCCTGGTACGCAAGAAGACCCGGAAACAGATCACCCTTCCCAGTGACTATACCCTGCTGCTGCGCCATGAAGAAGAATAGAAGCCAATGCCTCCCGTCCTGCAGGATGCTCCGCATTTGTGCCTCCCTCCTATTCCTGGGCATGCTGCTATCCCAGGGCCTTTCGGCGCAAAACCCCAAGCCCCAAAAACAGCTATCCGGAACGATGGAAGTCGGAGAAGGGAAAACGATCCATATCAATTTTGATGCCTCGGCGAAGCTGGTCTATAAGGATATCGGCTCCCCGCTGCTGCTGCTCGACGAGCAGCCCGGCCTCCTCCGAATGGCCGCCCAAAGCCCCTTTGAAGAAACCAACCTGACCTTCAAGCTTCAAAAAGGTCCTTCCGTATATTATTATTCCTATATCTTAAAATATAACGCGAACCCGTCGGTGCTCAATTATTTTATCGAAGACGCCGATGCCATTCGGGTGCTGAAGGCGCCGGCACCCACAGAAGAGCCCCCCAAAAAACCAGCCCTTTCCGGAGAGCCCGTCTTCGCTCCCCACCCCCAGGGTGCCATGGACACCACCTCGGAATATTACTCCACCTGCCGCCAGCTCCTGGGGAAGAAAACGAAAGTCCTCTCCGGCCTCATTCATGCCAAGCTTACCCTCCAGCTCCAGGGCCTCTATATCGATCAGGACCGGCTCTATTTTGTGATGGAAGCCACCAACGCCTCCAACATCCCCTACGATATCGATTATTTTAAGTGGACCATCCGCATCCGCTCCAATTTCCGGAAGTCGGCCAGCCAGGAGAGCGAACTACGCCCCCTCTACGTCTACGGGGATCCTATCGGACGCATCCCTCCCGCCGGCGGCGCGGTCACCAAAATATTTGTGTTTAACAAGTTCACCCTCACGACCGATAAAAAGCTATTGGTGGACCTGGGCGAACGGGGCGGCGACCGGAATCTACTACTCACCATCGGCGGGAATGTCATCCTGGGCGCCCAGGCCATACCGCAATAGATACAAAAGGGAAAAAGGAATGCTTAAGAATAAAAAATAGAGAGATGCAAACACGTTTTCTACAAAAAATAATGCGGGCGATCCTCCTGGGGCTGTTAGGGGCCTTCTGGTGGATTTCCCCCGTTCATGGTCAACTCCTGAAAGGACAAAAAGCCATCGAGCTGTCCTTTGGACAGACGGACCTGGGCTATATCCTCCATGGAGGCTATTCCGCCTTCCTATCCGATACGTTTTCCCTTTCCGGCATCGGATTTTTTGAAACGGCCAGCCCCTACCAGCTCACCTACAAAAACTATGGTCTGTCGATCCTGGGGCGATACCGCATCCTCTCCCTGGAGGATATCCTCCTCGTGACGCCCTATGCCGGACTGGAAGGAAATTTGGACGAAATCTCTCCAGTGGGAACGGCCTATAACCACTCCCTGAATTACGGTTTGCAGCTGGGCCTGGAGGTCGAAGTAGCCCTGAACCAGCGCTTCAGTTTCATCGGGACCCTCCACCAACTACTCCTGGTCAAGCGGCTGATCGGTGACCAGCGCTATGACTATAACCTGGGGGTCCGCCTATACCTAAACTAGTAGAAATAAGCCGATTCCCCCTTTAATTTGCCAAAAGAAAACCGTATTTTAAACGTCCATAAATCAACCCTCCCATCGAAAAGATTATGAAAAAAGCCCTCTTTTTCGTCCTTCTCCTTGCTTCCGGCATCCTGGTCTCCCAAAGCTGTAAAAAAAAAACGACGGTAAGCCCCCAGGATCAACAATACACCGATTCCATGAATACCTTTTTAAAACTGCTGGTAAACAACTGGCATATCGACCATATCGCCGTCACCCCCAATTTTGGAGCCTATGCCACCCTACCGCTCGATAGCCTCGGATTGAATACGGTTTTTACATTGGGGTATTCATATACCCAAATTAATCCAGCTGAAAATTTACCAGTACCTAACTATCAAAACCAAACCAACTGGAAAAACGGTACTCAGGCAGTTGGAAACATACTAGAAAGGTATTTAGTTCATAATAGTATAAAATATCCTGGGGAACGAATTAATACCAGTTCTGTAGTAGTAAATGGTATTAGTTACGATAATTCAAATGAAAGCTGGACAGCTTCTGCCATGCCAAATACCTTATATCTTCAAGAAGATGCCTACGGATTTGCCGCTTTCGATAATCACCAAGGAAAAACTTATAAAGTAGTAAGCATCAATTCGAAGCAAATGGTGCTTACTTATAACCAGTTACAATATACTGTTACAAAATATTATTTGGCCCAATAACCCTTTTTTCTATGCGCCTTCAAAAAAAAATCTGGCTTTGGGTTATCTTATTGCTTTTTTCCCTTATTGTACCATCTAGAAAGCTACTAGCCCAAACCATAACTATAGAACCAAAAAGTACAATAGGGACAGAAAAGTTGAACACCTGGTATATGGATAATTTATTCCCTGATGCAGGTTTCACAAATGTTCATTTTTTAACTTTTCCCGACTTAACTGTTTATGTTGATGCTACAGGCCAAGGACCTGGAATTAAATTTGATAATCCTATTGGACTGGAATTGGTGGGGTACCAACGTACATGTCCAACCGGGGAATCGGTAGACCAATTTTTTATCACACATGCTAACGACACAACAAAGCTATTTCCAAAAGCACCTTCTATTTCTTATACACCAAGTTCAACAGATGTTGGGATCTTAACTCTTCATCAAGTAGAAACGGGTTATGGGAGAGTATGTAATGACCCCCTTGGCACTCACAACTTTCCATCCTATGAGTACAATACCTCTACTATTACCGTAGAATATCCACACTTTGTAAATGATACTCAAATACGAAATCTTTGCTCTTCAAGCCCCGTTTTACAGCTAGCGGATTATTTTTCTGGCAATACTTCTCCGACGAGTCCCATTCAATTCTATCTAGATCAAACTTCTGGATTGCCAAATGCTTCGGCCATCACCTCGTTGGATCCGAGTAAGATACCGCCGGGGGATCATACGGTAACGGCTTGGAAAACTTATGATAATGGTGTATTTCAGCAAACCATCCCTATCCATGTGATTTCAACCACCCCGGTCATCTTAGGATCCTACCCTTCGTCGATTTGCTCCAACCAGGGGATCTTTACGATTTCCGCCTCCCCTTCTGGGGGTACCTGGACCTCTACGCCTGCAGGAGCGGTCGATGCCAACGGCAACGTCGACCCCTCGAAGGCCTCCGCCGGAGCCATTAGCTTAACATATAGCTATACCGACCCGAATGCCAATGCGAACCCTTCCGGTTGTGCTGCTACCAGGCGCATCACTATTCAAGTTACGCAGCCTCCCCTTCCAGCCTTGATTTCTGGCCTTACGCAGGGATGTTCCGGGACGCCAACGACCTTAACGGCCCATAGCGATAGTGCCCAGCAATACAATTGGTACCATCTTGCGGACCAGGCTCCCTTTGCTACCGGTGCTTCCATAAAATATACCATTCAGACCTCAGAAACCCTGTACTGTGTCGCAATAGGAAAAAACGGTTGCGGCCTGAGCAGGGTTGCCTCTGGATCAATCCAGCTCACCTCCCTCTCCCCGACGGCAAATCCTACGGAATCGGAGACCTCCATTCCCTTTGGCGGCTTAGTGCAATTTCATTCCGGGAATCCATTAAATGCTACTAGCTACCAATGGAACTTCGGCGATGGAGAAAGCTCTCCCGAAGAAAACCCTTCCCACTACTATTACCATGCAGGAACGTTTAAGCCCACCCTGTATATAGCCTCCTCCCAGGGATGTTCTGGACTGGTATCTCTACCGCCTATCCTGGTCAGTCCCGATGATTCCGCCCAGAGGACTGCCACATACCCAAGGCTTACCGGGACCGATTCCCTCCCGCAAACCGTTCGGGTCTATCCCTCCCCCTTCACCGATCACCTCTATATCGGCCTGAAGTTAAAAGCGCCGCAATCTATTGGCTATCAGCTTATGGATATTTCCGGCAGGGTCGTTCGCTCCGGATCCCTCGAGGGGGTAGCCGGTGACAACACCTTCAAATTATCGGACCTGGGGAACTTGGGCCTGAAGAACTATTACCTCCTGATGTTGAATTCCCCGGAAGTCCAGGACGTGGAAAAAATCTTAAAACTCTAGCCATGAGACGCTCTTTACCATGGGCCCTTTTCCTAGGGCTTGGATGCAGCATGATGGCCTGCAAGGACCGGCTGGAAACCATTGGGAATTTCCCCACCTCGCCGGGTTTAAAAATTTTCGCCAAGGGAGCCCTTGCGGCCTCGGTGACGGACTCCCTAAAGCTTTCCAATCCGAATGTGCGCCTGTATGGCATCGACCTTCGGCTCTCCGATTCCGACCGGTATTATACCTCCCTTTCCTACCAATATAACCAAGGAAAAGGCATCATTATAAACCGGGGGGATACCGTTCAGGGCTTATTGCCCTTCTTTAATTACCGATCTCAATCCACTTTTTACCCGGTCGGGGAAGGGCTCACCCGGATCACCTTTACCGCCTCGGACCAATTTCATAATTCGGCCTTGGCCCATCTTTCCCTCCTCACCTTTAAAAATCTCCCTCCGGTGGCAGCCATTACGGTAACCCCTTTACGAAATGTGGACTCCTTGGAATATCTCCTCAACGCTTCTGCTTCCTATGATGCCGACCAGCATTTCGGGGGCGGGATTGTCCAATACTGCTATACCGTAGAGAAGGATACCATTCGTACCGTTCAAAATAGGATCAAACATATTTTCTCGGTACCCGGCGTATTTACCATCTCCCTACAGGTAAAGGATAATGACGGAGCGTATTCGAATGTTCTGACCCAACAAATCACCGCAACGAAAAAATAAGAAACCGATACAGGATGAAAGGTTGGATGGTACTATTATTCATGGTTTTCTCCCTCTCGCTCCATGGGCAGACGGGACCAACAGGACCCCTGGCACCTACCGCCATGCCGTTTCTAGAAATAGCCCCCGATGCCCTCTCGGCGGCGAAAGGAGAAACCGGCGCGGCCACCGACGCCGATGTCTACGCCCTTTACTGGAATGTGGGAAAACTATCCTATATGCCTGGGAACTATGGCATCGGCGTATCCTATGTACCCTGGCTTTCAACCATCAAAAGTGGCATTTCCACCAATACCGTATCGGCATATAGAACCTTGGATAAAGTGGCCACCCTGGGCATTGCCCTATCCTACTTTTCTCTGGGGAAAGTGGGCATCGCCGATGAAGTGGGCAATAGCCTTGGGGCGTACTCGCCGAATGAATTTTCCCTGGCCCTCGCTTATTCGCGACGGCTTTCCGAACATGGATCCCTGGGCTTCACCGCAAAATTCCTCCATTCGGATCTCACCCAGGGCAATACCCTCATTACCTCCCCTTCCGATATTGCGGTCGATATCGGGTACTATTCGAATACCGCTTTACAAAATGAATCTTCCCTATCCTACGGGATTGCCGTGAACAACATTGGACCCAAATTAGGCGGTGCCATTGCTGGCGGCAGTCGGTACCTGCCTACCATGCTCCATATAGGCGCACAATATCATGTACAGGGGTATCAAAAGGGGATAAATGTATCCTTGGAAACGGCCAAAAAGCTGGTCCCCACCCTGCCGGTCTACCAAAAAGATGCGAACGGCAACAATACGAGTACCATCCTAGCGGGAAGGAACCCCAACCAGTCGGTGCCCTCAGCCTTGATTTCCTCTTTTTACGATGCCCCGGGCGGGTTTGGCGAACAGCTAAAACAGTGGATCTGGGGATTGGGCGTAGAAGTGGAATTCCGGGATCAGCTTTTTCTACGAACCGGATATCACTATGAAAATCCTTACTTAGGCGATCAAAGGTATATCACCGCAGGCGCCGGCATTCATGTGGACACCTTCCACCTGGATCTATCCTATCTCTTCCCTACCACATCCACCAGTACGTACAAGGATACTTTTCATTTAAGTTTGGGGTTTGTGATACCGTGAAAAAAAGAGGTTGAAATTATCCGTTAAAATGAGTTTTAAAAGGATAATACCAGAAATTACGTATTTAATATGTAGTTTATCCTTAGTATTAAAAACCCTAAATTATGGAAGAAATGAAATGGCGAGATGCTATCATCAAGGTGTTTGAGGAGGAAAGAAAAACCCTTCATTACACCGAAATAGCAGAACTCATTGCCGAAAGGGGATATAGAACCTCTCTTGGCGCCACCCCTCAAGACACAGTGAGCTCTCTACTTAACGTAGACATAAAAAACAACCGTGAAAAATCCCAATTCGCAAAGGTTGATAGAGGGATGTTCATTTTAAAAAAGTTTATGGATCAAAAGTCCGTGACGAATGGAATTCATTCTAATGATCCTATTGGCATAGAAAGTTCTACAGAAAGAATTGAGAATAACTCTTTAATCCACGCTTTTGGTATTTATTGGCAAAGGAATTTAGTGCATTGGAAAAGTACACCGGATTTACTCGGCATACAACAATTAGGGGCAACAGAAGTTAATTTTAAAGATCAACGAGGGATTTATATCCTTTATGATGCGAGAGAAATCCTATATGTAGGCCAGGCTATTGAACAAACCTTGGGACAGCGTTTACGACAACACACTACAGACCGTCTAAGCGGACGCTGGGATCGATTTTCCTGGTTTGGTTTTTATGCCGTTACGGACAAGGGGCACCTTCAGGATAGGAAAAAATTTGAATCACTGGATATTCAAAATATAGCAGATATTCTAGAAGCCGTTTTAATTGAATGTATTGAACCTAGGCAAAATCGCAAACAAGGAAATACCCTAGCGGGTATGGAATACTTACAGCATGAATCTCCTGAGATTAAAAAGAAACGAAATCAGGAATTATTAAAAGAATTAACCGATAAGATTTGATAATTAAGAATATAGAACATTGGATGGGCTTTTTGACATTTGGCAAATATCTTAAGGAAAAATTTAGATCTTGGACTGATAGGATTTTTAGGGAATTATTAGGAACATGAAGCCATTACCCAAACTCATGACGCAATCGGATGAAAAAGTATGGTATGCCTGTTATGGATCCAATATTTTAGAAAAGCGGTTTCATTGTTATATCCTAGGGGGAACCCCTAATGGATCTAGCAAAAGCTGTACACGTTGTGGGGATCCTAGTCTGCCATCCAAATCAGAGGCATTTACGTTTCCAAATGAACTATATTTTGCCAAAAAATCTAAATCATGGAATGGAGGAGGGGTGGCCTTTTTAGGGTCCCCTAACGTATCCCTTTCCCCTACTTTAGGAAGAAAATATCTCATTTCTAAAGAGCAATTGGTCCATATAGCCCATCAGGAATCCGATTCTAAAGAAATATTATTTTTAGATTTCCAAAATGCCAAGATTTTAGGGTTTTACATATTAAAAGATCCATCTTGGTACGGCAAGTTATTATATTTGGGAGAGGATCAAGGAACTTCCATTTTCACGATCACCAATAAAAAAGATACTATGCCTTTCGAAAAACCTAGTTCTGATTATATACATACAATTAGCGAGGGTATTAAAGAAGTGTATAACTTGGATACTCAAAAAATCGTTAATTATTTCAAAGATAAAAAGGGCATTAAAGATCATTTTTCCGACCAAGAGTTGCGGAATATAATTGACCCAAAATAAACTTAGTATTTTGAGTTAGTAGTGCTCTATGGAGCTTATTTTAAAATAAATTTAAATTTTGTTCATGACCCTTGATCATTTAATGCAAGCCATTCAAGATTGCAATCAAGGATTGCTTGATTTTAATCTTGGGAATTCAAGATCTTTTCTTTGGGGAAAATCCTGGTATCCATTACGAGCAACCATTAATGCGGCTGCTACCTATGCCCATGAAAGAAATGACCTTACAACCCATAGTGCTTTAAATGAGATAGTTGGATTGGGAATTTGGACCCGCATCGCTGAAATTCAATATCATTTTTCATTTCCAGTTCCTTTGAGAGACCTAAGTATTCATGAGGAAGCCATGGAACTTTCGAAAATTATTATCACGTTGTTGAATTAAAAACAGAAAATCTTTTCCCTTCCTATTGACCATGCCAAAAAAAGAGGGCTTCAAAATGACCTCCCCCCAAAAAATAGGACATTTCTAAAGTAGAAAATTCAGGCATAATTAAGAACTTAATAACTTAAGTATGC
>Ga0209067_10000116_pt1 | contig 54238 bp, 42 predicted proteins | sample ColStrG_CSR_2013_FD_187199 | JGI IMG/M metagenome (GOLD analysis project Ga0209067, IMG submission 187199) | Freshwater sediment microbial communities in response to fracking from Pennsylvania, USA - Cold Stream Run_MetaG_CSR_2013 (SPAdes)... | ecosystem: Environmental > Aquatic > Freshwater >...
AATTTAGGTGGTCGTGCGCACGAAATTGGCGTGAAAGAAGTTTCGTACTATCTGTGGAACAAATACGGCGCATCGCACCGCGTGAAGTTTGTGACTGTACCCTTTGAGGCTGTGGTGCAAGAAATTTTAGAAAAGGTAGATAACGCTTACATGGGGGTAACGCTCAAGCGCATGATGTTGCGTGCGGCAGAGAAAGTGGCTGAGTCCTTAGAGATTCCCGCGTTGCTCACCGGCGAGAGCGTGGCGCAGGTGTCTAGCCAGACCTTGGTGAATTTGAATGTGATCGATCGAGCTGTGGACATGGTGGTACTGCGTCCGCTGGCTACTATGGACAAGGGTGACATAATCGATATTTCGCGCAAAATTGGCACTGAAACCTTTGCCGCGCAAATGCCCGAATACTGCGGTGTTATTTCCGTAAACCCCACCACCAAAGCCAAATTGAGTCGCGTGATTCAAGAGGAGGCCAAGTTTGATATGGCTGTGTTGGAGCGCGCAATTGCGGAACGTCGCGCCCAAAATATCGATGAAATTGTGGATGAGTTGGATGCGGATTTATCAGTGCCGGTGGTAAGTGACATCGAGCGCGGTCATATCGTTATCGACATTCGCCATCCCGATGAAGAAGAGGCGCGTCCGCTGCAGTTGGATGGTATTACTGTCTTCAAAATCCCCTTTTATGGTCTCAACAACAAGTTCCCCACATTAGATCAAGCTGGTCAATACTTCTTGTATTGCCAAAAAGGCGTCATGAGCCAATTGCATGCCGCTAATTTGAAAGATGCAGGTTATCTAAATGTAGGTGTATACCGGCCAGAACCCAAGAGTGCTTGTGCAATTTGATTGCCGTATTCTCTGGGTGCGTCTTTCTTATTTGAGTGCAGCGCGGTTATTTAGCGCTGCGCTCAAAAAATCACCAATTTATTTGCCTTAGCCATATCCCTGTCACCCCGACATGGGTATAATGCGCGACCTTAATTTAGGCTCCATTTTTCCCAATCACAGAGAATTTCCACAGTGACCGTTAATTCACACATCGAAAAACTGCGTAATATCGCTATTATCGCCCACGTTGACCACGGTAAAACTTCCATGGTTGATCAGTTGTTGCGTCAGTCTGGCACCCTTGATCGTCGCGAAGACAGCGGCGATTTGATCATGGACAGCAACGACCAAGAGCGCGAGCGTGGTATTACTATTTTGGCGAAAAACACCGCCATCAAGTGGAATGACTACCGTATTAACATCGTGGACACCCCCGGACACGCCGACTTCGGTGGTGAGGTGGAGCGTGTTCTGTCGATGGTTGACTCAGTATTATTGATTGTTGACGCTGTTGGCGGCCCAATGCCACAAACCCGTTTCGTAACCCAAAAGGCGTTTGAGCAAGGTTTGAACCCAATCGTAGTGATCAACAAAATTGACCGTCCGGGCGCGCGTCCTGAGTGGGTTATTGATCAAGTATTCGATTTGTTTGACCGTTTAGGTGCAACTGAAGAACAATTAGATTTCCCCATCGTTTATGCGTCTGCATTAAATGGTGTGGCTGGATTGGATCCAGATAATATTGCGGAAGATATGACCCCGCTGTTCCAAATGATCGTTGATAAAGTTCATCCTCCTAAAGTGGACATTGACGGTGCGTTCCAGATGCAAATTTCAGCATTGGACTACAACAGCTATGTCGGTGTTATCGGTATTGGTCGTATTACACGCGGCTCATTGTCGCCCAACCAACAAGTGGTTGTAGTAGATCACCAAGGCAACCAACGCAAAGCCAAAGTATTACAGGTGATGGGTTACCACGGCCTGCAGCGTATCGAAACCGATAAAGCCTATGCAGGCGATATTGTGTGTATTACCGGTGTGGATAAGCTCGGTATTTCTGACACTTTGTGTGCGCCAGATGCGATTGAAGCTTTACCTGCGTTGTCTATCGACGAGCCAACCGTCAGCATGACCTTCCAAGTAAACGACTCGCCGTTTGCGGGCAAAGAAGGCAAATTCGTTACCAGCCGCAATATCAAAGACCGCTTAGAGCAAGAGTTGATTGCTAACGTGGCATTGCGCGTTGAGCAGGGCGAGACGCCGGACAAATTTAAAGTGTCTGGTCGTGGTGAATTGCACTTGTCGGTATTGATTGAAAACATGCGCCGCGAAGGTTACGAGCTGGGTGTATCGCGTCCAGAAGTAATTCAAAAAGTGGTCGATGGCGAAGTGCATGAGCCCTATGAACAAGTGGTCATCGACGTTGAAGAGCAACACCAAGGTAAAGTGATGGAAGAACTCGGCCTGCGTAAAGGCGAACTCACCAATATGCAACCGGATGGCAAAGGCCGCATTAAGTTGGAATTTATTGTTCCTTCGCGCGGTTTGATCGGCTTCCGTGGCAACTTCCTGACCATGACATCGGGTTCGGGCATCATGACCAGTATTTTTGACCACTATGGCCCTGTTAAAGAAGGTGAAGTGGCCAAGCGCCAAAACGGCGTACTGATTTCGATGATCAAAGGTAAGACACTGGCGTACGGTTTGCACCCACTGCAAGAGCGTGGTCGTTTGTTCTACGGCGCTGGTGCAGAGATTTATGAAGGTCAAATCGTGGGTATTCACTCGCGTAGCAATGACTTGGTGGTTAACCCAACTAAAGCTAAGCAATTGACCAACGTGCGTGCGTCCGGTACTGATGATGCGTTGACCTTGTCTCCACCTATTCGCCACACGCTTGAACAAGCCTTAGAATTTATTGAGGACGATGAATTGGTAGAAGTAACACCAGTTAGTATCCGTATCCGCAAAAAATTATTGACCGAAAACGAGCGTAAACGCGCGAGTAAATAAGCGGTGAATGTTTTGTAATTTAAAATCCTCTGTGCGAAAGTTCAGAGGATTTTTTTTGTTTTAGCTTTTGGTATTGGCTTAAATTTCTGTTCTTCAAAGGAAAGAAATTTTCTTCCTCTTTTCGATATTTTTTATCTCCATGGATATTTATTTTCTTGTTTCATTTTTAATTCTAGGCGCTTTTACGGGTCTATTTGCAGGCCTCTTCGGTATTGGTGGCGGCGGTATTATGGTGCCGTTACTGACATTTATTTTTATGAAGTTGGCATTCCCGGCAGAGCATTTACTGCATATGGCTTTGGCTACATCTATGGCGGCGATTGTGCCTACGGCAATTGCGAGTTTGCGTGCACACCATAAGCGCAAGGCCGTGTTGTGGCCGGTAGTCATAAAAATTGCGCCGGGTATTTTGCTGGGAACCTTTGCAGGAACTTTTTTAGCGAGTTATTTATCGGCAAAACCCTTGGCGATATTTTTCTCCTGTTTCATGGCATTTGTTGCGCTGCAAATGGTGGTGGATCGCAAGCCCAAGCCATCGCGACAATTACCGAGCAGTGTGGCGCTGAGTGCGACAGGTTCAGGTATTGGAATGGTGTCTGCGTTGGTTGCTATTGGTGGTGGTTCACTTACGGTGCCCTTTTTGTCGTGGTGTAATGTTGCGCTCCCCGTTGCGATTGGTACATCAGCGGCAGTGGGTTTGCCCATTGCTTTTTCGGGAGCACTTGGTTATCTCATTAATGGTTGGCAAATTTCAGGTTTGCCGCACTATACGCTGGGTTATATTTATTGGCCTGCAGTAGTGACCATGGCTACGGCGAGCTTTTTTACGGCGCCATTGGGCGCACGGCTTGCACATAACTTACCCGTTGCCGTATTAAAAAAATTATTCGCAGCCTTGTTGTTTGGTTTGTCGCTGCATATGTTGTTTACTGTATTTGGCCATTGATTATGTCGATAAAAAATTCCATTCGTATTGCGCTTAAACAAAATTTATTGCCAGGGTTGGTGTTGCAGTTTTTTGCGTTGATTATTGTGTTAGTGTATTTTTTTGTTCCAGCTGCGCAGCCGGTATTTGATTGGTTTGGCGATTTAAAGCAGGCCTATGGTTATGTATATGCCATCATCGCCACGGCATTTTTTGGGGGATTCATTCCCTTTTGTTATTTGGTGTTGAGCAAACGTGTCGTGCCAGCGCGCAATTTTTACGCGCTGTTTGTTTTTTACGTTGTGCTATGGGCATACAGAGGATTTGAGGTGGATTGCTTTTATCGCCTACAAGGTTGGCTATTTGGTTATGCGGGCGATTTTAAGACCATAGCCACCAAGGCGCTGGTAGATCAGTTTATTTACAGTGCGTTTTGGGCGGCACCGTCAGTCAGTGTGCTTTTTTGCTGGATGGAAAATAATTTTAATCTGCGCACAACCTGGGTGTCATTGGATAAACAATTTATCACGGAAAAACTGCCGACTAATATTTTGTCTAACTGGTTGGTATGGTTACCGGCAGTCTCGATTATTTATTCCATGCCCAGCCAATTACAAATTCCCTTGTTTAATTTAGTGTTGTGTTTTTGGGTGCTCATGTTAGCGGTGCTCAATAAAAAATCGGCGTGAGTTTTTATAATGATGGATGAATTAATTGTTGAAGATCTGGTGTTGGGTGATGGAAAACCGGCCGTGAAAGGTGCACTGATTACTACTCACTATCGCGGGTGTTTAGAGGATGGAACGTTATTCGATTCGTCATACGATAAGGGTCGTCCTTTTGAATGCGTGATTGGTACTGGGCGTGTCATTAAGGGTTGGGATTTGGGAATTCTCGGGATGAGGGTTGGCGGCAAGCGCAAGCTGTTTGTGCCTGCCCACTTAGCCTATGGTGAGCGACACGTCAGTTCTATTATTAAACCCAATTCCAATTTGGTATTTGAAATTGAATTACTTCAGGTGCTCACTCGAGATGATTAGCGAATAACGCTAATCATCAAAAAATAATCAAATTCTAGGTATGTGTTTCTTGGGTGTATTTAATTACAAATGTTTGCGCAGAATCTCACAAAGTGCATGGATGTGATCTGCGCGATCATTAAGTGCAGGGATATAGCGATAGTGTTCCCCGCCATGTTCTTTAAATACGTCATTATTTTCTATCGCCAATTCCTCTAATGTTTCTAAGCAATCGGCGCTAAAGGCGGGCGATATGACGGCAACATTTTTAATCCCGATTGATGGTAACTCTTCCAAGGTTTTGTCGGTATAGGGTTGCAGCCATTCGGCATAGCCAAAGCGTGACTGAAACGTGGTGAGAAAATCCTCTTTGTTTAAGCCAAGCTTCACGGTGACTAAACGTGTGGTTTTTTGACAAAAACAAAAATAGGGGTCTCCTAAATCTAAATTGCGTTTAGGCATGCCGTGATAGGAAAAAAGTAATTTTTGCGGTTTGCCGTGTTGCGCAAAATCTTCGCGAATACTTGAGGTCAGCGCGTCAATAAATAATTCGTCATCGCAATAATTATTTAAAAAATGTAATTCTGGTACGAAGCGCCATGTTTGTATTTCTTTGGCGATAGCATCAAAACTGGAACCGGTGGTAGCGGCGGCATATTGTGGATAGAGCGGCAGTACAATAATTTTGCGCACACCTTCTTGTTGAAATTCACGCAGCGCCTGTTGAATCGATGGGTTGCCATAGCGCATGCCTAATTTTACATGAACATTTCCTCCCAGTTCTGCTTGTACAGCGGCGGCTTGACGTTTACTGATTGCGAGCAGCGGTGAGCCTTCGGGGGTCCAAACGGAGGCGTATTTAGCAGCAGACTTTTTGGGGCGCACACGCAAAATAATCCCGTTCAAAATGAACCACCAAACTAACTTTGGAATTTCAATCACTCGCGGATCAGCTAAAAACTCACCAAGATAACGGCGCAAGGCGGGTGCGGTAGGCGCATCTGGCGTGCCCAAATTGATCAGCAGCACCCCTTGTTGAGCCGTTTTGGCCTGATGAAATAAGGCATCAACATTGTCACTCGATTTACGGTATTGGTCTTTCATGGGACTGCAGTCTCGTCGCTGGCTAAGTTGGTGAATTCTAGCAAGCTTGCAGCGCATTTGGGGGAATATTGGACTACGCTTAATTGGCTCTGGATAACTATTTTAGTCATTGGCATATTCAAAGGCGTATTGCGCGCTTGAATGATGGATAGGTTATGGATGTAAAGAATTTTTTTGTACCCATGTGGTTTTGGAATACCAAGGCATTGTGGAACAAATTTGTCATATTGGGGCTTCTGTGTTTAGGCACCATTGTCTTGCCTGCGCTCTTTTATTGGAATGAAGTGCGTCAGTCTATTCAATTCAGCCGTTATGAACAGATGGGCCTGCCGCAGGTAAAGCTGACGCTGCATATTTTACAGCTTACTCAGCAGCATCGTGGAATTACCGCACGCGTGTTACAAGATCCGATTATGCCAAGAAAAGAGCAGCGTAAAAAAGCGGAAGAGCTTGAACAGGCGATTTTCGATTACGAGATTTATTTCGATCAACATCCCAATGCTCGCTTGCATGTTAATTTTGTAGATTGGGTGAATCAGTGGCATGGGTTGCATCAAAAAATTGCCGCTAATTCGCTGCTTCCTAAAGATTCCTTTGATCAACATACTGGGTTGATTCGCCAGCAGTTAAACCATTTACAAAATGTTATTGATTATTATCAATTGAGTTTGGACCCACAAGCGGACGGTTATTTTTTAATTTCGGCTAGCTTGATGGAGTTGCCGGAGTTGACTGAAAGTCTGGCGCAAGTTCGAGGCATAGGTGTGGGATTGTTGGCGCAGGGGCATGCGACTCAAGCAGAGCGTACACAACTTAATTCGCTGTTGTTATTAAGTCAAAACCGTATGCAGCAATTGGATTTAAGTATTCCTAAAGTGGTAAGTGCTAACGCGGGTCAGTTGTCACAGATTGTTGGACAATACCGCCATTTGCAACAGCAATATCAAAAAATGTTGAGCTTGGTGCAAAATGAAATATTGATGAAAGAGGATTTAAGCTATAACCCAGAACAATTTTTTAATGAGATGACCTTGGGTATTGATAGCTATTTTCATTTTGCGGATTTCTCGGCAGAACAAATACATAATATTTTGCAAGAGCGTATTACCAAAACGCAGCAGCATATGTATTCACTTTTATTGTATGTGTTGTGTGTGACTATTGTTGTGGCGATTATTTGTATCCGTTTCGTGCGTAAATTATTGCGGCGCTTGGGCGGTGAGCCCGAGTATGCCAGTCAAGTTGTATTGGCTGTGGCGCGCGGTGATTTGGATTATGAAATTGAAACCCCTCATACCGATTCACTGTTAGCTAATATAAAGCTCATGCAGGAAAAATTAAAAGAAAATGATCGGCTTAAAAATGAATTTATTGCCACCATTAGTCATGAGTTGCGTACCCCCTTAACGTCAATTGGTGGGGCACTTTCGGTAGCAATCAGTGGAAAGCTGGGTGAGTTGCCGGCACAAATTTCAACGATGTTAGATATCGCTCACCAAAACACCTTGCGCTTAACGGAATTGATTAATGATTTGTTGGATATCGATAAATTATCCATTGGTAAGTTAGTGTTGGATTTGCACCCGCAACCTATCATGCCCATTATTGATGCTGCCGTGAGCGCCATGAATTCCTATGCGCATAAATGCGGGGTACATTTAATCATGGGGCCGCGTTTTGAATACGTGTTGGCCAAGGTGGATGCTCGACGTCTGCAACAAGTACTGTCGAATTTATTATCCAATGCCATCAAGTTTTCGCACAAAGGCGATGATGTTTATATCAATGTTAAAGTGCTGACAGAAAGTCTACGTATTGAAGTTGTGGATTTGGGTATTGGTATTCCTATTGGTATTCAAGGGCGTATTTTTCAAAAGTTCAGTCAGGCCGATTCATCGAGTACCCGCACAGCTGGCGGAGCAGGATTGGGTTTGGCGATTGCGCGCGAGTTGATTGAGGGCATGAGTGGCAGAATTGGGTTTATTTCTGCCGAAGGCAGTGGTTCATGCTTTTATATTGAGTTACCCATGGAGGAGCCTAATACTGAGGTTGGAAATGCTCAAGAAAATCGCCAGAGCTAATCTGCGGCAATTGACTTGTTTCTTGACGATAAATATAAGCCCAGGCTTGAATCGCTTCGCCATTACTCAGTACCACATCCACTATTTGTCGCTCATATTCATGCGGCTGCGGGGATTTTTTTGCACAGCCTTCATAAACATCTAGTTCGTGTAGCTGAGCTTCATTACTTACTAGGTATACCTCGCCCGCAGCCCAGTGTTCTGTGTTGCTTAAAACTAGGCCAGGGTAGTAATCGACTAAATACAAGTGCCCACGTATTTTAGCGGGTGCGACATAGTCGGCTCTGCTTAGGTATTCTTTGTGTGCGCTTGAATTGCAGGCACTTCGTAACGTGCCGTAAACAAATAAATAATCGCTTTGCATGTTATTAATAATTCATGTTGTAGTGAATGAGTTAGGGTTTTATTTTACACGCCTTGTAGCGATGACAGTCAATTAAGTGATCGTTCACCATACCTGTGGCTTGCATAAAAGCGTAGCAAATAGTGCTACCGACAAAATTAAAGCCTTTCTTTTTGAGTGCTTTGCTCATGGCGTCAGACTCAGGTGTGCTGGAGGGAACTTGGCTTAGATTATTCCATTGGTTGACTATAGGTTTACCATCTACAAAACTCCACAAAAATGTACTCAAGTCTTCGCCATTTTTTTGCATCGCAATATAGGCTTGAGCATTTTTAATGGCACTTTGAATTTTTAAACGATTGCGAATAATGCCTTCGTTTAAGAGTAGCTTGGCAATTTTTGCCTCACTGTACCGTGCTATTTTGGCGGCATCAAAATTATCGAATGCTTGACGATAGTTTTCGCGTTTGCGTAACACCGTTATCCATGACAAACCGGCCTGTGCTCCTTCTAATAGTAGAAGCTCAAATAGCTTATGATTGTCGTAAAGTGGTTTGCCCCATTCGTTATCGTGATACTCCATGTAAAGAGGATCGTTTTTACACCAAGGGCAGCGGTATTTCTCAGTCATTCTGGTTTTTCCACGGGTTCTTGTTGATATTTTTCTTTCATAAGTGCCAGAAAGTGCTTCAGACTTTTCTGCTCATGCGTTGTAAAAGGCTCATTCTCCAATATGAGTTGGTTGATGCGATCTAAGCGAAATGTTCGGTAATCATTGCGCAAATGGCACCAGGCCACCAGTGTCCATACTTTCCCCCAAAAGATTAACCCAAGAGGCTCTATGGTTCGTCTGGATTCTTGCGCATCAGCATTGGTGTAATTGATGCTGACGCGGTTTTTTAAGCGTATTGCCTCGCGGATTGGTTGGCTGTGTGCAGTATAAAATTTTTGTACTTCTTCCATGTGTGGTACGAGCAGTGGCAAGGTTTCATCGCTGTGGCGGAGATGATCGGGCAGTACCGCAAGAATTTTTTGAATGGCTTGTTTGGCATTGGCGGCCATGTCGGTATCGCCCCAACCGCTGACCATGCGCGCGCCGAGTAACAGCGCTTCTACTTCGTGACGATCAAACATTAAGGGCGGTAATTGATAGTGATGGGATAGGCGGTAGCCTACACCCGCTTCTCCTTCAACGGGTACGCCTGACAGGCTCAGTGACTGAATGTCGCGATAAATAGTGCGCTCGGAAACGTCCAAGTGCGCACTCATTTGTTTGGCTGTCATTACCGTACGGCGGTTGCGCAATAAGGTAAGTAATTGAAAAAGGCGTTCGGCGCGCTGCATACATGCCCTGACCATTGCAAGAGAATTGCCAGAGTTTACACCAGTCACCGCCAATCTATGTCAGTAGTGCCTCATGGTTAAGTGACTGTATTCTGTTAATCCCTTGGCAAAATGAATGAAATGTTCGTGGAGGTTGTGGGATTGCCTTATGCAGTCAGTATTTTGCCGCATAATCCATGTAAAAGTCCGCCTAAACCCTTACACACTGTGCTACCTTTAGAGAATCGCGTTAGTCATCAAGGCTTGGACGCTCCAGTTTTGTGCGATGTTTCTTGTCGAGTTCCATGCAAATAACAAGGCCAGTCTATGCATACTTTTTTCCCTGAGATAAAACCCTACCAGCGTCATCTTATTGCAGTTGAACCACCCCACGAACTTTATGTTGATGAGTCAGGAAATCCCGATGGCATCCCTGTGTTATTTGTCCATGGTGGCCCTGGTGCGGGTTGCGGCAAATATGATCGCCGCTTCTTCGATCCGCAGATCTATCGCATAGTGTTATTTGATCAGCGCGGTGCTGGTCGTTCACGTCCTCATGCTGAATTGCACGGTAACAGTACGCAACAATTGGTAGACGATATCGAAATTATCCGCAAAACCCTTGAAATAGATAAGTGGGTATTGTTTGGTGGTTCTTGGGGGTCAACGCTCAGTCTTGTTTACGCAGAAACTTATCCTGATCGAGTATTGGGGCTAATTCTTCGTGGTATTTTCCTCTGTCGCCCGGTCGATTTGCTCTGGTTTTATCAAGATGGTGCCAACCGGTTATTCCCTGATTTTTGGGAGGATTTTGCTCAGCCAATTCCTGAAGATGAACGTCATGACATGATGAATGCCTATTATCGGCATCTCACCAGCGACAACCAAATACAACAAATGACGGCTGCTAAAGCATGGTCTTTGTGGGAGGGGCGCACGGCAACATTGCGGCCTAATCAAGACGTGGTAGATTCTTTTACTGAGCCGCACAGGGCTCTTTCTCTTGCGCGTATTGAAGCGCACTACTTTGTGAACAATGCCTTTTTAGAAGAAAACCAAATTCTTCGCGATGCTCACAAGCTCGCCGATATACCCGGCACCATTGTGCATGGTCGGTACGATGTGATTTGCCCACTTGATAATGCCTATTTATTGCATAAGGCGTGGCCTAATTCGGAGTTAAATATTATTCGTGAAGCGGGGCATGCCTCACGCGAAGCAGGTATTGTGGATGCGCTCATTCGTGCAACTAATGATATGGCGAAAGAGTTGGGCGAAGGGCCAGATCTTCTAGCTTGATGCGGTTTTCACTCTATAAAAAAACGGAGCTCTACAGCTCCGTTTTTTTATAGAGTGAAAAGCAAATATAAATTAGATTAAAAAATAATGATGGTTATAACATGTTAGGTTTACTGCAACGCGTAAAAGAAGCAGCCGTCGATGTAAATGGTGAGCGGGTGGGCGAAATTGGCCCAGGCATTTTGCTGCTATTGGGAATAGAAAAAACAGATACTCAGCAAACGGCCGATAAATTAATGGATAAAATTTTAGCCTATCGAATGTTTTCTGATGAGCAACATAAAATGAATTGCAATGTGCAGCAAGTGGGTGGCGGTATATTAGTGGTATCGCAATTTACCCTGGTTGCAGATACGCGCAAAGGTTTGCGTCCCAGTTTTTCCAGTGCGGCTACCCCGGTGGATGCGCAAGCTTTATACAATTATTTTGTGGCACAAATCCGCACTAAACATGCGCGCATTGCAACTGGTATATTCGGTGCCGATATGCAAGTGAGTTTAATAAACGATGGCCCGGTAACGTTTATGTTAAATATGGAATAAATTAATGCGTGCTCAGCGCAGTATGTATTTCCGTTAATAGTTCGCTTACAACAAGCTCTGCATTGACTAAGTCATATTGACGTAAGGCATTCAATATTTTTTGGTGTGCCATTTTCCCTAATGTTTCGGCGCTTTGTTGGTTAAATAATTTTTTGCTGCGTGCCATATCACCAGCATTAAACGCTGCCTTGAGTGTTTCAAGTTGTTGTGCAATGACAGCGCCATTCGGTTGTTTATGCCAGTCAATTACATCTGCTACCACTGTTGCTGAAGAGTTAGTGTCTTGCTCTTGAGCTTCGAAAGTGGCGCGAGTGAAGTTTTTAAGAGCTTTGTAAATATCCTGAAATTGATAGGGCTTCCCGATAAATTCATGAAACCCTTGTGCCAAATAAAACGTGCGCTCGTGCTCTAAGCTGGAGGCAGAAACGGCGATAACGGGTAGATCATTTTTACTAATTTTTTCACGTAAGCTTTTCAACATTTCCGTTCCGGAGAGTTCGGGCATTCGAATATCAGTAAACATAATATCAAAAGTGTTATTCAGTGCGGCTGTTAACCCTTGAGCTCCATCGGTGGCTTCGAATACAGTGCATCCAATATTGCGCAATAAATTCACCATCACATCGCGACTGGCATCATCGTCCTCTACAACCAATACCTTACAGTGTGAACCTGTGATCAATCTTGAGTGTGCCAATGGAGGTGTACTTTCTGCCAGCTGATGATTTTCCAATGCCAAGGGTAAGCGTAAATGTGCGTGTGTACCTTTACTGGGTTCGCTGTCAAGTGTTAGTTCGCCACCCAAGTTTTCGGCGATATGCTTAGAGATGACCAGTCCTAAACCTGTGCCGCCACTGTCTTCGCCTGCTTTGCCTTGTTTAAACGCAGCAAATAACAATTGTAATTCTTGCGCTGCAATGCCGGGACCTGTGTCAATCACATTAAAGAACACCACATTATTACTCATGCTGACATTCAAATTTATTTCGCCGCTATTGGTAAATTTAATAGCATTACCTAATAAATTTAAAATAATTTGCCCAATTTTTTGACGGTCGCTTTTGATAATGGCAGGGCAAGGTAATTGAATATCATGTTTTAACGCTAGTCCCTTGGTCATAGCCTTCGTTCGCATAAGCGCAACTATGTCATTAAGCTCTTTGTATAAGTCAAAAAAATCCTGCCGAAAGTGTAAGGCGCCGGCCTCAATTTTAGATAAGTCGAGAATATCGTTAATTAAATGTAATAGTCGTTGGCCTGCATTTGAAATGGCAGTGAGCCGTTCGTGTTGTTGTGTAGTTAATTGTGAATCCACCATGAGTAATTGCGAGTAGCCTAAAATCGCGTTTAGTGGTGTACGAATTTCATGGCTCATATTGGCAAGAAAACGACTCTTCGCGCGTGTTGCTTCTTCAGCGGCTTCTTTTGCTAATTGTAATGAGGCTTCTACCTGCTTTTGTTCGGAAATATCAATCATGACCTGGCCCAAATAAATGGGTTGGCCTTTATCATCGCGAATAATAAAAAAGGTGGCCTTAGTGGGGAAGCGTGAGCCATCGCTTCGCAAAGCGGCCAGCTCGCCTTGCCAATAACTATTTGTTAAAACATAGGGCAAAATATGCGTATGCCATTGTGCGTGTAGGTCTTGCGGAAAATAGTTAAAAAATGGCTGATACTGATTCTGGTTATTATAAGTCAGCATGATTTGCATGCTGGGGTTCATATACAGCGTTTCTGCGGTAAGCGACATGATAGAAAAGCCTTCGCTGGCGTATTCAGCGAAACGTTTGAATTTTCCTAATTCATCGATAATTTGATGCTGTTCAGTAATGTCGCGCGCAATACTTAATATACCGATTGAGTTTTGTTGTTCATCGCGTACAGCAACTTTAATTGTATCCATTAAACGATTTTCATTTCGTGCGGGAATGTACATCCATAGCTCACGGCGTGCAGCCTGTGTGCTGGCGAGAACAATATGTTCAAATTCTCGAATAATCTCATCAAATGCTGGATTGGTATAGTCACCAGCCGTTTTGCCTGCTACTTCCTCTTCTTTGCGTAAAAAAAGCGCTTCTACGGCTTTATTAAAACTTACATATTCACCTTGATTAGTTTTAAACCAAATCGGGTCGGGAATGTTATCGAGCAATGTGCGCAAATGATTTTCACTGGCTTTTAATTGTTCTTGGGTGGTGCGCTTTTCATCAATTTCTTGTAATAGCCAGTCATTGGCTTTACGCAATGCCAGCGTTTGATTTTTTATTTCATCTTCTAAGCGGCTTTGGTTGTCATTAATCAATTGATCGTGGCGATAAAGTGCTTGCAAGTAAGCACTCAGCAAGCTCACTAGCAGGCTGCCCACTAAAAATATAATGCATTGCAATGTATTGGGTAAAAACCACAGTGTTAAATTTCGCGGTGAAATCAATAGTTGCCATTGATTGTCCAGTACTTTAATTGTAGGGATTTGGTTTTGAATGCTAGAGGCATATTCAAGAAAGTTTTTTTTATTTTGTTCGCTGTAAGGTTGCCAGTGATTTGATTGCCACTCCCATTTAGTAGGTGCATTATTAGAGGATAAAATCGACAATTGGATATTGATGTCAGGTGCAGGTGTTTGGCTGATAACGGCTTGCATAAGAAGATTTAAATTGAGCTCGCCGCTGAGTAAATTAAAAATTTTGCAATCACTTTTTACCTGTTGATTACAATAATAAATGGGTAGGACTAAATGAATAAAAGGAATTTTATAAGGAGTTTTTGACTCCAATGCGGTGGCGGCATCACGCCAGAAGACCTCACTGTGAGAGGCGGTAACTTGCGCAGTGACTTTGCCGAGTAATTCCGGTGAATAATTTGTGAAGTCCGGTTGATACCATACGAAGTCTCCCTGTTGATTTTTACTTATTCCTAAGCCTGACTTGGGATCAAAGCGAGAGCTTTGTTTTTTCTGTGGCGCGTCGATTGCGGGTATCCAGCTTATTGAATTTAACCAGTTGTTGCGTTTCAGTAAGGGACTGATGAGTGTTTGAAAATCATCTCGCGTTGGGGTGTTATTTAAAAAATACTCCTGTAAGGTTTCCATATCGCGGTTGGCTAAATCAATATTAAATTGAAGATTGGTGCTTAGCGTTTTCGCTTCCTGTAGCAATTGGGCTCTACGCGCTTCGCGTTCATTGTGACCTATCGCGGCGACTATGAGTAATACAATACCAATGCCCGCACAAAAAATGAGGAAGGCGTTTGTTTGTGAATGTTTTTCGAAAAAATTACGCTGATAAATCCATATCAATAATGGCGTAATAATTAAAATACCTATGCTATCGCCCATCCACCAGACTGCCCAATTTTGTAGTGCGATAGAGAGGCTAATAACATCCGCTTTCCACAGCATGATATTGGAGAGAGTGGCAGAGATAGTGCAGCCCAATAATACCGCTAAGGTAAAATAGACGGCTTGATAGGTATTCACTTGAAAGCCTTGACGATACCATCGCTGACTGACAAGGCTAATCACAATTGCCTGAGTGATGCTAGCTGTACCATTAATACTGGCGATCACCAGGCTGAATAGATTAATCCCCACTTGTGAAGATAACGTGATTGCTTCATTGGCAACAATTGCGCCTATGAGCAACCCGGGAATGGCGCGCCGACCAAATACCATGCAGCCGAACAAGGCTAAACCTGAAGGTGGCCATAATAGGGTTGCGTTACTGGTTAGTGCACCCCATTCAAAACCTAGCTTGGCCAGAAAAAAATAGCCAAATCCAAACGCAATATTTAAAAAAAATGTCTCTTTAAAGAAGTTCTTCAAAGCAATGACCCTATATTGTATTTATTGTTGCCTAGGGGACTATCTACGTAAATGGCTAAATAGCGCTTCATAAGAGAGTGCTTCTGGCTTGTGGTACAAATAGCCTTGGCCCCATTTTACATTTAAGGCTTTTAATTGCGCCGCCACGGCTTCCGTTTCTACAAACTCGGCGATGACCTCTTTATTCAATGAGTTGGCCATTTCCACGATGGCCTTTACCATGGCGTAGTGTCCGGTGTCGCTGTCCATATCGCGTACAAAAATTCCGTCAATTTTCAAATTGTCGAAATTGAGTTTATGTAAATAAGCGTAAGACGCAAAGCCACTACCGAAATCGTCTAGCGAAAAGCGACAGCCTAGGGTGTGGAGAATTTGCATAAATTCATTGGCCACTTCTAGGTTGGTAATAGCTTCTGTTTCGGTAATTTCAAAGCAAATCATATCGGCAGGAATTTTATAAGTCTCAAGCAAGTGAATAATTTTTTCTGCAAAATGTGGTTCGCGAATAGATACGGCAGAGAGATTCATCGAAACAGACTCAATGCCTTCGCGCAAATCGGGATGCTGAGCTAGCAGCTTAACAACTTCTTCTATCATCCAGCGATCCAGCTCAGGAATTAAATGTAAACGCTCTGCGGGGCCGATAAACTCCCCTGGTGGAATCAAGCGTTCTTGTACGGGATCCCACATTCTAATGAGGGTTTCCAAGCGAATTTTTGTGTTGGATTCTGTGGGAAAAAAACTCTCAATTAATTGGAAGTGTGCGCGAAAATGTTTGTTGTGATTGGCATCGACTAAGCGCTGTGCCCAATTAATTGTCTCTTTGTCTTCACTTGAACGCTGTGTGGCTTCATCGTAGGTGCGAATTAGTCCTCGCCCTTCACGTTTGGCGAGGAAAATAATTTCATCGGTCATCAGCATCACTTGATCAAAGCTAACGATTTCACGGTTCAGTGGTAATACGGCAATACTGGCTGCTAAATTAAACTCGCGCGCTTCCCAGCGGAATTTAAAATTTTTGAGTTGCTGTAGTAATGATTCCGCCAGGTCAAGGCTATTATCAGCCGTTTGGTTTTGGGTGACTATGGCAAATCTGTCGCTGCCTAAACGCGCAAAAAAATCATCGCGCGCGAGTAGGCCTGCAATAGAGTCTGCAAATTGGCGCAATAGTTCATCGCCCGCAATACAGCCGCAGCTTTCATTAATAACCCGGAATCGGTCAATATCAATTAACAGAAATGATGCTTTTAATTGGCTAGTTTGAATTTGGGCGAGGAGATTGCAAACATGGGCATCTAAGGCGTTGCGGTTGTGTAGGCGCGTTACAAAATCATGTGTGGCTAAATAATTTAACCGGTCTTGCATGTAGCGTCGTTCATTAATTTCTTCGCGCAATTGCCGATTTGCAAGTGTGAGGTCGGCAGTGCGTTCGCGTACTTTTTTTTCCAGTTCTTTGTTGAGTGTGGTTAATTCATTTAAGAGTGCTTTACGTTCCAATTGATGGCGCACGCGTGCGCGCACTTCGTCGCCATTAATAGGTTTGGCAATATAATCATAACCACCTACGGCAAAACCAACACTGATATCATCGGTGCGGGCGGTGACAAAAATAATAGGAATATCGGCGGTGGAAGGATTGGCTTTCAGCAGGTTGCACGCTTCAAAGCCATTCATGCCCGGCATCATAACATCGAGCAAAATTAAATCGGGGGTTTGGCGTTGAGCCAATTCGATAGCGCGCTCACCACTGGTGGCTACAATTAATTGGCATTCAAGGTCTTCCAGTATGGCGCTGAGCACGTCCAAATTTTCAGGAGTATCATCGACGAGCAGTATCCGTGAACTAGCAAGCATAACTAGCCTCTTATCATCTTATAGTTGATTACCGCCGTTTGATGATAACAGAGGATTTACAAATTACACTATTACATCAATAAGAAAGTTATTGCTGATTTATGAACGGCCCTTTTTTATTACTTTTTTGTCGCAAACACAGCGACACCTAAGCCGCCGAGAATGATGCTGGCCCAGTTGAGTTGTAGATGTTCTATAGTTGCCTTGAGGCTGTTATAGAGTTCCGGTTGGCTCAGAGCGACAGCGCCTAATACCAATAAGCCGGCAAGCCAGGAGTGGCGCATAGAGCGTTTACTGCGCGCCTGTAATTGCTGCGCGGTTTTGTGTAGTTCTGGCGCTAGCTCGCCAATATTTTGTAGTTGGTTTAAGCCATTAAAGATCAGCTGCGGCACTTGCGGGAATTTTTCCATCCATTCGGGGGCATGGCGTTTGAGCTCGCGCCATAGGGTTTTGGGGTGAAAGCGGTTTTTCAGCCAGCGTTCCAAAAACGGTTGCGCGGTTGTCCATAAATCTAATTCTGGATAGAGCTGACGTCCTAGGCCTTCAATATTGAGGAGTGTTTTTTGTAAAAGAACAAGTTGTGGTTGTACTTGCATATCAAAGCGGCGTGCGGTGCGAAATAAATTTAACAGCACATGCCCAAAGGAAATGTCTTTTAACGGTTTTTCAAAAATAGGTTCGCACACCATGCGAATGGCCGCTTCAAATTCTTCGATACGTACGTGGGCGGGTACCCAACCGCTTTGTACATGCAGTTCGGCCACTAAGCGGTAATCGCGCTTAAACATGGCGAGCAGATTGCGCGCTAAATAGTATTGATCCGCGCGGGTCAGTGAGCCGATTATTGCCATGTCTACCGCGATATATTGCGGACCTTTTGCTGCGGGTGCACTCGCATTTTCGCGCGCTACAAAAATATTGCCTGGGTGCATGTCAGCGTGGAAAAAATTGTGCTCGAACACTTGAGTGAAAAATATTTCGACACCCCGTTCGGCCAGCTTTTTCAAATCGGTATGTTGTGCCCGTAATTGGTCTAGATCAGTAACGGGAATGCCGTAAATACGCTCCATAACCATTACATTGCTGCGTGTGTATTCCCAATACACATCGGGCACATAGAGCAGAGGGGAGTTGCTAAAATTGCGCTTTAATTGCGCGGCGTTGGCTGCTTCTTTTTGTAAATTTAATTCATCAAAAATAGTATTGCGATAATCCATCACCACTTCAACGGGGCGCAAACGGCGGCCATCTTCGCTGACGTTTTCTAGCCATTGTGCGAGCTTTAGGAGCAATGCAACATCTTGCGCGATAATTGTTTCAATGTGGGGGCGAATGGCCTTGATAACGACTGCTTTGCCATTATGCAAAGTGGCGGCGTGAACTTGTGCGACCGAGGCTGAGGCTAAAGGTTCGATTTCATAATGACTGAAAATAGCATCAATCGACGCGCCTAAGGCCGCTTCTACCAAGCGGCGAAATTCATCATTGGCGAAAGGCGCAACGCGGTCTTGTAAATAATTTAATTCGCGCACTATATCGTCCGGTACTAAATCTGGACGAGTGGAAAGTAGCTGGCCGAATTTAACAAAAATGGGGCCCAGTTCTTCGCAAGCGCGGCGTAGGCGTTCACCGCGAGTAAGTGTTGCAGCAGGAAATAATTGACAGGTTAATAGCAGTAAGCGTGCGCGCAAGGGGAGATGATGTTTGGGAATGAGCTCATCCAAACGGTAGCGTAGGAATACGCGCATAATGGTCAAGAAGCGGAAAAAAACAATCACGAATAGGTATTCCTGTTTGGGTATCGCTTGAGTAAATTTATTGAATGTTTTGTATTAATTGCGCTATACGTGCTTCTATTCGATCAATGCCAAGCCTTACGTCATCCACCTGCGCATTAAAATAAGCCAGCTCGGGTTTGCTTGGCAGAGCATTGAATTCTTCGGTGAGAAATTCTCGCAGCAAGCGCTGTAGATTTTGTGCTCGGTCTTGTGTCCAACGTATTTTTCCGCGAATGAATTCTGCACTTTGGTGGCCTAGAATATCGCCGAGTAATTGACTCAGCAGTTCTTCCCAGTCGATATCCAACGCTTGCAGAACGGTTTGTAACTCGGCTAGAAAATGGGTGCTGCCAAATAGTTGCACGCCGCTATCTTTTAAGTTAATCCGCTTGCTACCTATCAAGTCCAAGAGTGCAGACCCCGTACCTTGTAATCGCGTAGTCACCTCGCCTTCATAGTGGCCGAGCAGTTGTAGTCCTTCGGCAGAGGGTGCAATAAAAACACATAAAGCCGGTGCTTCAAGCGCAATAGCTAATACTTGCGGTGCTAAGCGTGCCAGCGCAATGCGTGTACCTGGGTCATAAGCCAATGCGGTATTGATTACTTTTTCTGTGCTGGCAAGTGCGGCGGTGAGGATGAGGGAATCCATAGTATTTAAGGTTTAAAACCCTTGTGGAGGGCGACAATGCCGCCAGTCATATTATGGAACTGGGTGTTTACAAAGCCCGCGTTATCCATCATGGATTTTAGGGTTTCTTGATCTGGATGCATGCGAATGGATTCGGCTAAATAGCGATAGCTATCGGCATCGTTAGTGATCATTTTGCCCATGAACGGCAGTAGCTTGAAGGAGTAGGTATCATAGACTTTTTCCAGCAAGCTGTGCTGCGGCTTGGAGAATTCCAGCACCAATAAACGGCCACCGGGTTTGAGGACGCGCAACATGGAGCGCAAGGCCAAATCTTTATCCGTGACATTGCGCAGGCCGAAGGCAATGGTGATGCAGTCAAAGGTATTATCGGGAAAGGGTAGGTATTGGGCATCGGCTTGGGCGAATTGCAAATTGCCGGCAATGCCGCGATCAATCAGGCGGTCGCGCCCAACACCTAACATGGAGGCGTTAATATCGGCTAGTACCACTTGCCCATCGTTACCTACCAACTTGGCAAATTGATAGCTCAGATCGCCAGTGCCGCCTGCGATATCCAACACTTTTTGGCCGGGGCGTACGCCCGATGCTTCAATCGTAAAGCGCTTCCATAAGCGGTGAATGCCACCCGACATTAAGTCATTCATCAGGTCATATTTTGCGGCGACCGAGTGAAACACATCGGCCACGTGTTCGGCCTTTTTGTCGACGGGCACTTCTTTAAAGCCGAAATGCGTGGTTTTTTGTTCGGTCATGGGCTGATCTCACTTGTCAATTTAGTGGCCTGCAAAATAAGGTGGGAGCTATTGTACAATGCCGAGCTGATTCACCCAATAAAAAACCGGGAGTAAATGATTAATGCGTTTTGCGTTTGTTTTAACTCAAGTAGGTTGCTTGATGTTACTTATTGCATCCAGCTGCCACGCCGAGACCGGCACCTTAAAACCGTTTGCAACTGACGGTTGTTCCATGTGGATAGATGGCACTCCCAGTCAGCCTTATTTATGGCGCCACTGTTGTGTCGCTCACGACAAGTCCTACTGGATGGGCGGCTCTTTGCAGGAGCGCCGCGCTGCTGATGATAAACTACGTGCCTGTGTGGCCGATCAGGCCGGTAAAGCAATGGCCGGCTATATGTACTTTTTTGTACGTTCGGGAGGCAGCCCCTATTGGTTAACACCTTATCGCTGGGGATATGGTTGGAGCTACATGGATGGCGGACAACTGCGTGGTTATAAAACCTTAACCGGTGATGAGTTGGAGCAACTCAATCATCTGTTGCCTTCGGCAGACCAGGTTATTGCGAATGATGCTGCTACACACCCAGTCACTAAAACGACGGCAAAATAAGCTGTCTTTTACTTCAGCGGGGCGTATCACCTGCGCCCCTTCGTTTATTAATATTTACTGCTAGCCTCATGGTGTAAGCGAATGCGCGCACGCCATTCACCTAATGCCGCCAGCGCGCCTTGGAATTCACGTTCGATTAAATCCGCCTCGCGTTCAGTAATAACATTGTCGAGCAGTGCCTCAGAAACGGCTTCCGCCACATTACCTACCTGGCTCATTACTTTGCAGACTGTCTGCGATAAATCATCGGTATTGATGTGCGCGGGCTCGGGCACCAAAAACGCTGCCATACCGTGACGTGCCAACAATGCGTGTAGGGGTAATACGGCATCTTTTACATTGGCTTGCTGGCAGAGGCTGATAATATTTGAAACTTCCTCAAACGATGGATAGTGCGAGGCAATTCCCGGTGCAAGTTTATTGCGCAATACGTTCACCGACATATTCATATTTTGGGCAAGCGCATCAATACCACCGGGGTAAGCGCGCGCCACCTTATAGAGCGCATCATGCTGGTTCATATCTGAGTAGCGGCGAGTCATGGTGATTGTTCCTATTTATTACCGATGCGGTGTAAACCTGAGCGATTTATGTTACGCAAACAAGGTTATGATGGAGCTAGACGTTGCCTAGGCAGCATTTATGTTATCGTTAAGACAAGCATCATGTTTGGGATAATTAGCTCATCGTTGGTAAGCAAGTCTATATTAACAATCAATAAATCAGGGAACTACCATGAATGATATTTATGTTGAAAAAAGTAAACTACCTAACGGGAAATTTGTATCTACAGGAATTATCGCCATAGTGGTATTAGTTGTGGCGGCATATTTGAATCCGTTCAGCACGGTTCCTACAGGTATGCGTGGTGTGGTGACGCAATTTGGCGCTATTAAACGTATTGAGCAAGAGGGTTTGGTCATACTACCTCCTTGGCAGCAACTCGCGGTATTTAATGTGCGCGCGGAGGAAGCTACTATTGAAAATGCTGAAGGCAGTACCAGCGATACTCAGCCAGTCAAAGTTAGTATGACGGTGCGTTATAATATTGCTACTGATCGTGTTGCGGAGGTGTTTGAAAAGTATTCACGCGATGGTAATTTATCCTCCTATGTACAAACAGCGACTCAGGAAATTTTTAAAGCGGTAACTGCGCGCTATACCGCGCCTGATTTAATCAGTCAGCGCGCTCAAGTCTCATCAGATATTAATGCTGCGTTGAAGCAAAAACTTAGCCTCTATGGCGCGAATGTAATTAATATTGATATGCGCAATTTTGCTTTCTCTGAAACTTATATGTCGGCAATAAATCAAAAAGTTACTCAGGAGCAATTGCGTCTTGTTGCAGAAAATAAATTAAAAACAGTAGAGTCTGAGCAAAAACAAAAAGTAGTGGTGGCCGAAGCTGAAGCTTCAGCTGTGCGGGCTCAAGCGGATGGTGAAGCCTATGCTAATTTGAAAATTGCTACGGCTCAGGCGGAGGCACTTAAAATTCAAAATGCTGCCTTAGCGCAAAATAAAGATGTACTTGAGCTGCGCAGAATTGAAGTTGAAAAAATCAAAGCTGAGCGCTGGAATGGCCAACTTCCACAAAACGTTTATGCAGGTGCGCCTATCCCTTATCTTGATGTGAGTAAATCTGTACCTGCGCACTAGTTCTGGAAGACTGAACGAAAAGGCCGCTCTGTATTGTGCAGGGTGGCTTTTTTATTTTCAGACATCGGAATGTATTCCTAAGATGGTATGATTTGTTGAGTTTTCGTTAAAAATTTACACGGTATTAGCATTTTAGTTGCCATGATCTTCAGATAGCTTATGGGATATTGACATTAGTGAGAAATTTTATGCCCAGTTTAAATGTACAAATTGTAATAGGTGCACTGCTTGGGTTGGCCGGCGGAGTTCTTTTAATGGCGCTGGGTGGTGATTCTGTTGTGCGCGGCGATGTACTTTATGCAAGTAGTATTATCGGCGGTGTGTTTATTGATTTGTTAAAAATGGTCTTGGTGCCCTTGGTGTTTTCCACCATTGTTGTCGGTGTAGCAAATTTGCAAGCGCATAACAATATTCACAAAGTCTGGACGTGTTCGTTGGCAGTGTTTGTACTGACCTTAAGTTTGGCCATGGCGCTCGCTTTGTTGGCGATGAATACGTTTCATCCGGGGCAGGGTATGCACTTGTCCATGTTCCATGATGCTATGGCCAATTATGAACAAAAGAAAATGACCTCGGCAGAATTTCTGGCCACATTTTTTCATTCGCTTTTTCAAAATCCAATTTCTGCTTTAGCCAAAGGTGAAATATTACCTATTGTAGTATTTGCTATTTTTTTAGGTGTCGCCTTAATTGTAGGTGGCGAGCGCAATAAAAATATATTGAATTTATTTCGTGAGTTTTTAGAGCTAACCATGCGCATTATAGGTTGGATTATGCGTTTGGCGCCGATAGGTATATGTGCACTCTTATTAAAATTAGTAGCTACACAAAATGCTGATTTGCTCGCGACATTGGTGCAGTTTATTGTGTTGGTGATGGGAACCACCTTAATTCATGGCATTGTTGTATTGCCTTTGTTGTTGTATTTTTTCACACGCAAATCGCCGTTGTGGTTTTGGCGCGGCGCGCGCGAAGCCTTAATTACGGCTTTTGCGACCAGCTCCAGTAGTGCCACATTGCCTGTAACCTTACGGTGTGTTGAAGATAATCTACATGTACGCAAATCTATCGCCGGCTTTGTAATTCCCCTCGGGGCAACCTTGAATATGGATGGCACTGCGTTATATGAAGCGGCGGCTGCTTTATTTGTGGCTAATTTGGCGGGTATTGATTTGACAATGGGGCAGCAACTCATTGTATTTGTTACTGCGATGATTGCCTCTATGGGGGCGCCCGGTATTCCCAGTGCAGGTATGGTGACCATGATTTTAGTATTGCAATCTGTGGGTTTGCCGGTTGAGGCCATTGCAATTTTATTGCCCATTGATCGGTTGTTAGATACGGTGCGTACTGCTGTCAATGTGCAGGGCGATATGATCAGCAGTCTTGTGGTGCAAAAGTTGGTAGGTTCGGATGAGGCGGCGACGGAAAAATAATGTTTAGTAAAACGCTGCCGTTTTAACGAGAGTTAATTTTAAGAATTGTTAAGTTTGGCGCTGTACAGGTATTCACTGCTGCTTTTGTACCATCTCACCCTATAATGCCGGTTTTGTATTTTACCGGAGTTACTGTGTCATTAAATGACCATAGGCTTAATCGTCTACCCACGCTTAAATCCAGCGCGTTTGTTCGCGGTTTATTAATGCTTGCTCTGCCAGTGGCAGGGCAAATGTTATTGTCATCCTTTTTGGGGATGGCCGATGTCATGATGGTTGCGCCATTGGGTGAGAGCGCTATTGCAGCGGTAGGACTTTCGGCCAAAATTCATTTTTTATTGCTGGTATTGATGAGTGGCTTTGCCACTGGCGGTAGCGTGCTTATCGCGCAATACAGTGGTGCAAAAGATTTTGCCAGCTGTCAGCGTATGCTCGCCGTCACGTTGGTTGTAGGCATTTCTATTATTGTGCCCATTATGTTGTTGTGTGGATTTGCAGCGCCCATTTGGACGCATTGGATTAATCCTGATCAACAAGTTGCCAGTCTTGCAGCGACTTTTTTAGTCATTACCGCGCCGGTATTATTACTCACACAAATTATTGTTATCGCCGAAGCATCATTGCGTGCGCTTGGACAAACAACTATGCCGTTAATGGCGGGTGTTATTGCAGCGGTAATTAATGTGCTGCTCAATTACGCATTAATTACCGGTCACTGGGGCTTTCCTGCGCTAGGTATTGCTGGTGCAGCATGGGCGACATTAACCGCGCGCTGCGTGCAATTAACATTTATTTTACTTTATGTGTATGCCAGCAAGCATGGTTTTGCATTGAATTGGAAGCAATTGCAACAGGGTTTTGATCGTGTTCAAGTTGGGCGTTATTTAGCCTTTGCATTACCTCTGGTTGCCAATTACGGTATTTGGGCGGTAGGTAATGCGACTTATCATGTTATTACTGGGTTTGCAGGTACGGACGCGCTTGCCGTAATGGGCATGGCAGTACCTATAGAAAGTACTTTTTTTGCGTTGTTTGTCGGGCTTGCCAATGCTTCGGCGGTATTAATTGGCCGTGCACTGGGTGCGAATAACAATGCCGAAGCTTGGCGATTGCAGCAATTTTTTAATCGTTTAACTTTGGTGCTTTTAGTGTTGTTGGCAAGTGGGTTATGGTTTGCACGGCCTTGGGTATTGGCTATTTTTAAACCCTTGGCTGAATCTACGGCTCAATTATTAATGCAAACACTGGCAATATTTTGTGCGCTTGTTTGGTTGAAGGCCTTTAATTTAATTCGTATTGTGGGGGTGCTGCGCGCTGGCGGCGACAATAAGTTTTGTTTAATTACGGATACTGTGGTGATGTGGGGTTTTGGGTTGCCCATTTTTGCCTGTGCAGTGTTTATCGGTCATTTTTCTTTTTTAATTTTATATACGCTTATGTTTTTAGAGGATGCTTTAAAACTTTTACCGGTACGGCAGCGTATCGCGAAGAGGAAATGGATTAAAAATTTAACGCTCCATCATGGGTAGCGTTTATAGTTGCTCCATTAGGCACCAGTCTCGCCAAAAGCGTTCAATTTCTAATGCCGGTAGAGGGCGCGCCCATAGATAACCCTGTGCCATTGTGCACCCAAGTGTCCGTAGAATATCTGCAGTCGATTCTGTCTCCACACCTTCGGCGATGGTTTTCAGGCTCAAGCTATTGGCGAGTTGAATAATGGCTTTTACGATCAGCGCATCTTCTGGGTTCTGTTCCATGCGCCGCACAAAAGATTGATCTATTTTTAAATACTCCACTTCAAACTTTTTCAAATAGCCTAAATTGGAATAGCCCGTACCAAAGTCATCAATTGAAAAGTGCAATCCCATACTGCGCAAGCTGGCGAGAGTGCTCGTTAAGCGTTCAGTGTCATCAATCAATAAAGATTCTGTTAGCTCCAGTTCTAACATATGCGGTGGAAATCCGGTGCTCTCCAGTGCGTTGAGCACAACGGTATTAATCGTACCCCGCTTGAATTGGATGGATGAAACGTTGACCGCGATTGAGAAATTTGTGAAGCCTTTTGCGAGCCATTTTTTGCCTTGCTGACAGGCTTCATTAATGACCCACTCCCCCAACTGAATAATCACACCGGAAGATTCCGCTAAAGAGATAAAAGTGGTGGGTGAGATAAAGCCGTATTGCGGGTGCTGCCAGCGGATTAACGCTTCAAAGCCAACCAGGCTATGATCAGTCAAATCAATTTTGGGCTGGTAATACAGCATGAATTGCTTTTCAGTAATCGCTTTGCGCATGCTGGTGGCAAGATTCAAATGCTCGAACATATTATGGTTGCTAGCCATATCAAAAAAACGAAAACTATTGCGGCCCGAATCTTTTGACTGATACATCGCAATGTCTGCTTTTTTAATCAGTGTATCTAAATCTGTACCGTCGCGCGGTGCCATCGCAATACCTATTGAACAGGTACAATTGATTTCAATGTGTTTAATGGCAAAAGGCTGCGAGATGCTGTGCAAAATAAACATGGCAATCGCTGATGCATCTTCAGGCGTTAAAATATTTTTTAGAATCATGACAAATTCATCACCGCCATAGCGACATACACTGTGTTGATGATTGGCAATTTTATTCAGGCGAGAGGAGACTTCCTTCAAAATACTATCGCCCGCTTGATGTCCGAGCGAATCATTAATGGGCTTTAAATTATCCAGATCAATAAAAATAATGGCCAGCGATTGACTGTTGGCAATGGCGTCTTCGTAGGCGGCGGTGAAGGTTGCACGAGCCATAGTGCGGTTGGGCAATTCGGTGAGTTGATCATGCATGGCCATGTGCTGAATTTGCATTTTAGCTTCATTCAATAACTGGTTTTCATGCATAACCTCATCCAATGCTTGACGATAGTCATGAGCCATTAACCACACGCTGAGACTAACAACACAGAGCACAACGATTACCATCATCCCGGTTGCTGCATTTATAGGTTCGATCTTGTTGACATGCCAGCCGGTGATGTTGCTGTAGGTTATCAGCACGCACATGCTGATCATGAGCAGCATTAATCCAAAAATTAACCGTTTGCTGCCGAGCATTGCAGCAAAAATCATGACGCCACAGTAACCCAATAAAGCCGTGTCGTGCGTACCGCTGCCAACCCAAGCAAGATAAGAGAGCATGAGAGTGAGGCTGATAAGCAAAACACTGGAGCCGAGCGTCAATCTTTTTTTATAAATTGCCCAGTCCACGCTGAACAAAAAAACAGTTGTAAGGAGCAGTACGCTGGTATCGCCTAGTCGGCCTATATACATTGCGTCAAGCGCTACCAACACCAAGGCAATCTGGGTGAGGCGCAATACTTGTCGCAGGCGCAGCCTTAGCTTTTGCCGTACGTCGTTCAAGAGTGGCACTGTAGCATTAGGTGGAAAAAGATCTGACAATTGAGGCTCCTCAGCTCGTCCTGTAAGCATGACTATAGTTATAGTTCAGAATTGAGTGTTTGTTGTGCAATCTTTGCCGAAGACTTAACTTTATAGATGAGAGGCATCAGTAGGCAGTTATGCGTGGCAATTTTGTGCTCCAAGAGGCTGTGAAGAGTATTTCAGGTGCGCTCAGGGATAAAAACTTGATGAACTTACTTTTCAGTGTAAGTACAAAAAAATTTATAGTTTCAGTAATGGTTACGACAACAGTTTGTCCCTAAACATAAAAAATACCGCACCTAATAAACAAAGACCGGCCCACAGATAATCCGTTTTAAAGGGTTCTTTTAAATAGAAAATAGCGAAGGGTACAAACACGCTAATACTAATAACCTCCTGCATAATTTTTAATTGTCCAACGCTCATTGCTGTGTGGCCAATACGGTTCGCAGGTACTTGTAAGCAGTATTCAAATAATGCAATACCCCAACTTACGAGCGCTGCAATTATCCAAGGTTTATTATTGAGTTCTTTTAAATGTGCGTACCAAGCAAAGGTCATAAAAATATTGCTGCACATTAATAAAAAAATGGTATAGATAATTGTTTGCATAAATAAATTTTAAGTATTTGCTATTTTATGTCGATATTTTTTTGTTCTGTCTGCTCTAGTTTTTTGCCCGCAAAATAAGATGAAACTATGCTACAAGCCCAGCTAATCATCAGTAAGTTTTCAGCAAGGCCTAAATGCATATGGTTATTTTCAGTAATCTGGTCTGCAAGGTTTCCGATTAGCGTGGTCGTTTGCGTGAGATTGAACATATCTACCATGAGTGCACCATCGGCCATGCGTAGCATTATTGTATTGATAATGAGCAACAGGCATTTGGTGATGTAAATCAGCGATAAGCTTGCGGGAATCAAAAACACGCAGGCACGCCAATAGTGTTTTAACCACCATAGGCCTGCACCGGGGAGGACAAGAGCGGAATAAAGTGCCGCTTTAGTGGATTTAGTCATCGCCATAAAATGTTCCTATTTATTCTGCAACGAGTTGTTCGAGGCGATAAAACCCTTCGCTATTTTCACCGAGGGTATCGGCTAAATAAGGTAGCGCTTCTTCCATGGCTTTCCACAGCGTCCAGGGGGGATTAATCACAAATAATCCGCTGGAATTCATGCCGTATTCGGGACTGTCGGGGGCGATACCTAATTCAAAGAGTTGAATATTTTTAATGCCGCTTTTTGAGAGTGCTCGTTCCATATCTTCAATACGTTGGCGCAGCACTACAGGGTACCAAATGATAAAAGTGCCCGTGGAAAAACGTTTGTGTGCACTAATAACCTGTTTTATCACTTCGTGATAATCATTTTTTAATTCGTAAGAGGGATCAATGAACATTAATCCTCGTCTTTCGGGTGGCGGTAGTAGGCCTTGCATGCCTGATAAACCATCATCGTCAATGATTTTAACCTGTTTATCTGCGCCAATGGCTTCTTCCAGTAAGCGATAATCGGTGGTGTGTAATTCATGTAAAAACAAATGGTCTTGTGGGCGCAGTGCAGCTTGCATCATCATGGGCGAGCCGGGGTAATAAAGAAGATGTCCGCCGTCGTTAAATGCGCGTACAAAATTTACATAATCTTGTAGTGCTGGGGGTAAATCAGCTCTCCCCCAAAGCTTGCCAATACCGTTATCAAATTCGCGGTTTTTGAGTGGTTGGTTGCCGCCCAGTTTGTAAGCGCCTGCGCCTGCATGTGTGTCGATAAGGCGTAAGGACTTATCTTTTTGAGCCATATAATTCAGCGTGTGCAGTAATACACTATGCTTGATAACATCGGCAAAATTACCGGCATGAAACGCGTGGCGATAGCTGAGCATAAAAATTCCTGTAAATAATGCCAATCTTGGCGTAGAGCAGTGACAGTTGAGGATTATAACGGAAATTTCTCGCAGAGGTTCTTTAAGGTCTTTGTGTACCTTTCAGCTTAGGTTAAAGTAGCCGCATGCATAATTGTCGAGATCTTATTAACAAGGCGTGTCTATTTTTGTTGCAGTGTCATTGTAGGCGAATCGGTGCATGGTGTTGGCTCTTGTTAGTCTCTGTGCATTTGTACGCATCGGAAGTACCTGTCCTGCAAATTGAGGGTGGCTCTACAGAGCTGAATGAGAATATCCGACAGTATTTGACGATTGCGGATGAACCTTGTTCCTCGCCCTTGTGGCGATTGAAATCTTTATTGGCTGATGCCCAGTCAGAAATTGAAAATGCCGCCCAAGCCGTCGGTTATTACCAACTCACCTATACCACTAATCTCACTCAGGCGCGCGAATGTTGGCAGTTGCATATTCATCTGACGCCCGGTGAACCAGTTAACGTTTCCGAATTGCGCGTGGATATTCGTGGCGATGGTGGTGATGATCCGTTCTTCAAGTCACTTTACGATAAGCCTGACATTCATGTAGGTGATCGTTTAAATCACGGCGCTTATGAAAACCTAAAAAATCGTATTGCAACCATGGCAACCAGTCATGGTTATTTTGATGGGCGATTTGATCTTGCGCGTATTCTGGTCAATGCCGTAGATAATACCGCCACTATTGAACTAGTGTATGAAACCGGAGCCCGCTACCGCATTGGTGTCATTCGCATGACACACAATATTCTCAATGAAACATTTTTACAGCGCTACTTTAATATTAAGTCGGGTGACTTTTACGATACCGATACATTGTTAGAATTAAAAACATTTTTCAATGCAACCAATTATTTTGCGCTTTCAACCGCATCCCCAGATTTGCAGCATTTGCATGATCATGTGGTGGACATAGATGTGCAATTAGAAGAGCGTAAACGCTATGCTTATTCGGTTGGTGCGGGGGTTAGTACAGATACTGGCCCGCGAGTACTATTGGGATTTGAAGACAGATATGTCAATGATTCTGGGCACAGTATTAAGGCTGATTTAAGCGAGTCTAGGATTAAAACCAATGCGCAAATTTCCTACACAATTCCATTGGCGCAACCATCTTACGAGTTTGCCAAAATTTATACTGGCTATGATCGTGAAACAACTGATACGTTAATCAGCAGTAAAGATACATTGGGTGTGAGTTACACCTATTATCAACATAACCATTGGCTGCACACTTATGCGTTGGAGTTGGAAAATGAAACCTCGTTAGTGGCGGATGAAAAAATTTATACGCATCTTGTTATTCCTTCTGTGACCTTTTCGCGCACACAAACCGATGGCAGCCCTTATCCATTGGCGGGTTGGAGTCTGCTGACCAAACTTTCAGGATCGCCGAAAACATTTGGCTCTGATGTGAGCTTTGAACAATTTTATATTCGTGCAAAATACGTTCAAGGGTTTACCTATGGGCGGTTATTGCTGCGTACAGAATTAGGTGTAACTGATGTGAATGATTTTGGTCAGTTGCCGGCGTCACTGCGTTATTTTGCGGGTGGTGATAACAGTGTGCGCGGTTACGATTACAAATCCCTCGGGCCAGTTGATAGTACAGGCACCGTGATTGGTGGAAATAATTTATGGGTCAGTAGTGCGGAATATGATTATCAGTTTCGCCCCAGTTGGGCAGTCGCTACGTTTATTGATGTGGGTAACGCGGCGGATGATTTTCAATTACATTTTAAGCGTGGAGCTGGTGTTGGGTTGCGTTGGATTTCACCTATAGGCCCTGTGCGCATTGATGTGGCGCGCGGTTTAGATGAACCTCAAGGGTGGCATCTCCATATTAGTATGGGGCCTGATTTATAATGTTTAACGAGATGGCACGCAATTTTTTTGGTAGATTTTTTAATCTGCGCAAGCTTAAAAAAATTCTACTGGGTATTTTTTTAAGCTTAATTATTGCTGTTGCATTGTTGACCGCATTGGTTGCTACGTCAAACGGTAGTCATTGGTTGGTGCGCAGTGTAGCGCATGTTGCTCACCTAGAGTTGGGTGACATGCAGGGCAATTTATTAACGGGTTTGGATATTTCCAGTCTCGCTTACGAGAAAGACGAGTTTAATCTGCAGGCGGATCATATTTCATTTCGTTGGCAGCCCTTGGGATTATTTTACACCGCGCTTTCTGTGCAATCACTCGCGGCGGATAATATTCGTATTCATTTACCGGTTAATAAAAAACGCCCTGAGTCTGAAAATTATCAATGGCCCAGTTTAGCTCAGCCGTTGCGCATGGAATTAAATTATGTGGATTTACGTAATGTTCAGGTGTGGCAGGGTGAGCAAAAAATTGCACTGAAAAAAATCAGTGGAAATTTTAGCGTGGGTGTTTTTCAATTGCGTGCGCAGCACTTTGTTCTTGAGCACGAACAAGCTCATGTGGATATCAATGGTGTTGTGGCTTTGCATTACCCTTACGCGATGAATGTTAAAAGCGAATGGGTATTTAAAGCGCAACCAGAAACGCAGATAATATTTTCTGGTAAGGCAGTATTGAGTGGTGATATTAAAAATTTGAAGGCGCAGAATCAGCTGTTAACGCCATTGCAAATGAACACAACTGCCAGCATTAGTCCTGCATTACATCAGCCAAAAAAATTACCTACAGTAGATGTGCTCAATGAGTGGCCTGAACAGCCAGTGCCAGAACCGCTGCGCCGCTATTTTTCAGCCAACAAAATCTTAACCGCATTTAAGCCCATCAATATTTTCCAAGGGAAGCAACATGTTTCCGGTTGGCTTAATCAGTTTGCGTTAAGTCATCATCTACAAGCTAAAACGGCGGATGCTACATGGTTGCTAGACTCCGATGTACGAGGTAGCTATTCCGGTGCGCTGAATGAATGGCAAGCGCAGATTGAACAATTAACACTACAGACTCAACCATTTTCAACACCGGGTGAAACCACCAATAACATTTCAATCAGCGGTAAGCTTGCGGAAAATAAACTATTGCATTGGAACCTCAATGTTGCGGCGAAAAAAGTCAATATGGATTCTTTTATCGACAATTGGCCGAGCAATTTCAGCATCACTTTTGGTATGCAAGGCTCTATACCAATATCAAATCAAACGCTGAATGATGCAAAACTAGAATTTGCTTTCAATCATATTCAGGGGCAAGGTGAGTTGCGCGGTTTAGCGGTTTCGGCGCAGGGAGATATTCGCTATGAAGGCGAGCATTGGTATTCACCTAATGCGAATTTTACGATAGGTGCTAATCAGTTAAGGTTAAAGGGGCAAGTAGGTCAAACATTGGCGATGGATTGGGATATTAGTGCGCCCTTGCTCGGACAAATTGATCCTGATGTTCGCGGTAGTATTATTTCTCAGGGTACAATTTCTGGCGATGTTGTGAAGCCGCGCATACAACTTAATGCACACATAAATCAGTTTGCATGGCGTAATTACGCATTGGAAAATTTATTGCTCAAGCTCAATCCGCAAAACAATAGTGACAATTATGATCTGTTGTTGAATCTCGATCACTTGCAATGGCAAAGCCAACATATATCTCACGCAACTATTAAAGGAGGCGGCAGTTTAGCGCATCACACATTAATGGGCTCAGTGGATAGTTTTGATTGGGGCAGCCTGCAATTTGCTTTAAATAGCAGCTGGCAAGATAGTCTCTGGCATGGCCAATGGCGTGAGTTATCGCTGGCGGCCAAAAAAATTCCGCGCTGGTATTTAAGCTCAAGCACTGCTATGCAAGCGCAAAAAGAAAACGCAGATTTTGGGCGTGTATGTTTAACCACAGATGTTGCGGGGAGCATTAAAAGTCAATTGGCTGTGACTGATGATATGGCATCACGCACGACTATCTCCCCTCACTTTTTGAATAACTTATCGGGCGATTCAACTCAACTAAGTCCTATTGTTGAACAAGAGTTCCCGCAAATTTGCATCCATAGTCAATGGAATTCTGTAGCCGGCATACAACTAAACAGCGTCGCTAGTGCAATACCTCTGCAGCAACTGCACGCTTGGTTTAAACCCGAGGTTGTGTTGAAAGGGGTGGTGGATGCACAGTTGAATCTGCGTGCAGCGCCGACTAAACCACTCGCATTGGATGCTCATTTACAAACGCGTGGAGCGCAATTGCTCTACCAATTCCAAGGAGAAAATACCACAACCTATTCGCTGCAAACTGGTCAGTGGGATGCGAGTATAAAAAACAATATTCTCACCACGAGTCTGCTTATGAATTGGGGGAAATACGGTGTAATCAATGCAGATGCTAAAAGCAATCTAGGTGATAAAAAACTGCAAGGAAAAGTCGTTGCGCAATTTAATGATTTGGCACCCTTGGAAAGTCTTTTGCCTTTTTTAAATGATGTGCAGGGTTCGGCGACTGCCAATTTTATGCTGGGTGGTAAATGGGATAAGCCGGACATTATCGCCAATCTTGAACTCACAAATGCGAGTGCGAAGTTACCGCGCTTGGGATTGCAGTTAAAAGATATAGGTTTGCAAGTGCACAGCCAAGGCGCCAGCGCCATTCACGTGGAAAGCCAAATCACATCTGGGGATGGAACGCTGATGTTGCGCGGCGATTTAGATGATTTTGGTACGCCCAATTGGCATTGGCGCAGTAATATTTACGGAGCCAATATTCGCATTATTGAACAGCCACAACTTATCGCCACGGTTAGCCCTAATTTGCAATTGGCTGCCAGCTCCAGTGCTATTCATTTAACGGGTAGTACCGAAATTCCGTGGGCGCGTGCTGCGTTAAAAACCTTGCCCGCCAGCGCCACACGGGTCAGTGATGATGTGACTGTAATTGAAAACAATAATTCAGTGAGCTCAGTCGCGGGCAAACAATCCATTCCTTTTTACACCAACGTGATTTTGTATTTTGGCGATGACGTGCGATTTAAAGGCTTTGGCTTAGACAGCCAGCTCATGGGGAGAGTGAATCTGCTGAAAGAGGAAAACCGCCAACTGTTTACGACCGGTTTTGTCGCGGTGGGCAAAGGTAATTACAAAGCTTACGGACAAGACTTGACCATTGAGCGCGGGCGCTTAATTTTTCAAGGCCCTTACGACAATCCTGGTTTGGATATTCGCGCACTGCGCGTTATGGATAATGTTACCGCCGGTTTAGATATTGGCGGTACCTTGCAGCGCCCCAAAAGTAGCGTGTTCTCCATTCCTGCAAGTTCAGACAGTGAAGCCATGGCCATGTTATTAACTGGCAAGGCGCTTTCACAATCATCGCAGGCCGATGCTTACTCACTGATCGGAGCCATCAGCAGTTTGGGTATGGACAAAGGCCAAATGATGACCGCCGATATTACGCGCTTATTTCGCATCGACGAGATCGCCATTAAATCTGATAAGGGGTTAGAGCAAAGTGCTTTATGGATTGGCAAATATATAACCCCCAAATTATTTATTCGCTACATGGTTGGTTTATTCGATCAAGCTTTCACCGTGGGTATGCGCTACCAACTCAATGATAAAGTGCGCCTTGAGGCGGAATCCGGCAAAACTCAGAGTGTGGATGTGATTTATAAAATTGAGCGATGATGAGCCGCAATAAATATCAGCAGTAATTGGGTTTAATGGTGCGAAGATTTTGAAAATTGATTCATCCGCATTGCAAATCAAATCGTCTATTGATGGCATTATCCATGCGCTGCGCTTAAAACGCCCAGCCTAATTGCAGGCCGCCACCCTTGGTATCGCTACTGCTTGAATACCCTAAGTCTGCTACAAATCTATGCCAGTGATAACCAATACCCGCAGACGTAGCATTGGCGCGTAGGCCGGTTCTATCCTGATGATACCCAAGGCGTAGGGCAAGTCCGTCGAATAGGCGGTACTCACCGCCCAAACTCAAATTTTGGCTGGGTGCTTCATTGGCGATGGGAGTTGATTTTTTCAGGTCGTAATCCAACCCTACACTAAAGTCATCATTCACATAACCGAAACCCATACGTGAACGCGGATGCAGTTTTACGATTAAATCGGGCCGCGCTAAGCCGCTGATAGGGTCGGGATCTTGTTGGGTGGTAAAGTTTTTGGCGAAGGCATCTTTCACCGCGATTCCCACTCGGTAGTTGTTGGCAATGATCGCCGCCGCGCCTAAGTCTGCATTAAACGTAATGTGCGTACTTTTGGTGTCGGAAAACTGGTTGATACTGTCGTTAACATTAGTGAGACTCGTGTTGTTGAAGTTGGCGTCATCGCGGTAGGCATCTACTCGCATCAACTTTGGAGTAATGCCCAATGAAACGGCTTGATCCCAGAATGTGAACTCTTTTGCCAATGCCAAGCCCCATTCGCCAATCGCAAGCGCGCCTACATCGGCCGATGATGTGAGCGATTTAGTAGGATCTTTTAAAGCGCCATTGGCATTGATAAGGTTGGGGTATTGCGCTGCTACTGTCGCTGGAACTGCGCCATTGGCGATTTGAGTTGTGGCGGCAATGTAATCATTCAGTAGTGTTAAATCCGCTGGTGTGATTGTTGAGGTGCCCGCGCCAATAATACGTACACCCACATAAAATGCACCGCCTTCGTGATCGCTCGGCTCGCTCACCGAGAGGCCGACAAAGCTGTCTAAGTTAATATCTTTATTGGCAATTTTATTCAGCACCTTGCGCAAATCGCTTGCTGAGCTGGCTATGGCGCCGGCATTCGCGGCGTTTTGTGCACTGTTATAGGCGTTTACAGCGCTGCTGACTTTGGTGTCTAGTTTATCGTTCACGGCATTGGCGACTGAGTCTAGCGTGTTGGATGCCTGTACTACCAGTGTGGGGAAATAGGTGCGGCCATCGCGGGTTTTATCTTCATCGCCTATATGAAATGCCAGTAATGCGGGGTTGTAGTATTGCGATTGTGCGGTATCACCCACGGCCATCACCGTGCCCCCCATTGCGAGCCCGCGCGCATCAAAAATGCCATAGTCCATGGCATATCCGGTGTGACTTGCTATCAATAAGGCAAGGCAGCTCAGGCGTGTTGACTGGGGCAATTTCAGTATATTCGGTGTGTGCATGGGTTGATGTATCTGTATGAAATCTTGGGTGTGTTATCAGCTTAAACCATCATGGTCAAATCACCCACTGCAAGCACTGGAAAAGAGAATCTGTTGGCAATTTTACTGGTTAGCTATCTATCTCTACGGTAGAGTGCGAGCTTTGGCGGCAGCCTGCCGCCGTATAATCACAAGACCTATTTTGTACTGCGTTATTGAGACTATCTGATGCTCATAAGAAGTTTGCGCCTGGGTTTGGGCGCGTTCATCCTGCTTGGTATTAACCTTGCGCACGCTGCCACTGTAAAAACTGTGCGCGTGTGGCACGATACTGACCACACCCGCATCGTATTGGATTTGGATGCGCCCGTGCAGCACACCTTGGTGCTGGCTAGCAATCCTACGCGCATTATTTTGGATGTACCTAATACCAGCTTGAAAGCCACGGTTGCGCATTTACCGCTCAGCAATACGCCCATTGAAATTGTGCGCAATTCGGTGGTGAATAAAAATGATCTGCGTTTGGTATTTGATTTAAAAAAGAGAGTGCTTCCCAAAAGCTTTTTACTGAAAAAGCGCGATGGCAACAATGATCGTTTGGTGGTAGATCTTTACGATAGTAATGATGTGGATACGCCTGCGGCTAAATCCAGCGTCGCAACAGTAACGACAAAATCCCTTGCATCTTCGAGCGATAAAAAAATTGTCACAGCAACAAGTGAAGCGAGCAATATTGAAGATCTGGTCGGTGATGAAAAAGCGAATTCAACCACCAGCAAAGCGGCGGCCACTACAACACTAAATCGTCCCATTTTAATTGCGATAGATGCAGGCCACGGTGGTGAAGATACAGGTGCGCTCGGCCCGAATAATATGCGCGAAAAAGATGTCACGCTCGCCATTGCCAAGGAATTAGCCAGCGTTATTAATGCGCAACCTGGATTCAGTGCACGTATGACGCGCAGTGGTGACTATTTTGTGATTTTGCAAAAGCGCCGCGATTTGGCGCGGGATATGAAAGCAGATTTATTTATTTCAATACATGCGGATTCGTTCACCGATTCCACTGCATTCGGCGCGTCTGTATTTGCGCTGTCGCGCAAAGGTGCCACCAGTGAAATGGCGCGCTTTCTCGCCCAGCGTGAAAACGATTCGGATTTGGTTGGTCGTGTGGGTGGTGTGAGTTTAGAGGATAAAGATGCTGTGCTCGCAGGCGTGTTGGTAGATTTATCTATGACTGCCACGGTGAACTCCAGTTTGCAATTGGGTTCTAGTGTATTGAATTCAATTGCAGGTATTTCGCCGCTGCATGCAAAGCATGTGGAGCAGGCGGGTTTCGTCGTATTGAAGTCGCCCGATGTACCCTCTATTTTGGTGGAGACAGGCTTTATTTCTAACAAAAAAGAATCGCAAAAATTAGCGTCACCGGCGTACCGTGCGCAAATGGCGCAGGCTATTTTTAGCGGCGTGAAGCAGTATCTTGCACTGCATCCCGTTAATACAGCGCAAGCGCCATCCAGTTCTGAAGAAAAACCCAAACGTAAGTAAAACGTCTATGCGTAAAATAAAATTACTCAGTCCGCGCCTGGCCAACCAAATTGCTGCTGGCGAAGTGGTTGAGCGGCCCTCTTCGGTTATCAAAGAACTATTAGAAAATTCTTTGGATGCCGGTGCTACACGTTTGGATATTGATGTAGAAGACGGTGGCATTAAATTAATGCGTGTGCGCGATAACGGTGGCGGCATTGAAAAAGATGATTTACCGCTCGCGCTTAGCCGCCACGCCACCAGCAAAATTTATGAGCTGGATGATCTTGAGGCAGTGGCCACATTAGGGTTTCGCGGTGAAGCGCTTGCCTCTATCAGCTCTGTTGCGCGTTTAACGTTATTGAGTAGTACCCGTGAAGACAGTGCTGGTTGGCAAGTGGTTGCTGAAGGTCGCGATATGGAGACCGATGTATCGCCCGCGCCGCATCCACGCGGTACTACCGTAGAGGTGCGCGATTTATTTTTTAACACACCAGCGCGCCGAAAATTTTTGCGCACAGAAAAAACTGAATACACACACCTTGAAGATGTGGTGAAAAAACTCGCACTCTCGCGTTTCGATGTGGCGTTTAATCTGCGCCATAATGGTCGCGCTATTTATGCGTGGCGCGCTGGCGATTCGCAATTAGAGCAAGAGCGTCGCGTCGCGCAAGTGTGTGGTCCGGCATTTATGGAAAGTGCCGTACATTTGGATATTGAGCGTAATGGCTTGCGTCTGTGGGGCTGGGTGGCCTTGCCCACATTTTCGCGCAGCCAATCTGATTTACAACATTTTTACGTTAACGGCCGTGCGATTCGCGATAAATTAGTCAGTCACGCTGTGCGCCAAGCCTACCAAGATGTGCTATACCACGGACGTCATCCCGCGTTTGTGTTGTATTTGGAATTGGACCCCTCAACGGTTGATGTGAACGTGCACCCGACTAAACACGAAGTGCGTTTTCGGGATAATCGCAGTGTGCATGATTTTATTTATTCCAGTTTGCATCACGCACTCGCGCAGGTTCGCCCTGAAGATTCGCTCAATAAAAATGCCGCTGAAAACTATGTATTGGATGAGTCTTCCGGTGAATTAATTGCGCAGTCCAATGTTGGATTGTCGCAGCCAAAATTTACCCAAGGTATTGCAGCGGGGGAATTCAAAGGACAAGAGAAAATTGGTTTTGTACCTACCACTTATGCGCCAAATTATTCCAACCAATATTCTGCATCGGCCATCAACCAAGATGCAGTACGTGAGCAAATTGCCAACTATGGCGATTTGCATCAGGCGATAAGTTATTCACTGCCTGAAACACAAAGCGCAGATATTCCGCCACTGGGTTATGCTGTTGCGCAACTTAAAGGAATTTATATTCTTGCAGAAAATGCACAGGGTTTAATTGTGGTGGATATGCACGCAGCCCACGAGCGTATTACCTATGAGCGGATGAAAGAATCCTTTGCTGGCGGCAGTATTCAATCGCAACCATTGTTAGTTCCTGAGTCTATTGCTGTTAGCCAAAAAGAAGCTGATTGCGCTGAACAATTTGCAGGAATTTTTAAAAATCTCGGTTTTGATATTCAACGTGCAGGGCCAGAAACTTTATTAATTCGCGAAGTGCCTGTGGTATTAAATCGTGCGAAAGTCGAACAGCTGGTGCGCGATGTACTGTCCGATTTGATTGAGCATGGTACCAGCGAGCGCATCCAGCATCACATCAATGAAATTCTCGGCACTATGGCGTGTCACGGTTCGGTGCGCGCCAATCGTAAATTGTCCATTCCTGAAATGAATGCATTGTTGCGCGATATGGAAGCTACCGAACGCAGTGGCCAATGTAATCATGGTCGCCCAACTTGGTTATTACAATCGCTCGACGACCTCGACAAAATGTTTATGCGGGGGCAGTAAGATGATTGGTCAAAAGCTGCCCGTTATTTTTTTAATGGGGCCGACTGCATCAGGTAAAACGGATCTTGCAATCGCGCTACGCAACTATTTGCCGGTGGACATAATCAGTGTGGATTCTGCATTGGTTTATCGTGGTATGGATATTGGCAGTGCCAAACCAACCCCTGCTGAACTAGCAGCTGCGCCGCATAAACTCATTGATATTCGCGATCCATCCGAACCTTATTCGGCGGCGGATTTTGTGGTGGATGCTGAGCGTGAGATCGCGGCCATACATGCGCAGGGCAGAATTCCCTTGTTGGTAGGCGGCACCATGTTGTATTTCAAAGCGTTGCTCGATGGCTTAGCTGATATGCCCGAAGCAGACCCAGAAATTCGCGCGCAAATTGAGCGGGATGCTACGCAATTTGGTTGGCCTTATGTGCATGCGCAATTGGCGCAGGTTGATCCGGCGATGGCAGCCGTTATACATCCGAATCATTCGCAGCGCCTGAGTCGCGCTTTAGAGGTTTATCGCGCCAGTGGAAATACAATGACGCAATTGCGTGTGGCACAGGGCTTGAGCGATCAAATGCCTTTTACTGAACGCTTTAATCTGGTGCAGTTGGCGATCTCTCCACGTGACCGCGCCGTATTACATGGACGTATTGCTACTCGTTTTCACAAAATGGTGGGTACTGGTTTGGTGGATGAAGTACGTGTGCTTTATGAACGTGGCGATCTGCATGAAGATTTACCCGCAATTCGCGCTGTCGGTTATCGTCAGGTGTGGGACTTTTTTGAGGGGCGTTTAAATCATGAGGAAATGATTGAGCGCGGCATTATTGCCACGCGCCAACTCGCTAAACGCCAAATTACGTGGTTGCGCAGTTGGGAAAAAAATCCTAACAGTCGCTTAAATTGGCTCTATACTGAGACTGAGCATGGAATTTCACACTCTAAAGAAGAAATTGTGCATTGCGCCTTGAATTTTATAGGGTCCGCAGCCATATAATAGGTGTGTGAGAACCATAATAAGTTTTTCATAATCTGCTTCCATCCCTTCTGTCAATGTTCGGAAGATCTGGATGGGTAATTTTTATCTTCTCTAGGAGAATAAACATGTCAAAAGGGCATAGTTTACAAGACCCTTACCTGAACGTTCTGAGAAAGGAACGCGTACCTGTATCCATTTATTTGGTAAATGGTATTAAGTTACAGGGTCAGGTTGAATCATTTGACCAATTTGTCGTGCTACTGAAAAATACTGTCAGCCAAATGGTGTACAAACATGCCATTTCTACAGTTGTACCCTCTCGCGCCGTGCGTGTTCCTCTGTTGAACGAAGCTGGCGGCATTGAAGGCGAAGAAGACGAGCAAGCTGAGTAATCTCCTCGTATTAAGAGGTCGCTAATTGTTTTTCGATCGCCCTAAATCAGGTGAACTGGCGGTGCTGGTTCACCTGAATATCTCCCATGGTCAAGAGCCAGAAGATCCCCGTGAGTTTGAAGAGCTAGTGCTCTCTGCTGGCGGCGACCCTGTGGCTTTTGTTACGGGAAAAATGCTCAAACCCAACGCCAAATTCTTTATCGGTAGCGGCAAGTTGCAAGAAGTGCAGCAAGCTGTTGCTGACAATGAAGCGCAGCTCGCTATCTTCAATCACACACTCACTCCTAGTCAGGAGCGCAATCTTGAGCGCGAGTTACAGTGTCGGGTGCTTGACCGCACCGGTCTGATTTTGGATATTTTCGCCCAGCGCGCACGTACTTTCGAAGGCAAGCTACAGGTTGAGTTGGCGCAGTTGCGCCATATGGCCACACGCCTTGTGCGCGGTTGGACGCACTTGGAGCGCCAAAAAGGCGGAATTGGTTTGCGCGGCCCTGGTGAAACTCAATTGGAAACCGACCGTCGTTTACTGCGTGGGCGTATTACCATGATTGAGTCGCGTTTGGAGAAAGTGCGTTCTCAGCGCGAGCAGGGGCGCCGCTCACGACAGCGCGCCGCCATTCCAACTGTCTCTCTTGTCGGGTATACCAACGCGGGTAAATCCACTCTATTCAACCGTATCACGGGTGCTGATGTTTATGCCGAAGATCAGCTATTTGCTACGCTCGACCCCACCATGCGCCGTATCGAATTGCCAGATGTGGGTGCTGTGGTTATGGCGGATACTGTAGGTTTTATCAGCCATTTACCGCACAAATTAGTAGATGCCTTCCGTGCAACGCTGGAAGAAGCCAGTAACTCTACACTTCTCTTGCATGTCATTGATGCCTTTGCTGATGAGCGTTTGCGCAATATCGAGCAAGTAGAACTGGTGTTGGAGGAGATTGGTGCAGCCGACCTGCCACAATTAAGGGTCTACAATAAAATTGATTTAATGGATGCTGTTGCGCCGCGCGTTGATCGCGATGATTCAGGCAAGCCCGTTGCTGTCTGGCTTTCAGCCCAAACCGGCGCTGGTTGTGATTTGCTGCATAAAGCCATATCCGAACTTCTGGGGACGGAGATGGTTGTGGGGCAGTTATTGCTCGACCCGCAGGCTGGACGCTTGCGTGCGGCGCTTTACACGCAGCAGGCGATTGCTGACGAGATTTACCGCGATGATGGTTCGTGTGTGGCTAGTTTGCGGGTGCCTAAAAGTGATTTGTTGCGTATTTTAAGCGCACATAAAACTCGGTTTGAAGACTTGGTGTGGGTGGACGATAAAGCGAAAACGGTCGAATAACTGATGCGTGGTTGAAAAGCCTTGGCCTAGCCCTCACATCAACTCAAATTTACATCTGTTGGAGATTCTGTATGGCCTGGAATGAACCGGGAAAAGACAAAGACCCTTGGAGTGGTCGCGGCGGTGGCAATGATGGCCCGCCGGATTTAGATGAGGCCTTTAAAAAGCTGCAAGACAAGCTTAACGGTGTGTTCGGCGGCGGTTCTGGTGGACGAAATGGCTCATCCAACGGTGTTGTGGGTAGCATTGTTCTTCTAGTGTTGGTGTTGTTAGCGCTGATCTATTTTGCATTTGGGTTTTTCCAAGTCGATGCCAAAGAGCGTGCGGTTATTTTTCAATTTGGTGCCTTTAAAAGTATTGAGAGCGAAGGGTTGGGGTGGTCTGCGCCACTTATCACTAAGGTTTTTGTGATCAACACGACCCGTGAAAACCAATATTCCACTCACGGTTTAATGTTGACGCAAGATGAAAGTATTGTAGAGCTACCGGTTAGCGTGCAGTACAACGTATCTGACGTAAAAGCCTTTGTGTTAAACGTATTTGACCCAGAGGCTAGCCTTAAAGAAGCTACGGATAGCGCATTGCGCCATGTAGTCGGGTCAACGGAGTTAGATCAAGTCTTATCTGAAGGCCGCGAGAAAATGGCGGTAGAAGTTAAGCAGCGTTTGCAAACCTACTTGGATAGCTACGGCGCAGGAATCCAAATTATTAACGTTAACATTCAACGTGCGCAGCCACCCGAAGAGGTACGTGCCGCCTTTGATGACGTGATTAAAGCAAAAGAAGACGAAGTGCGTTTGAAAAACGAAGCGCAATCCTATGCTAACCAGATTATTCCTGAGGCTCGAGGCAAGGCGCAACGTTTGCTTGAAGAGGCTGAGGCTTACAAGTCCGAAGTTGTTTCGCGTGCGGAAGGTGAGACATCGCGCTTTGAAAATTTGCTGGCTGAATACAAGCGTGCACCCGAAGTCACACGTAAGCGCCTTTATATGGATGCGATTGAGTCGGTTATGACTAAATCATCCAAAGTGATGGTGGATACTGAAAGTAATAATATGCTCTATCTGCCATTGGACAAGCTGGCTAAGGCTCTACCTGCACCGGTTGTAGAAGAGGCTGCTGTGCCAACTGAGCCGGCTAAGCCCGTGATACGTAAGGAGTTGCGATAATGTCGAATAAGACTTTAGTCTCCATTGTGGCGTTGATTGTGGTATTGGTGATTGGTAGCAGCAGTGTCTATATCGTCAACCAAATTGATCGTGCGGTGGTATTGCGTTTTGGTAGTTTAATTCATACTGATGTGCAGCCCGGCTTACATGTAAAAATGCCTTTTACCGATCGTGTGCTGCGTTTTGACGGTCGTTTACAAACCGCCAATATGAACCCAGACAGCTTCCTGACCATTGAAAACAAGCGTTTAGTGGTGGATTCCTATATCAAATGGCGCATTAAAAATGTAGAAATTTATTACAAAAAAACCGGTGGTGACCCGCGTATTGCGGCTGACCGTTTGAGTCAGCGTGTGTCTGATGGTTTGCGCAATCAGTTTGGGCGTCGCACTTTGCATGATGTGGTTTCCAGTCAGCGCGATGAGTTGATGGCTGAATTGAAGCAAACCATGAATACCTCGGTTGAGGCTAATTTGGGTATTGAAGTGGTTGATATTCGTGTGAAGCGTATCGATTTCCCGCCAGAGGTAAGTCAAAGCGTGTATGCGCGTATGGCGGCTGATCGCGAGAAAGAAGCGCGTGAGTATCGCGCCCAAGGCAAGGAGCAATCCGAAGTAATTAAAGCTGACGCTGATCGCCAAAAGGTCGTATTGGAAGCTAACGCCTTTCGTGATGCCGAGCGTTTGCGTGGTGAGGGTGACGCCAAGGCTTCTGCTATCTATTCGGCAGCTTACGGTAAAGACCCTGAGTTCTACGCCTTCTTGCGCAGCTTAAACGCCTATCGCAAGAGCTTTGACGGCAAAGAAAATCTCATTGTGGTAGATCCAAAAGGCGATTTCTTCCGCTATTTGAAAGATCCACAAGGTAAGAAATAAGGTTTTGGGAGGAATTTGTACGAATCTCATCGGCTCACCTACAAATTCCCCTGCAATCAGTGTTAAAATGCTGCAACCGAGCCCAAAGCTCGGTTTTTTTATGTGCCGAGCAAATGCTTGAGCCACATTCTTGATAAACGTCTGAATTGTTGGATGTCTAGAGTCTCCCTATGACCTACGCCGATCGCTGGTTACTGCCTGATGGGGTGGAAGAAATTCTGCCTGCGGAAGCCAAACCTATCGAATTACTGCGCCGCCAGTTGCTGGATCTCTATGCCACCTGGGGCTACGACTTGGTGATTCCGCCTATGCTGGAATACACCGACTCACTGCTTATCGGCCTCGGGCGCGATGTGGAGTTACTCACCTTTAAAGTGACCGATCAACTCACGGGGCGTACACTGGGTATTCGCGCCGATATCACCCCGCAAACCGCACGTATAGACGCGCATAGTATGGCGGCTAATGGTGCCAATCGCCTCTGTTATGCTGGCCATGTGGTGCATACTAAGCCGAAAAGTCCGCTTGCCACGCGCACGCCTATACAGGTGGGCCTGGAGTTGTATGGCGATGCCAGCATCCATGCTGATATTGAAGTGATTTCGCTGTTGTTGGAATCGCTCAACCTAGCGGGAGTTCCCAAGCAGCATATCGATTTAGGTCACGTAGGTATCTATCGTGCTTTGGCCGCAGCGGCGCAACTAAGCGCGGCCGAAGAAGATGAGTTTTTTGAATTGCTGCAACGCAAGGCCATCACCGAAATTCGCCAATGGGTTGCCGCAAAAGTACAAGATGCCGCTATAGCGCCTATGCTGTTGGCGCTGCCACATTTGGCGGGTGGCGTGAATGTATTGACTGAGGCGCGCCGCCTTATGGTAGCAGTGCCCGCGGTATTGCTGGCTTTGGATGAATTGCAGTCCGTGGCGGACGTGCTTGCGCTACGTTACCCAGCGGCGGAACTCTATTTTGACTTGGCTGAAGTGCGCGGTTATCACTACCTCACCGGTTTGGTGTTCGCTGCCTTTGCGCCTGGTTATGGCAATCCTATTGCCAGTGGTGGCCGCTACGATCATATCGGTGAAGTCTTTGGTCGCGCACGACCCGCTACTGGCTTTGCTCTGAATATTTGCGCTATTGGCAAGCTTGGCTATTTGCCTGCAGCGCCTGCTACTGCTATTGCCGTGGTGGATGATGCGTCCCTCGCTCAATGGCAGCAAGTACAAGCCTTGCGCGCAGCGGGTGAGCGTGTGGTGAATCTGGCGGCGGGTACTCTTGCTACTGACTTTGGTTGTGACCGCGAGTTGCGGTTAGTGGCGGGTGAGTATCGCGTGGTGGCGCTTTAAGCAGTTTTCCGTTATAGGTTTTGATTGTTGGGCATTGCTGTCCAACCTACGATTTCTTAATTGTTTACACAGAGAGTTTTCCAGTCATGGGTAAAAACGTCGTTATTTTGGGCACCCAATGGGGTGACGAAGGCAAAGGCAAAATCGTTGATTTGCTGACTGATCAGGTTTCCCTGGTGACTCGTTTTCAGGGTGGTCACAACGCTGGGCATACGCTGGTCATTGATGGCAAAAAAACCGTATTGCACCTGATTCCTTCGGGGATTTTGCGCGATGGTGTTACCTGTCTGATCGGCAACGGCGTGGTCTTGTCACCGGAAGCCCTGTTTAAAGAAATTGGCGAACTGGAAGCGACTGGCGTTCCAGTGCGCGAGCGTCTGCGGCTATCGCCCGCTTGTCCGCTGATTCTTCCCTATCACGTTGCGCTCGACCAAGCGCGTGAACTGGCACGCGGTGATGCCAAAATTGGCACCACCGGTCGCGGTATTGGCCCAGCTTATGAGGATAAGGTGGCGCGTCGCGGTTTGCGTTTAGGCGATCTGGCAGACCTAAAAAGCTTTGCTGTCAAACTCAAAGAAATCCTTGAGTATCACAACTTCCAATTGACTCATTATTATAAAGTAGAGGCGGTTAACTACGAAAAAGTGCTGGCCGATTGCACTGCGTGGGCATCGCAATTATTGCCCATGATGGCAGATGTTACCGATCTACTGCATACAGCGCGCGAACAGGGTGAAAATATCCTTTTTGAAGGGGCGCAAGGTTCATTGCTGGATATCGACCACGGTACTTATCCCTTCGTCACCTCGTCCAATACCACTGCGGGCGGCACTGCCACTGGTTCAGGTTTTGGCCCACTGTATTTAGATTATGTTCTCGGTATCACCAAGGCGTATACCACGCGCGTAGGTTCAGGCCCATTCCCCACGGAGTTGGGTTGTGAAATTGGCGAGTACTTGGGTAAAAAAGGCCACGAATTCGGTGCTACCACTGGTCGTAAACGCCGTTGCGGTTGGTTTGATGCCGTTGCCGTGCGCCACGCGAATCGCATCAACTCAGTGACCGGTGTGTGCTTGACCAAGTTGGACGTATTAGATGGTTTAGATACTGTGAAAATCTGTATTGGCTATTTGGATGCTAATGGCAAACCTGTGGGTGTGCCTTACGATGCCGATGGTTGGGCGCATGTAAAACCTGTTTACGAAGAGCTGCCTGGTTGGAGTGAATCTACTGTCGGTGTCCAGAGTATTGATGCACTGCCCGCCAATGCGCGCGCTTACATCAAACGCCTAGAAGAGTTGATGAGCGCTCCTATCGACATCATCTCCACCGGCCCTGATCGTATTGAGACCATAGTGTTGCGTCACCCGTTTGAGGCGTAATACTTAGAAAAACCCGCTTCGGCGGGTTTTTTGTTAATCGGCTACAGATCTATCCCTGTCTTGCAATTCAGCCCTCTGCTTTGTATTAAAACTGTCATATTTTAAGCCTATCTTCAAGCCTTCAATATCCAACGTTGTAGGCAAAATAATCATGAACTTTAATGATGCTGAGTTAATGCAGCGCATTCATAGCGATCTTTTGGATAGCTATGATGAGGAGCTAGAGCTTGAAATCGAAGATCGCATGTATGAGCAAATTCCCGGTTTGGATTTGCCGGTTGCGCTTGATAACAGCTCGCAGGAAGAGCGTGAGTACCGTCGACTTTATTTCCGTGAATTGTTTCGCTTGCAAGGCGAGCTGGTGAAATTACAGGATTGGATTGCCCATACCGGTCATAAGGTAGTCATTATTTTTGAAGGGCGCGATGCCGCCGGTAAAGGCGGTGTGATAAAGCGGATTACGCAACGCCTTAATCCGCGCATTTGTCGTGTCGCCGCGCTGCCAGCACCCAATGAACGCGAGCGCACCCAGTGGTATTTTCAACGTTATGTATCGCATTTGCCGGCAGCCGGCGAAATGGTGTTGTTTGATCGCAGTTGGTATAACCGCGCGGGTGTTGAGCGGGTGATGGGGTTTTGTAACGACGAACAATATGAAGAATTTTTTCGCTCGGCTCCCGAGTTTGAAAAAATGTTAGTGCGTTCCGGTATTCAAGTTATTAAATATTGGTTTTCAATTTCTGACGAAGAACAGTATTTGCGCTTCCTGGGTCGCATTCATGACCCACTCAAACAATGGAAGTTAAGTCCTATGGATTTGGAGTCGCGTCGGCGCTGGGAGCTTTATACCAAAGCCAAGGAAACCATGCTGGAACGCACTCATATTGATGAGGCGCCTTGGTGGGTTGTTGAGGCGGTCGATAAGAAAAAAGCGCGACTCAATTGTATTCATCATCTACTACAGCAAATTCCCTACGAAGAAATAAAGCGCCCCATTATCGAGATGCCCGAGCGCGAGCACCACGATGATTATGTGCGCCAACCTGTACCACAAGAAATGTTTGTCCCCGAAATTTATTAATGAAACGTTAAGGATCAAATCATGAATACGCTGAGTGGCACCGCGGAGTTAACTGCGCGTGCAAAAATAGAAATGAAGCCGGGTATTATTACTGCCCTGATTTTTTTTGGATTATTGCTAGGTGGGCTGTTATTTACGGGCTACAGTCTCATGACAGATATGACGACTGTTGGTGAAACTGCAACCACTATTTTGCCATTTTTATTACTAGGCATTGCGTTGATGATTGCTTTGGGCTTCGAGTTCGTCAACGGCTTTCACGATACGGCCAATGCGGTCGCTACCGTGATTTATACACATTCTCTGCCGCCCAATTTTGCTGTGATTTGGTCCGGTTTTTTTAATTTCCTCGGTGTATTGTTTTCCAGCGGCGTGGTCGCGTTTGGTATTATTTCTTTGTTGCCAGTGGAGTTAATATTGCAAGTGGGTACCGGCTCTGGTTTTGCAATGGTGTTTGCACTGCTGATTGCGGCAATTTTGTGGAACCTCGGAACTTGGTCTTTGGGTTTGCCTGCCTCTTCATCGCACACATTGATTGGTTCTATTATCGGTGTGGGCGTTGCGAATGCCTTAATGCATGGTCGCGATGGCACTAGTGGTGTCGATTGGGCGCAGGCAACTAAAGTAGGCTACTCACTGTTGCTCTCGCCTTTGTGCGGTTTTTTATTAGCGGCTTTATTGTTGTTATTGTTACGCAGCTTGGTAAAAAATAAGGAACTTTACGCAGAGCCCAAAGGCAATAAGCCGCCACCATTTTGGATTCGCTGTTTATTAATTATTACCTGTACGGGTGTTTCTTTTGCGCACGGTTCCAACGATGGGCAAAAGGGTATGGGGTTAATCATGCTAATTTTAGTGGGCACCGTGCCTATGACTTATGCACTTAATCGTGCAATGCCAGCTACGGAGGTAACCCAATTTATTGCCGTTGCGCACGTTACCCAAGAGTCGCTTGCGAAAAATTCTTCCGTTGCCGCACCAGCAGATACACGTCATGCATTGTCTGAATATGTGCGTACCAAAGTGCTAAGCCCAGACGTTGTTCCTGCACTTGCAGCAGTAACTGGCGACATTAGTCGTGATGTAAAAGAGCACAGTACCTTTGCTAAAATGCCCAGTAGTATTGTGAGCAACGTACGAAACGATATGTATTTGGCCTCGGAAACCATTCGTCTGTTGGATAAAGATAGCAATCTGACCATGGATAGCGATACGAAAACTGATTTGAAAACATTCAAAAAAGAATTGGATGGCGCCACTAAATTTATTCCTCTCTGGGTAAAAATTTCCGTCGCTATCGCATTAGGTTTGGGTACCATGATGGGATGGAAGCGCATCGTCATTACGGTGGGTGAAAAAATAGGTAAAACGCATCTCACCTATGCTCAGGGAGCATCGGCGGAATTGGTGGCAATGGCCATGATCGGTGCGGCGGATAGCTTTGGGCTGCCGGTTTCTACTACCCATGTGCTGTCCTCGGGCGTTGCCGGTACCATGGTAGCCAACAAAACAGGGTTGCAATTTTCCACAGTGCGCAGCCTATTAAGTGCTTGGGTTTTAACGCTTCCGATAGCCATGCTTTTGTCCGGCTCTTTGTACTGGATTTTTTCTCATTTCGTGTAATCTTGAATTTAAATCCAGTTAACATTCGTTCTACTTGTTGATTCAACAGGCATCAGTTCTACGCACAAAACCCCATTGACTTGGGGTTTTGTTGTTTTTGGACAGAAAATCTATGTTATAAAGGCGTTTAATAATGCTAATGTTCAGGTACGACTATGGAGATTTTTACGCAACCAATTAGATTCAAAGTGTATTATCCAACTAGTGGATTTGGATTAAAAAAAGATGCTGAAATTTTCAAAAAGTATTTAAATCTTCTCGGTTATCCTTGCGATATAGAGGTCGCTGAACGCAATGATCCGAATAGCCGCTATTCAACGCTATTTAATTTTATTTTAGCTATTTGTCGTTTGTTTAATTTGTTGTGCGTTTTAAAACTAATCCGCAGATATTTTCGCATTAAAAAAAACGTTTGCGCGCTCCATCTTGAAACCCCTTTCTATTCAAAATTTTTTTTTAACGAACATTCTATTTTTATTCCGAACCAAGAATGGTTTAATCCCAGTGACGTAGATTTATTGCGTTATTTTGATGATATTTGGTGTAAGTCGGAATTAGCTTTTAATATTTTTACTCAATTAAAATACAAAACAAAATTTCTGGGTTTTTGTTCGGATATTGATAGTCAGTATCAACACACACCTAAAGCACAGCGCTATTTTGTTGCAAGGTCTGGCAATAGTCGGCATAGAGGTATTGAGGGCTTGGTGGCAGTTTGGAATAGGCATCCAGAATGGCCACAGCTGAAAATTGTGATTGCTAAAGATCGTCGTCCCGCGTTATCGCCTGCCAATGTTGAATACCTGGATATATTTGCGAATGCCGCAGAGTTTTATCAATTTGCAACAGCGGCGCAATTTCATGTTTACATGACAGAGGCAGAGGGCTTTGGACATACTATTGTTGAAGCTATGGGCTGCGGTGCAATTGTATTGGTTACCAATGCCCCACCCATGAATGAAATTGCCGATGAACATTGCGCACTGATGGTTGACGCCAATTATTCTGGTCAGCTGTCCTTGTCTCCTCGGTTTGCGGCGCGCCCTGAGTCCCTAGAAAAAGCGGTAGAGCGCGCTATTCATATGCAGGATGAAGAAATAGCGCAACTGTCGCGCGAAGCGATTATCCGTTATCAACATTTAGTAGCAACATTTAGCAATAATTTGAAGCAGGAAATAGAAAATTTATTGCATCAGCAATATTAAAAATTACCTTATCTATATTGGATGGTTTGCACACGGTAAACGTATAGCGACGCACTAATAGCATTTCGTTACTGAGGTTAGATAAACCTCTATTTTTTGCATCAAGCAATTTTCCAAAAAATCCCCGCAGCAGCGGGGATTTTAATTTTAAGCTCATTATACATTGCGTTACGCCAACCGTTGCTTACGCAACTTTGGTTCAGTAACTCCGGTTTTAGTGGGTCAGCAAAGACTTTTTCCTTGACATCCCCGCCCCAGCTGCGAAAATTGCAGCTTCCTCCTGATGGTTGCAAGATGACCGATAAGCTCGGATTCGCATCTGCACCCCGCCAAGTCACCCTCTTGGCGATCCATCAGCGGCAGCGCCTTACCCTGCGCACTGCCTAGAAAGCCGCTGTTTACCTGCACGGTTTTCGCTGGTCCGATCCCAACCTTGCCGGGTTTTGATCGTGGATCATTCATATTGCGTTGGTAGACTCGGTCACCAGCGTATTTTATGTGCCTCTATAGCGTTTCCTAAAAAGTAGCTACTTCTTGGCTGCTGCGCATAGCTGCACGCTGTTATTGACATTCTAAAAGGGGAATGATTGTGGAAATGCTTTCCGGTGGAGATATGCTAATCCGCGCTCTGAAAGACGAAGGTGTTGAGTACATTTTCGGCTATCCAGGCGGCGCTGCGCTGCATATTTATGATGCCATCTTCCGTCAAAATGACGTTAAACATATTCTGGTTCGCCACGAGCAAGCCGCCACCCACGCTGCTGACGGCTATGCCCGTTCTACCGGAAAAGTGGGTACGGTGTTGGTTACCTCTGGCCCTGGTGCGACCAATGCCATTACCGGCATTGCAACGGCCTATATGGATTCTATTCCAATGGTGGTGATTTCCGGCCAAGTGCAAAGCCACTTGATCGGTGAAGATGCCTTCCAAGAGACCGATATGGTGGGGATTTCCCGTCCTATCGTAAAACACAGTTTTATGATTAAACACCCCAGCGAAATCGCTGAAACGGTGAAAAAGGCCTATTACATCGCCGCTACTGGCCGCCCCGGTCCCGTGGTGATCGATGTGCCTAAAGATTTAACTCATCCAGCCTATACCTTCCCTTATGAATACCCAGAGAAGGTGAAGCTGCGCTCTTACACGCCTGCTACTCGTGGTCACGCTGGCCAAATCAAAAAGGCAGTACAACTGCTGCTGGCCGCCAAGCGCCCGATGATTTACACCGGCGGCGGTGTGGTACAGGGTAATGCTTCTGAGTTGCTGGTAAAACTGGTGGATACACTGGATTATCCTGTGACCAATACCTTGATGGGCTTGGGTGCCTACCCGGGCACGGGCAAGCGTTTCCTCGGAATGCTCGGCATGCACGGCACATTTGAAGCTAACACTGCCATGCATCACAGCGATGTGATTCTGGCGATTGGTGCGCGCTTTGATGACCGCGTCACTAATACCGTAAGCAAATTCTGTCCCAATGCCAAAATCATCCACGTGGATATTGACCCGGCATCTATCTCCAAAACCGTGGTGGCGGATGTGCCTATCGTTGGTTCGGTAGAAAGTGTCCTGACCGATATGCTCGCGCTTATCAAAGAGTCGAGCGAAAAGCCGGACGCCGAAGCCATTGCCGCGTGGTGGAAACAAATCAACGAATGGCGTGAGCGCCATGGTTTGTATACCAAGCCGCGGTACGATACCGAGAGCGACGTGATCAAGCCACAAGATGTGATCAAAGCGATTTGGGATGTAACCAAGGGCGATGCTTATGTAACGTCCGATGTGGGTCAGCACCAAATGTTTACCGCGCAGTATTATCAGTTCGATAAGCCGCGCCGTTGGATTAACTCCGGCGGTTTGGGCACCATGGGCTTCGGTTTGCCAGCCGCTATGGGCGTGCAAATGGCGCATCGCGATGCGACCGTTGTGTGTGTGACGGGCGAAGGCTCCATCCAAATGTGTATTCAAGAATTGTCTTGTTGTACGCAATATCACTTGCCAGTAAAAATTATCTGCCTTAACAACCAAGCCCTTGGTATGGTGCGTCAATGGCAGGATATGCAATATGCCAGCCGCTACGCGGAAAGCTTGTACGAAGATTCTTTGCCTGACTTCGTAAAACTCGCTGAAGCTTACGGCCATGTGGGTATTCGCGTGACCAAAAAAGAAGACTTGAAGGCGAAATTGGCAGAATGTTTTGCGCTGAAAGATCGCGTGGTGTTTATGGACATTATGGTTGATCAAAGCGAACACGTTTACCCAATGCAAGTTGCGCCTAACGGTTCAATGCGCGATATGTTGTTAAGCAAAACGGAGCGTACATAAAATGAGAAGAATCATTTCTGTTTTATTGGAAAACGCCCCCGGTGCTTTGTCGCGCGTGGTGGGTTTGTTCTCCCAGCGCGGCTACAACATTGAAAGTTTAACGGTGGCGCCCACGGAAGATCCGACCCTGTCGCGCTTAACGCTAACGACCTTGGGTGATGATCACAAAATTGAACAAATCACCAAGCATCTCAACAAATTAGTGGATGTGGTGAAGTTGGTTGATTTAACTGAGGGCGCGCACATTGAGCGCGAACTGATGCTGATTAAAGTCAAAGCATCAGGCGCTCAGCGTGCCGAAGTGAAGCGCTGCGTGGATATTTTTCGCGGCCAAATCATCGACGTCACCAGTTCGCTTTACACCATCCAAATTACCGGTGCGAGCGATAAACTCGACGCATTCTTGCAAGCCGTTGGCGACGCCGCAATTATCGAAGTGGTGCGCAGTGGCGTGAGCGGTATTTCACGTGGTGAGAAAGTATTGAGTTTGTAAATCGCTATATAAACTAGGCAACATGTTTTTGCTTAGTTTGAATTTCGTTTTTATAAAAGCCCATCATTAAGGTGATGGGCTTTTATATTGTGAGAGGCTTATTTTTTGGCTTTTTTAAAAAGGAAAAAGGGATGCAAATTGTTCGAAATATATTATTTTTTTTCTCAATGATTCTATTAGCTTCTTG
>Ga0209067_10000117_pt1 | contig 54116 bp, 82 predicted proteins | sample ColStrG_CSR_2013_FD_187199 | JGI IMG/M metagenome (GOLD analysis project Ga0209067, IMG submission 187199) | Freshwater sediment microbial communities in response to fracking from Pennsylvania, USA - Cold Stream Run_MetaG_CSR_2013 (SPAdes)... | ecosystem: Environmental > Aquatic > Freshwater >...
GCGACTCCGTTAGGTTATAGGGTTATTGTGACATGCGCCGCCATGCACGCAAGGCAAGCAGACAGCACGATATAAAGAAGGGAACCGGACACATCGCGCGGCATGTTAGCGCGCCCCCTTGCTGGCATCGGCCACGGTCAGAACAAGAAGGCCGACGGCCAGGGCGGCAATGGCGAGCAGGGGAAGGTAAGACATAACAAGACTCCGATTCATCTAGGCAAGATTGCCAGCCCCCTATCTAGTGCCCGGCTTGTTATATGTCTACCCCCTAAAACATTACAATTCGTAATCAAAACAAGTCTCAAAACCTGAGATTTTGTTACGCATGCCGCACAAGTCTAGCATTCGAGCGCCTTTTGTAACGTAACGCACGCGGGCTTATCCGGCACCCCCTGCCAAGCCGCTAGAATGCGCCAGGAAGCCGCTATAACGTTCTGGGGTGCTAGGGTAGCGACCCCCTCACTAACAATGGCTGTACGGCGATTCGTGTATATAACTGCAAACTTTCGGACCATTTTACCACCTAGGGTTGCATTCTGCTACTTTTGCGCGAATCGTGTTAGTTAGCTAACAAAAGATAACACTTAAACCGTAACGGTGGCCTGGCACCACCTAGCGTTGCATCCACCATAATGTAAGGATCACTCACATCCGCCTTGCAACCTGAACGCGAAAAGTTAAATCTCTTTTAACGTTACGCAGTCTTGAAAGTGAGATTGCGCAATCCATATAACTAGACAGGCACGGCGCGTGGCATCGCCACCCAGCCCAGCCCCCTAAAAGCTAACGCACGTTATCAATTCCGCGCCGTATCATTGCGCGTAACGGTTTCGTTATGTTCCGGCTTGCTATCGGTCTAAAAAACTAGATGGTTTGTCTAAAAATCTGGATTTTGTCAAATTTTTCAGATTCTGCGCAATTTTTAGACGTTTGAGGCCAAAAACTTAGATTTTGTCTCGGATTTTGAGATTTTTCCAGATTTTTGGATGGCGGCGTCTCAAAATCGAGAAAACGTCTCGCCGGTTACAATTCGTCACATTTCTCCGTTTCCGGTGGGGGTGGTGTCGCATTGAGACTCAAAAAATTAAACGCTAAGCCAAATCATACCATCGGCAAAAACCATTTTCATTTGACGATTTTGGCTCGGGGCCGAAAGCATAGGCTGGGCTGAAAATTTTGCAGTCTACCTGTCCGCATCAGTGCGGCGAGCCCAACCCCCTTGCTCAAGCGCTGTCCTTCGACTGTGGCAAGAATGACACAGCGTTCGTAGGTTACTTGGCTCTAAACGCAAATCTGGACGCGAGCGCACCGACTGGATGTGATCAACATCTGTTGCTTTTTTGCCACAGCAGCACGTCGGAAAGCGGGCCAGCATAACAACCCTAAGGCGCTTCCAATCAGCATCGTAGTCCTTCGCCTTCTGCGCGTTGCGCGCCCGCTCGTCCCCCGGAGCCCGATGGACCGGGCGCGGGCCTGATTTCCCGTGGCTGGGCGGCTGAAACGGCATCCTCTGGCACCCCTATAGCCCCCAGACCGAACCCGCCCTGGGCGGCCAAAAAATCGACCTTTTTAAGCGTCACTACAACTAGACGCCCTGATCGTTATATACGTGTTCGGTGGGTTGGCTGACTTCAAGGGCTGTGGCCCTCCTTTTGTGCGCCTAGAACAGTGGGAACGTTTAGACCATCCCTTTTTGCCGGTGGGTGTCAGGTTCCACGGAATCTCTGGGCTTTTGGGTCCTTCGTGGTTTGCGACCCCGGCCCCCAGCCGGGAAAAGGGCGCAAATCCATCGAATGTTTAATGACCAGAGCCCGTTGGCTTCTGCACGCGGCAGTAGGGCTAGAGGGGTTAGGGAAGAGATAGAGAATTTAGTAACTTAACAGGACTATTAGAATCGTAGACTTAGATGCTCTCGGATTTAACGCCCTATGGGGCTATCCGAGAGCACTACTCTTTACCAATAAATAGTCTCAGTTAACTGACTAACTACCTTTAGGACAGATAGTACTATTAGACTCTAAGACGCGCACCCGTAGGCGCGCGGGCGCGCGTAGACCGGATTGGGGCGCTTTGTCAAGCACAAAAATAAAGTTTTTTGAGGGTTGAAGGTAGCTTGATTGCTACTAGATATGGCGGGCAGTTAGGAGAATGTCATGCCCTGTTACGACGGCAGAGATATGTGGGATCGTCAATTGGCTGCGGGTCAAGCAGCGGTTGCCGAAGCGGCGCTTTGCGCTGTTTTGAAAGCGCTTAACAAGTCTGGCATAATGGGAGCAATCACGCCAGCCGGGGCAATCGCAGTCAGCAGCAACGACGGCCGCATTGTTTTTCATGCAGACCGCGTTGAGGACGCCATCCTCGCAGCCGCCGCGCCGGAGATGCGGGATTTGCTGGCACGCTTTGAGGCTGGCAAAATCCACTGGAAGGACGCACGGGATGAGGCCCGCGCCCTCCTGGCCAAGATCGAGGGGGAAGGGTGATGCGCAAACTGATCAAAGGCGAAATCGCCGCGCGGGCCATCAAGCGGCACGAGGCGGATCAGCTTTTTCCTAGCCGCAAAGACAGCGAAAAGCGGGATGAATATGTGGATTATTATTGGATGACCGCATGGTGGGAACTTCCTCTTTGGGCGGTGCTGCCATGACCCACTCAACCCCCAAGTCGTGCCCGTGTGAATGGGGACAGGACGACACAAAGCTGAACGACCACAAGGGCGAATGGTGCGTGCGTTGCGGCGGTTGCGGCCATCAGACTATGTATTGCCCCGACCCCGCCACCGCTGTCCGTGTCTGGAACGCCGGGGTTGACGCGGCGGACCCGGAGTGTGTGGGGATGGTGGGGCTGAAATGGGAGGTCAACGCCATAATGTTGAAGGCCTGCCCGTTGCCAATTGGCGGCGTGTATCAAGAGGGCGCTTATTGGATATGCGAACTTTTAGGCCTGACGCTGGGTGGTTACCACAAAACCGTTTTTGAAGCCCGCGCCGCGCTTCTCGCGCATGTGATGGGGAGTTAGGGGGATGCCGGATCACATCATCTGCGGTTGCGGCCGCACGCACGACATGCCCGAACTCACCCGATTGCGGGCGGAGGTGGAGAGGTTGAGGGAGACGCTGTTAAACACCCTTGCCAATCTTGTTGCGGCGCACAGTCTATTGTCTCGTGGCGGCAAAAAAGCAGCACCGTCTGACAAAATGTTTGCGCAGATGCTCGCTGATTACGAAGCGGCGATTGAACGCGCACGCGCAGCCCTGAAGGAGCCCGGCAATGAGTGAGGAAGGCGGTTTGTCCCGCGCGCTCGCATTAGAAACGGCGGAGGTATGGGAAACTATGGCCGAAATGGAGAAGGGCGCGCATCCGGCCAGACGCGAAACGCTGCGGGCGTGTGCCGATATGCTGCGGATGCTGTCTGAGCCCAAGCCACGGTTAGATTGCCCGCACGCCGACCCGTTTCGCTATTGCCCTACCTGCGTTGTCAAACCTTGCCCCATTGGCCTTGGAGACAACACACCATGACGGCTAACCCCTGCACCCCGCCGAAATGCCATGATTGCGGCAGGTTTATGAACGCCATGCAATCCGGCGTAGCGTGGAAAATGTGCTATAGCGGCTTTCCCCCAGAACCCGCTGAAGAAATCCACCGTTGCCTGGCATGCGTTGCCAAACTCGGCACGTTTACGCCGCAGCTTGGAATTGTGCCGGAGTATTCTTGCGGAGTTGTGTCATGACTAACCCGGCCCCCTGCACCCCGCCGTGTCCGAAAGCATGGCTGGACTCGCCGCTGTGCTGCAACTGGCAATGGCTCAAGACTGGCAGCGGTGACGTGTTTATGTGCCTGACCTGTGGAGCCACGCGCCATGACTAACCCCGCCCCCTGCACCCCGCCGCGCTGCAACGGCATGGGCAGAAACGCCGAATGGCCGAAGTCGCTTCTGTTCTACTTCGACCGCGTGATGACGGACGATCAGATGCGCTATTTGCAAGAGGTTATGCAGCGGGCTTGTGCCTGCATGCCGGAGGATTTGCTGTGACAAGCACCCCCTGCACCCCGCCGAACGGAACACGGGAGGGGACGTGGCATGATTTCGTGCACGACGATCCCCGCAGGACACACAGATTGCGATGGAACGGCTCGCGGTATCAAGGCGTGGGTATAGGCGGATATTTGTCCCCCGAGGTTTTAGCAGCCAACGGGTTTCGTTATCTCGGCCGCGTGGAGGCGGAAAGCGCGACGGTGACGCTTACCAGCACAACACTTGACGGCGCATCTACAGGGCTCGTTGTTCCGACCGGTCCGGCGGATTGGGAGCGCATGAAAGCCGCCCCCACCCCATCCCCCAGCGATGCGCTGCTGAGGGAGGTCGCGGACTGGATGGGTCACAAGATTGATTGCGCCGTATGGGAGACCAACGCGCGGACAGCCAACCGGCCAATAGACTGCACATGCGGGCGGGACGCGCTGCAAACCCGCATATTTCGCCACCTCGCGTGATCGCCCGCATCCGCCACCACCTAGGAGAGAAGACGTGAAACCGTTTGAGTCAAAAGCCCTCGAAGGCGCAAGAAACGAAGCGGCGCGACTGTCGCAACCGCTGATCGACGCCCTCACCACCCCGCCCGCCGAGCCGCCGTTGCCGGACCCTTGCCTAGCAAAGCGGGAGCCTAATGAGCCCATGTTCGTCCTGCTGGCCCGCGATAGCTGCGCACCGGCAACGCTTGAGTTTTGGTGCCAAGCCAGGCAGGCGCAGATAGCCACTGGCGTTCGGCCTGACACCGAAGGCGAGCGCGCCCACATCGCGGAAATCACGGCACGGGCGGCAGAGTTTCGCGCTTGGCGGGCAGCACACAGGCGGCCTCAATCGGAGCCGCCGGACCAAATTGCCACCCTGACCGCCCAGCTTGCCGAGGCGCGGGGGCTGTTGGATCGGCACATCAAATTCAGCAACAAGTTGTTTCGTGCGTCCAGCCTGCACCAAGACACTGTCGATTTCCTCTCCACCCCCGCGCCCGCCGGAACGGGTGGGCAATTGCGAGTGCCCGTTCCGAATTTAAGTTTAACAGACGTAGAGGCTCAACTAAAATGGCGCTGGGAACTAGACCTAAACGAGCCTCTTCTCTTTTTGCGTGACGAAGAACTTGGCGTTGCGTATGTTGAATACGAAAACGGTTATTTTTACGCTCAGATGTGGGACGAAGATAACCGTCGCGGTCCTTTTGAAACCTACCAACAAGCGCAACGTTCTGTTATAAGTGCTTTTGATTTTAATCAACAAAAATACCGAAGCCCAACGGGAATCGACGCATAATGCACCCACTTGTAAAAAAGATGGTTGAAATAAAAGCCACGTCAGGTATGACGTGGCTTGAAATCGTGAAGAAAAGCGGCGTGTTAAGAACAACTATGTCGCGGTGGCGTAATCCGGGCCGCGACCCATACCTGGGCGCGTTCATAGCTGTGCTTAACACCCTGGGCTACGATCTGGCCATCGTTCCGCTTGAAAAGCCAGAACCGAAACCTCAATTGAAAAGCCGGTGGTGATATGAGCCTACTGATTGATTTTATTCACGCTGCGGGACCTCGCCCTTTGAGGCTTAGTCTGGAACAAACTCTATGGGACGATAGATTTGCTGCCTATTGCGGTGTGATGGGCGTGGGACTTGGCGAAGCGCGGGCGATCCTAGACGAACGCTTTAACCCAGCCGAGCCACCGGAACTGCCCGAGCCATGCGTCAGCCGCACAGCCCTGGCAGACGCCTATATCGCCTTCGGAGAAGCGACCAGCCTGCACCGGCAAGTCCTGGCCAAAGACCTAGGCGTGTCGATAGGGACTTTTGCGGGCTACATCAACACCGGCAAAGCGGCCAAGTGCAGCAAAGCTCAGGCAGCGCGCATGGCCGAAGAGTGCGAATGGCGTATTGAGTCCCTGCAAAGAGCCCTGGACGTGTTTAACAAGGTAAAGGAAAGTTAATATGCTATACTGCCTTGATAAACTGTCTCAAGCACTTATGTATATAAGCAACGCATGCTTGCTTTTGTATATTCGGCACGAGTTTCTGGGCAAACTGCCTATGGACCTAGCCGAGTGGTTCCTTGAACGAGCAGAAGACGTTGCGGAGTTTGTCCAGAGACATAGGTGATAATATGAGTGCTTATTCAGAGCTTACGGACTTTCCCGGCATCGATCTTTGCCAGCTATACGGCACGGGACGGCCTATGATTGCTTGGCTTGATTCTAAGCGCATGCAACGGGCTAAGAAAGAAATTCTTGACGCCGCGTATTACGCTGATTTTGTCAAATTTATCGGGGATTCTGATCCCGATAAGCGCGGCGAGAAATGGCTTTTCTTGCCTGACAATCGTTCGCAAAGCACGCGCTTGGAGTCGCGCAAGCGCGTGATCTTGACCAGCAACCGCGACTGGTTTGACAAAGTTCAGATTCGACGCCCTTTCGGTGACGAAAAAGAATTTTCGATTACTTTGTATGGCGCTGACGTAACAGCGACTCATTTTGGGTTTAAGCTCCCTACCGACGCGCCTAAGAAAAACCCGGTTGTGGCTAAGGCCGCTTACAGTGGGTTTCCTGTTCTTGACCAAACAGGAGGTTTTATTGTGCCTGAGCTTCCTACGCAAATTCTGGCTCGGCAAAACCAATCTGAGCGGCGGCCAATAAATTCAATAGTTACAATCGAAGGCCGCAATCCGGACGAAAGTTTGGCAGACGCAGGTTTAGCCTTGCTGATTAGCGACGGCGAAGCAGTTAATCGATTGTTCTGGAATTACCACCGCGAAGGTGGTGTTTTCGGTGACTGCGGTGCTAATTGCATCGTGTGCGATGATTCTAGGCGCTATCCACTTGGTTCGTGCACTATGCAAGATTCGCCGCCCGACCCGTTGCCGCCACCTACGCCGGTTTCTTGGGAAATGCAGTGACGGATTGTGGACACTATGACAGGCCGATTGTATAACCCTTTTTGGTCTGACGAAGAACTTAATGAAGTTTACCGCTTAAGGAATCAACCAGCGTGACGTTAGTATTAGGTGTTGATCCTGGGTTTTCGGGGGCGTTTGCGTGGCTAGACTACCGCGCCGCCGGGGATTACGAAATCACACGTATCGAAGACATGCCGGTGGTTTCTAAGACGGTGGGGCGAGGCCAGAGAGCGCGGCTAGACATTGAAGGCGTACATTCTCTGTTGTCTCAAGCCACCGTCAAAGGTTGCGCTCTTGTGGTCATAGAAGACCCAGGAGCGCGACCAGCCCAGGCAGGAGCCATGGCGTTTGGGTTTGGTTTGGGCATCCTGCACGACGCTATTTGGGTGCAGAAACTTCGGTTAGAGACCATTGTGCCTACTAAGTGGAAACGAGAGCTTCGCGTACCGAAGGATAAAACAGAAGCGGTGCAGCGGGCTGACGAGTTGTTTCCCGCCCACAGAGCGCTGTTCAGAGGTCCGCGCGGCGGGCTGTTGGACGGTCGGGCCGAGGCGGCCATTATCGCCCTATACGGAGCAAAATTTTTGCTCTGACGTTGAAACCCACCGCAACAGACCTAGTTATACATAGCTAATAGGAGAGTCACATGAACAGACGCAAGCGTTTGCCGCCACATATCGGTGGCAAAGTTGAGGTAGCCATCGGATTCGATTTTGGGCTTAACAAAGTTCTGACGGCTCTCATTCGCCCGGATAAGTCAATGAAGATGCCGCCGCGTCCGCTGACGGACAAAGATCGCGCGTATCTGCGCCCGGGCACCAGCAAGCGCCGTATGGACCGGAGGGCGGTAGCATGACGGATATTTGCGTTGAATCGGCGGATGCTGTTATTTCTAGCCGCTATATGCTAGCCGGTGTAGAAGCCGACAAGCCAAAAACGGTGCGCTGGATTCAAAGCGTTTCGGTGGCCGCCGTAGGCCCGGAGCATGTACGCTATATCGTGGCCCTGTGTGACGATGGCACCCTTTGGGCTCTTGACGTGCGGGGTGTATGGGCCAAGCTGCCAGGAGTGCCGCAGACATGACCGAATCCGACAACCAACTTTATGTTGAAATCATAGCTAAGATTATTTGTGAATGGATGGGGCACGACGAAGAAGATTGGGATTACTATGCTGATCTTGCCAAAGAAATACTTGGCACCGCGCCTTGCGTTGGTTATTCTCAAGGCTACAAAAACGGCGTAGAAGACGAGGCCAAGCGACACGCGGAGGGTCTGGTCTATGACTGATCGCTTTGTCTGCATTCGCACCCAAGAAGGGCGGTTTCAGATCACCGACAAGAAATCCACGCACTACGTGCTGGATTGTCCTAACTACGAAGAGGCCGCGTGGATCACACGCCTTCTAAACCTAGGGAACAATATCAATGAGCGGGACGAACTTAACGACAAACCGACCTTACCTGACGCTTCTTAAGGAAGCCCTTCCGCATATCGCGGCTTCTACCCTATTCGGCGCTCAGGCTTTGGCCAAAGAAATTTCTGCCTACATCGATCAACCCACCGCAATCGACATTACCTGGGATGGCTTCGAGTGCAAGGTCGGTGGGGTGTTTGCCGGGCGCGTGGAAGAGCTTCCTGGCGGGATTGGCTGGGCTGTCAAAGATAGCTCGGTGCTGGTTACGTCCGTCTATCCTAGTTGGAGCGCGGCGGTTGACGCTTTGCAGGCGGCTGTTAGGGGCCAGTCATGATTAGCGTTGGCATTTTCATCAATGGGCGGCTGATTGAGCGCGTTGACGCGGTTAATAAAGGCCGCGCAACTCGAGACGGTCTTTGCACTCGTTATGAGGTTACAGACGGTTTGACGGACGAACCGCTGGGCCAGGTTTTGCATGAGCGTGAACGTGGAGCCGTGGCTCTTGCCAAAAAGCTGTTGGAGCATCTTCCAGAAAAGCGCTGGACGGAAAGCGACGAGCTACGTTTGTTCATGGCAAATATGGACGACATTAAGGAAAGAACCGGCGCGTAATGCCCCTTCAACTCCACCCTTATCAAGAAGAAGGCGCGTCCTTTCTCGCTCAGCGCCGTAGGGCGGGTCTGTTTGACGACATGGGCCTGGGCAAGACGGCGCAGACAATCCGCGCCCTTGACCTCCGTAGGGCGGTTAAAGGCATGGTGGTCTGTCCGGCTGCGGTGCGGCAGACATGGGTGGGCGAGTTCGCCAAGTTCTCTAGCCTTAACCGACGGGTAGCCAAGGCCACCACCATTCACGATTTTAGGGCGTGGCAGCGCGGTCTGTATGATGTGATCATCGTTAGTTACGAAATGGCGGCCAAGTGGGCACCGTTAGTGGCCGCAGATTGCATCTGCATGGATTTTGTAGTGCTGGACGAGTCTCACTACCTTAAGTCCATTGCGGCTGTCAGGACGCAGAAAATCCTTGGCCCAGAGGCGGCGGGCGATGGTTTAACCGCCTGGGCGGATGCGGCGTGGTACTTGTCAGGGACGCCCGTGCCTAACGATCCTATAGACATTCACACTTTTCTCTACTCCACCGGAGCCACGCCGTTAAACCTTAACGAATTCCGCCGGGAGTATTTTACTAGCTACGCTCGGACGTTTAGCCCGGCGCACGAAGTTAATGAAGACAAAATTGACGAGCTTCGGGAACTGTTAGACCGTTACCGCATTCGTAGAACACTAGCAACAGCGGGGCTCGAATTACCAGAAATCTTCATAACCGACACCGTCATTGACGGGGATACGTCAGCGGTTAAGCAGCTTTTGCTCGCCCATCCAGGGTTGGATCAGCTTATTGTTCAGGTACTTGAGCAAGGTTCCGGGTTGTCCGGTATTACTCTTGATGTTTCTGGGCATATTGCGACCCTGCGCCGCTTGATTGGCGAGGCAAAAGCACTACCTTACGCTAAGATGCTGCTAGAGGAACTTCACAGTGGAACAGAAAAAGCCGTTGTGTTCGGAATCCACAAGCAGTGCCTACAGATCGTGGCAGACTATCTTACAAGCCACGGGATTAGGTGCGTGTCTGTCACCGGAGACGTTAAGGAAGACGACCGTGTTGCAAACATGGCCGAGTTCCAAAACGACCCGGCGTGCCGAGTTTTTCTCGGAAATATCAGGGCCGCCGGTGTCGGCCTGACTCTGACAGCCGCCAACCGGATTGACATGCTAGAAAGCGACTGGACGCCAGCGGGCAATGCGCAAGCGATTAAGCGCGTCCACCGTATCTCGCAGGTCAGGAACGTTCTCGCCCGTTTCATTACTTTGGCGAAGTCGTTTGACGAAACTGTTAACGCCATTGTGGCAGAGAAAACCCGCAGAATTGCGGCCATAGATGATGTAGGAGCTATGTATGCCAACCCTGTTTAACTACGACGAAATCCGCCGTCGGGTCGCTAATCAGAATCATGAAGACACGCCTATGGTGCTGGCCTTCTTTGCGCTGACTCAGGCGGTCTGCTTCGCTATTGAGAACGGTTGCGACATGGCCGATCTTAATGATGCGTTTTGGGAACTTGACGCCACCATGGCGGAAATTGACCTTAATGTTCCCGGCGACGACGCTCAAGTAGCGCAATTTGTATTGCGAGCTTTCCGTGATGCCGCTAATGCGGCGGGCGTGCTGAAGGAATAATCAGCATGAAGATTCATATTGAACTTGACACTGATTTTGGTGACGACGTTGCGGCGCTGCGTGCTATTGCCGGGGTTTTTGCCCCGGCGGTAGAGGTTAAGGTTCGTACGGGCACGTCTGAGTTAGCCGCTCAGCTTTTTAACCCGCCGGGAAACCAAGAACCGGCGAAAATTGCAGCTACTAGCGGCTACGTTACCGTTTTGCCCGACACGGACAAGACGCAACCGCGACAGGAAGCGGTTGTTGAGCCTTCTTCGGTCACTATTGACGACATGAAGGCGGTCATGGGGCGGTTTATCGCCACCCCCACGTCCGGTGGGCCTGCGGCTCTTGTGGCGCTGTTGAAGCCCTACGGCGCTTCGTGCCTGATTGGTGAAAATCAGCTTGATCCGAAGCACTATGCGGCGGTTAAAGCTGACATTGAGAAGGCGCTTGCATAATGGACGATGAAGCTTTTAAGCGCATGGTGATTAACTTAGAAGAGTTAGTTGCTGACGCCTCTGCTTTTGGCCGTGTTTACGGACCCAAAACCATTGAAATTATCGTTACCACAGACGACGGCGATGTGCTTACCACAACGCTTGAATTTGAAAAGGTCAAGAAGTAATGTCTGACGGGCACGGCGAAAGAAAACACGCAAAATACAGTGGTTCTAATGTGTTTCGCTTTCGCCGCTGTCCGGCTCAGGCTCGCTTTGCGCGATCACTAAACCGGCCTGCGCGGGACACGCAATATGCCGAAGAAGGCACAAAAGTTCACGAGCTACTGGAATGGTGCCTGACGGAGGGCCACAACCCCACCGACCACGAGCATTACAGCGAAAAACGTTACGCCAGCGTCGAGTATGTATTGAATTACGTGGCCGCGTTGCGCGTTACGCATCCCGATATTGTTATCCGTCAAGAGCAGATCGTTTATTTTCCTCAAAACGTAGTGCCAAAAGACGATTGCTGCGGACTGGCGGATATTGTATGGTTTTCGCCCTCCGCCGGTGTCGGTGGGGTTATTGACTACAAGAACGGATACCAAATCGTCGATGATCCCGAATATAACGACCAGCTTTGGTTTTACGGCACTGCTGCTTTTTGGTCTTTACCTGTTTCTCGCGTCACTTTGGCTATCATTCAGCCAAACGGTCCTTGCGCGCCTGTCAGGGAACACACAATTGATGCGACAGAATTGTTGCAGTTTGCTGCCGACATTAACAAAGTTCTTATGGATTGCGAAGCCTCAGACGCTCGGTTGGTCCCTGGCGATTGGTGCACGAGTTGCGGAGTCGGTGCGGAGTGCGGAGCGCGTGAGCGTGAAGCCATTGAAGCTTTGACCGGCAAGCCCGGCCCTCACACCTATCTTGCGGTGGACGAAATACCCAAGGCGGGTGAGATTGACGTTGCCCGCTGGGCGGCGATTAGGGCCAAGGCCAAGTTCATTCGTAAATGGCTAGACGACATTGACGACGCCGCGCTGGCTTACGCTTTAGAGGGCGGCGAAATCCCGGGCGAGAAACTCGTCCAGGCTAACCCGCGCCGTCAGTGGTCAGCAGGCCCCAGGGGCACCGCCGAGGCGCTCAGCGAGCTTTTGGGTGTTCCTGCTGAGCGGTTTTTAGAGACGGACGTTATCGGCATCACAAAAGCCGAGGCGTTAGTCAAGGAAGCCGCGAAGAAAGCTCCGAACCCTGACGATCTGCGCGAACGCTTTGCTCGCCTGACGTTTAAGCAATCGTCCGGTAATCTTTCTCTTGTTAGCGTGGACGATAAGCGTCCTGCGTATAACGCGGCTAAGTCTACGTTTGGCCTTGTTTTGCCAGCAGAGGAATAACTCATGACAAGAAAACAAATAAAAAAGCGATTAGAAGAGATAAAAAAGAAGTATCAGTTGGCGCGCCTTGAAGAACTAAAACTTCAAACTGCTTGCCCTCACGCCGATTTAACCTATGTTTATTTAGGCAGCACCGGAAACTACGATCCAAGCGCAGATTCTACTTGGATTGATTGGAAATGTTCTGATTGCGAAAAACAGTGGCGCACTCCGCAAGGGCGCGAGTTTTTAACTAAATATCCCCATGCGGTAGATAAAACATACAGCCGTTAACCCTTGAACTACGCTTAGACTTGATTAGCTAATATGATTCCACAGGAGAGAAGGATATGATTTTGCCAGATGTTACGGTTGAGCGTAAGCTCACCTATGATGGCAAACCCTACGTTATTGTTACGGCAGCAGGCCGGGGTTACAATGACGACCGGGTTGCAGTTTTTAGCGGTCCCGACGCAGAAAAGTTAGCTTGGGCCTTTTCCGCAGCAGTGTACAACCACAGAAAAGAGGATAACACTTAATGCCTATGAACCATTCCGCTAAGTCAGACGAGTGGATTAGTAAGGCCGTAGCGGCCAATCCGATTAAAGTGGCCGCCAACGGCAACATCATCACTTGTCCGGTGCGGATTACCTACGCCAACGTTTTCCGGCCCGCACCGCCCCAGCGTGGGGAAGTTGCAGACCCGAACAAGACGCCTAAGTTTGGCGCTACGTTCTTGTTCCCGCCCGGAGTTGAAGGCCAGATTGAGAGTGTGATTAAGCCTGCTCTTCTTAACATGGCTCGCATCACGTTCCCGCGTAACTTTGACCCCGACACTGGCGAAGTGTCAGGTTTGCACTTTCCGATCCGTAGCCAAAGCGAAAAGATCGATCTTCAAGGTTTTACTCGTGGCGCGCTGTTCTTCAACGCAACCTCGAAGTATAAGCCGCAGATTGTCGATACGTCGATGAACGAAATCACTGACGAGTCCCGCATCTATAACGGTCTGTGGGTGCTGGCCGCGCTTAATCCGTACACATTTAATGATCCGAAGAAGAAGGGTCTTTCCCTTGGCCTTCAGATGCTTATGGTGTTCTCGGATGACACTAAGCTGGTTTCCGCTAAGGCCGATCCTGCCGCCGCGTTTGCGGGGGTAAAGATCGACTCTACGTTCGATGTGGACAATGCGTTCGGTCAGGCTAAGACTGAGCCGCCTGCTCGAACGGGTGCCGACACGACTAAGTTGTGGTAATCAGAGGGGCTCCGGCCCCTCTTTTACTTGGAAATTCAGTGGACATTCTACACATAGATTTTGAGTCCGGTTCGGCAGTAGAACTAGGAGACGTCGGCGTTCACAAATACGCCGAGCATTGGTCTACGCACGTCTATTGCATGGCCTATCGTTTCAATGATGAAGAAAAACAAATTTGGTACATGTGGGAGTCTTTCCCGCAGCGCGTGATTGACCACGTTGCCGGTGGGGGGATTGTGGTAGCGCATAACGCTTCGTTCGAGCGCGCGCTTTGGAACGTAGTTCTGCCGCGACCTAACTTAATCGACGGCTACGATCCTATTCCGGTGCCCCGGATGCAGATAGACCAGATGGTCTGTACGATGGCCCGCGCCGCAGCACTGGCCCTTCCTGGCGGCTTGGATTACATCGCTCGGGTTATGGGGGCCGAATCCCGCAAGGACGACGTAGGCGGCAAGCTTATGATGAAGTTTGCCAAGCCGCTGACCCGCACCATGGGCGAAGACGGGCGCGAGACTTACACGTTTTACCGCGACCGTGAAGACATGCTGAAGGTGGGTGATTACTGCCTTCAGGACGTGGAAGTTGAAACGGAAATTGATCGCCTCCTGCTTCAGCACAAGCCGCGCGAGCGGTCTGTATGGTTGCTTGATCAAAAGATTAACGACCGGGGCGTGAAGCTTGATTTGGAACTGGTCAAGGTGGCCACCGAAGTTGCCGACGTGGGCGAGGCGCGACTGCACAAGCGCATGGCCGAGATAACCGAGGGCGCGGTGCCGTCCTGCACCCAGGTTGCCAAGCTGGTAGCCTGGATCAATTCGCGGGGCATTCCGTGCACGTCAATCGCCAAGGGCGTGCAGACGGAGCTAATCGCTGCTGCCTCGGTCTTGGACCCCACCGTTGAGGAGGCCATACGGTTGCGCCAAGCGGCTGGAAAAGGCACGCCTACCAGCAAATATCAGACCATGCTGGACTGCGCCGGTTTTGACGGCAAAGCGCGCGGTCAGCTTATGTACCACGGCGCTACTACAGGCCGGTGGGCCGGGCGGCTTATTCAGTTCCAGAACCTTCCGGGGGTTGACCCTGACCGCGATCTAGCGAACGTCGAGGCGGTGGTGGCTATTTTGGGCTGCCCGCATCTGGGCGCGGAAGAAAAAGCTGACGCCATACAGATGTTAACCGGCTCTATTATGCCGGTGCTGTCTAAGTCGCTGCGCCACATGCTTGTGGCGTCTGCGGGCTGTCGTTTCATCGGCGGGGACTTGTCTAACATTGAGGGCTGCGTTGCCGCGTGGCTGGCTGGCGAAGAATGGAAGGTTGAAGCCTACCGCGAGTATCAGGCCAAGCGCGGTCCTGATCTATACATAGCTACCTATTGTCGTACGTTTGGCGCGGATTTATCTGAGGTAGATAAGTTCCGTAGACAAATCGGTAAGGTTATCGAACTGGCTTGTGGTTTTGGCGGAGGAATAGGCGCTTTTATTTCAGCCGCTAAAATATACAATATCGATCTTAAAACGCTTGTGGCCCCGGTAAAAGCTATAACACAAGCTGAAGTTTGGGCTAAAGCGGAAAAACGCTACGAGACGACTTCTAGCGGTAACAGGTATGGTCTAGAGCTAGACGTGTGGTGCGCCGTACGTATAACTGTTGATAACTGGCGTAACTCGCATCCGGCCATTACCGGAGGCTGGTACGACCTACAAGACGCGGCCATCCATGCTGTTAGCACGCCGGGCGAAGTTGTTGAAATATTTGGCGGCAAGGTCGCTTACGTCTACGCAAGGCAGGTGCTTTGGTGCAAGCTGCCAAGTGGCCGGGCTCTGGCCTACCACCGCCCATGGGTTAAAAAATCAACCACGGAAGTCTTGAAAAACGCTAACGGCGAGACAAAAGTAGTTGAAGAAGACGAAATTGTTGAGCATCTGAAAGACGGATGGGTCCAGACGGGCGAAAACGGCCCCGCGCGCTACCGTGTTATGTACGAGGGTTACGATAACACGTCGAAGCGCTGGACGCGGTTTAGCCTCTACGGTGGCCATCAGTTTGAGAACATAGTTCAGGCTATTGCGAGGGACGTTATGGTTGAAGGTATGTTCCGGGCTGAAGCTAAGGGCTACCCGATTGTCTTGACGGTTCACGACGAACTGTTAACAGACGTGCCGGTAGGCCATGGTAGTGTGGCAGAATTGCAACAGATTATGTCTACGGTGCCTGATTGGGCAGAAGGGCTGCCTCTAGCAGCGAAAACTTGGGAGGATTTTAGGTATGCAAAATGACCGAGATACGGTGCTAGCTGGTATTTCTTGGGAAAAACCCCTTGTATTTAGCTCTCTTGGTAACCTTATTGAGGCGTTCCCTGAGTTCGCAACGGCCAAACCGGTTGAAATGCTAGAGCAGGGCGGAAGACCCTGTTTTATCGACATGGGCGTTTTTACCTTCGAGTAAGTAGGAGAAGAAAATGACAAAAGACGAAATTATCGACCAGTTTAAGAACAAGACGCACCGGTTCATGGCCGAAAAGTTCTTTGAAGGCGGCCCGTTTTTGATTGAACACGTTTTCGGCATGTTTAACCGCACTCCGGGCGTTTACAGCCGCCGGGAGCAGCAGCAGCGTTGCGGCTATCAAATCAGCGCGCTGAACAAGGTTCTCATTCCTCACGGGTTGCGTATTGTTTCCGGCCACCCAAAGGGCTGTTACACGCTGGCCGAGATTGTTCCTGGCACGTCTGAGGTCAATCCTACAAGTATGAGCGCGGTCTAATGGGGCGTTTTCACGAGAGGCACGAAGACGATTACTACAAGACCCCGCCTTCGTGCACTAGGGCGCTGCTTAACGTCGAAACTTTTTCCAACGTCATTGAAGAGCCTGCTTGCGGTGACGGTGCTATTTCTGAAGTTTTGCGGGACCGCGGCTATTTTGTTTGGAGCAGCGATCTGGTTGCTCGCGGTTACGGGGCGCAGGCCGATTTTCTGCAAAAAGACGAACGATTTTGCGATAGTCTTGTAACTAACCCACCGTACGCGTTAGCAGAGCAGTTCCTTCTGCACGCACAAGAGCTTGGTTACCACAAGATTGCTCTGCTCCTACGTTTGGCTTGGTTAGAAGGCGAAAAACGCCGAGAAACTATTTTTTCGCGGTTTCCGCCAATCCGGATTCACGTTTTCAGCGCTCGACAGACTTTGTGGAAAGGCGACGACCCTAACGCCAGGACCACAGGCGGTATGGCAGCCTACGCTTGGTTTGTGTGGGAAAAAGATTTTACCGGAAAACCAACAATCGACTGGATTTCGCGCGAAGAGAGCGTCACTTAGCGCTCTTGCGCTTATGTTCAGGCGCACCTAGATATTCAGTCCACTAATAACTACCAGGGAAATTGTGAGCAAACTACAAGTAGCCCTGGATTTTGCGCGCCGTGGCTACGAGGTTTTTCGCCTCGGAGTTAACAGCAAATACCCGCTCCCGGGCAGCCACGGCCATCTTGACGCAACCTCCGACGAAACAACAATCCGTAGCTGGTGGACGGGCGCGCTAGGCGAGGCGTTAGACTATAACGTCGGCCTGCGCATCCCTTCTGGCGTGGTCTTGATTGACCTTGACCAGAAAAAGGGCCGCAATGGCATAGGCGAGTTCTTGGCGCTAGGCGGGGTGCTAGACGGCCTTGTGGTCCGCACCCCCACGAACGGCTACCACGTATTCGCCACCGGCCCAGACAGCCAAAATACCCAGGGCACGATAGCGCCAGGGGTAGACAGTCGTGGTCAGGATGGCTACGGAGTTGCGCCCGGATCGACCATTGACGGCGTGCCTTACGAGATTGTTTCCGACAACCCGCTGTTGCCAGTGCCGGAAGCCATCCTTTCGCGCTTGCCGCCCCGCCGCATCCGCACAGCGTCTGTCACCACGCACAACGTTGACGATGACTTGCCCGCTAACATTGAGCGGTTCCGTCAAGCTTGTGAGCGCGCGCCCGGCTCCGTCTCGGGTAGCTGGCACGCGGACACGCTGCGGCTAGTTGCGGAAGCGGTGCGGCTGGCTATCTCATGCGAGACAGCCACCGAAATCATGCTTGAAGTCTGGGTGCCGAAAGGGACAGGCTTCTATGAGGATGGGCGCAATGAACGCTGGCCGGGCGATGTATCTGCGTCCTACGATTGGGCTATGCGCCAGGGCGAGCACGGCATGCACTCTGCCGATGCAGCCTACATAACGTTTAGTGGCATAAATGTCACAGTGCCCGAGGAAGATGTGGCAGAAAAACCACAGCTTCGGATTATGTATTCGCGCTCTTGGGCCGAGGGTTTGGCTAAGCGCGCCGAGCCGGTCCCCTACTTGATTAAAGGGCTTGTGGGGCCGGGTGACCAGATGGCGGTGCTAGGCGGCCCAGGCTGCGGCAAGTCGGTCTTGCTGCCTTACCTAGCCTTCTGCGTAGCCACCGGAACGCCGTTCCTAGAGCGCAAAGTCAAACAGGCCCGGGTGCTCTATTTTGCCACCGAAAACGGGGAAGGTTTGGAGCGCCGCTTGCAGGTTTTAGGCGACCGTATGGGCGATCCTGGCGAGTTCTTGCGTGTGTTTCCGCTGCCTATGAACCTATCGGCTAACAGCGAGGATTGCGAGGCGTTTGCTAACACCCTGAACTATTGGCAGCCCGGGCTTGTTATCATAGATACACTGTTCGCGGGTTTTCCTGAGACAGACCTTACAGATCGTGGCGAGTTCGGCATTAACTACGTCGTAAAAGCGTCTAAGGCGTTTACTAACCGGGAGTCGAGACCGGTGGTTGCCTACGGGCACCATACGCCTAAAAGTGGCGAAGACGCTTATGGCGGCCAGCAGCTACAGGCTATGTTCGACACCACCCTGTTCGTCAAAGGCAGTTTGAAAGAAGACCGCACCGTAACAGTTCGTAAGAACCGCATGGGGCCAGATGGCGACGATTACACGTTCCGCATAGCATCCGCGCCAGTATGTGTTGACGAAGAGGGGGACACGATAACAGCGCCCATTATTGAGTGGGTGGAGACACGCAGCGAAGAAGAGCGCTCGCAGGCCGAAAACGACAAGTGGCTGGCAGAAGTTACAACGGGCGCGCGTAACGTGCTTGATATGCTGCGCCGCTCCACAGAGTTTGAGGTTAAGGAAGGGCGCGGCTGTAGCTTGGCTGATCAGCTTGGCGGCGGCCCGAAGGCCCGCATATCTCGTGAGAGCTTGTGCGACGATCTGGTGGCTTTTGGGTTGTTAGAGCCAACCGCGACTCCGGCAGTGCGCAATCGCGTGGCGGATAAGTTTCTTAGCGATCTTAAGAAACACGGTTTTGTAGACTACGATAGCACGAACGTATGGATTACTCGCCAAAGTTGAAGTAAGCTGGAATTTATCTTTGGGAGGTTAATATGACAGCAGCTTCTAACAAGCAAACCATCGCTACCGCTGGCGGAACGCCTATCGTGGCTGAAGTTGGCGGCGGAGTCGGGCACGACGCAAGCGTAAAAGTTACGTTGTCGTCTAGTGTAACTTTTACTTTGCCTGTAGGGTTCCCGCAGTCCCCGCATCAGACTGGCGCTGAAGTCGCCAAAAAGACCAGTGTTTTTGGCAGCGGAACGGTCTTATCCGAGTATACGACTTCGGCGGCTGCTTTGGTTGCTGCTGGCAAGGCGCATTACTAAAAGAAAAGCCCGTATCTTGCAATACGGGCTTTTTTCGGCCTGAATACTCAGACCCCGGCGACTTACCGCATTTTAGGAATTTTGGAGCGCCTGATGTGCCGCGTCCAGCGCTGCGTCAATGGCGGCTTGCTGAGCGGCAGTCGGAGCGGTTCCGCTGTTAAAAGCAGCAATCTCCATCTTCGCGGCGTTGATGATTGAAACGGCAACAGGGATACCCTGTTCGATAAGCTGTAGAACGGTCAGCGCAAGAGTAATCTGGGGCATGTTATACGTTCCTTAGTTCGTGGTGGCGGGCTGAGCAGCCGGAAGCACCGGGATAGTCGAGCTCAGCGCTGAAACGGCCGTAAGCGCCTGAGTCGCGGTTGCGGTGCCCGCTTCTGCGGCTTTAACCTGCGCGTAGGCGATCTGGTCAGCGTTCTTGATCTTCTGCTTAACATAGGCGTCGGCGCATACCGCGACCGTCTTGGGCGTCGTGCATACCGGCAGGCTTGTGTAGAGAGTTGCGGTTTGCTCAGCGGCGGTCAGGGCTACTTCAGCCGCGTCCACCGTGTTCATAGCGGTTGCGGTAACCGTTGTTAGCGGGCTGGTGCCGGTGGGGTTCTGGCAGCCGGTAAGGCACGTCAGAAACGCAGCGGTTAGAATGGTTGCAGAGATTTTCATGTTACTGTCCTTTTACCGGAAAAGACGCAGCGATGCCGGTAATTGTGGGTTGAAGCGCAGGGGAAGCGTGCGCTACCCCCATCTTGTATGCCTCGATGACTTTTTCAATGTCTGAGGCTGCGGTAACAGTGTTGTTAACAACGGCGTTTGCGTTGGTGTTTTGCGGAAACAAAATCAAAAACACACCCATCAGCGCAGCGATAAACGCCGAGTGAGGATCAAGTTTGCCGTCTGCAAAAGCCGCGATAGTTCCGCTTAACAGCGCCGCGCCTTGGCCGGTGGTTGAACTGCGCAACCAGCCCATAAGATCGATAGAGGCCATGTTACACTCCTGCGGCTGCAAGGGCGGCTTCTTTGCGCAACTGAGTGCGGCTCAACCAGCCCCGGCCAAAAATTGGAAAGTTCGAGAGAGATTTATAATACGCAACTTGAGAATCTGCAAGCTGTAGGATAGTTTCTATGGTCGGAGACGCCAAGGCAGCGTGGATTGTCATGTTACCTATCTCGCCGTCAGGGTTCGTTCCGACAACGGATTGCAGCACCTTGGCCGACCGAGAACATCCGGCGTTAACACCAAAATCGAACACCATGAGGTCTACGCCGTGCGGCAAGCTATCGCAGTCCAGGCGGTCCCAATACGTTGTCTGGTAGATCGCTTGCACTGTGTCGGGCGATACGTTTTGAATATCTTCGACGGTGCAGGGGCGTTTCAGATACGTTTGCAAAGTGTCCAGCGTGATGCCGAAATTTGTCGCCCCACCGGGATCGTGCGGGTTGTTAACAAAACCGCCTTCGGCTTTAAGCGTGAACGCCAGACAATCGGTAAACCTAGACATGCTGCGCCCCTTAGAAAAAACCCCGCCCCTTTCGGAGCGGGGTAGTATACTACTTACTTGAAGGAAAACCCGGCGGGGTCGAACACCACCGTCTCCGTGGGCAGCGGCTGCCAGGTAACGGCAACGTCCTGCTCGTCCACCCCGTTGACCGAACCGCTCACTAGATAGGTGCCGGTGGCGTTCGGGCTAGACACAGTGAACGGCTGCGGCCAGATGTTCGTGCCCGGGTTGGGGCCGGTCGGAGCCGGACCAGCGGTAACCACCGCGCCCGGGGCGTTAGTCGTGATAGACAGGATAGACGGGTTGAACGAAGCGCCCCCTGGCACCGTAACCAGCATCGTGCCGTAGAGCGTCTGGCCAATAAAACCAGAAGGCGTAGCAGTATTAACAGGAATGGTCATTTAATTCTCCGTGGGTTTACCGCTTCCGGCGGCCCGCATTTTCTACCACACTAGGGGTAGCAGCTTCAAGCAATGGACGTTTATTTAGTCCTTAGTTCCTCGTAGGCTTCTAGGAATTTAGCCTCGGCATACTCAGGCAGCCAGGGCTCTACTAGTTCCAAAGGAAGCGGCTCGGGCCACTCAGGAGCAAGCCACCAAGGCGTAGAGCCGTCAAACAAAACGCGCGCCTCGGTCACCAAAAGCACGTTGTCGATTTGTTTCACTGCCGGTGGCAGTGGGTGGGTCAGTCCGAACTGCTCGGACGCGGCGGCCATAATCAACTCTTCCATTTCATAGTAGCCTGGAAGAAACTGCTTGGCTGGGCGCGCAATGTCCTGAACGTAAGCCTCGGAACAATCGTGCATTAGCGCATCAAAACGCATCTGCCGTTCAATCTGGGAACCGCTGTAATCAAAAAACACATCCGTAACGTAACGGGAGCAAAGCACGGAATGCTGGGCTACCGAATAGCGGTAGCGTCCTTGTCCGGCAAATCGGTTAGCAGAAGCAAGGCCCGCCGCAATGTCGTAAATGTCAAAGTCGCCTGGGCGCGGATCAGCCGCCCAGAACTTGCGTCCGCTCTGCATAAGCATCCAGTCGCAAGGCTTTCCATAGCTGCCTTTAAGGCGGCTGCGTCTTTCTGTCATATTAGTTATTTCTCCACTTTAAGGCCATAGCAAGCCATATAACGTTGCTGGTGACGATCACCAACCCACCGGTAAAGCTCGCCCATTGGCCTAGGCTTGGGTAGTAGTAAAGGTTCCAGAACCCCCAGGTGGTAAACAGACCCGCCGACCACAAGCTAACGCCGCGAACTTTTCGATCTTTGTAGACCTGAAAACAGTTGCGGAGGGCACTAGCGCCCCCCGCAAACTCAAACAAGCCGTTAACTACGTCATTAGCTGTCATCGCGGTCCCACAGCACCCAATAGAGAAACAAAGCAGCCATGCAAGTTGCCAAATAGAGTGGGTAAGGCATGTTAAGTGCCTCCGCTTCCGCCGCCTGGACCAGCGGCAGTCCCTCTTCGGGTGTCCGCCATCATAAGCACACCGTAGTTGGCCATATCGACAAAGTTATCGTCATGACCTTTGTTGCCGGTGGCGTAACGGGCCATTTTGGTAGCAATGTTCGAGAAGCAATGGTACTGCGTCTCGGTCATGCCGTCCGGCAGCTTGACGCCCAGGGCGGTCATAATCTGCGTAAAGACCCGCGAATTGTCCGCAATGTCCGCATAATTCTTGCCGCGCTCAACCAGCACTTCGCGCATATCGGCCAGTGCTTTGTCAAGATAGGTAAAAAGCGCTTCTCGTTCCATTTTGGCCTTAAAGGTATTTCCTACGCGCAATCCAGGCGAAACGCAATCAATTAACGGCTCTGTCATGATAAATGTTGGTTGCTTACAATTCAAACAAACTCCTTCTATATTAGAATAAGTAAAACCGCAATTTGTGCATCGTCTCATGTTTACCTCTTTTTCATGCTGGTTGTATCTTTGCCCGTTCGGGCGTATTGATCGCTTCCGTCTTCTAGGCAATCAGCAAACCCCATTGCCCAACCAAGAAACGCGATGCTTCCGACCGGATACGGGTTGCCTTTGCCGTGGAAAGGAAACTGGCCTTCTAAATAACCCTGATAGTAGGGCTCGGTGGGTTTCTTTCGGACGGTAAACTTTCTCACGCCGAAAACCCTTTCAAACTGCGAGTTTACTGTTTCCAAGACACCCAATTTGTTGTCTCGGCGGTAACCGGAGTGCTGACTTTGACGGGCATTGTAAACGTAATGCCGTGAACCGGATGGGTCAGCCACAGAGCCTGCCTGGGCTCTTCAAAACCAAAGTTGTTATTGTAGGCGTATTCGTCATAACCTTTTAGGCTTCCGTTAACGATCAGTCTTTCAAGCATAATGTACTGGTGCCAGTGCCCCAGGATCATCGTGTCGTAAGACTCACCAATCTGCGTCTGGCGACTTCGTTTCTTATGGTCTCCACGGATGATAGGGCCGAGGGCTCCAATCATGCCGTCACCACCGCGAAACTGGTCGCCATGTGTCAACAGGTAGGTGTGATCGTAGACCTTGTAAAGAGCGTCGGGACCGTTAGGGATAAAAAACTGGACCCGCTTATCGTGCTCAAAATGCTTGGCCAAGAAGCAATAGATCAGCCAGTCAAAACTGGTAAAGTTACGGTTCTTAGCCCAGATTTTATGAGTGTTACGCCCGTGATTGCCTGATACGCAAGGCACAAACACGTTGCCAAAGTTGTCGGCCAGCGTCGTAATCGCCCACACAAGCACACCGTAAAGGTCTAATACGGTGGGCATAATATCGACTTCGTTAGTAGCCACTAGCTCTTCGTGAATGTTGCCGGTAACCATATCGCCGCCTAGCGGAAACACAATGCCCGGATAGTTTGGGTTAATCATGTGGTTTTTGAGAAGATCAATCGCCACTTCAATCATGCGCCGAGCCCGGGCGTGTGCGATGGTCAGATCGTATTCGTTAACTCCGCCGATCTGGCTAGGGTCCACCACTTCAGCCCAATGCCAGTCTGAAGCAAACAGCGTAGGAACGCCCGGGGAACCCTTTGTGCTGAGCGACGTATCGATCAGCCACCGGGGCGGAGAAACCGGTTCCTGGGCCAGCTTATACAGCTTGCGGCGTATGTATTCTTCGGTGGACGAATTGGCCCGCAACGCGGCTAGCTCGGCCCGCATAGCGCGCAGTTCAATATCCGCGTCTGTCTGGATTTGTTCGGCTAACGCCGGGCCATGTGGCAAATTTGTCACACCCGGAACTGGTTTGCGAGCTTCTGGGCCGAACCGGTGGTTGGCTTCGCTAAGCCAAGCCTGCACCGCCGACCTAGAAACAGCGCGCTTTCGCGCCAGCACGGTCTGATTGTAGCCGCAGGCGGCAAAATCCTCCCTAACCCCGCGAAAGAAATCGTCGGGGTACGTGTCTTTCGGATAGCTCATTTTTCGTCCTTAGAGCGGGAAGGCTTCAGGTTCCGTGGGCGGCACCGAAAGGCGGTTATCTCGCTCTTTCTGCTCCCAAGCTTCTAATTGGCGTTGAAGGTCCTGAATCAGGATTTCTTGACGGTCGCAAATATCGCGCAAGCGCCTCATTTCGTCGCCCGCGTCATGAAGAATTCTAGGCTGCATGTTACTTCCTTATGGTAGCGCCGTGAGCGCCATGAAACATGGAGATAACGTAAAAAGCCCCGGCGGCAAGGGCAGAAAGGAAAAATACAGCCTGCCAAGCCATTCTTCCTAGTCTCCCCATGGCCATCCAGTTGTTAGTAAACTCCCGGAGAGCTTCAACTTCCTTTTGGGACCAACCACTTAGGTCCGGCAGACTAGCTTTTTCTTCGGTGTCAAAATCCGGATTGTGCGTCATGTGGTGCCCCAATAGAACGATACAAGAGGTAACCACTTATAGATAAGAAGTCTGTACTGTTCAACCGGCTGGGTTAGCCGCCAGCTATGTTAACGCCATACAAAGTCGCAGTTTGAGAAGTAACAGGGAAGCCTGAACTATCAAAAGTGTCGGCGGTGCCACCTGCGTTATAGGTAACCACCGACACAATAACATCAGCGGTGAAAGAGCCAAGGCCATGATATATAACGTTTAGGCTCTGTGAAGTGTAATGATTAGTCGGAGCCGCAAAAAGTTGGCTGGCGACAGTAGCCCCCATGTGGCCCACAGGCTTAAAAAATATTTTGTAATAGGTCGGTTGGTTCCCGCCAAAATAACCCCAAGACACGCTAACGCTGTTGTCGGAGTTTAGAGTGGCCGTCAAAGTAAAAGTGATAAGCGGAGCGTAGATCGGGTTGTCTACTAGCGTGGACCTTAACGTAACCAGAGAGGAAGAATTTTTGTACAGCGCCTGTATGCCCGGAGCGGGAAACCCACCCGGTTCCGTTGCGTTAGGTCCTATAGACAGAGTGGTGGCTGAACCCGGCACCGAAACAGCACTAGGAAAGCCAACTCCTATAACAAAAGAAGACGGAGTGGGCGCTCCGCTTGGCATCGTCCAGTTAAAAACGCGCCCGGCAGAAGAGCCATCAGAATTATAAGTCGCGGTTTCTGTCAGGCTAGTCGGAGCCGGGGCGTAGCTATCGGCAGAAAAAACCCCATTTTGGGCAGACGCGATCTGGATATAAGCAAAGTCGGTATCCGGCTCCGTAGTGCCAAGCACGGATAGGGTGGCAGAATTAGTGCCCGCAAAATCAAAGCTGTATTCGTAAGTTTGTCCAGAAGTGCCCGCTGGCTCCGAAGACCACCGTAGCTGATATGTACCAGTGTTTGTATTGGCAGGCGCGTCCCAAGTAGCCACCAAATCCGTTAGGATCGGTTCCGCAGCCGCGCCTCCGTGCGAATCAACGTTCCCGTAGTTTCTAAATACTTGCAGGTTGGTCGGATTAGCCCCGACCGGCGTAAAGGCGTAAGCCGTGCAGTCTGCCAAAGACTGCGCCTGATTAAGAAATACGTTAACGCTTGGAAACTTAAAATTTAACAGGACTCCCAAATAAGAAGGGGGAATGCTGTATTCAAACACTTTGGTTGAATCGATGCGAGCAAACGAAGCGCCCGCAGAATGCGCGGCGGGAGACGTGCCGTACAGTCCGCGCCGCAAATATTTAAGATCGTTTGTGTATTCGCCAGTTGGCGTTACGTTACCGTAAGCCATAAGCTCTTGGTCAACTAAAATAAGAGTGCGGTAGGCATCAGCGTCAGCGTAAGTAGCCGTCGCAGGAAGAACTCCTTGCGATAAAGCCAAATCAATCGACAAGACGTTTGTTGTGTCCAAACCAGACGTTAGCGGCAAAGAAGCCGTTAAAGTTCCCTGTAAAGAAGCCGTTTCTATCTCGCCTACTTGAGTGTAGTTCGTGCCGCTGTCAAATGAAATGAACACTCCGCAACCGCCCCAATCCGGAGCCCCGCTTAGGGCTATCCACAACTGAGAAAGATTCTGCGTGAGAGACAACGGCGGCTGCAAAAAAGCAGGGGCGTTTGTAGAGCTAGGCGTAGAATTAGTTTGAAAGGGAGACGACCCCGCCCACTGCTCGTAAGCTTGAATAGAAGCTGTGCCGATTCCTTGCGTAAACTGTTCCGCCACAAACGACAGAACGTACTTGTCGTCTTCGTCTACTTGTTTGATGCGGACAGGGACTTTTGTAAAACCGAGCAGCGGATCGGTCAACGTTACAATATCGCCGGGTTCCAGCAAAACAAAATTATACGGCAGTTTGAACGAATAATCGTTACGAATATACTGTTGTCTTTTGCCGATTAACGACACCACGACAGCGGCAACGCTATCGGTGCATATCTCGCTACTGCTAATCGTGTTAGGGGCCTGAACGCCTACGTGGTCGATAGAAGTCTGATCCTGCCACCGGTACGGACGATCTTGATAGGCGGGCGCGGTGGGGCCTGAGCCGGTAGAGCGGATGGAACAATTAAGCTGAACCTGATTGTAGCCATCCGCCGGGTCTTTTCTTGTAACCTTGATGCGAGGTTCGTTTTTGTTGCTGTTTCTGTCTGCCACTACAAAATTATCAGGGGTAAGGTCGTACACAGGCGTTATGTTCGGAGTAAACGTAACGCCGTTGCCCGTAATCGTAGTGTCGCCCAGGCACACAACTTTAAGCGCGGTGCCGGACCAGAAAATCCAAAAATTACCTACGGTGGCCCAACGCTGAAGAAGCGACGTAACTTGCTCGGCGTCTTTTAACAACGGGGACACAAAAATCCCCGCCGCAAGATGATATTGCGTAAGAGTGTCAAAACCTTCCAGATATTGCGCCGGAAAATTCAAAGTGTAGCGAGGGTTGGTTAAGAAATCCGGTATAACGTCTCCAAAGTTAGCGTCGGGCGATCCCGCCGCGACATTTTTGCCGCTGTAGGTGCTGTAAAGTTCAAAGTTAAAATTCGGCAGGTTTGCGCTAGCGCCTAGATCAAGGTTAGCGTGCGCATAGTAGCAGGTGTAAGGATAAGAAAGCGTGTGGCCTATCGCAGCCGCTGTGGACCACGCTGCTTGATTAGCCGTGCCTGGAAATATACCCCCGCCGATGCCATGGGGAGCCACACCGATGATAGTTTCGTTTTGGCCGTTCCAAACTCGGCCTACTTGAATGGTGTAACCATCCGAAGCGCCTTCGCAAAGAGCGAGCATAACCGACGCGGTATAGGTGTAATTGCCCCCGCCTTTGCCGCCTTTACCTTTGCTTTGGCTATGTTTTTGAAAATTGAAATAATCAATACAGTTACCGCTCAAACGATTGGCACCCCACAGGATAGGGATGGGCAATCCTTGAGCGCTAGTTTGCAACTGCAAGCTAGTGTAGACCGGCGGTTTAGTTTGTTTGACGCCCGAAGCGCCGCCAAAAAGACCCATTACTTTTTCCTTAACCGCGCCCAGATATCGAAGTAGCGCTTCTCGCGTTTGGCTAGTTCGGGCCAGGACAGCAAGGTTTCAATGACCTTACCTTCATTAGCATAAGCGTGCACCAAATTATTTTCGTCCGACATAATGCCTGAGTGCCCGAAACATCTGCCAATTTTGTAAGCGACAATATCGCCTGGTTTTGGCGCTGACACTTCTTCGCCAATGGTTTCTAACCACGCAATATACTTTTCTTCGCTGCGATGCAAAAACCAAGTGGGGGAGTATGGGCGCGGATCAAACGGCTTAAAGACCCGGCTTTCTACAAGAGCGGCTACTAGCAGCATGCTGCAATCCACGCAGCCCTTTGGCCCTTTAACGTAGCCTAACTGCCTGTAAGGCGTACCGATCCAAGAACGCGCGGCGGCTATGGCGTTAGCCCGCTGCCACGCTTCTGTTTGAGCGTCTACGTCCGTAAGAACTGGCGTAGGATAGAAAGGAGTCGGTTCGGTCATAATTACACTCCGTATTCCGGGGGCGGAATGTAGGGAAAACCACGATAATGCAGCAGATTGTTATAGAATTGGCAGCCGTTAGGCCCGCGCGATCTATCGCATCCCGTGGTTACGGTATAAGTATCGCCAACCGAGCTAGCCTGGAACAGCGGGTAGACCAACGTAAAGTAGCCCGACGTGGCCGTTTCAATGCCTACGGTGGTGCCTTTGTTGACGCCGCTTGTAAACGTAACGTAGCCCAAAGGAAGATTGGCGTAAATACTTGGGGCGGTAGAGCCCCAGAAAATTTGGCTAGTGGACGAGCCAGCCCCCACCGTATTTGTGTAGGTGTTAGCCGCCCTAGACGGCCCTCCGTTAGGTTGACCGGGATTAGGCGCGCAGCCGGTATCGTACAAACTATGCGTGCATCCAATGTTATAAGTATTACGAGGCATATATTGCGCTAACTGATGATTAGCGCCTTTTACACTTAGCGTAATAGATATGTCGTCTATCGTTACTTCCGCTGTGTTGCCCATAAAGAGATCGACGGTGCCCAGCGAAGTGTCGCCTTCCACAGGCATGAACACACGAGACAACAAAAACGTCGAGTAGTCAAAAAATCCGTTATGCGCCAACAGTTTGATGTTGGAGCCATCCGGCATGTCCGATCCATTGGACATGATGATGACTTCCATTTCGGGAACGTCGATAACGTTTTTTATGCCCCATTTAGAACGGTCAATAATAGGCCCTAACGCCGAATAGGTGTAAGGGCCTATTACTAAATCTTTGTCATGCGAAGTCCAAGTCAGCACCGTGCCGTCAGACAAAGTTATGGTGAACAAATCCGCCATAATACTTGTTCTGCCGGTGGCTAAAAACGCGGCCAAAGAAGCGTTAGCTTTTCTCATTATCGTCTCGTTTTGTAAACTTAAGCGACAGATCGCCGTCTGCCCGCACCGAAAAAACCACGTCATAAAACGGCACCACGGCGCTGGTTTTAACCAAATCAAACTCAGGGCACACTGCGACCCATTCATAGGAATCGCGGTCGTAAAGCGGGGAACGCACGTACCAACGCAGTGCGCGCTCAAGCAATTCACGTTCTTTTTCAGAAAGCGTTTTTTCGTTAACGATAAACTTTCCGATGTGCAGCGACGTTTTCAACTCGTATTAACCTTTCAAAGAGAACAGCGTGACTTTGGCTTCCCACAGGTTATTATACACTTTGTTAAACGAATAGCTGTCGTCCTTAAAGCGGCACAAATACCAAAAACTGAAAGAAGCCGTAATAACCGCACCCACCGCCGGTGGGGTCGTAAACTGAATGTAGTTATTCACCGGGGTTAGAGTGCTGATCGAATACCCGGTGGTTTGCGCTACGTTATCCACATAGATTGTAAGGGGCTTGTCGAGTTCAACCCCGCCAACATTTTCTGTTTCTTCAAAAGAGCCCAGACCAAAAGTGCGGACGAATGGGAAAATCGTGGTGACCCCGTCGCCCACACCGAGAGCTTGCTTAGTTACCGTGTTGTCGTCGGGATCGCGGAAATAGAAAGGTTGCAACCCGCCTTGAACAGTCAAAAAGAAACCCATTAAAGTGCGAATATCCGACGACGTAGAGCCAGTGAAAGCCCCGTTGTCCGCAAGAATGTCGTAAGTTAGCTCCCACTCAAACTGAGGCGTAGCCCAATAGCCAACGCGTACTTCTCGTCCCGAAGAACCGACCCCGGTGCCGGTGCTTTGCTTCAGACTCTTTACGATCTTTGGCGTAAGACCGATTAACTGAGGGTAGACCTGAACCACAGGAATCTCCGAATAAGGAACCAGCGCCTCTACGACAAACTGGCTGACACGTATATTGAAAGGCAAATCCGTGCTTACAAGGGCTTCGGCGGCTAACTGAGAAGCTCTTACCGCGTTAGTAGGAGAAGCCAAAGTCTCTAGCGTAAGTTGCGCGGCCCGCGCGCCTTTGGAGCCTTTTGATAGCGATTCCAGCACCACCTGAGAAACTCTCGGCGCTAGATTCTGACCGCCCCCGTAGACGTAATGCGGGCCTCTACGCCCTTGATATTTTGGCTGCGTAAAGTGAGTCGCAACCGTCCGAGCTAGGCGCTGCGCGGCGTTATATGGACGCGGCGGAACGGGCGGCACCGGGCGCGGCCCTAAGCCGACACGAGTCGCTTGGTGGCCTTGATAAGGGGTGCGAGTAAAGTGCGCCGCAATCTTTCTGGCGAGCCGCTGGGCGGCGTCGTAAGGTTTGGGCGGCACTACTACCGTGCCGGGCGGTGCCTTGGCTACGCGAAGCGTCTGGTGCCCTGCGTAGCGCTTGTGCTTAAAGTGCGAACGAACTAAACGCTGAAGCGGGGACAGATAAGGAAGTTGCGGCGTAGCCCCACCGGAAGTGCCGTAGGGAAAATTGCCAAAGCCGGTGGGTGGCGTGTGAGCGTAAGCAATCTGGCCGCTGTTAAGCGTAATATTAACATAGTCGTTATATGGCAAGTAAGCCGCAAACGGCGTAAGGGGAAACGTCACGCCGGAAATATCAATGCCGCCTACGCCGGTTGCCGGGTTTGCGGTGCCGCTTCCGTTCCAATTGCCCCCTGCGTCGTTAATCCAGATAAGCTTGGCCGTTGCATCAATAGCTATGCCAAGCTGGGCAAAACCGCCGCCAGGAGTAAGAACTTTTGTTCCGTTAACGTATATGTCGCCGTTACTAGCGACAAGTATGCCGGGAGTGGAGCTAACAGAATTTAGTGGATTACCGCCAGAATAATTTGTCGGTATGAGTCCAATAAGTTTATCAAACCCGTCGCCCGCTACAACGTATATTTCGCAATAATATTTACCAGACGAAACACCGCTATAGGCAAGGACGGTGGCGTCTGGCCCGTTTGAACTAGAAGTGACGGTGAATTCAAGATTACCGCTTGAAAGAGCATAGTTGCCCTGGTAGCCGTAGGGGTGGCTATCCCAAACGTAACCGCTAATGTTTGAGAACCCAGACGGCGCGGTGCCCGCAAACGTAGTGGTGTTTAGCGTGCAGTCAATCGCGTTGCCGGACGTGCTAACAAAAGGCGCGAGCGGCGCGGCCAAGGCCGACACATCAAAACCACCGGCACCGGTAGCCGGGTTAGCGCTTCCGCCTGCGTTCCAACTTCCCGAGCCTACGACCGTAAACCAAACCAATTTTGCGGTCGGATCGTAGGCTATACCTACGGCGGTCGTGCCGGGGCTGGATATACTAGTGCCAGAGTACCCGCCGTTAATAAAAATTGCGCCGTTTTCGGCTACCCACGCGGTGTTGCTTGTGCTGTTGTAATTCTGACGTGTATTAGGCCCGTTATACTTCCAGCTTGATAGCCCTAAGCACCATTGACCCGACGCCGAGTTAACGACGATTTCAAAATACACTTTGCCGGAAAACGCCGTCCCGACAGCCTCCACCTGCGAGCCAGCAAAGATGTTGGCGACAGTGAAGTTGTCGGGACGAAATTTAGGGTAGCCCTCATACGCAGGGCTAATCCACGCCGGGTAACTCACAGGTTTAGCCTTCTAAAGAACTTAGAAAAGCTCTTCAACTACCACGGTAGCAGTCATTGTTTCGGTCGTGCTGGGGGCAGTGTCCAGGCTCACAACAAAAGCTTGGCCCGGGCCGATCACCAGACGATCTTCTTCCGGCGGCAGATAAAGGTAGCCATTGACCACGTTAAACACGTCGCCATAAACTGTTGCGGTGCCGCTGGTAGAAGCCTGCGTGGTGTCGTTAGCGTGCGCAGTGACCGTGGCTGCCGTGTCGTTCGGGCTAACCGGGAACAAAGCAGGCGTGGTGCCGCCGGACCCGGCAGTTACCGTGGCGGGCAGGCGCTTAAGAGAAAGGTTCAGGTTGCCGACCGCCGTGGCGCTAATCTGCCCGATGGTAACGCTGTGAACCTTGAACGCTTTAACCGAGCCCGCGTAAACCGCGAGCAAATCTTGAACTGCACTTACCGCAACGTTTCGGGCGGTGGCAATATAAACGCGACCTGTCATAACGAACCTCTTAGCTGTTGAGCTTGTAACCGGCGATTAAGGAGTTGACCGAAGTAGGCGTCCAGCTTGCCGAAGTATTAGGGTCTAGCACGGTTCCGTCTACGATGTAAGTATAACCTAGGCTTAGCACATGCGGAGTAGCGCTCGTAAAAGTAGAAGACCCGGATTTGACAATCTGAACAATGGTTTGCGCGCTGGCGTCAAGCTTGCGGTAGGCACCGACAACTTGAACAGAGAACACAACAGACACATCAGTTGGTAGCGACCCGAACGTAAACAAGTCCGTGTAGCCAATAGTGGTCGCGTAGTTATAGCTGCTGTCGCCCGGGAACTGCGTATGGCCTACTTCTTGCCAGTTTGCGTTAGCCAGCGGAGTCCACTGAACCGAGTTATTCGCTGCGGTGTAAAGCGTGCGCGTAGCACAATCCCCAAGAAACGTGTTGCAAGGGTAGGTGCCCGGGCCGGTGGTGCTGTCGCACAGATAAAAATCGTCCAGATAAGCGGCGATGACGCCGCCGCCGCCAGAGTTAGCAAAAGACCAAGAAACTCCGTTAAACCAGTTATTAAGGCCGCCTAAGTTAGAAATGGTGCCTATGGTGCGAACGCCCGACATAGAAAACACGGAGTTACCGTTTACGTGTATGTCAAACGATCCTGAATTGCTTGGTACATAGCCAAGCTCAAAAAAGTTATAGACGTAAGGATTAAAGGTGTTCGGTTTTGACGAGCCTAAATCATTAGGCATAGATGCCGGAACGTCAGGATCGCCGTTATAGGCAACAATAGTCCCAGAACTTAGATAAAACCTAAAAGTCATTTGAACCATTTGATTTGCGTAATCGTAGAGCCGCATATCAAAATAAGGCGTTCCGATAGGCGCTAGCAGTATCGCAATACCTAAAAAGCCTGACGTGTAGTTATGAGCAAAAGAAGCGCCCAAAGAGCCTGCGGTGGCGGTGCCGTTGTCGTTTATGGCCACAGCTTGCCCGTAGCCCCCGCGTCCGGTTACGAACGAGTTGAACCCGCTTACTGTGTTCCACAGCAAATCGCCCTGCCGGGCTTGTAGATCGGACTGCCCGGCATAGTGGTCTAGGCCATCATGAACAATTACCGCCACGTTTTCCTCCCGGGCAGCGTAACAGCGTTGTTACCATACCAGTTGTTAATGTTGTGGTACAAATCGTCTCGGCCTGCTTTTAGCGCGTTAGCCATCGCGGCGGAAACCCCTGCTCCGGTGGCATTGATGACCGGAGCGTGGTTGATGTTTATCGTGTGCGAAACGTCGCCGCTGCTGTTTACTACACTGCTCGTGCCGGGTGCGGTAAGCCGCGCGGGTTGCGGCAGCGACGGGCCGGAGGCTACCATGTTGCGCACGCCCTCCGCAAGATCGCGCGGAAGTACCATTTCGTCTTGGTGAAGCACTGCCGGTGCGCCGTCGTAAGGCACGCGATCCCAGCCGCCTTCAGCAGACGCGATGGTTTCATAGCCCGCTACCGCCGCAAACGCGCCCGCAGCGGCCACGGGGGCAATAATAGGACCAATGATAGGGATACCGGCGAGGGCCGCGTAAGTGCCAGAAAACGCCTTAGAGGCATCGCCTATGATGGTCTTAGAGTTGGCGGCGGCCTGCTGCGCGGCTCCCGCAGCGGCGGCCTGCCCTTTCACGGCTGTCTGCACGGACGTTCCGGCGATCACCGCGCCCGTTTTGGCCGATTCAGCCGCGACAAACTTAGCTACCTGCGCGGTTAAACCAGCGATTTCTTTTTGAGTCGCTTGATCCGAGCTTTGGCCTTGAGCCGCATCGCTGGCTTTACCAAGCAGCAACATTCGGAGCTCTGCTGCGGCTTTCTTTTCTACGACTTGCAGCAAGCTTTTCGCCCAGGATTGAAGCACACTAGCAGCCGCTTGCGCTTCAACTTGGCGTATGTTCTGACCGCCCTTAACTGCCGCGCCCAAAATACTATCAAAAGCGTTGCCGATGGGAGAAACTATCTTTTCCCATGATTTTTCAACCGCGTCGGCGGTTTGCTCATTGAGACGTTGAACGTTATCCAAATAAGACTTTAACTTTGCGGTTTCGGTGGCGTAATCGCTAGCCGCCCCCTGTTTATCGCCCGCGGCCAGTTTTTCGTTAATAGCTTGATTAAGCCCGGCAATCTCATCTTCCAGTCCTTTGCGCAAAATAGCAATCTTAGCGGCTACGTCAGCCTGAAGCGCGCCAGGGTCGATAGCAATAGACAAAGAGGGCGCAAAATCTATCTTGCCCTTACCCCCGATTTCGTCAAGGTTAGCTTGGGCCTGCGCCAAAGAACGCTGAATATCGGCAGCTTTTATGCGCTCTTCCGTGACGCGCTTTATCTGCTCGTTTTGAAACTCAGCGGCTCTCTTAGCTACTTCCAAAGCTTGCGCAGAGTCCGCCCCGTATATTTGGGCAGCCCGAGCGGTCCAAGCGCGCAAGATGGCTTCTTGCTCAAAGATGTTATCCTTAAACTTTGCCAGTTTTAACTCTTCAGCTTTGGCAAAATCTTGATATTCGGTATTTTTGTCTTTTATCGCCTCTGTGCGGTTTGCACGATTAAGGCGCATGGTTGTTTGGCTTATCTCGTCGTTAAGCTGCTGCGCGGCTTCCGCAGTTAACCGCTGATCGGCCAAACCAGCTTTGTACACGGCAAGTTCGGCGGCTGCCTGATCTTTACGATCCGCCACCGCAGCCGCGCCCGCCGCAAGCGCCTTTTGTCTAATGTCTTTAAGGGCCTGATCCGCCGCCGTTTCTTGGTAGCTATAATCGACGCTTTTAAACAAACGAGATATAGCGGGATCGTCGCTAATATCTTTTAAGCCGCGAAGGTAATCAACCTGTTCCTTAAGACGCGCAAAAGGAAGCAACGCGGGCTGCTGATTAATTTCTTCCAGACGCTCGTGAATAGCGGTTAGATCAGGAGAAAGTTTTGGACTTGAAGCTATGTAAGCCTCGAAATCTTTAATAGCCGCCAAGGTGCGCTTGGCGGAATCTTCAACACGCGATTGCGCCCACGCTTCGCCTAAACCGTCTGTTTTCTGCTTAAACTGAGAAAGCGGGTCTAGCAGAGCAGCGACAGAAGGCACCAAATTACCCCAGGCTCGAGCAGAACTGGCCGCCGTAGAGTCCAGGCTGGTGCCGTATTCGCGCACTCCCGCCGCTATGGTCTTTAGAAAAAAAGCCCTCTGCTGAAGGGGTTCTAGGGCCAAACTATTAAAAGTTTTCTCCGCTTGGCCTGTTTTGTCAAACTCTTCGCTTAGCAGTTTGGCGGCTTCGGCAGGGCTGCGCAGGGCTGAAGCAAGAACCGCTGCGCCGTCTTCTGCTGATTTGGCACCGATCCGGGCAGAGAAATCAGGTAGCAAGTTTACCAGCCCGCCGATAAGGTCGGGGGTGGCGCGATTTATCTTTGCAAAGCTGCGAATAATCTTATCAACTTGAGCGTCGGTAAGATCGCCCAAAGCACGAACAGAGTAACCCGCATCGAGAAGCATGCGGCGGTAGCTCTGCACCACATCTGCGGGTATGTTGAGATTTTCGGTTTTGAAAGAAGCGCTTAAATCGGCAGAATCACGAGCTTCTTCTAAACGGTGGGCGTAGTAGGCCACGCCCGCCGCCGCCGAGGCAACCGCCGCGCCTATCAGGCCGAATTGAACAAGAGTAGAAGCGGAAATAGTATTGAAAGAACTAAGAGCTTGGCCGACGCGAAAAAACTCTTCGCTAAAAATACGGGCTGGGCTAATACCGGCGGCCAGCCCATCCGCCACAGCGCGAACCGAGTGCTCCAACTCGGCAAACGCAACTCGATTTTGCGCGATAACGCCGCCAAACTTGGCGTGTTCTTCGTTATGTTTTTTACTTGATTCTGTGGCTTCTTCTAAAGCGGGGCGAAGTTTGCCCCGAAGTTCCGCCGCCATGGCGTTAATCTCGGCTTTGCCGCGTGCTACCTTTTCGGCAAGTTGCTGCACCGCCGGGTTCATAGACGAAGAAATGCTGGACCCGGTGGCTTGCGCTTCCCGGGCCAGCTTGTTCAGTTCGTTAGAATTAGCATTAAAAGCAGCGCGAGCGGCGGCGAGCTTCGTTTGAAGATCGGTTACATCCGCCGTTACGGCTACGGTAAGAACTGGTCCGGCCATCGCTATACTCTGACAGGTTTACATACCGGGAGCAAGAGCCGTTCCCTTTGTGGCTTTAGCCCACCGCGCAAACTCTGCCGGTCCCATTGCGTTTGGATCAGGTTTAGTAACTTCCCCGATTTTAGGAACAGGTTTGTAGTCCATATACATAGCGGCGAGGTCGTCTACGGTGGGGTGAAGACGCCATTCTTCTTCAAAAGCATCCCACATCGCCATAGTTATTGTGTTCTCTACCGTTTCCCAAGTCCAACCCAGGCGGCGGCAAAGCCGGGCTGTTATTAAGTCCCAATTGGGGGGCTCTGCTCCCCCTGAGCTTCCCCCGGCGCGGCAGTCTTTCGATACAGACCTGATTGTTCCATGACCACAAGCAGAGCAGACACAAGCTCCACTACGCCGATAGGCATTTCATCCATTTCCTCAACGGTGATCTGCGGATGGGCGCGAGAAAGAGCAATAAAAGCGATCTGTGACAAATCTGCCACATCTTGCTCGGTCAGACCGTCAAGGGTAATTCCGTCTCGCAGAATCTTGCCCGAAACGTTTTTGAACAAACCTTGCAACTTGCGGTTTTGCTTCAAAGTCATAGGCGGCACCGGCCAATCGAAGCCGCCCAAAGAAACAACAGGCCAGTTTTCGGTGTTAACCGCTGGAAGAGTCATTAGCTACGATCCTTTGAGAAATCAGCTTCCGCTTGCTCGGCGCTATCCCGCTCGATGCCGCAAGAGAAAAAGTAGTAGGCGTAGGCGCGGTCGATAACCTCGTCTACGCTAAGATCGCCGCTCTTAGCGGCATCTTCTCGCGCCCAATTAAGCGCCAGCACGCACATATTGTCCATTTTGTTTCCGTCACTAAAGCAGTTGCAGACCACCTGCAACTGCTTATCTAGTGAGGCTCAACGCAATGTCAATTAGCCAACGTCAGCGTAAGACACTTCGTAAATGTTACCAGCCGCGTTAGCCGAAATGTTGAAGTCCAATTCCGGCATCATGAAGTCGGTCAGTTTGAACGACTGCGCCAGCTTGGTGCAGATGACGTTATACAGGCGCAAGTAGTAAGACTTGCCCTGGAAAACGGTAACGTAATCAAGCTGGAACGTCGGAGCGTAACCGATAAGCTGGTTGTTAACGATCTGCGTCTGGCCACCGTCAGCGCTCACGGTGTCGTTATAGGCGTAGGACAGTTTGACCGCCGCACCCGCATCGATTGAGTCGAACGTGTAGGTGCCATTGCTGCTGTAGTATTCACCAGCCGCGCCAAGCAGAGAAGCCGCGCCTTCCGCAATCAGCGGCAGGCCGGTGCCGCTATAGATAACGCCCAGATCGGAGTTAAACGTCGCGGCATGCGCGCCAGCCACCGTGTACGGAGAAGTGCCGGGCACCGTCGCAGCCTCGCCCAGCGAAGCTTTAAGCTGGCCCGCGCTAAACGTATTGCCATGGAAAATGTTTAGCGCCTGACCGCTAATAACAGCGGCCTTAGCCTTGCCTGTGCACTTGATCGTGCCACGGGCCACCGCCAGCGGATACTGGTAGGAGCCAAACAGTTCCTTGGTTTCGCCCGTCTCGTCGAGGCTAAATTCCTGAGCGTAGCCAATGTTAATCGGCGTCGGGTTGGTAATATCAGTGCGAGTAGCGTAGAGCGCGCCAGGACCGAAAACTGCGAAAGCCATGCCTGTATTCCTTCAACGGGTTGGTCGCGCCCTCCCGGCGCTACTTAGAAGCCTTTAAGCAATACTCGCATAGACGGGGTATTGCAATACCTTCATTATGAAGAGCCTAACTGCCCCACCACAGCTATATGAACCGGAACAAGACACACGACTTGGTCGCCCATTTCGCCTTGAGAATATGTGGCTTGGCCTTCGCGCCATGCGTGCTCAATCAAGTCTGGGTAGCCGAGAGTTTGGCGACCATCAAAGGTTGAGTTTGCCGCCAGCGCGGTATCTATCGCGTCCAGCAAGGGCAAAAACACATCTTCGGGGTAATCATCAACGCCGACCTTTGCGTAAAGCCAAAGTTCAACGTGCATCGTTACACGCTGCGGCAAGCCGTAAGCCGGTAGCGGTTCGTGCGTCTCGCCTACAAGGCGCTGGAAGATAGCGGGCTGCTCGATGGTGCTGGTCCAGGGCACCAGCCGCCTTTCTGCGGTCTTCCAAGCCGAAGAAGCGCTTACCAGGGAGAACAGAGCGTTTAATACGGTGGCTCGCTGCAAGGTCATTCTGTAGCCTCCACGGCTGCGTTAACTGCGGCTTCGGCAGCGTCCAAAAAGGGCGCTCCTAGTTGCTCTAAAGGCGCGCGCAGGAACATCTGAGCCGCTATATTAGATTGCCGGGTGTAGGCCCCCACCAGCACCTGCATAGGCGCTATGTAATGACCGTAAACGGTGCGAAGCGTGCGCCCGGCTTTTTCTTTAACTTGAATGCCTTTATTTGAGCCGTATTCAAGCGCGACGGCTTGCAGAATCTTGGCCCGATCTTTGCCCGCGACGTTAACCCAGCCGCGCACGCGGTTAGGGCCGTTTTCCACGCCCCCGTCTACGGTACTGGCCAAAGCGCCTGTTTTAACCGGTATCTTGTCGGCTACGGCAGATTGTAGTTGCTGCTGAAAATCTGTTACGACTTCCAGCAGCTTATCGTGCGCTATGTCGGGAAAAGTCTCAAAGCGTAGCGCTACGCGGCGTTCGCCTATAACTTTTACGCCTATTTGCATTACTGCACCGTAGGAACGCGGTACTTCGCCAGAAGCTCGGTTATCTCTGGCTCAAATTGCGTTTCTTTTGCACTCGGAATCCAATAAACTTGACGGCCCAAACCGGGCTGTTCGTTTTCCTTAAGCATGGGGTCGCGTTTCCGGCCCTGGTAAGCTCCCGCGATCCAAAGAAGAATTGCTTGCTCGAGGTCAGAAGGTATGGTTGCGTAACCGGCTTGGTAAGTGACGGCGGTGGGGGCTCCGTCCCAATTTGTCGGAAAAGTTGTCCAGACGTTTAGACGAATTAGCTCACCATTTTTGGCGTCAAGGTAATAGTCGGTTCCGGCAGTAAGCGTTTGAGTATAGCCGTTGCCCTGATTGACCGACACGCTCGTTACGCTAATTACCGGCCAGCGAGTTAAACGAAGAGGGGCCACAACCCCAGGCACCTGATACGGATAGGCATCTGATTGCAGCCAGATTTGATCCTGCACCGTCTCAGGCGGAAAAACTCGGTTACAATAATTAGAAAAAGCCGCCGAGCCACGAGTAATTGCCCGGCCAATCCAGACGTCTTGGCTTGTGTCGGAGTCAGGAATACCTAGCTCGTTTTTGACCACTTCTAGCGTTGTTAAATCGTATGGATTGGCTACGGTGGTGCCTTCGGCAGTCATAGCTCCCGTGGCGGGCGTAACAACAGTAGTTGTGATCGTCTGGCGCATTAGTTAGTCATCACCGCGCACTGCTTATTGGCGGTGCCCACAACGGTAAAAGGCCCGCTGGTGAAAAAGCCGGTGACATAGCTGTTGAACACCCCGCCCGCCGCGCCCGCAGAGCCCGCAGGAGCCAGAGAGATTGTGCCGCTAGTGCTGGTGCCATCGGAAGCTTTCACGGCGGGCAAAACAATCGTCAGTGCCGTGGTGTCGAGGTTCTGCACATAAATGCCCTGACGGTAGGGCTCGGCGGTTACCGTGATAGTTCCGCCCGCAGACGTAGTGCCCGCCCCGTTCGTCCAGTCCGTAGGGACCGCCTTACCCTGCATCATTACTTTTTACCCCTTACTTTTGTGAGGTATTCGCCAGTCAGCTTCAGCAGACCGGGCTTGTCGGGCACTTCGCCTTGGCCACGAACGTAGCTAACTGCGTCCTTGCCTTCGCCACTCGCCACAATACTGTCGGCCACCGCATCTGGCAAGGGGACTCTATCCCCGCTGCGCCAGGGCCGCATGTCTTTAGTTAGAGTTACCATTTTCATTGGGTGCCTCAAAAATTTCTGTGATGGAGCCCGAATAGGAATGCGAACCTACGTGAGTCAGCGCAATCTCAGGGTCAATCCAAACACTATTGCCTAGACTACGCCACGTATTGCAAAAATGATAGTCCTCGCCTACGCACTCGCCGTTAGGGCCATCAGCAAAGCGAAAATAATCATAAAACTGCTCGCCTACCCGTTCCGACATATGCGCGAGGGGGCGGCGTTTACGGTGGGGTTCAGCGGCAGCGATCTTTTCAAAAGCTGAACGATCAATTTTAAGAAAGCCTGTTCCTACGCCGCCCACTTTGATCGCCCCGTGCGCGTCTGTTTCAAGGTCCTGGCCTTCAAACCAAGCGCACCACACGTTAGGGTCGGAGTTAGGCTTGTCAGTGCGCTTACGCCCGACCGCACCAATAACTTCGTGTTCCGAGGCCAGGAGGCGCAGCACGTCGTTAGGCACCCAGCCCATGTCGCTGTCGATAAACAACATCGTAGAGCAATCAGAAGCCATAAACTCGGCTACAAGCTCGTTACGAGCGCGAGGAAGGTTAGAGTTGCCGATAACCATCTGGCACCGGTGATGCGCGCCAAAACGATCAAGCGTAATAGCGGTGTCCACCAAAGCCCGCACATACTGCCATGCGCAGTCCCTATAAACCGGCGTGCAGATCATCACAGAGGAACGATTAGCCCGGCTCATACGCCGGGCGTTTGGCTCTCGTGTGATAACCTGCTCCGCTTTAGCTACCGCTTCTTCAAGGCCCCCGTTTCTCAGCCATTCGTTAAAAACTCCCCTATCTTCGTCAAAACTGTCGTAAGCGATTTTGTAGGTCTTATCTTCCGGGGCTTTCCCGTTCGCTGCGTGGTTGTGTTCGACCAGAATGTTATTATGAAACGTCCAGTTTCCAAGCTTCCGGCCTAAGCGTTCCCACACATCGTCGCAGAAAGAATGCTTAGACCCCTTCAGTGCCCAGAACCCAATCGCCCGGAGTAAATCCCCGCCAAATACCACCGCGCCGTGCATGCGCGGTCCCGAATTGAAGTTATCCGCGCTGTTAGCGAATCCATCTTTGCCTGCCGAGGCCACGAGAGTAGTGTCCCAGCCACGGGAACGCACAACAGAATCGTCTGAGATAAATCCATACCATTCCTCCGAGTACCACCGGCTCAGGGCGTAGTTGAGCACGGCGCATACACCGACTCTATCGCTCAGCTTGTGGAGGTGCCAGCCCTCGGGCAGACGGAGCGTGTCGTAACGCGGATCGGGGTCGCCGTCCACAATAACAACACCGGACGTAGAAACGCCCGACTCAAATAATGAGTCGAGCGTTTGTTGGCATCGCTCAGGACGCCCATAAGTCGGGAGAACCCACATACCCTACAATTAGGTAGGCGAGGCCAGTCTGTCAAACCCTGCGAAGAAGCCCGTCGAAATTAAAGTGACGGTATCGGTGCCAATAGCGCTCAGCGTCGGGACCGTCAACAGGCGAACGTAGCGATATGCGCCCGTAAGGTTGACGTTAAAAGCCACCTGGCCTTGCACCGCGCCACCGCCGCTCGGGCCAGTAGCAGCCACGACAGCCGCCGAAGTGGCGAAGTCGGTAAAGGTGCTGTTATTCGTGCTGTGCTGAAGATCAAACGTCACCGACAGCGTCTTGCCACTCTGCAACGTAGTGTCAAACAGCGCGGCAAACTCCGCAGAACGAGGCAGGGAGCCGCCAGAGAAGCCGCCACGGTCAATCGTCACGCCCGTAATGGTGGCGGTCGCACCGGCAGTCTGCGCGCCCGTGCCCGCAGGAGACATGCGGCGGGTCGTGCCCTCCGCACCAATATTCGTAACGTAAACAATATCAGCCATGGATTCCTCCGAAAGTGATGGTCAGGGACTTTCGTCCCCGACCTTTTTAACCTACCCGCGCCTCAATTACGAGATAGCGGGAGCCCAGCGAACAAACTGCGCGACAGCCACAGACGCATCATGGCGAATTTGGAAGTCGTGCTCAGCAATAGCGCGGATCAGCGTTTGGTCATTGCTGAAAGCGCTCTGCGTAGCGCCGCTGGCATCGATATAGGTGCCGTCGCGGGACACAGCCAATTCAAGCTGCATCGAATCAAGGATCATCGTCTCGGACATTTCCGCGAGGAAGATGAACGAGCAATCCTGATTAGTGCCGGTCGCATCCCAGATGTTAATCGGAATCTGGGTGCTGCAACGGAACGGATAACCCAGCAGCTTGCCCTGGTTAATTTCGTCACGATACACGTAAACGCCCAGGCTGTTCTGCACATTGTACAAGTAGTTCTTCGTCCGAGGATGGAAGAACCAAACGCGCTTAATGTCCGGAACGTTTGCGGTATCCAGCTTGTTCATCAAGCCGCCGAGTTCCTGAGCGGCGGTGGACAGCGTGTAGGTGCCGTTCGAGGTAATCCAGTTGCCGCCAGAAGCCGCAGTGGAGTTAGCGCCCGTGTTCCACACGCCCGCCGTGCCGCCGTTGGCGGTGGCGTAGCCGTTGGCAAAGGACGTATAGCCGCGCGGCGTATTCTGCGTGCCGTCGCCCAGCAAGAAAGCGAGGTCTTCGCGCAAGGCGATGATCTTAACCAAGTCGTCTCGCACGAAAGCGTCAACCGCCGGATCGGCGTAGCGCATCATGTCGTTAGTCACCGGAACCAGCGCGGTCAGCTTCTTGTAGCTGGCCACAATCTGATTCAGGGTTTGCTGAGACGAACCAATCGTAACCAGTTCGTTACCGTAGGACGCGGTGGCCGCAGACGCCTGACCCGGCAGAGTCATGGTGCCGCGCGGCATCGGGAGCACACGGGGACCGGCATTACGAACCTGCGCCATAGGACGCAACAGTTCGATAATCTCGTTCATGTAGTCGGGCGGAATGATGAAACCACCGGCAGAGCCCGTGGAAGCGTTCAGCGCACGAGTAACAGGGTGGTTTTCGCCATAAAGCTCGGCAGCCTCGACGCGAGACGCGCGCAGATTACCGTTGCCCAGGCCGACCATCTTAGCGATGCCGCCGAGAACCAGAGTGCGGTCCTTAACGTAACGATCATTTTCCACAGTGGCGGGCACCGTAGACGACTGACCAGCAACCGGCTGAGCGGAAGCGGCGGACATTTCGCGCGCCTTGCTAACGCGCTCAATCTGGCCATCAAGCGACTTAATCTCGGTTTCCAGCGCGGAAAAACGAGCTTCCTGCTCGGTCGTCAGCGTGGCGCTTTCCGCCAAGCTAGCGAACTCCGTGTAAGCCTTTTCACGCTGATTGCGGAGGTCCGCTACTTTAATAGTCATGGAAGCTAGGCTCCTTCAAGTGGGATTGTGGCCTGTCGTCTCGACGGTCACTAAGTCAGCCTTGCCCAAGGGCCGATTTGGGCTAGTAGCGAACCTTAAGCTCTCGAAACTTTGAGCATTCGGGCACGCTGCATACGTTGCTCTTTTGTAAGCGGGGTGTCAATACCCTTCTTAGAGGTAGTGCCTTCCTCTCCGATTACACCGTCGCTGTCGGTGGTGCGAATGTTTTCGTCCTGAGTAGAACTGCCTTCTTCAGGCATTAGCTCAGCCATGGATTTCATGCACTTGCTGTGCATCATCAGCGCGCCGCTTAGTGCTTCGTGGCTATCCATAGCGCTGCGAATTACCGGTGCGGCGTCACCGGGAACGACCCCGGGAGTCGCGGCGGCCTTGGTCATGCCTTCCGGCATGCACATTTCTTCCATGTCTTTCATGCACTTGGCATGAACTTTGTGCATCGCCATGACAGCGTTATGCGTGTCCATTGCGTCACCGATTTTTTCGGCGGTGGCTTTGGAAACGGCACGTCCTGCCTTGGACACAACTACGCCTGCGCGGAACTTGCGGATCGCCGGGTTAGTGGACTTACCGGTGCCGTCTGGTACTTCTACGTCCGCGTGCGCATCTACCTGGGCGAGCATTTCGCCCACTTCTTCCTGCGTCATGGCCAGAAGCGCTTCGCCTGCCATGTGGATAAGCTCAGCCAGCTTGCCCGGAAGCTCGCTATCGTCGCCCTCCATTTCCTTTTCCCAAACGGATTCACAGTGCATCCATCCAAGCTCGTTAAGCAACTGCGCGAAATCGCCTACTTGATACAGACCCTTGAAAGCCAGCTTCGGGAGTTCTTTGGCCATAACTTTTACCTCGGGGGAAGCGCCCTCTTGGGCTTTTGATTTTTCCGTTACCCGGGCGTCAGAATTAGCCGGGATCGACACCACACTCAATTCAAACAGAACGCTCTTGTTATAACGCTGCGGCCCGCGAGGGCGGGAAGGATCGATGGGGGTGGCGTCTTCGGGTTGAAAACCGATAGAGAACGATTTAACCACCCCTTCTTTAATAAGAGCGTAGGCTTCTTTGGCTTTTTGACTGGCGTTAACCGCAATCTTGACGGTGCCGCAGAGTTTGCCGCCGACCACACCTATTTCCGTTACCGTTCCAATCGGGTGTAGGGGGTCATGGTTCCATAACAAAATAGGATTCTGCATAAACTGAGTAAGGTCAATGCCTTCTTGCAGAACCACGTCACCCATTTCGTCTACATTAGGAGACGAAAAGACACCTTTGACCACGCCTTCTTCAAGCGCTTCAAGGCCACCCGGGGCGGTAAGAAGTTTACGAACCAGAGACATACCGGTTATTCCTATCAGAACGCTTTTTACTGCGCAATACCGCGCCGCAATCTATCTGAAGGCGAGGCCATTACGCATTCTACCTTGTCCACCCGGTAGTTAGGGTGCGCGTCATGAAACACCGCAATAAGACGAGTTGCTTCCGTATCACAAGCTGTTTCTGTTTCGATATATTCTGTTACGCGATCGGTTTTACCTGAATGCAAGTTTAACATGAATATGACGAGCAAGAATTTCATTAGCTTTGATCCGGTGTGTCGTTATCGTCCACTGGTTTTGATCCGGGCTGCTCGCCGCCCGTAGATAATCCCGGGTTCGGTGCGTTGCCGCCCGCTGGCCTGCCGCCCCCGTCCGCTCCGGTGCCCGTCATATCCGAGCCTAGGGCCGCCGTGTTAGAAGGCACCAGCAGTTCGTCCGCCATCGGTGCGTCTTTGGGCGGCAGCCCTTCGGCCTTGCGCGCCTCGTTCGGCGTCAAAATACCCGAGGTAACGCCGATGCGATAAGTATTGTAGCGGGTAAGAATGTCTGCGCGTAACAGGCGGCTAATGTCGAACTCAACGCCCAGGCCCTCGTCTTGCAGGCCAAGGCTTTTAGCCAAGATTGCTTCCCATCTGTCGAGGTCTGGGGCCACTGTGTTGTTTGCATAGTCTTGATCCTGTTGCGGAATGTTCATAGACGCTGCACGGTCGGCCACCGCGACCTTGTGCGGGGGCACACGGAAAAAACGGCAAACGTCCAGCACGGACATTTCCCGTTGAGCAATGAACTGAAGGTCAACCGAGCTAAGTTGAAGCTGCTTCCATTGGATGCCGTCTTCCAGCACGGCGGTCCCGCCGACGTTCTGGATGCCTCCCACAAAGTCTTGCCACGCCTGTTTAAGGCGGTTGGCCGCTTCGGCGGTCAGAACCTTGTCCGACATAAGGACGCCAGACGGGCGGGCACCGTTACCCACCCAGCGGCTAGCCTGCTGGCTCAGGCCCATATCTAGGCCGATGGTGTCGCGGGCTAGGCCGATGGTAGAGACGGCCACCAGGGCGTTAAACGACAAACCCCGGATATGCAGAATGTCTTCCGATGGGATGGCCACCGGAAACGGCTCTAGCATGGCGGTCTGCCATAGACCGATACGATTGACGTTATAGAACCAAGAGCCGTCAGCGGCTTCTAGGACCATAACAGCGTCTGGATTGATCGGAATCAGACGGATAGGGTCGCCCTTGCTGTTGCGAATGATCGCGGCATAGGCGTTACCCCGAAGCAGATAACCCGTGTGCATCTGCTCGACAAACTCGAACCATGTCTGAGGAAGGTTGGGGTTTTCAAATAGTTTTGCTACCGGATGGTCTTTGACGTAGACCTTAGTTCCGTCAGCTTGCATTTTATACAGTTTGGGAGCGCAACGAGCTACGTCTAACGCACGACGAGTAACACAGGCGTAGACGGTGGGGACCGTCATCGCTGTGGACTGGCTGATTTGCAAGCCGCTGGCGGAAGACACCGACCCTAGAGGCGGTATCATACCGTAAGATGGAACAGAAGCGCTGCTACGTGTTACGGTGGGGGCGAAGCCGCGCGCTACGCGATCAAATAGACCCACTAAACCCTGCCTTTGTTACGTCTGCTCCGACCGCGCCATAAGGAACGCGACACCTGCAAGCAGCACCCCGGCGACGATAAAGCCAGCGGGAGGGTAAGTCAACCACGCACCGTAAGAAATACTAGCCATACCAGCAAGCCCGGTTAAGTCTCGTAACAAAACAAGAAACATTGACCAAACCGAACCAATAAACCGTCCAAACTTTTTCATGCTTACTCCTAGTTTGGTGCCCGTGGAGGGACTTGAACCCCCACTCCGAAAAAGCGGAGCTTAAATCCGCTGCGTCTACCAATTCCGCCACACGGGCTCTCTGGTTCCGGGGGCTGGATTTGAACCAACATAACAAAGACCAAAGCCTTGTGTCCTACCATTAGACGACCCCGGAATATCTGGACCCCCAGACAGGACTCGAACCTGCATCCTCCGAACTAGAAAATCAGCGCTCGCCCAGTTGAGCTACTGAGGGTAAGCTGGCGTCCCTTGCAGGAGTCGAACCTACGTTTGCCCCCTGAGAAGGGGCTGTCCTAAGCCGCTAGACGAAAGGGACTAACTTGGAGCCCGGGGCGGGACTTGAACCCGCAACCTGCGGTTTACAAAACCGCTACTCTGCCATTGAGCTACCCAGGGCGTATTCGGTCGGTTGCAAGTATGGACCCATGCAACCGGAGGCCCGACGAGCCCCTTGTCAAAAAGCGGGTTCAGAGGGGAACTGTGCAAACCTCTGAACCCAAAGACCGTATCCGCCCACACGCCGACACGGCCTAACTTTGGCGCACGGGGTTGTCGAAGTCCCGCCGCCTATCCCTCCCTCACATATGGGGGAGGGACTACCCGGGTGGAGTCAGGCCCGGGTCGTGTTGGTGGCGGGAACCGGATTTGAACCGGTAACCAAGTCGTTATGAGCGACCCGCTCTGCCTGATTGAGCTATCCCGCGTTTATATGGCTGGCAAGGTAGGACTCGAACCTACGATGGGCACATTAACAGTGTGCTGCTTTACCGACTAAGCTACTTGCCAAAGTTTAATCCGTCTCTCCGGATTGCCGCACCACTTTCATCCCTGGTAGGTGTCACCCCCTCTCTAGGCACGTTAGATCATATAAGACGGTTTAGTGCGTTTACAAGAGGGTCGGCTAACTTTTTGGGGGGCAGGGAAAGAATTTGCACTTTCACAGTTTACCGGCGGTTTTACAGACCGTTGGGCTCACTCATGCCCAGCCTGCCCCTTCAACACATATAGAGCGGTTGCGGTGTGCTTCAACCCCCGGCCTTGCAAGTTATTTCCGGCGTATAGACCGGGTTGACCAGAGGGTTCCAAGGATGCGGGGTATAAGGCACCGCAGGGGAAGGATTAGGCGGATAGACCGGCAGCGGGTTCGTAGGCGGCAAAAGAATAGGCATTGGATAAGGCTTACTTGCCTTCAAACCAGCTTTGAAGCCTTTGTCGAAACCGGTGGAAAAACCACGCTCGTAATCTGTTTCGTCTGCCATGACTTTATAACCTACAAAAAATAGTAACAACTCGGAACCGGTGGTTGGTGCTTTTTACCATGCCCACTACGCCTTCAATACGAAACGTATCCTTGCGGTACATCGGCAACACTTGATCCAGCCATACGACGTGAGCGCCGCTCTGCAAACGGCTTAAAGCCGCCATGACTTTGTTACGTTTCACCATAGTTGTTTGGTAGTGCTCGCAATCTTCTACGCTGTAAGGCGGATCGGCCAGCACCAGATCATAATTCTCTAGGGGCACCGCCAACAAGCTCTGGGCATCGTCAACGTAAGTAGCGCCTAGCTCGCCGTTAATGTCTACCGTATCGCCCGGCAGCACAGATTGATCTACCCGACCGCTAAACAAGTGCAGCACTGAGCTTTTGTCGGGAAAAAGCGCTTTTACCCGGCGAAGATAGCCCGCCGGGTAACCACCATAGTAGCCCGACTTAACCCGGTAATCTTGGCCCATAATCCACGTTCCGACGATCCGCCCGTCTTCTGAAACAAACAGAGAACGCGGGTAGTCAGTTGTGGCAACATAGCTATCAACTCGATCTTGTAGGTTCACGACGTTTCCTTTTTATAACGGCGATGCTCTTTCAGCAAAGCGGCAATCGCGGCTTCTTCGGTTTCCTCCATCTGCCGCCAATCTGTTAGCTTGTGATGCCACCGAAAGCCCGGGCCACGAGGATACAACTCGCCTACCAAACAAGGTCGCCCTTCGGCGTCTTCCTCGTATAGCAGCCAAAACGTATCTTCGTATTCTTCAAGCTTTATCATATAACTAACAATCCTCGACTCTCATAAGGCGACCGAACCGGTCCGGTGTCCAAGGTGGCCCGGCCTACGCACATAATCAAGGCTACCGGACTATCGATTTTCTTACTTTCCTGTTCTTTTACCGGGTACACGTTGTCCTTGTTGTCCCGGCGCGACACCACGTTGCCAATTTGCCACGTCATAGGGTCCGAGGCACCGCAGTTATGGTGCAGCTTTCCGCCGATGATCCACGAGTCCAGCGTCTTCATAGGGTCCGACATGGTTTGAATCGTCTGGCGATACTCCACCATGTTGACGCCCTGCTCCATAAGGCGCGTGGCAACGTACGTGGCCTGGAACGGATCGTAGCAGCAATCCGCCACCGCAAACTTTTTACAGGCGTCCAGCACATCCTCTTCTATCCGGCTGTAGTCGATGATGTTGCCATCCGTTACGTCCAGCAAGCCCTCTTCGCGCCATTGCTGATAGTGCGCGTTTTTTGGGTCTTCTACTGTAAACTCTGGCAGATAAACCTTGCCGTAGCGAGCATAGTGACCGTCTCCGAGCGGGAACAGCATTTCCAGGGCGGCCAAGTCCACCTTGGAGGCCAAGTCAAGAGCGATCCAGCACCGCATACCACGCATAGACTCTAACGGTGGGGCTGCGGGACATTTAGCCCAAGACTCTACGTTGAAATAGGCTTGGCGGCTGTTAACCCACATATTCAGGTGCTTTGTCTTGAACCGGCCCTGGTCGCGCGGGTTGCGAATAGCCGCCTGCTGCATGTCAAGCAGGTATTCTTCACCCACCGACACACCCATGTTAGGGTTTGCTTTGCGTAGCGAAGCAGGATCGGCCCAATCGTCTGCCGGAAAGCTTACTTTAAGACCGGATTCGGTCCATTCTGCTGCCTGTGTTTTGCAAATATTCCAATGCCGCTCTGACGCCCTCTTCGCTATCTCCAAGAAAGCCAATCGCCGCGTTGCACTGCCTGCAAAGCAGTCCCCTAACATTTCCTCCGCTGTGGCAGTGATCCACGCAAAGGTCTTTTTCCATTTTGCAGACGGGGCATCTTCCTTGACATTCCGAGTGTAACTTGTCGTATTGCTCAGAAGTAAGTCCGTATTTTCTAAGTCTGGCTCTTTCCCTAACGTATTCTCGATTGCCTTGCCTCCAACGCTCCGAATTGTTGTGTACGGCGTCTGGCTTCTCGTCGGCGTATTTTCGCCTAGCAAGTCTGAGATTTTCTTTTCGGGTCGGGCTTGTTCTAAGTAACTCTTTGTCGTAGCAATATTTGCAGAGTCCTTTGACCTTAGCGAGTCTGTCCGGGTGGTTGGGACAAGTGGGTTTGCCTTCGTCTGATTGCGCAGCGTGACAGCTTTTTCCTGACATATCTCTAACCAAGTGTCCTTTAGCCATTGCTCGTCTAACTGAGCACCATTGTCTACTAAAAATTTTAGCGCTTCTACCCCAGACAAATGAGCGTCGTAAGGCGCGGAGTCAAGCGTGTATATAAGGGCAAACGATCTTTCATCTTCTATAGCCCCAGACAAAACATCTTGCATAACAAGTTGTTTGTTATAGCAAGGGCCTGCAAGATTATCACCAGCAGTAGTAATAATCCACAAAATAGGTTGGTCACGAGCGCCCATGCCTGTGATCATTGTGTCGTGGGCTTCAGAAGTATCGTGCTGGTGATACTCGTCAATCGCAGCAAAACTAGGGCTAGAACCATCCCCCGGCTTGCCAATAACAGGCTCAAACTTGCTGTTAGTTGCTGGTATGTTAATATTGCTAGCATTAACTCTTATGCCTTTGGCGGCCATCAAGTTAGGGCTATTGGCCACCATAGTTTTAGCGGGATTAAAAACTTCCCATGCTTGTTTTTCAGTGGTGGCGTTACAATAAATCTCTGCGCCGTTTTCGTTGTCGTATGCAAGCATGTAGACGCCAACACCAGCAGTCAACAGAGACTTGCCATTTTTTCTCGGTATCAAAATGAAAACTTCGCGGAACCGTCGAAACCCGGTGCGCCGGTCCACCCAGCCAAACACCGAGCAAATAATGAACGCTTCCCAGGGTTCTAGGTGAATTAGCTCTTTGGACGCCGCCCACTTACCTTTGGTGTGAGGCAGTAGCTCCACCACCTTGCAGGGCCGCTCTGCCTTGACCGGATCAAACACCCAGCGAAAACCGCCTTGCTCTGCCCGCAGCATGTCGTTTTTATGCCGCTGGCAGGCAAGACGGACCCACCTGCAAGCGGGCTCTTTGCCGCTCAGCACGTCTTCTACATACTGAAACGCTTTGGTTACGTTAGGCGTTTTGTCGGTCATGCGCGGCGCTTAGGCGGCTCCGGTGGGGTTGGCGGCTCTTCAGGGCGCAACGATCTGATCGGCGTCAAGTGGCCAGGAACCTTGGTAGGGCTAGGGCCATAATGCTTCTCAATCGTCGCGTAGAGCGCTTTGCGGGCTTCCATTTCAGCCACCGACAAGACAGCGAAGCGAGTCTTAATCAGATGACCTTGTGGGTTCAGCGCGCCGTCTTTGTCGGCTAGATGATTGCCGTGCTCGTCCACCCACTCGCGGTGCTCCACCGCGTCGTAAGCGCGCCACCAGACAACCAGCGCGTCTTCAATCTCAGCGTGCATCGCCAAACGTCCCGGCTGCTTCGTAATTGCCATAAACCCATTGCTCTAGGTTGTTCACGCGATTGACGGTGCTGCTTACAACGTCACCGCAGTAGTCGGACCACCCGCATAAACTTTCGATTTGCTCCGAATGGTCGTTAACAAGCGGGGCGAGCGTGCCAATACGATCCGTCAAAGCGATCACAAGACGTTCAAGATCGGCCACCCTGGCTTCTAGCTTGGCTTTATCCACAACATCGCTGTCGTAATCCATATCACTATCTCCAAGAAGGCGAGTTGCCCGCGCTTCCTCACGGACGCTAACCCAGCCTTTGTCCCACGCTCTATAAGAAGCCGCCTGGGTTTGCGCATCATAAGGGTTACTTTGAATTGAACAGTGGTTTGCAAAAGCCCATTCACCATCTTGGTAGGCTAAACTTTGTTTGACGTTCATATTAGACTCCTATGTTCTTTGGTTTGACGCAGGACGCAAGGAACCTGCGTATATCTGTCTCAGCCTCATCAAACGCCTTATAGGCGGCGTTGGTGGGTTCTAGGCTTGATTCTATCGTTTCAGCCGCTTCGGCCCACCGTAACAAGACTTCCATCAGCTTGCGCGAGCGCCCTGGTTTTGGCGTTCGGTATTGCACGCCCCGGGATATAAGCGGCGCATCGCCTGGGCGCACAGGATCGTCCAGCAGGGATTCCAGCACGTCATCCGCAACCGCGTATAGGTTGGCGCTGGCTTTCGCTAACCCCGCTGTAGCCGCGTCTTTTCGTAGCTCTGCCGTCAAGCTCCCATCCGTCTTATTAGCGTCTCGCAACGCCTCATACGCATTCAACCATAACGACAAAGCTACGCGAAGATCGGCGTTCACCCGTGATCCTCTCCCGAACCCGCAACATAAGCGAGAAGCGTTAGATACCAAAAGAACCCGGTGACGAGCAACCAAAAAGCTCCGTGGATCATAGTTCCTCTCCTATGCAGACTACTGCTATAACAATACATATAACAACAGTCATTAAAACTTGGTTAGTCAAAGGTCCAAGCGGCCCCAACGCAGCGCAAGAAAATGTAGGCCCAAAAACCCATAAAAGCGTCCACCATCCAAGCAAAAGGGTTACTAAAGCCAAACGACAAGCAAGCAAAAAACCCCGATCCAAAACACCCAAACAGAAAAAGAAACAGAAGGCTGACCAGCAGACGAAGGCGAAAACTTGGATTATGATTTTTGCGGGGTGTATGTGCGTATGTCATGTTATATATCCTCAAACTCGTTGTTAGCTTTCTTGTCCATTACTGCGGCAACGCGCATTCTGGCCGCAGGAGTAAGTCCAAACTGAGCCGCAAGCTGAGCAAAACGCCTGCTGGCATCAGCGGCCACACCGACAGCGGGGTGAACTTTATGCACGATTTCTTTGTTTCGGTTTTCGGAAGTGTAATAGATACCTCCGAGGTTGCGTATTTCCTGACGGGCATCGACAATTTCCGCGTAAGTTTCCACCAATTCCGTTAGCATAGGGCCGTCAGCTTCAGTCAACACGCCCATGTTATACAAAATGTCGGCAAAGGTGCCCCAAAGCTTTTGGGCGGTGGGCGACAAGTGCGCGAGACTTTCATCTAGGTCATTATCAAGCGCTTTCAAGATGCAGTCAGGCTTTTTAGGGTCCAACTGCGGCTCGTACGGATTCATCCGGCAAGGCTGCACGGTTCCTTCCAGGCGCTTCAGCGCGGATGGCTTTTTAGGCGGACCCGGCAAAATGACGCTCTCCTGCTTCGTACGCTTTATCGATATTAACAGCAGCGCGAGCTAGCCAATCGTGGCCCAAGAACATATTTCCGCGCGTCCGCGCAATCTCGAAACTTTGTTCAGCTATATTGGCGTGATAAACAGCATCGGCGTTATCATCACTGTGGTTCATTAGGCCGCTCCTGATTCATTAAAAGCTTTGTCCGCTCCACAATCCCACGCTTTTTGCAGCGGGCTGGTTGCATCGTAAGGGCACACGGGAGGGGCAAAACAAAACCGCAAAGCGTCACGGTACGCCTTGTAACCTTCGTCAAACGCCTTACGTTCTGCGTCGGCTCTTGACGCTGCTTGCTTTGCCGACCGTTCGGTCTTGTAAGCCGAGCACCAGTTGCCGCCTTGATAGATAAGCGTTTTGCGTTGTTCTAAAGGTCGCATGTTAAAGCAATCATCTTGTATGTTGGTTAGCATATAGTCCGTTTTCGGTGGGTTTCAATGGCGAATTTAGAAAAAGCGCAAAATATAACGTTTGTCACGCACAACCAGGCACACTGTTGCAAATATGTCACAGTTAACGGGCAACTTGCACGCGGCAAAATTTGACCCAACACCGGTTGCTCGGTTACAGCTATGCGTCAGGCGAAACCCCACCCCTCCATCCATGCGCCAGACGCGGGGCTTGCCTACCTGCGGTTGCAATTTACAACCTGCGGTTGCCGTAGGCTCTGCACCGCAGAGTCATCTGGCATGGTTATTGATTCGTTGCGTGGCACGCGCCTTGCATTGGCATGACCGATTGGTCAGCGTAATAGAAACTTATTCGATTATGCAGGCGGTATGATGTGCTGCGTTAGTGAACAATGGTAAGTTAACCGCGTTAAGGCTGGCGGTGCTGGGGCTGCCTGGGGCGTGCGGTCAGGCCGGTGCTGGGGCTGCCTGGGGCGTGCGGTCAGGCCGGTGCTGGGGCTGCCAGGGGCGTGCGGTCAGGCCGGTGCTGGG
>Ga0209067_10000118_pt1 | contig 53441 bp, 48 predicted proteins | sample ColStrG_CSR_2013_FD_187199 | JGI IMG/M metagenome (GOLD analysis project Ga0209067, IMG submission 187199) | Freshwater sediment microbial communities in response to fracking from Pennsylvania, USA - Cold Stream Run_MetaG_CSR_2013 (SPAdes)... | ecosystem: Environmental > Aquatic > Freshwater >...
GATCAGCAACATCATATACGTGCGGGATTTTTTTATGAGAATACAAGCGGTATTCGAAAAATTGTTTTTAAGAATACTCAAGATACCAAATGGCAAGCGCAGTGGCCGCATAAAATCTTCTCCGAAGAATCGGTAACCCCCCTAGGTTTTGGGGCTGATCCTAATACGCTCTACGTCCATGTGTATCACGAAAAACGTTTAGCCGTGTTTAAAGTTAATCTTGCCGATAAAGATTTAAAAAAGGAGCTGGTTTATTCCGATCCTGTTTACGATGTTAATGGTGGATTAATTTATTCATCTGTAACCCATGACGTTGTAGGTGTTAGTTATTCTGCAAGAGGTGGCGCAGTTTTTTTCGATCCTGAATTGAAAAAATTACAAGCGAGTATTGATAGAGCCTTACCCGATACCACAAATGTTATTTATTCATTTTCTAAAGACATGCAGTCATTCGTGCTCTTTTCGAGCAGTGATATTAACTCCGGCACCTATTATATAGGCCACCGTAACCCGATAAAATTGGAGGCTTTTGCGTATCGCTATAAGCAGCTGCCATCGTCATTAATGGCACCTGTGAAACGCTATGATTACAAAGCGCGTGACGGCCTTGCTATTGAAGCCTATCTCACATTGCCTAAAAATTCGCTGGGTAAAAATTTGCCAACCATTATTTTTCCACATGGCGGACCTATCTCGCGTGATGACGATAGTTTTGATTATTGGGCACAATTTTTAGCAGACAAAGGTTATGCGGTATTAAAAATGAATTTTCGCGGATCTGCAGGGCAAGGCTTGGAGTTCCGTAATGCCGGTTTAAAAAACTGGGGTATGGAAATGCAGGATGACATTGAAGATGGTGCGCGTAAATTAATTGCCGATGGTATTAGCGATGCAAAATCTATTTGTATTTTGGGTGCCAGCTATGGTGGTTATGCAGCGCTGATGGGCGCCGTAAAAACCCCGGATGTTTATAAATGTGCGGTGAGTGTGGCGGGTGTCAGTAATGTTTATGAAATGGTAAAAGATAGCCGTGATGTGTGGAGCAGTTACAATACTATTGATGAGCAAATCGGCAATGACTATAAACATCTACACGAAATATCGCCGGTTAATTATGCCGACAAAATAAAAATCCCGGTGTTACTGGTGCACGGTGATTCAGATCGCCAAGTGGATATTAAACACAGTGTTCAAATGTACGATGCGTTAAAAAAAGCAGGTAAAGACGTGACCTTTGTAACCTTGCCGGATGAGGATCATTACTTAATGAATAATGAAAATCGCGTTACCACCTTTAAGGCAATGGATGAGTTTTTAAATAAAAATTTACCTGTTGCACATTAGCGCCAGCATTTTTTAGCAAGTTTTTTGGCAATAATAAAGGCCGATAACCATTACCGTTATCGGCCTTTTTTCGCGTTGCAATATTATTTTTTTGCGGCTGGGTTCGGTAAGTCAGTAATTGTGCCGCAGGCTAACTCAGCAGCTAGACCCACAGTTTCATGCAGTGTGGGGTGGGCGTGAATGGTCAGTGCAACATCTTCCACGCTGGCTTGGAACTCTAAAGCCAATGTTAGCTCGCCCAGCAGTTCGCCAGCGTGCACCCCCACAATACCTGCGCCGAGCAAACGGTCAGATACAGGGTCGTAAATTAATTTAGTTTTACCTTCGCTACGGTCGGCGCTCAGAGCGCGACCACTCGCGCTCCAAGGGTAAACGGCGGTTTTGTAATGGATGCCTTTTTGCTGCGCTTCTTTCTCCGTTAACCCAACCCATGCAATTTCTGGGTTAGTGTAGGCAATAGAAGGAATTGCCAAGGGTGCAAATTCATGAGGGTGACCGGCGATAGCCTCGGCGGCGGCGTGGCCTTCGTGGCTGGCCTTGTGCGCTAACATGGGCTGGCCGACAATATCGCCAATGGCGTAGATATGCGGCACATTGGTTTGCAGGTATTGGTTCACGGCGATAAAACCGCGTTCATCCACCGTGACGCCGGCTTTTTCTGCCGCGATTTTCTTGCCGTTGGGGTTGCGGCCCACGGCGACCAGTACCGCATCAAAAGCGCGTTCGTCGGCGCTGCTGCTGAATTTCACATAGATGGCATCCGGCTTGGCGGTGACTGCCTCCACTTTAGTGGACAGCAATAGCTCAAATGTGTCTTTGTTGTAGCGCGTAAATACGGTGACTAAGTCTTTGTCGGCAGCGGGAATGACTTGATCGGCAAACTCTACCACCGTGACCTTGGTGCCTAAGGCTTCGTACACGGTAGCCATCTCCAAACCAATAATACCGCCGCCCAGCACCAACAAACGGGCGGGAACGGATTTGAGCTCAAGGGCGCCGGTGGAGTCAAAAATGCGGGGATCTTCGGGGATAAAAGGTAGTTTTACGCTGCTAGAGCCAGCGGCGATAATGGCGTTATCAAATTCAATCAAGGTGCGTTCATCGCCATTGATTACTTCTAGGTGATGGTCATCCGCAAAACTGCCGTAGCCATGTACCACCTGTACCTTGCGGCTTTTAGCCATACCTGACACGCCACTGACCAGTTTACCGACCACGGACTCTTTGTAGCTGCGCACTTTGTCCAAGTCGTAGTTCATTGCACCAAACTGAATGCCCAAGTGATCGGCGTGTTTGGATTCGTTAATCACTTCCGCCACATGCAGCAAGGCTTTGGAGGGGATACAACCCACATTCAAACACACGCCACCAAGGCTGGAATACTGTTCCACCATAGTCACTTGCAGGCCTAAATCTGCTGCCCGAAACGCCGCTGAATAACCGCCGGGGCCGCTGCCGAGTACCAGCACTTGAGTTTTAAGGGTATTAGCCATGAATTGTTCCTGCGTGAGTTGAATGAAACTGCACCCAATGGGTGACGCCTTAGCCTAGGGTGACAAGCACCCAGTGTCAAAAACGAATTCTGCAGCTGGCGTAATAGCCTAGAGGTTGGGGGTTATTGGATTATTGCAAGGCCGCTAATTCGGCGGCATTTTTAGGCAGGCACTCGGCTACCTCAGTTTGCCATTGGCTGGCAGCCAGAATTTGTAAACTGATAGCCGCTAGGTCTTGCTCGGATACACCCTCTACCCCGATTAAATAAAAATCGGGGTCAGAGTTATTCAAACTGACACTAAATTCAAAAGCTTGTTGAGGCGTACTACCGCCCTTGGCCACCCAGTTAAACTCCAATTCTAGTTCGCCTGATACCAGTGTCGCATTGCCGGAAATATGGGATACATATTGGCCATTTTTTTCAACGAACGAGGCCTCATGTACAGCGCAATCGGCCACGTAGAAGGGTTTGGTGGGTAGGCTAAACTGGGAGGTTGCAGTCATGGGGTGGTCTCACACGAAGAGGGAATTGCTGCCAGTTTATCAGTTCATTCTGTAGAAAGGTTTGTACGGGCATGACGACACCCGTTTAGCTGGATGTTGAGAAGACGTTTGCTCAGTGCACCCGAGATAGGAGCCTTATTGCGCATTAATCTCAACACTTCCCTCTGTCAAACCAGCGCCGGTGGCGATCAGCTTCAAGTGGCCAGTTTTGCCCGCATGCGCTTTCACAATCACCAAACATAGGCCGTTAAAGGCGCTGCGCGCTTTGGCGGTGAACGACACCATATTGGCGGCATCGCCATTATCGGTGGCAACAATTTCGCCAGCACCTTCCAGTCTGAAACTCAGGGCATTCTTGGCATTGGGCACTAGGCGGCCTTTGCTATCCACCAGCTTCACGGTAATAAACGCTAAGTCTTTACCGTCTGCCTGAATAGTTGGGCGATCTACCTGCAGTTCAAGTGCGCTACTGGCGCCAGTGGTTTGCACCACATCTTCAGCCCAATACACGCCTTTTTTGTAGGCGATCACTTTCAATTCGCCCGGTTGATACACCACATCATCCCAGCGCAGGCGGTATTCATAAGCCGCTTTTTTCTTGCGTCCTAAGGATTTACCATTCAAAAATAATTCAGCTTCATCGCCCGAGGTAAACACGTGTACGGGGGTAAGCTTGCCGAGGCGATCCGGCCAATTCCAGTGGGGCAGAATATGCGCCATCGGCAAGTCGGGGCGCCATTGGGATTGGTAAAGGTAAAAGCGATCCTTCTTAAAACCGGCCAAATCAATCACACCATAGTAAGAGCTGCGCGATGTGTAATAGGGCGTAGGCTCGCCTAAATAATCCCAGCCACTCCACACAAAACCGCCCGCCACATAGGGGTGTTTTTCCAGCGAGCCGAGCACCTTATCCGCGGATGAACCAAAAGGGGCGGTGTAAAGTTCGTAGCTGCTCACTTGCTGGGTTTGCGGGTCGGCACCGGCACCCTCTTTCGCTGGGGCGCTGATGTTGGGCGCAACGGGAAACAAGTATTCGCCGCGCGAACTCAAGGCGGCGGCATTTTCGCTGCTCAGAATGACCTTATTGGGGAATTTTTGGTGAAAGGCTGGGTAGAGCGGGGGCGTGTGAATGCCTTTCATCGCCTCATAGGCTGGCGCGTTGCGAATACCCTCACCTTGGTAGTTGAGGCTGATCACATCCACCACGGCGGGCAGCGGCATGTCTGGTTTGGCGTAGTTCATGGCCGAGGCTGTGGGGCGTGTTGGGTCTTCCTCTTTGGCGATATCGTGCAAGGCTTTGCCCACGGCAGCACCTTTCTGATCCGTATATTGTTCGCCCACTTCATTGCCAATACTCCACAGAATCACTGAGGGATTATTGCGGTCACGGCGAATAAACGCGCGCAAATCTGGCTCGTGCCAATCGGCGAATATCAGATGAAAATCGAGTGGGGTTTTCTTGCGCTCCCAGGCATCAAAGATTTCGTCCACCACCAAAAAGCCCATGCGGTCAGTTAATTCCAGTAACTCTTTGGCGGGCGGGTTGTGGGCAAGGCGAATGGCATTCACACCCAGCTCGCGCAGCAGTTGTAGCTGACGTTCGGCAGCGCGCACATTGAAGGCCGCGCCCAGTGCGCCTAAATCGTGATGCTGATTCGCGCCCTGAATGTAAATGTGCGCGCCATTGACGAAGATGCCTTGGTTGGCATCCATGCGAATGCTGCGAATGCCAAAGGGCGTTTCGTAGCGGTCAACGGCTCGGCCATTGCGGTAAAGGGTGGTCACAGCCAAGTAGCGATTGGGCGTTTGCTGCGGTGGCGGCCCCCAGAGTTTCGGGTTGTTGATCACTGCGTCGCTGTTCAGCACTTGGTGACTGCCCGCAGCTAATCTGGTGCTTTGTGCACTCAGGCTGGCTACTGCCGTACTGCTGACGTTGCCTTGGGCATCCAGCTCGAACAGTTCAGTGACTGCGCGCACCTTAACGGCTTGTTTGGATTGGTTATCCACCTGCACGGCCAGCTTAATACTCGCCTGCGTTTTGGAGACCTCTGGCGTGGTGATATAAGTGCCAAATTGCCCCACATGAACGGCGGCGGTTTTGGTCAGCCATACATTGCGGTACAGGCCGCCACCGGGATACCAGCGCGACGAATAGTTGGGGTTATCTATACGAATCGCCAGTTGGTTGATGCCGCCGGGTTTTAGGTACGAGGTTAAATCCACCCGCCATGAGGCATAGCCATAGGGCCAGCCTCCCACCAATGTGCCGTTAATCCACACCATGGCGTAAGACATAGCGCCATCCACATCCAAAAAGATGGATTTGCCTTTGTCGCTGGCGGGAATATCTAGACGGCGCCGGTACCAAGCCACGCCTTGACTCGGCAAGCGCGCCATGCCGCCACCTACTTCAGGCTTATCGCCTGTGTAAAACGGCCCTGCAATAGCCCAGTCATGGGGCAGCGTTACTGGCTCCCAAGCGCTATCGTCAAAACCTGCCTGCACAAAGGCAAAATCTTGGCCGGGGTTGCCTTTAGGGCGGATGTGGCGCTGGCTTGGGTCTTTAATGAAGTCGTTGGCCGTGGGCAGAATCCAGGGTTTGAGCGCTTCTTTGGCGGCCTGCACAGTCTCGGCGTCGGTGGGCATGGTATCTGCGTCTTTGCCGTCATCGTTTTCAGTTACGAGGGGACGAATGTCGTAAATGAGTTTGTCGGCTTGGTTGGGGTTGCTGTATTTGAAAAAACGCCAGCCGCTATCCAAAAGTATTTGTTCGCGTAAAGGCGCGTCAAGGGTGGTTGATGCGCAGGCAAGGTTGCAGAGCACCAGTGTGACTAAGGCGAGGGACATTCCAAACATAGAAGGTCTGAAGCGATTCATTATTTTCATTTTCACTTTTGGTAATAAACAGCGTTACGGTCGCCGGTAAGATGGCACTATCGATTACTAGTATACATATTATATGAAAAGTGAAGGTAAAGGGATCTTGAGCTGTTGAAGCATTGGCAGTGTAGTTATTTCTCGTCGCCCGCACTGATGAGAGGATGACGAGTCCCTTTGTAAAATAGGCTTTTGAAGGGATTATTTGAGGCCAAGAATCAACGCGAATAAAGCTTTATTTGCGCAATACCGCGTAATAAAACCCATCGTGCCCATTGTTTGAGGGTAGCAGTTGTCGGCCATAAGTTTGGGCTATGCCCCAATCGACTTGCAGTACGTGGTGCTGTGCCTGCGGTTGGCGTTTTAGAAAGGCCTCAATCACCTGGGTGTTTTCCTTGGGCATGATCGAGCAAGTAGCATAGACCAGTAGGCCGCCGGGTTTTAGTAGCGCCCAGAGGTTGTCCAGCAGATGGCCTTGGAGTTCGGCGAGGTTGCTGATTTCTTCTGGTGTGCGCAGTACTTTAATGTCGGGATGGCGGCGGATAATACCCGTGGCGGAGCAAGGCGCATCCAATAAAATACGATCAAATTGCTCGCCGTCCCACCAATCGCTGGCCGTCCCATCGCCGCAAATAACTTGAGCCTTAACTCCAAGGCGGTTCAAATTTTCATGTACACGCCCAAGGCGGCGCTCTTCGGCGTCCAACGCAATGACCTGTAAACTGGGTTCCATTTCCAGCATATGGCCGGTTTTTCCACCGGGTGCAGCGCAGGCATCCAATACCCGCAGATTGGGCGACAATTGCAGCAAATCGGCACTGAGTTGTGCTGCTTCATCCTGCACGCTTACAACACCTTCGGCAAACAATGGCAGTTTGCGCGGGTTGCATGCCTGCGTCAGGGTTATGCCGTAAGGGCTAAAGGGTGTTTCGGCGGCTGCAATCTCAAGCTCTTGTAAGCGCGCTAGGTATTCAGTCCGGCTGATTTTGCGGGTATTGAGGCGCAGGGTAAAAGGCGGGTGGTTGTTATTGGCGACGATAATCTGCTCGAACTGTTCCGGCCAGCTTTTGCGTAACATGCCTTCCAGCCACGCGGGGTGATTGCGTTGAAACGCAGCATTTTGGTTGAGAAGATCGTCTAATTTGCTTTTATCGCGCTGAAATTTACGCAACACGCCGTTGACGAGATTGGTCGCCCACGGCTTTTTCAAAAAGCGGGTGACTTCTACGGTTTCACCCAGGGCGGCATGGTCGGGAATGCGGGTGTGTAAGAGTTGATAGAGACCAAGCAGTAGCAGCGCCTGCACATCGCTGTCTTTGGCGCGTAGGGGTTTATCGACCAAACATTCTACATAGGCGGCTAATTGGGGTTGATAACGGCAGGTGCCAAAGCAGAGTTCTTGCAGTAGCGGGCGGTCTTGTTCTGCAACTTGGTGTTGAATAGCGGGTAATAGACTGGATAGCGAGCCCTGTCCGCGCAGAATTTGCGCCAAAACTTGCGCGGCGGCGGCGCGTACACTGATCAAGCAGGTTGCTCCATAGGTGGCATTTCAAGTTGATCGCCCAGCTTAAATAAGTCTGGATGACCGCGCAGGATGTCGCCGACATTCAAGGCTTTTTTGCCGGGTAATTGAATATTTTTGAGGATTAATTGCCCTTCGCGGCAAGCCACCCAAATACCTTCTGCATCAATCTTAGCGATGCTACCGGGGGCGGTTTGGCTGGTGTTATCCTTAGCTTTGGCGGCCCACACACGAATACGCGCATCATCGCCTGCGCCCGCAGGTTTGGTATGGGCGATGGGAAAAGGGTTAAAAGCCCGCACTTTACGCTCCAGCTCAAGGGCGGATAACTCCCAGTTCAGGGCGGCTTCCTCTTTGCTGAGTTTAGGGGCGTAGTTGCTGAGAGAATCGTCTTGTTTGATCGGATGAGTATGACCTGATTGAATTTGTTCAAGGGCATCCAGTAGCGCGGGTGTACCTATGGTTAAGAGTCGATCATGCAGTATTCCGCCAGTATCTGTGGCTAAAATCGGGCAAAAGGCTTTGATGAGCATATCGCCAGTATCCAATCCCACATCCATCTGCATAATGGTAACGCCCGTTTCTGTATCGCCTGCTTCTATGGCGCGCTGAATGGGTGCTGCTCCGCGCCAGCGAGGCAAAATGGAGGCGTGAACGTTAATACAGCCCAAGCGCGGTGTATTCAAGACTGCCTTGGGTAGAATCAAACCATAGGCGACCACGACCATTAAATCGGCATTCAGCGCAGCAAGCTCGGCTTTGGCTTCATCGCTTTTGAAATTCAGGGGTTGATAGACCGGAATTTGGTGAGCAAGCGCCACCTCTTTCACAGGGCTGGCAGTAAGCTTTTTGCCGCGCCCAGCGGGGCGATCAGGCTGGGAGTAAACCGCAATCACCTTGTGCCGGCTGGCGATTAGGGCTTTAAGATGTTCCGCAGCGAATTCGGGGGTGCCGGCGAAAATGATGTTTAAGGGGGTGTCAGGCATATGTTTCGCTGTTCAAAGGGGTGTAATTGACTGAGTTAGGTCGTTGTTATCTTCGTGCAGGGGAATTTAGCTTTTTAAAAAGCAATGTCCGTTTCCCCGCTGTACGAGGATGACGACTCCCCCATTTTTGTGACTTTTGGGTGCCAGTGAGTTATATCACTAGGCCTACATGTTTGACGTAAACAAAAGGTGCTTAGCGAGCCTCTTCTTTATGTTTTTTTTCCAGTTTGGAGCGAATGCGGTTGCGTTTAAGTGGCGAAACATAATCCACAAACAGCTTGCCATTTAAGTGATCCAACTCGTGTTGAATGCACACCGCCAACAGACCCGTAGGTTTGATCGTAAAGGATTTTCCATCGCGATCGAGTGCGGTTACGCTGATGTGTTCGGGGCGCTCCACGGCCTCATAAAAACCGGGCACCGACAGGCAGCCCTCTTCGTATTCATACAAATCGCTATCGAGGACAGTCACTTCGGGGTTGATAAAGACCATGGGTTGGGATTTATCTTCACTCACATCAATGACTACAATGCGTTGATGGACGTTAATCTGTGAGGCGGCCAAACCCACGCCGGGGGCATCGTACATGGTTTCAAACATGTCATCGATCAGCGCTCTAACGCGGTCATCAACCTGAGTGACGGGCTTGGCTATGGTGCGCAAGCGTGGATCGGGGAATTCAAGTATCTCTAATATCGCCATAGTCTTGTGACAAACTTCTAGTAAAAAGATAATAACCGCTGCTAACATGATGATCGTACAGGAAATACTCTGTATTCTGGAAGCAGCGCGGTGGATTAATAAGCTATTATAACGTCTATCTGTCTGATGGCCGAATAAAACAGGATAGGTTTCTATGAAAAAAATCATTATCAGTCTTTTTGCTGCGGTATGTTTCAGTCTCGGTGCGTGGGCTGACAACGCTGACCTCAAGGCTGGCCACCCCGACGAATACACGGTTAAAAAAGGCGATACCCTTTGGGATATCTCCAGCACCTTCCTCAGTCATCCTTGGAAGTGGCCAGAAATCTGGCATGCCAACCCGCAAATTGAAAACCCGCATTTGATTTACCCCGGCGATTTAATTCATTTGGTGTATATCGATGGCCAGCCGCGCCTTACCTCTGAGCGCACCCTTAAGCTAACCCCTGGCGGCGATGGCATTAATGCCAACCAAAAACTGAGCCCAACGGTACGCCTTGTGGAAAATGAGGCGGCAATTACGGCTATTCCACTGGATCGTATTGATAGTTTTTTATCGCGTAGTCGTGTGGTCGATGAAAAAGACCTCAAAGGCGCGCCTTATGTGCTTGCAGGCCCACAAAAACGTATTGTTGCTGGTGCTGGCGATGAGATCTATGCGCGCGGCAAGTTTCCTGCGGATTTAACTAACTTTGGTGTGTACCGTAGAGGGGAAGTGTTTTATGACCCTAAAACTAAAGAAGTCTTGGGGATCAATGCGTTAGGCATAGGCTCAGTGAGCTTAAAAAGTATGAAAGGCGATATCGCCTCCATGGCGGTAGTGCGTGCCAGTGAAGAAATTCGTATTGGCGATAGCTTACTTCCCAGTGAAGACCGTTCTACCAACTCGATTTTCTACCCAAGTGCACCGGATACTGATATCAAAGCCAGTATTATCGCGGTAGAGGGCGGCGTTACCCAAGTGGGTAAATTTAATGTGGTTATGCTGAACCATGGTGATCGTGAAGGTATGAAAGTGGGTAATGTACTGGCCATTTACAAGAAAGGTGAAGTGGTTGTAGACCGTGTTACTGGCGGTGCAGTGGCATTGCCCGATGAGCGTGCTGGTTTGTTAATGATCTTCCGCACCTTTAAGAAAATGAGTTTTGGTTTGGTGTTGGAGGCTGATCGTCCTTTGGCGGTTGGCGATATGTTGCAAAACCCCTAATTTACTTAAGTGTATGTGAAAGGCGGCGCAGGTAGCGCCGCTTGTTTAACAAGGATGAATTATGCAAGATCCCCGCTTTTACCCTCTATTTTTGCACCGTTTGCCCCATGTTGGCGCTAGCACCTATAATCGTTTGGTTGCCTTATTTGGCTCTGCTGAAGAGGTTTTGCAGCAATCCCCTGACAATTTGAAGCCCCACCTGGAGGCTGAAACCCTAACCGCAATCCTTGCTAGTCAGTCTAACTGTGTCGTTTCGCCTACTGGGCAGACAGTGTTGAAGAGTTTGGATTGGTTGGATGCAAATCCCGATGTGCGCTTGCTGATGCTGGGCGATTCTGTTTATCCCGAATTGCTCTCGCAAATTCCGAAGGCGCCGCCGCTAGTATTTGTTCGTGGTGACGTTCACGTATTGAGCTTGCCGCAAATTGCCATCGTGGGCAGCCGCAACCCCACGGGTGGTGGCCATGAAAATGCACAGCGTTTTGCTGAGTTTTTGGCCGCAAATGGTTTTGTGATTACCAGCGGTTTAGCTTTGGGCGTGGATGCGGCCGCCCACGAGGGTGCACTGGCGGCACAAGGTAAAACGCTCGCGGTAATGGGTACGGGTATTGATCTGGTTTATCCTGCACGCCACCGCAATTTGGCGCAGCGAATTATTGAGCAGGGTGGTGCGCTGATCAGCGAACTACCTTTGGGTTCCAGTGCTAAAGCGGCCAATTTTCCGCAGCGCAATCGTATTATCAGCGGGCTAAGCTGGGGCGTGCTGGTAGTTGAGGCGGCGCTTCAAAGCGGTTCGCTCATTACCGCCAAAGTTGCTCTACAGCAAAACCGCGAGGTATTTGCCATTCCCGGCTCCATTCACAACCCTTTGGCGCGTGGTTGCCACCAGCTAATTCGCCAAGGCGCAACCTTGGTAGAAACCGGCCAAGATATCGTCGATCAGCTTGCGGGTATGCTTGGCTATGAGCGCGAACATCTACAAAAAATGCAACAAAAAGCTGGTAAAAACACCGAACTTGATATGCAGTCACTTGCCGAGCTGTCACCTTCTGAGCAGCAATTAATTCACGTTATGGGGTATGACCCTGTTGCCATAGACGAGCTGGTGGAGCGCACTGGCATAGCGGTAGGCAGTGTGGCGGCGCAGATGATAGGCTTGGAAATTAAAGGCTTTGTGCAGCAGCTGGGTGTGGGCTATCAGCGGGTTTAGCCAGAAGCACTGATTGCGGGTTCCCTCGCCCGCCATAATTCGGTAGATTGGCGCTATCTTCACTGCAAGGCAAAACCCTATGAATAACTGGTCGCTCAATCCCCGTGTGCAATTCGCCGCCAAACAACTCTGGCAAGGTGGCGTAGTCGCCTATCCAACGGAAGCCGTTTGGGGTTTGGGGTGTAATCCATTTAATGAAGACGCGGTGATGCGTCTATTAGAAATGAAGCATCGCCCTGTGAATAAGGGCTTAATCCTGTTAGCTGCTGATATTAGCCAATTTGAGCCTTTTATCTACCATTTAAATGATATTCAGCGCCAGCGCATAAAAAATACCTGGCCCGGCCCTGTTACCTGGCTGGTGCCCAATAACGGTTTGGCGCCTGCGTGGATTACCGGTGATTACACCGGTGTAGCATTGCGAGTGACCAATCATCCAGTGGCCGCTGGCTTAAGTCGCGCCTTTGGTGCTCCCATTGTTTCTACGTCCTGCAATACTCAAGGGCGTCCACCGGCGCGTACGGGCTTTGACGTACACCGCTATTTTGGCGATGAGCTGGATGCCATTACCTCTGGCGCTGTTGGTAAACGCGCTAATCCTTCGGAAATTCGTGACTTAATGACGGGCGAAATTGTACGCCCCGGCTAACGCTTTAGTGGTAAGCCGAGTAGAATGGCGGCCTTTTACTGGCCATACCTGCCACTCAAGGACTCTCCATGCGCAACACCCCCGACAAAGCCGCTGTTAAAGCCTACTTATTGGATTTACAAGACCGTATTTGTGCAGCCCTAGCTGCTGAAGATGGCGGCGCCGGTTTTGTGGAGGATTCATGGGAGCGTGCGGAGGGTGGTGGTGGCCGCACACGAGTATTGGCGAATGGCACGGTTATCGAAAAAGGTGGCGTTAACTTTTCTCACGTTTATGGCACCCAAATGCCGGCTTCCGCCACGACTCATCGTCCTGAGTTGGCGGGGCGCGCCTTTGAGGCCATGGGTGTATCCCTGGTGATTCACCCCCACAATCCTTATGTTCCCACCAGTCACGCCAATGTTCGCTTCTTTATTGCCGAAAAAGACGGTGCCGAGCCAGTCTGGTGGTTTGGTGGCGGCTACGATTTAACCCCCTATTACGGAAATGAGCAGGATGTCATTCATTGGCATCAAACCGCCAAAAATGCGTGTGAACCCTTTGGCGAAGATATCTACCCGCGCTTTAAGCACTGGTGTGATGATTACTTTTTTCTTAAGCATCGCGGCGAAGCACGGGGTGTGGGCGGCTTGTTTTTTGATGATCTGAACGAGCACGGTTTTGATCGAAGTTTCGCCTTTTTACGCGCTGTGGGCGACAGCTATGTTCCGGCTTACCAGCCTATTGTTGCCGCACGTAAAGATCAGCCTTTCGGTGAACGCGAGCGTCAATTCCAGTTATATCGCCGTGGCCGTTATGTGGAATTTAACTTGGTGTATGACCGCGGTACCTTGTTTGGCTTGCAAACGGGCGGTCGTACCGAATCCATTCTCATGTCGCTGCCGCCGTTGGTGCGCTGGGAATATGACTTCCAGCCAGAGCTCGGCAGCCCAGAGGCAGAGCTTTATGAAAAATACTTACCGCATCGCGATTGGCTGAAATAAAGCCTGGGCATGGTAGGTTACAACTCTGCATTGTTTTGCGTTAATCCATGGAAATGAAACCCTAATGACTGATCAATACGCTGTCTTCGGCAACCCTATTAACCACAGTAAATCGCCGGTTATTCATCGCCAGTTTGCCGAACAAACCGCGCAGAATTTGCATTACGCCAAACAGCTAGTACCTGAGGGTGAGTTTGCTAAGGCAGCACAGGAATTTTTTGCTCAAGGTGGTAAAGGGTTAAATGTCACTGTGCCCTTTAAGTTGGATGCCTTTAATTTTGCGCAACAATTGACCCCCCGTGCACAACGGGCGGGGGCGGTGAATACCTTAGCCTTACAAACGGATGGCACTATTTTGGGCGATAATACCGATGGTATCGGTATGGTTCATGACATGCACAACCTCGGTTGGGCGCTAGAGGGAAAGCGAATCCTTATATTGGGTGCTGGTGGTGCGGTCCGCGGGATCTTAGAGCCTTTGTTGGCCGAGTATCCAGCGCAAGTTGTGATTGCCAACCGCACCTTTGCCAAGGCTGAAGAGCTGGTTACAGCGTTTCACGATTTGGGTGATGTTCGCGCGCGAACTTACGAGCAGCTTGCGGGCGAAGTTTTTGATGTGGTGATTAATGGTACATCAGCCAGTTTAGGCGGTGATTTACCTCCTTTACCGATGCACATTTTAAATTCCTCCGCTAGCTGTTATGACTTGATGTATGGCGCAGAGCCAACTGTCTTCCTTCGCTGGGCCAAAGAGCAAGGTGCTCTACATCTTGCTGACGGTTTGGGCATGTTGGTAGGTCAAGCGGCTGAGGCGTTTTATCTCTGGCGGCGGATTCGCCCAGAAGTGGTGCCGGTGATTACGGCGCTACGCCGGCAATTGAGTGAGAAAAGGTAAGCGCAAGCGTTAAAACGACCCACGAAAAAAGGGCACTTTGTTTGTTTACAAAGTGCCCTTTTTTCGTGGGAAAATATCGCCAACTTTAGATTTTACGGCGACGCACAGCGGCCAAGCTTAACAAGCCTAAGCCTAATAGAAACAGCGAGCTTGGCTCAGGCACGCGGCTTGGTTTGTCTACCGTAATACCTTGCAGTTTAAAGTAATCGGGGTTGCAATCGTTATTGGCGGAGGGAGAATCCAACGCGGGATTGTACGCACCAATTAACCAGTACTGTGAGGTGATATTGCTTAAATTTACCGTTTTAGGGTTTGAGCCTACGTTGTAGTAATTACCTGCAGACTCCCAGCCGTTACCCAGCAAGCTCTGCCAACTTTTACCTTGAGGTGATACTTGTGAAGGCAGTGTGCCGTTGAAGGCAAGAATAGAGACATCACTGTCATTATAAATCCAGCCAAGATCAATGGTTTTCAACGTAACTAGTTGATCAAACGACAACAGCAACATGTCGTAGTAGCCACCTTCGTTATCAATAGCATGATTGGGTGTGTTTGCCTTTTCATCACCTAATCCATAGCTGGCACCAAAGTCACCTACCCAAGTTTGCTCCGCCTTATTATTGGGAGAGGTAGTGGTCACTACATGAGACTTTATACACTTATGACTCGAATTCCATTTATCGCACACAGTGCTTGGGGTGGTTTGCGCGCCGTAGGTCCAGCCTGTCAGGTTAAGGTTGAGTCCCGATTTGGAATAGTTGTAACCCATGGCGTAGGTTGAATCCAATATTCCTGTACGTGAACTAGGGCTGGTCAGGGTAAAGTTGATTGGTGAAGCAAAGGCGCTAACACTTAGCCCCATAATTGCCATTACTGTCAGTAAACGATTGATAAGAGCCATAGCGAATCCTTGTTAGTGAATGGAAAACCTATGGCAAAAAGCAAATTAAGTGCCAAATAGCGTAACTTGTTGATTTTTGTGTGATGTGTGTCTCGTTTTTATGGAATGTGTAATAAATATGTAAAGTAATTCGACAAACGTTTTATAGTGCGACCTGTGCTGCCAGAGCGTTGCTCAATGGATAACAGGTAAGACTACACTTCAAAAAAACTGACCAAATTGCACTAAAAATCCGGCTGTATTTTCTCTTCTTCGCGGCCTACAGTGGACACATTCTTGCATTGAGCAAGTTAGCCTCATCAGGAGAACTTACTATGATTACATTGAGACGCAGCAACGACCGAGGTCATGCACACTTTGACTGGTTGCGCAGCAAGCACACTTTTTCGTTTGGCAATTATTACGATGAGGCCCATATGGGGTTTTCGGCGTTGCGTGTCATTAATGAGGATGAGGTTATTCCGGGCGCGGGGTTTGCTACTCATGGCCATCGCGATATGGAAATTATCAGTTATGTTCTCAACGGGGAAATCGCACATAAGGATAGCGAAGGCAATGTGGCGCGTCTGCCCGCAGGAGAGTTCCAATTAATGTCTGCGGGCAGTGGAATTCGTCACAGCGAATACAACCCATCCCCCAACAAAAAATTGTATTTTTTGCAAATTTGGATTCAGCCGAATGTGATTGGCCAACAACCTGGCTATCAGCAAAAAGATTTTGGGAGTAAGCAGGGTCTGACTCTGGTGGTGAGTTCTGATGGTGCCGAAGGTAGTTTGCACATCAAGCAAGACGCTCGTCTCTATCAACTGATTCTTGCGCCGGAAACCAGCGCTCAGCTAAGTGCTGACCAATCACGCAACTATTACGTGCATAACATTGGCGGGCCTTTAGTGGTAAAAGGCGATGACGGTACATGGGAAACCTTGCTGGCAGGTGATGGTGCGAAACTTAGCTCGCTGAGTCAATTAAGCCTTAATGCCAAAGCAGAGGGAGTAAAAGCCTTAGTCTTTGATTTGCCATAACTGCAGGTATTTGTGCGTGAATGCCAGCCAGAATCAATTTTGACTATTGAATGGGTGGTGGGCGTAGAATGGGATGCGGCAGCCTGCCTGCCGAATTTGTTCACAACAAACCACAGCGCGCACTTATGACTCTTATCGAATTACGTTATTTAGTTGTTCTTGCTCAAGAGCAGCATTTTGGTCGCGCCGCCGCGCTTTGTTGCATTAGTCAGCCTACTCTGAGCATGGCCATCCGCAAGTTAGAGGCGCAGCTAGGGGTATTGTTGTTTGAGCGCAGTAAATCCGGTATTCGCGCCACTGATATGGGCGTACAGATTATCGCCCAAGCTCAGCGTGTAGTAGCCCAAGCGGATGCTATTACGGCGCTTGCACAGGCCGATCAAGGCCAATTGAGCGGTGATTTTAATCTAGGGGCGATTTTTAGTTTGGGACCCTACTTGCTGCCGCAACTTATTCCGCAAATGCGCCTGTTGGCAGGTCATTTGCGCTTGCAAACCTACGAAGGCTACAGCGCCAATTTGCGCCAGAAGTTAGCCAACAGTAGCCTCGATGCGATAATTGTTTCCTTGCCATTTAACGAGCCGGATGTGGTGACACAGGAGCTCTACACTGAGCCTTTAATGCTCGTCATGCCCGCCAGTCATAGTTTGGCGTCCAAGGCTGTGATTAGCTCACAGGACTTGGAGGGGCAATCATTGTTACTCTTGAGTGAAGGTCATTGCTTGCGTGATCAAGTCTTGGCAGCCTGTTCGCAGCTATCCATCGACGCCACGAGTTCTATTGAAACCAGTAGTGTGGAAACCCTACGCCACATGATCGCCATAGGCTTGGGGGTGAGTTTATTGCCTTCTTCTGCGGTGGCCTCTGCGCTTTACGCCCCACAGGCACTGGCGGCGCGACCGCTAATCTCTGCGCCTGTACGTCGCTTGGCGCTCGCATGGCGCGCCAGTTTTCCGCGTCACAAGGCCATCGATTTGTTGCGCCGCGCGATACAAACCTGCAGCTGGCAGTTCACCACGGCGATTGCTAGCGAAGGCCAAGGGTTACTGGTGGAAAATCAAAGTTGGTAATCGCGCCCTGTACAAACAAAAAATTCTTAGGCAAATAGGGTTTATCACTCTAGAGTAGCGGTTGGTCGTTTATCGGTTATTACCGTCGGGGTTGCTCGGCATCAAAACAACAGCTCAGTCTATGAACAGCAGTATTAATCCTATAAAAAAAATTGTAATCGTCGGTGGCGGCACGTCAGGTTGGATCGCCGCGTCCATGCTTTCTTATCACCTCAAGCCGGAGCTTTGCCAAATTGAGTTGGTGGAATCGGACGATTTGGGCACCATAGGTATTGGTGAATCCACCATTCCGCCGGTAGTTCGTTTGATCCAAAACCTCGGTATTAACGAACAGCAATTCATTCAAAACACCCAAGCCTGCTTTAAGCTCGGCATCAAATTTATTGATTGGCGCCAAAAAAACGAAGCCTATTTTCATCCTTTTGGGGTGATAGGCAAGCGTATAGGTTCACACGATTTTTACCAGTGCTGGCTCAAAGCCACTATGCAGGGCGATACCTCGCCGCTGCAGGATTTTTCGCCCTGTTCCGTTATGGCGGAGCAAGAAAAATTTTTCTGGCCCACGCAATTGCAAAATACGCCGATTGGCGGCGCCAATTACGCTGTGCATTTGGATGCAAAATTAGTGGTGGAGTATTTGCGCGGCTATGCGGAGGCGCGCGGTGTAAAGCGCACTGAAGGCATGGTGACTCAGATTAGCCAACACCAGAATGGCAATATTGAAAAACTGGTGTTGAAAAACGGCGAGGAAATTCACGGCGATTTTTTTATTGACTGTACCGGTTTTAAAGCGCTCTTAATTGATAAAACCCTCGGTGTGGGTTTTGAAGATTGGTCACAATACTTACCTTGCGACCGCGCTGTCGTAGTTAAAACTGCTGCGCAAGACAAACGTCCGCCTTACACCACGGCCACTGCGCGCAAATCGGGTTGGAGCTGGAAAATTCCGCTCCGTAACAGCACCGGTCACGGCTATGTGTATTCCAGCAAATTTTGCAGCGATGCAGATGCCAAATCTACCTTGCTCAAACACCTGGATGCGCCGCGCATTAATGATCCGCGCATTATTCCGTTTGCTACGGGTCGCCGTCACAATATGTGGGAAAAAAATTGTTTGGCGTTAGGTTTGGCATCAGGTTTTGTGGAGCCGCTGGAATCTACGTCTATACATTTAATTGCGCGCGGCATGGATTTCTTTTTGCGTTTCTTTCCCGACCGCGATTGCGACTCAAGTTTAATCAAAGAATACAATCGACGTATGGCTGCCGATTTTGAAGAAGTGCGCGATTTTATTATTCTGCATTACTGCACCACTCAGCGCGAAGACAGTGATTTTTGGAAATGGTGTAAAAATATGACGCTGCCAGAATCCCTGCAAGAGCGCATTGCGCTTTTTAAAGGCCACGGCATGTTGCGTGAAGGAACCGATGAATTATTTCGTAATTCCAGTTGGCAATCGGTCTTTGAAGGTATGGGCATTCGCCCCCATAAATATTGCCCGCGAGTGGATAATATGGATTACCAAGAAATTAGCGATACGTTAAAAATGGCGCGACAGGCCATTCAATCCATGGTTAAAACCTTGCCAAACCACGATGATTTTTTACGTCAAAATTGCGCTGATTAATCAGCGCATTCGTGGGAACAATATAAGTCAATATCGTTGCTTCTAGAGTATTGGCTAGTCAAAAATAATGTTTGCGCCTGTTTCAATGGTTGCTCGTTAAAGAGTTGCTATCTAAATAAAAAATTTAGGGCACTTAGTTAGCTAAAGTTTCCAATTCCGCAATATGAATATTTTTCAACTGTACGTAATTGCGCGCGGAATATTGAAAGAAATTGCGTTCGCTTTCTTTCAATGGGCGCGCTTGTTTACACGGTGATCCCACATATAAAAAGCCACTTTCTAAACGTTTTCCCGGTGGTACTAATGTACCTGCACCAATCACCACTTCATCTTCGACTATAGCGCCGTCTAACACAGTAGAGCCTATCCCTACCAGTACGCGGTTGCCAATAGTACAGCCGTGCAAGTTGACGGAATGTCCCACCGTAACATCATCGCCAATCGTTAGCGGAAAACCTTCTGGATTAAATTGGCTAGCGTGGGTGATATGCAATACCGAACTGTCCTGAATACTGGTGCGGGCACCTATGCGAATGCGGTGCATGTCGCCGCGAATAATAGCGTAAGGCCATACCGATGAGTCCGCGCCAATGCATACATCGCCAATGACCACTGCCGTCGGGTCCACATAAACTTGCTCGCCGAATTCTGGTGTGTGGTTTTGATAGCGGCGAATACTCAAGGGATTTTGGTTGTGTTTCATGGTGGCTCCAGCAGTAAATTAATGCATGTTATGGTGATAGATCTATCTAATCAGAAGAGTTGCACATAACAAATCCTCCGATAAAAACGCTGTACCTATCAACATTTCAAAATATTAGGGTGTATCATACGCTAAAATATTTGCACAGATTATCCTCTTGGAGCCCTCATGACCAACCCGCTGTTACAAGCCCATGTGTTGCCACCTTTTTCCACCATTAATGCTGAACATGTTGAGCCCGCTATTACGCAACTAATTGCCGATAGCCGCGCCCATTTGCAAGCACTTTTGGCTGAATTACAGGACCCAACGTGGGAAACCTTAGTGGCTCCGCTGGAAGAACAGAGTGATAAGTTGGATCAAGCTTGGGCACCGGTGAGCCATTTAAATTCAGTGCGCAACAGCGATGAAATGCGCAAAGCTTACAACGCAAGTATTGCACTCTTAACGGAATTTGGCACTGAACTAAGTCAACATGAAGTTTTGTGTAATGCCTATCAACAATTGGCTAAAAGTGACAATTATAAAAAATTAAACCAAGCGCAAAAGCAAGCTATTGATAACGCTTTGCGCGATTTTCGTTTGGGTGGTGTGGCACTCAGTGCTGAAGATAAAAAACGTTATGCTGATATTCAACAGCGTTTGTCGGAATTGTCCACACAGTTTTCTAATCATGTATTGGATGCTACGCAAGCATGGTTTAAATGTTTTGCCGATGCATCTGCGTTAGCAGGTTTGCCTGAATCCGCACTTGCGCAAGCCAAGCAAGCAGCGCACAAAAAATCCTTAGAGGGTTATGTCATCACGTTGGATTTTCCCTCTTACTATGCCGTCATGATGTACGCTGATAATCGATCTCTACGCGAAGAAATTTACACCACTTATGTAACACGTGCATCGGCTAATTCGCAAAAAATCAATGCCGATCAACGCCTAGAAACTACGTCAGAATTTGATAACACGGCAATCATCGCCGAAACATTATCACTGCGTCATGAGTTGGCAGAACTGCTTGGTTTTCATAATTATGCTGAACGTTCACTGGCGACAAAAATGGCGCAAAGTCCAGCGCAGGTTTTAGCATTTTTACAGGCGCTTGCACAAAAATCTAAAGCTTATGCCGAACGCGATTACGCAGAATTGCGTGCTTTTGCTGCAGCTCAAGGTTGTGCAGATTTGCAAGCGTGGGACACCACTTATTACAGTGAAAAATTGCGCGTAGAAAAATATGCGGTTGCACAAGAAGAATTGCGCCCTTATTTTCCAGCGGAGAAAGTCATTAGTGGTATGTTCGAGATAGTGACACGGTTGTTTGGTATTCAGGTAAAACAAGTGGCAGCATTTGATTCTTATCACGAAGATGTACAGTTTTATCACATTTTTAAAAACCAAGAACATATCGCCAGTTTTTATTTGGATTTATTTGCCCGCGAAGGTAAGCGCGGCGGCGCGTGGATGGCGGATGCGCGTGTGCGCCGCAAAACGGCAGCGGGAACACAATTGCCCGTTGCATTTTTAACCTGTAATTTTACGCCGCCAGTGGGTACTACACCGTCGCTGTTAACGCACGATGAAGTTACTACACTCTTTCATGAATTCGGTCACGGTTTACATCACATGCTCACCCAAGTTGATGTGGCAGCAGTGAGTGGCATTAATGGAGTGGCTTGGGATGCGGTGGAGTTGCCAAGTCAATTTATGGAAAATTGGTGCTGGGAACCCGATGCTATTCCGCTGATTTCTGGGCATTATCAAACTGGCGAGCCGCTGCCGCAACATTTGTTGGATAAAATGCTCGCGGCAAAAAATTTCCAATCTGGTTTGCAAATGCTGCGACAAATTGAATTTGCGTTGTTCGATTTTCGTTTGCATGCCGAATACAATCCACGGCAACCACAAACGGCGCAAGCTGTTTTACAGCAGGTGCGTGAAGAAGTTGCTGTCGTGTTGCCGCCAGCATTTAATCGTTTTGAAAATAGCTTTAGTCATATTTTTGCTGGTGGTTATGCCGCGGGTTATTACAGCTATAAATGGGCGGAAGTTTTATCGGCTGATGCTTTCTCGCGCTTTGAAGCGGAAGGTATTTTCAATGCAGCTACCGGTGAAAGTTTCTTGCGTGAAATCTTGCAGCAAGGGGGCAGCAAATCGCCAATGGAGTTGTTTAAAAGCTTCCGTGGCCGCGAACCGAATATTGACGCCCTTTTACGTCACTCGGGTATAGTGGAGGCCGCGTAATGGCATTTAGCAGCAAGCGTCGTTTTGTCGCGGGTGCCGTATGCCCGCGTTGTGCTGTCATGGATAAAGTGGTGGTTTACAATGAAGACGGTAAAGATTTTCGTGAATGTGTCAGCTGTGGTTTTAAAGACGAAATGCATTTTAAGCCACTTGCGCGTGAACTGGAAACTCGCGTTAACCTAACGGAAGCTGATAAGGCAAATGTACAAGTGATAAATATCTTACCCTTTGAACCCAAAAATTAATGCTGACTCGGCGGTTTACTGTTACCAAAATCTAACACAATCGCCAAGTCTTCCGTTAGACAAGGCCAGCGTTGTAGCTCTTGCGACCAGCCGCGGCTTTTGTGCAGCTTAATGTATTCCTGAAAATTTTTCCCGCCAAAACTGTATTGATTTAATAGCAGCTCTGCTGAAAATAATACCGCCTGATCTAGCTCATTGGCATAAGGCTCCCCGATGATTTCGTGAGCGATAAGATTGGCGCGCGTCATATCCATTGGGGCAAGCGGAATACCGCAATAGCCGATAAAGCGATCATTCACCTCTTCCAATAATCGATGAGCCAAATAGGCTTCATCTAATAATGCTTCAATGTTGAAATCTGGATGCACAATATCCGGCGGTGAAAGAAAATAATCACTCGCGATATTCAATAAAGGTAAAACACCATCAAAAATTCCAGCCTCTTTGCTGATACCGCTGATGGCTTCAATAAATTCCGGTACTTGACCGATATAACGAATCACAAATTCAGCCAAAAAATTCTCCGCCGCTTGGTGCGGTAATTTTATGGCATCGTGTAATTGATCAACGCGCTTAGCCAAAAGTTTGGTCAAATCTTGGGATGCGTTTTGGCCGGTTTTGGCCTGATCAATGACCTGACGAATTTGGATTATTTTGTCGTTCATTGGTTATCGATAATTGTTATGAATTAGTGAGGTACTTAAACCCATTGTTACAATTTGAATAAGCTAACGATAAACCATGGCGAGCCGTTCGCAAGTGAGTATTAATATCAAGTTTTTATATGAAGTGCGCAAAAATGAAAAATTGGTGGGGTTCGAAATCGCCATAAGGTGAATGGATTGCCCCATTACCCTTATGGCACTTGGTTTTGCCTGCTTTTTACAGGCTCAGATGTTTTAGAAGGTTGTTGAAACTTTTAGACTTAAGTTGTTATCCAGATCGCCCGTTAGGTATTGGTTGAAGTTCAAGGCGACATCGAAATTACCAAAGCTGTGACCAATGCCGATTACACCATACAAGCCGCCTGACAATTTCAGCTTTTCTGAATAGCAACCGCAATCCACGTAGCGGGATGAACCAACGGTATCGCTATAGCCGAGTTTCACATTGAAAAAACTCATATCGTCCATGCCAAAGCGGATCTTAGGACCCGCTTCCCCATAAATCAGGTAGGAATCGGCGCGAGATTGCTCATAGCGACCACTATCATGTTCGTAATAAAACGGGTTGTTGTCATTGTAGCTAATGAAATCTACGCCTATTGTGTAAGTCATGTCTGTGTCGCTGCTGAAGTGTTCAGCGGAAATGCCGAAGGCATTGGCTGTGGTGCCTAGTTGAATATCGGGGCGATTGGCAACATCGCTACTGATGTGCAGTTGGTCAATATTCACTCCCCAACTCCAGCCGCTGTAGACGCGGTCGTTGCCAGCCCATACCAGCGAACTGCCTGCCAGACTTAAGAGGCCGATTAAGGTGGCTTGGGTTAAAGTGTGGGTTTTCATAATGGTTTCCTTTTGCAGCGGTTCAAGAGTGAGAGACTTTCATAAATGCCAATCTCGTATGTGTAGATTAAGTCTTGGAAGCTGTATGAAAACTTAATACTGCTGATGAGGTTTGGATTGAAATTGCACGGCAAATAACAGCTTACTGTGAATCAAGTGCGCCTTCAGGCTATAATTCGCGCCTCTCTTAATCGCCCGGCTTGATGGAGCCCAGCATGTCAGATCGCATTGCACCCAATCAACGAGTTGCCGCAGTAGCCCGTAACACCCTTGAAACTAAAATCAGCGTCAACCTTAATTTGGATGGTGCCGGTAAAGGCGTGTTCAATACCGGCGTGCCCTTTTTAGAGCACATGATGGATCAAATCGCCCGTCACGGTATGATTGATTTAGACATAACCTGCGATGGTGATACCCACATTGATGATCACCACTCGGTAGAGGATATCGGCATTACCATCGGCCAAGCGATTGCCAAAGCCGTGGGTGATAAAAAAGGCATTCGCCGTTACGGCCACGCCTATGTGCCGCTGGATGAAGCGCTGTCGCGCGTGGTAATCGACTTTTCTGGTCGCCCCGGATTGGTGATGCAAATTCCTTTTACCCAAAAGCGCATTGGCCAATTCGATACCGAACTGTTCTGGGAGTTCTTCCAAGGTTTTGTAAACCATGCCGGTGTGACCTTACATATCGATAACCTGCGCGGCCACAACGCTCATCACCAAATTGAAACCGTGTTCAAAGCCTTTGGCCGCGCCCTACGTATGGCGCTGGAGCTAGACCCACGTATGGAAGGTATTATGCCTTCAACCAAGGGAAGTCTCTGATTCATGATCCAAGCTGTAAACAAACCGCAAACCGTTGCCGTTATTGACTACGGCATGGGCAATCTGCACTCAGTAGCCAGCGCCCTTGAGCATGTTGCACCCGAACAAACCGTTGTTGTCACCTCCGACCCTGCGGTTGTGGCCGCAGCGGATCGCGTGATTTTCCCCGGCGTGGGCGCTATTCGCGACTGCATGGCCGAAATCAACCGTCTTGGCTTTGATCAGTTGCTGCGCGACCAAATCGCTAGCGGTAAGCCTGTGCTGGGGATTTGTGTGGGCATGCAAGCGTTAATGGATCACAGCGAAGAAAATAACGGCGTTGACTGCATCGGCATCTTGCACGGAAATGTGCGCTTCTTCGGCGAAAACTACCATGATGCGGTGGGAAATCACCTAAAAGTTCCACACATGGGCTGGAATCAAGTGCATCACAATAATCACCCGTTATGGGCGGATATTGAGCAAGATGCGCGTTTCTACTTCGTGCACAGTTTTTACATTTTGGCCGATGATACCAGCCAAGTAGCGGCGACTTGCGACTACGGCGTACCATTTCACGCTGCGCTCACGCAAGGCAATTTGTTTGCGGTGCAATTTCACCCAGAGAAAAGTCACACCGCTGGGTTGCAGTTGCTAAAGAATTTTTTACATTGGGATGGCAAGGCGTAGGTTGGGCAGCCATGCCCAACAGACGGTCTTCAAATAAATCCACAAGTGTTGGGCAACCATGCCCAATGGCAGTCTTTACATCATATATCGAGTGTTGGGCATGGCTGCCCAACCTACAAAGCCCGAAAAATTGAGAGTTATACATGCTAATTATCCCCGCCATTGATTTAAAAGACGGCCAATGCGTGCGTTTACGCCAAGGCTTAATGGACGACTCCACGGTATTTTCTGACGATCCTGTCGCTATGGCGGCGCAGTGGGTTGAGCAGGGCTGTCGCCGTTTGCACTTGGTGGATTTGAACGGCGCCTTTGAAGGCAAGCCCGTAAACGGCAATGTGGTAACCGCCATTGCAAAAGTTTACCCAAATTTACCCATTCAGATTGGCGGCGGCATTCGCAGCGCAGAAACCATTGAGTACTATCTGCAGGCGGGCGTGCAGTACGTCATTATCGGTACCAAAGCGGTAAAAGAGCCGCAGTTTGTGACCGACATGTGCAAACAATTCCCCGGTCACATCATTGTCGGCTTGGATGCGAAAGACGGTTGGGTGGCCACCGATGGTTGGGCAGAAGTGTCCAACATTCAAGCCAGCGAACTGGCCAAACGCTTTGAGCAAGACGGTGTGAGCAGCATTGTCTACACCGATATCGCCCGTGACGGCATGATGCAGGGCGTGAATGTGCAGGCCACCGTGGCTATGGCGCAGGCGTCCAGCATTCCGGTTATCGCCTCCGGCGGTGTAACCAATATGCAGGATATTATCGCTCTTAAAACCGAGGCTCATCACGGTATCTGTGGTGCAATTACTGGTCGTGCGATTTACGAAGGCACGCTTAACATGGCAGAGGCTCAGGCTTACTGCGATAAATAACCGAGGAAATTAACAGCATGCAAATAATGAACATCATCCGCTTCACGTTATTATTTGCGCTGACAACAGGTGTGGCCTTTGCGCAAACGGAACGCAAATTTGTGTTAGATAACACCCAGATTATTCCGATTAAATCCACGCAAACTGGGCGAGATCACGAACTTGTAGTGGTGTTGCCCGCCAGTTACGCCGCCCATCCCGAAAAGAAATACCCTGTGTTTTACTATCTCGATGCCTATTGGGATACCCCGTTATTGACTGCTACTTACGGTAATTTAATTTTTGATAACCAAGTGCCAGAGTTCATTATGGTGGGGCTATCTTATCCTTCGGGCGCCAATTACGATGCTGAGCGGCGCTTAGATTACACCTTCACCCGCGAAAACCCCGCACAAAATACCTCAGGCAATGCCGGTCGTTTCTTGGCATTTATCAAAACGGAAGTGGCGCCCCTTATTGAAGCTAAATTCCGTGCGGAGAAGACTGATCGCGTGCTGGGTGGCGTCTCATTAGGCGGGCTTTTTACCATTACCGCCGCCTATGCAGATCCTGAGTTTTTCGCTGGCTATATCGCTTTAAGCCCAGCGGCAGAATGGGATCATCAAGCCCTTGCTAAATTGGATGAAGACTATGCCCGCACCCATAAATCGCTGAAGGGGCGTATGTTTATTGCTTATGGTACGGCAGAATATGAAGCGTTTCGCCAGCCCATTATTGCCTTTCAGAAGCAGTTGGCGGAGCGCCATTATCAAGACTTAGCGCTCTCCAATTACGCAATGGAAGGGTTTGAACATGTAAGTGGCAAGGGCGAAGGCTATGTGCGCGGGCTGATGTGGGTGTGGAAGCCCAAAAAACCAGCGGGCCCGAGTGGTTTAGAGCGCTCCATGACAGCTACGCCATAGACATGAGTGCATTGTCGAATGTGAACAAGACCTCTTGGCTGGTTGGCCTAGTGTTGGGTGTGTTAGGCATGGCGGTGATCGCGGCGCCTAACTCTCGGCCATTTGCGCTCGATCACACTGAGGTGATCGATTTCCACGCCGTCGCCAACGACAAAGACTATGAAGTCTATATTCGCCTACCCGCTAGCTACGCCCATAACCCAACGCAACATTACCCCTTGGTATTGCTTATTGACGGCTATTACGCCTTCCCCTTGGTGAGCGCAATCAATTGGCGCATGAGCGAGCGCCACGACGAAATGCAAGAATCCATTTTGGTGGGCATTTCTTACGCTAAGGGCGATGACATTGACGACAATCGCGGCCGCGATTTCACCCCCAGTATTCCACCCAATAAACACAACACTAATGCTGGCGGCGCATCTCAGTATGCGGTCTTCTTGGCACAAGAGCTGCTGCCTTACGTGTTACAGCACTATCGCGTAGACACCCATCGTAAAATATTTAGCGGTCATTCTTACGGTGGGTTATTGGGCGCTTACCTATTGTTTACTCAGCCCCAGTTATTTGATTATTACCTGCTTGGCAGCCCGTCCTTGTGGTATGACCAGAGAGTCATCTTTAGGTTGGAGGCCGATTACGCCAAGCAACACAAGGATTTACCTGCAAAAGTCTTTATGGCCACGGGTGCGCAAGAAAATGACAGCGAATATGCCATGTTGAAGAACATGTTTGAGTTACAGAAAATCCTCAACAGCCGTCACTACCCCAGTCTGACGCTTGAGGCCAAATCCCTAAGCGATGAAAACCATCTCTCCGGTTACCCCGCGTTTATTACCCAAGGTCTGCTCTGGGCGCTGCCAGCGAGTCCGCCCAAAAATTAATTGGAGAGCCGGCGCGTAATAAGTACCTCCGACTGTCAAAGCGCGATAAAATGCCCGCCGGTTTTAGGTAGAGACACATTATGACCCTCGCAAAACGTATCATCCCCTGTTTGGACGTAGATAATGGCCGCGTGGTTAAAGGCGTGCAGTTTTTGGATATCCGCGATGCGGGCGACCCGGTGGAAATTGCCAAGCGCTACAACCAAGAAGGGGCGGATGAGATTACCTTCCTCGATATTACCGCCACCCATGAAGGTCGCGATACTACCGTGCACACGGTGGAGAAAATTGCCAGTGAAGTGTTTATCCCGCTCACGGTAGGCGGTGGTATTCGCACGGTGGATGACATTCGCACCATGCTCAATGCCGGAGCCGATAAAGTGGGGATTAATTCGGCGGCAGTGTTTAATCCAGACTTTGTAAAAGCCGCCTCTGATCGTTTTGGTGCCCAGTGTATTGTGGTGGCCATTGATGCCAAGAAAGTCAGTAAAGATGGCGAAGAGCCGCGCTGGGAGATTTTCACCCACGGTGGGCGTAAACCTACCGGCATTAATGCGGTGGAGTGGGCGATTAAAATGGCCGAGTTTGGCGCTGGGGAAATTCTGCTCACCAGTATGGACGGCGATGGCACCAAAAAAGGCTACGATTTAGGCGTAACACGGGCGATTAGCGACGCCGTTCCTGTCCCTGTTATTGCCTCCGGCGGCGTGGGCAACTTGCAGCATTTGGTGGATGGCGTGACCCTCGGTCGCGCCGATGCAGTGCTGGCTGCCAGTATTTTCCACTTCCGCGAATACACAGTGCCCCAAGCCAAGCAGTTTATGCGCGATCAGGGTATTGAAGTACGCTTGTAAACAAGGTTTGTCCCAAAGAAAAAGGCGCCGCAAGGGCGCCTTTTTTTGGAATTGGCTTTGTTTTTCTCGTCATTTTTATGGCTGCTACTTAAGTAGTCAGTCCGTACAGCAAATATTAGGCAGCGCGGTACTGCTTAAGTACATCTAGAACCTTGGGTTCTGAAGCGCAGATGAAGTCAATAAAATCACTGACACCTACTTCTGCGTCAGCACGGCTATCGAACGGGCCAATATCGACACCTTCGCGTGTTGTGTAGTACCAGTAGTTGTCTTTTTGTAAGAATCGACCATTGCGATTAGGCACAATGCCTTCTTCGCCAGAGCGGTTGAATAAAGCCATGCGAAACTCCTCATATAAAATAGCGGTGCTTTTCAGCGAACTTTCCTTACCATAGGCCTTAATGTGTAGACCTTTATTCACGGTGTATCAACTCTGAAGAGTCTTTACCCAGAGGCTATCTGCCTCCAATGATTATAAACACTAAATAATCCATCTGAATATATTTAGTTGTGATTAGATCGTGAATAATTAATAACCAAAAAAACCGCTTAGCATCATATCAGTGATGTCATATAAATCAACGTTTGTCTGTAAATCATCCAGTAAAAAAGTACGCGGCACGGGACAATAGGATGAACCATTGGTGCTAGGCTCAGGCGCACTTATGGCCAGAGATTTGGGCAACAATTGAGAAGCGTAGACCAGTTGCACCTGTTCTTGGTCGAGAAGCGGTTGAATCTGCTCCAGCACACTGAGTGTGGTTGGATATGGATGGCCTATGGCGACAGCACTGCCATGCTGCCGCGCCAGTTGCAGGGCGCGTTTCAGTTGCTGTTCAATGGCGCTTGTTTCTTCCACATCATCTAGAAACACATCGCGTTTCAGGCTGGGGACTTTGCTGGCACGGGCTATATCAAAGGCGCGGGTTTGAGCGCTGGTACGGCTGTCTACAAAGTAAAGTTTGCGTGAATTCAATTCATCCATCAGCCATTGCATGGGTTCGGGTTCTTGTGTGAGGCGGCTGCCCATATGGTTATTCACCCCTTTAATGTAAGGGATATTGTCCAGATCTTTGCGCAGAGTTGTGATAAAAGCCGTTTTATCCATGCCTGTAACTAGCCCGCCTAAACCCAAGGGCATATTTTTGAGATTGCTCATGGGCGCATGAAGCATCAACTCCTTGCCTTGTTGATGCGCAAGTTGCGCGGTGCTAATACCGTGGGGCGTAAAGGGTAAGACCGATAAAGTAAAGGCGCCGTTCAAGCGCGCGGCGCGCTCGCTTTGGCTTTGGTTGTAACCAATATCATCAATGATAATGGCAAGGCGTGCGTCCGCGTGGAGTTGACTGCTCGACCAGAGCAGGGCGCATAAGAATGCAACTGTGCGCCCAATTCGCATTATTTGCTTGGCGCTTTAGGCTCGGCAGCTGCAGAGCTCGCCGAGGTATGTTTGCTTGCATCATCATTGCTAGCGGGTGTTTGTCCGAGAATATGCAGGCCTTTGAGCAGGTTGATAGCATCTGATACCTGATTGTCTTTGAGAATGTCGTCACTGACCACGGTTTCGCGTTCGCGCGCCCGGCTACCCACTTCTTGGCCATCTTTATTGCCAATATGACCCGCTAGGTCTGCTTCAGCAATAGGCGCTTTTTGTTCAACACTGGTGTTGCTCTTTTCTAAGCGCACGTCGGGCTCTATACCTTTGGCCTGAATAGAGCGGCCATTGGGGGTGTAGTAAAGTGCCGTAGTGAGTTTGATGGCACGGTCTTCGGTGATAGGGATAACGGTTTGTACGGAGCCTTTACCAAAGCTGCGCGTACCCATGATTACCGCCCGTTTATGATCTTGCAGCGCACCAGCCACGATTTCAGATGCTGAGGCTGAACCGCTGTTGATGAGCACGACCAGCGGCAAGCCACCGCTGATATCGCCGGGGCTGGCGTTGTAGCTGATGTTGCTGTTCTCCATGCGCCCTTGGGTATAGACAATCAGCCCGCTTTCCAAAAAGGCATCGGCGACATCCACCGAAGATTGCAACACGCCGCCGGGATTGTTGCGTAAATCCAATACCAAGCCCTTGGTTTTAGGCCGCAGGCGCAAGTTTTCGCGCAGCTTATCGCGGAAGTCGGCGCCGGTATTGGATTGAAATTGGGCGATGCGTATATAGAGATAATCATCTGCCACAGGCTTAACACTGACGCTTTGTACGTGGATGAGGTCGCGCATCACCACGAACTCTACGGGGTCATCCACGCCTTTACGCAGTAAACTGATTTTGATGGGAGTGTCTTTGGGGCCGCGCATCAAACGGGTAGCATCAGAGAGTGTTTTCCCTTTCATCGGTTGATCGTCAATACGCACAATCACATCGCCCGGTTTGATACCGACTTTTTGCGAAGGAGAGCCATCAAGAGGGGTAATTACTTTAATACTGCCTTCATCCATACCCACTTCCAAGCCCACGCCACCAAACTCGCCACTGGTGGTGGCTTGCAGCTCAGCATAGGCTTCTTTGTCGAGATAGGCGGAGTGCGGGTCGAGTTCGGCAATCATGCCTTTGATCGCATATTCCAGCAGTTTGGAATCGCTGACTTCTTCCACGTAACCCGTACGCACATGGTCGTAGGCGCGGGTGAAGGTGCGTAATTCATCAAGCGGTAATTGGCCTTCGTCCTGGCCTGATTTTTTTTCAGTCGCGGCGGCTGAGACGCTGGCTATCGCTAAAAAGCTCAGCAGTAAACTGACAGAAAACGTTTTACAAGGAAGGCACAGCATGTACATCTCCGCGAAGCGCTATAGCACTATTAGATCACTAACACACATAGAGAAGATCCTTCTTCTGTAGAACCTTGTTGGCATTAACCGTTGGTATCTTCAGCGGTAATCAGTTGCCCACTTTTGCAAAGAGAAAAAGGCAGCTTTAATCAGAGCTACATTCTCTTTTGCCCATTTTGTTACGGGGGGATTAACGCTAATCTTAAAACCAATCGTTAATGCGAACAAAAAATTTGTAGAGAGGGCATTACCTCTTTTTTATCACACCCGCGCCAGCCACTCAGCGGGGTCAATCGCGTGGCCTTGGTAGCGAATTTCAAAATACAATCCCGCTTCACTCTGGCCACCGCTGTTGCCTACACTGGCGATAACTTCACCCACGCTCACCGCATCACCCGCTTTTTTCAGCAAGTGTTGATTGTGCGCGTACAGGCTTAAATAGCCTTCGCCGTGATCGATAATTACTAACAGACCTTGGCCGCGAAAATAGTCGGCAAAGACGACGCGGCCATAGTGAACGGCGCGCACTTGTTGGCCAGCGCTGGCGTTAATCAATACGCCATTCCATTGCAGCTGACCTTCAATTTGGCTGCTGCCAAAACCGTGAGTAATACGCCCTTGGGTTGGCCAAGGTAATTTGCCTTTGCGGCTACTAAATTTTTCGCCCGCATTGGGTAGCGGCACATAGCTTGGTGCTGCCGCTAAACTGGTGGTTGCGCGCGTGACTTTTTGCAACAGGCTTTGCAATTGGCGACGGTCTTCTTGTAGATCTTGTAGTTCTTTATCTTTGCTGGAAATAGTGGAGTTAATTTTTGCCAGTGTTTGTTTGCGTTGCGCTTGTGCTTGCTGCAACTCTTGTTGCTCTTTATCTAGCTGTTCTTTAGTGGCATTTAGCTCGGCCGTCTTTTGTGCAATTTGTGGTTCCAGTTCGTTTAATTGTGCAATGGTATCTAAATACTTTTTCATTTTTTCCGCGTGGGCAGCCATGAAATAGCTGTGGTATTTCATCATGCGAGAAATACGTTCGGGTGACTCTTGATTGAGGAAGACTTTAAACTGTGGTTGTTGCCCAAGCTGATAAGCAGCACGTACCTGCTCAGCGGCTTGGGCTTGTTGCTTTGCTCGCGCTTTTTCCAGATCGCCGCGCTCTTTATTTAAATTTTCAACTTGTTTATTTTGTTCATTTATTTCTTGCTGGATTTTGTCGACTTTCTTTTGCAGCTCGCCCATTTGGGTTTCGGTCTTTTGTAAATCCTGTTGCACATTGCTGCGTGCACCCTGCACTTTTTTTAGTTCTTTTTGCAAATCGGTAATGTCTTTTTGCAGTTTTTCCATATCGGCTTTGTCATCGCTCAGTGCACTGGGTGAGATGGCAAGCATTATGGAGAATAAACTTAAATACAGAAGTTTTTTCATGGATTTATTTAAATCATTCGTGATTTAGTGGGGAGTCGTCATCCCCGCTACGCGAGGATGACGATGGATTATTAAACCTAGATCAGATTGCACACGGCCATTTTCTTTATGCCAAGGTAATTAAATTTCTACCGGTCATCTCCGCTGGTTGTGGCAATCCCATCAGCGCTAACATGGTCGGTGCAACATCGGCTAATGAACCGCCCTGTGCAATTGTGCCTGTGCGTGCACTGCAAAAAATAAAGGGCACGGGCAAGGTTGAGTGCTGAGTGTTGGGTTGACCGCTTGCTTCATCAAACATTTCTTCTACGTTGCCATGGTCGGCGGTAATCAATGCTTCGCCACCCACTTTTTCTACAGCCGCTAATACGCGACCTAAGCACACATCAATGGCCTCTACCGCTTTGGTTGCCGCTTCCATAATGCCGGAGTGTCCGACCATATCGCAGTTGGCATAGTTGCAGATAATTGCATCGTATTTACCAGATTCGATCGCTTCTACTAATTTATCGGTAACAATCGGGGCGTTCATTTCTGGTTGTAAATCATAGGTTGCCACTTGTGGTGAAGGCACCAGAATACGATCTTCACCTTCATACACGACTTCGTTACCACTGTTGAAGAAGAACGTAACGTGCGCATATTTTTCCGTTTCGGCAATACGCAATTGGGTTTTGCCCAATGTGGCGATGTATTCACCGAATGAATTGGTTAAATCTTCAGGTGGAAATGCGATGGGCGCTTTAATGCTAGAAGCGTATTCCGTGGTTTGTACAAAGTGTGCGATGTTTGGATGCAATTCGCGCTCAAAGCCGGTGAAATTTTCGTCGATCAATGCGTGGGTAATTTCGCGTGCACGGTCGGGGCGGAAGTTCATAAAAATAACCGAGTCGCCGTCGTTAATGGTGGCAACTTCTTCGTCTTCGGCACAGATTACTGTGGCTTTCACAAACTCATCGTTTTCGCCGCGTGCGTAAGCCGCTTTTAAACCGTCTACGGCAGTGAGCGCATCGAACTCGGCATCGCCAGTTACCATTACATCGTAAGCCGCTTTTACGCGATCCCAACGGTTGTCGCGGTCGAGGGCGAAGTAACGGCCAACGATGGACGCAATGCGACCTGTGCCCAATTCTTTAAACAAATCCTGCGCTTTTTGCAGAGAAGATTCAGCGCTGCGCGGTGGACAATCGCGACCATCTAAAAAGGCGTGCAAGTAAACCTCTTTGGCACCGCGCTGCACGGCCATTTTCATCATCGCGTAGATGTGGTCTTGGTGGCTGTGTACGCCGCCTTCCGATAGCAAGCCGAGAATATGCACTGCTTTACCGCTGGCAATCGCGCTGTCGATGGCTTGCACATAAACGGGATTGGTAAAAAAATCGCCATCGCTAATGGCTTTATTCACGCGGGTAAAGCTTTGGTAGACCACCCGGCCAGCGCCGAGGGTCATATGCCCTACTTCACTGTTACCCATTTGACCTTCGGGCAGACCCACGGCCAAACCAGAGGTTTCAATCAGGCTTTTGGGATTGTTGGCCCAGAGTTTGTCGAATACGGGTTTGTGAGCTGCGGCAATTGCGTTGTATTTGGTTTTTTCGGAATAGCCGAAGCCATCGAGGATGAGGAGCACAATTGGTTTTTTGGTGGCTGTCATGGTGCAATCAATTCTCAGGTGGGATGAAATTCAGGTGGAATGAGGGCTATTCTAGCGGTTTATCGCCCGCTTCTCTAGGTTGAATAGCTTTGCATCGGCGTTAGCCAGACATTTGTTCTCGGCTGAGTCTGAATTGCCGGAGCTTCAGATGTGTAAGATCAACAGCACTAAGGCGAGTAGCGCCGGTGCTGCCTGAATCCACAAAATGTTGCGTTTCGCGGTAAGGCCACCGTAAATACCGGCGACTAAAATGCAGCTGAGAAAAAAGGCTTTGAATTGGAAACCTGCTTCGCCGAGCAATAAACCCCAGAATAATCCCGCCGCAAGAAACCCGTTGTACAAACCTTGGTTGGCGGCGAGTACTTTGGAAAGTTTGGCCATGTCTGCACTGTGGCCGAAGGCGCGCATGCCGGTGGGCTTATCCCACAAGAACATTTCCAATATGAGAATGTAAACGTGTACCAGTGCGATAAGGGCGATAAAAAGAGTAGAGAGTATGGGGAAATTGGGCATCGCGAGTTCCTTCGTGAGTGGGACGGAACCTGCAATATCTCAGGTTCCGTTTTTGGCAGCTTACACTTTCACTTTCATCAAGCGCTGATAAGCGTCTTTGGGTTCATGGTTACGATCAAACAGCAACGGATAATTGGTGCGGCCTTTAATGGGGAAATTATTCAGCCAGCTGGCATCATCGCTCACACCCCACGTAGTAACGCGCGCAATTTTATCTTTGTGTTTAACTAATAATTCAAACAGTGCTTCATAGCGACGGCTTAATTTTTCATTAGCCTCCGCTGTTAAGCCTTTGATATAAGGGTCGCGTTCAGGTTTGTAATCAAAGCGAGTAGAAACTTCTGCAACGGGTAATGTCCATACCGAAGGAAGCACATCAATATCTAATTCCGTTAAATGAATTTTCAAACCTAAATCTGCAAAGGCGACAATGGTTTTTTCGATTTCCTCAATGCTGGGGCCATCAATGCCATAATGTGCTTGCAAACCTATACCATTGATGGGTGCGTTGCGACTTTTTAAGCGCTTGATCAGTTCAAGTGCGGCAGTGCGTTTGTTGGGCTCTTCAAGATTGTAATCGTTGTAAATCAAATGGGCGCTCGGATCAGCTTCGTGAGCAAGGTGAAATGCCTTATCAATAAATTGCTCACCTAATACATTATACCAATGACTAGCGCGCATCTTGCCATCGTCACCGACGGCTTCGTTCACTACATCCCAAGCGGCTAATTTACCTTTGTAACGCCCCACTAGCGTGCCAATGTGTTCTTCCATTTTTTTTTCAAGCTGTGCGGCAGTTATGTAATCGCCTTGTGCTGTTTTAAAAACGGAATCAGGAATTTGGCTATGCCATGTCAATGTGTGTCCTACGGTATACATTTTATGTTGTGCGCCAAACGCTACATAGTTATCCGCATCGTCCCACTTCCAGCCGCCATCGGCAGTGCGTATGGCTTCCCATTTAAGTGCATTTTCCGGTGTGATCGAATTAAAATTCTGACCGATAATAGAGAGTAATTTTTTATCTTGCCCTGCGATAATTGGGGCACTTAGCGCGGCGCCAATAAAAAAACAATGTTTAAAATGATCTTTAAGGCCTTCTTTGTTATCGGCGAAGGCCAGTGATGCGCCCCCTAGTTTGGCGACGGCGGCGGTCATTAGGCTAGCCTTTAAAAAGTCTCGACGCGATGAGTTCATAGCTGCTCCAAAAAATATGTGACAAACCCTGTTAATGGTTTTTGTCTGTGGTTAATTTAAACTGCATATTATTTAATTTTTGCTTCATGTCGGCCGGTAGATAAGGATTATCTAGCACAAAAATTTTTCGATGTGCTAAATCTGCCTTATCAATATATTGGCGATTATATTGTTCAAATAATGCATCGAACTCGCCATTTTTTATCATAATCTCTAAACCACTGGTAATATCTTCCGCAAGAATATTGTTATTTTTATTGACGTAGAAACAATAGGCTACGGGGTATTGCAGTAATAAATTTTTTTCAATGCTGAGCTGTAATTCTTGATGGCTTTTTGCTTCATCCCATATTTCATAAATGGAGCGCGGAAAATAACGGATACGTTCTAACCTGAGCATTTTAAATGTGCCTTCGTAGCTCGGCGTACCCTGAGTATTAAAGCCGTTGTATTTTAAAATATCGGTGTCATGCCAATAATAAACTTGCCCAACCGGAATTTTTTTTAACTCATCCAATGTAGTGGCTGCGGGAAAAAATGGTTGGTCCTCTCTGTTGATCAGGAAAATTCGCCAGCCAATTAAGCCTTTATCAAGCGGTACACGTATAGGGGTAAAATGATCATTCAGCGCTTCACTATAGGCATTCCAGACGATATCAAGGCTACCCTCATCAAGCATTTTCAGCTGACGAGTGCTCCCTATATCGCGTACGGTTAACTGTACCTTATAGGCTTTATGACTATGGCTGAGTGCTCGACTTAACAGTGCGATGTAATATTGGTTGCGGTTGTCATCAACGCGGGCGGAATCTGGCCCTGCATGGCGCACTACAATGGTGGTTTGTGCCGCTAGCAAGGTAGCGTTTGCAAACAGTGCTGCTATGAGACTTGTTAAGCACCAACGTATGAGTCGTGGCAGGTTACTCAAGCCGTTTCCCCTTATGATCGGTTTTGTGTCGATCAGATACTGAGTCAGTATAGACGCTCATTGAGAATTGGCTGATTTTTTTGCGTGATGTGCTTAACGTGATGTGCTTAAAAGGGAGCGCGATATAAAGAGAGTAAAAAATCCGTAAACCAAAATTGTAGGGCGATCAGCCTAGCCACAGTGGGGGATATAACTGGTAAAAACGACCCATTAAAACAGAATGTCACAGGGCAGATTAAAAAATTGTTTCTTAAATACCCACTTAAATTTTAGTGCTGGAAATTTCTATTGCATTGGTTAGAATGCCCACACCTACTGAGTACAGGTAGATTATAAAATCAAAAAAAAGCGCGTGGCGCTTGCAAATAATAATGTATAACAGTTTGCAACGCGCCATTGTCGTTACCTTCTTCGCAACAAAATCCCTTCAAAAAATAATGCACAAAATATTAAGTGATTTTATTATTTAATTTTTATGCTCAAGCCATGTGCGCACACCATCCTTGCGTGCTGGTGGCATTTTGGCAATTTCGCCTTCAATCCAATTTTTAATTTCTTCGGTTAACTCTTTGCGATCGCGGCCTGCGGTTTCAATGGGTTCGCTCAATACCACGGTAATAGTGCCCGGATATTTTAAAAAATGTTTGTGTGGCCAGCATTCGGCAGCGTTGTGTGCAACTGCGATAATGGGTACGCCAGCGCTAACCGCAATATCCGCGCCGCTGCGAGCATAATTTCCCACAGTGCCCAAGGGCATGCGCGTACCTTCGGGAAAAATCAATAAATTATTGCCTTCTTTTAAGCGTTGAACACCTTTGGTTTTTACATCTTTCAATGCTTGAATAGGGTTGCTGCGGTCAATTGCAACTGGGCGAAGACTTGCTAAACCCCAACCAAAAAATGGAATGCGCAATAATTCTTTTTTTAAGATAGTGCTCACAGGGCCAAAATAATATTGCAGAAACATAGTCTCCCATGTGCTCTGGTGCTTGGCGAGTACTACGCAGGGATAGCGATCAAAATGGCGCTTGCCGATAACCTTAAATTTTACACCGCAGCAAATGTAAATCCACAGCATCACAAACCGATTCCACCCCGTGACAATTCGCCAGCGCCATGAATAGGGCAGAAAAGGGCGAATAATAACGGCGATCAAACCGAAGAGTGCGCCGGTCAGTGAATGAACAATAATAAAGAGTAAGCTGCGAAGATAGAGCACAATATTTTAAACCTAATGTCCAGAATGATTGGCGATAATAAAATCTGCAGCTGCCGCCAAATCATTCACTATCAGTACTTGTTCTGTCGATACTTGGGGGGTATCGGTTTGCAACGTTTTATCCGCTAATTGCGTCAGCGTTTTTTCACCATTGCCGGTTCTGACCAAAATGGGTTTGCAGCCTTTCGTGATAGCTGCTTGTAAATCACGCAGGCTATCGCCCACAAAAAAACAACTTTCTACAGAGGTATTAAATTCTGCTTCTATCGCATCCAACAGGCCGGGCATGGGTTTACGGCATTTGCAGTTATCGTCTGGCGCATGTGGACAATAAAAGATAGCACCCAGTTCCGCGCCTTGCTCTTCCACCAAGTTCGTCAGCTTTTCATGCATGGCTTCCAAGTCATCTAAATCAAATTTGCCGCGCGCCAAACCGGACTGGTTGGTGGCGACTACTACAGTAAACCCTGCGGCGTGCAACTTGGCAATTGCTTCAATACTGCCGTGAATAGGCAGCCATTCATCGGCGGACTTTACGTAGTCATTGCGGTCGTGATTAATTACACCATCGCGGTCTAGGATAATAAGTTTCATGATTTTTTTCTCGCTACCTTTCACCGGTGGGGCTTATAGCCGGTAGCGGTGGAATACGGTTATTGAGCAGCGAGTCGTCATCCTTGTAGCACGAGGATAACGACTCGCTATTTATGTAAATTAATCGTGAAGCTAATTAATTCTTAGCCGGAACCAAATACGAAATATCAGCCACTTCTAAAAATAATCCACGCAACTTATTCAACAAAGCCAAACGGTTTTGTTGCAAAGCATGGTCTTCGCACATCACCATCACGCTATCAAAAAATGCATCAACAGGTTGTTGCAAATCTGCCAGCGTGGCAAGCGCTTGCGTGTATTCGCGCGCAGCAAACAAGGGTGCAACCAAATCGGCTTTGGCATTAATGGCTTGAGCGAGATGTTTTTCTGCATCTTCTTGCAACAAGACTGCATTGACTTCAGTGCTAACACTCGCCGCTTGCTTGCTTAAAATATTGGATACGCGCTTATTAGCGGCAGCCAAAGCTTGCGCTTGCGGCAATTTGCTAAATTCATTCACCGCGAGTACACGCTGATTAATATCTAAGGGTTGCGATAATTGTTTTGCCGTTACCGATTGGAAAACTTCGGCGGGAATATTCGCATCTTCATAAAACGCGCGGAAGCGGTCGAGCATATAACTCAACACCTGTTCTACCAACTCATCGCCAACCGTTAAATTTTTATGCTGCGCTTTGGCGAAGGTTAACAATTCACGCAAATCCAATGGCAGATTTTTTTCTACCAAAATGCGTAGTACCGCGATACTGGCGCGACGCAACGCAAACGGATCTTTTGAACCTGTAGGTTGTTGGCCAATACCAAAAATACCGCTGATGGTATCTAAACGGTCTGCCAAAGAAATAATGGCGCCGGTGATGGTTGCTGGCAATTGGTCGCCAGCAAAACGCGGCATGTATTGCTCGTTCATGGCGGCGGCGACTTCGGCATTTTCGCCATCGTTCAATGCGTAATAGTAACCGGCGATACCTTGCATATTGTCGAACTCACCCACCATGTTGGTGACCAAATCCGATTTACACAATTCGCCCGCGCGCACGGCAGAAGCTTCATCCGCCTGTAATTTACTGGCGATAAATTTTGCCAAGGTCGCAACACGTTCTGTTTTTTCAAACACAGTGCCGAGCTGTGCTTGGAATATGATCGTTTTTAAACGCTCGCGCAATTCGGCCAGTGTGGTTTTTTTATCGGTTTCAAAAAAGAACGCCGCGTCCGACAAACGCGGGCGAATTACACGCTCATTGCCGTCGATAATTTGCGAAGGATCTTTGCTCGCAATATTGGCAACGGTAATAAAGTTGGGCATCAATTTTCCGTTAGCATCCACTACGTGGAAATATTTTTGATGCTCTTTCATGGAAGCAATCAAGGCTTCGGATGGCACCACCAAAAAGCGCTCTTCAAATTTTCCAGTAAGTGCATTTGGCCATTCAACCAGTGCGGTTACTTCATCTAACAAATCTTCATCAATGACGGCAGTGCCGCCAATTTTTTTCGCTTCGGCTTGCACTTGTTGTGCAATCAAGGCACGGCGCTCTTCGCGGTCTGCCAATACAAAACCGGTTGATTTTAAGGTGTTGGCGTAATCGCTAGCATTAGCCAATTCAATCGCTTGATTGTAATGGAAGCGGTGGCCGCGCGTGCTGCGGCCAGACTTTAAGCCAAGAATATTTCCGCCTCTATCGTCTTCCATTGCAAAGTCTATGACGTCTTTTCCGTACAGCATCACTAGCCAGTGTGCAGGGCGAACAAATTCGGCGCGCTTGTTTCCCCAGCGCATACGTTTTGCAATTGGTAATCCTGCAAGTGCATTGAGAATAATATTTGGTAGCAGGACACTAGTTTTTTTGCCCTGCTGAGAAATACGTGCAACCAATTTTTCGGCCTTACCATCACTCTCAGCTTTTAATTCAGAGGCAGGAATACCATTCTTTTCTGCAAAGGCGATGGCAGCTTTAGTTGGTTTGCCTTCAGCATCAAATGCAATGGCAGCAGGGGGGCCCCATACAACTAGCTCTTTCGAAGGCGTTTCGCTCGCAAGTGTTTCTACCAAAATGGCCAGTCTGCGCGGAGCTGCGAAACTTTTAATTTCTTTAAAGCTAAGCTCTTCAGCTTCCAAATTAGCCTTAACTGCTTCATGAAATGCGGCACTCAAAGATTTAAGTGCTTTTGGTGGCAATTCTTCTGTGCCTAATTCAAATAAAAAATCAGCGCTCATTATTTATCCCCTTTCAACATAAAGTACGCATCACGATCCGCTTTAGTTGCAAGAGGGAATCCGGCGGATTCTCGCGATTCTAAATAAGCTTGTGCAACAGCACGCGAGAGAGTGCGTACACGTAAAATAAAACGTTGACGCTCGGTCACGGAAATGGCGTGGCGCGCATCCAACAAGTTAAATGCGTGAGATGCTTTCATCACCATTTCGTAGGCAGGCAGCGGTAAATTTTTGGCCATTAAACGCTGGCTTTCTTTTTCGTAAAAATCAAAATTACTGAACAAGAAATCCGTATCGGCTTCTTCAAAGTTGTAAGTGGATTGCTCCACTTCATTTTGATGGAACACATCGCCGTAGGTGACTTTGTCGCCGTTGGGATTGATCGTCCACACCAAATCGAAAATCGAATCCACGCCTTGCAAATACATGGCGATACGTTCAATACCGTAAGTGATTTCGCCGGTTACCGGGAAGCACTCAAGGCCACCGACTTGTTGGAAATAGGTGAACTGGGTGACTTCCATGCCGTTGAGCCAGACTTCCCAACCCAAGCCCCAAGCACCGAGCGTGGGCGATTCCCAGTTGTCTTCCACAAAGCGGATGTCGTGCACGAGGGTGTCTATGCCCATTTCGCGCAGTGAACCTAAGTACAAATCTTGGATGTTGTCTGGCGAAGGTTTGAGCGCAACTTGGAATTGGTAGTAATGCTGCAAACGGTTGGGGTTTTCACCGTAGCGGCCGTCTTTGGGGCGGCGACAAGGTTGCACGTAGGCGGTGTTCCAGGTTTCTGGGCCAATGGCGCGTAAAAAGGTGGCTGGGTGGAAGGTGCCGGCGCCCACTTCAAGGTCGAGCGGCTGCAAAATCACGCAACCTTGGCGCGCCCAGTATTCTTGCAGCGCCAAGATCAGGCCTTGGAAGGTACTTACATCGGGTTTTTTGCTTTCTACGGGGTGTTTATTGTCAGACACGGGTAACCGGCCTCCGAATACTAAAAAAGGGGTGAGTCACTAGGACTACAGGCAAAAGTGCGGCGATTATAGCGGTAGATGGGGGGTAATGGCAGGGCTATTGGCGCCCTGACGTTAATCTTGACCGTCTTAAACCGGTGTCATAAGGATAATCGGGTGCACGAGTCAGTAACCTTTGGTGCTGATTCGTCAATTTTGCGTATGCAGCAGAGTGTTTGCGCCAGATCAAACCTTGGAATTTTTTGTTTGATCTTTATCAATCGTCAAGCTTCACCGCAGGTGCAATCTATACCCAAGGCCACAAAAAAAATTGTGGGCATTCGGTAACTGATGAGGATTGAATTATGTTTGTATCTGGTGTTATTGCAACTGTATCTTTGGTAGGTATTTTGGTGTTGGGTTTTGTGGCCGCTGTGTTGTTGGCTGTGATTGATAAACGCTTTGAGCCGCAACGTGAGCACTAAGTTCAATTTATCGGTTGTTGGATTTTCTGTTTAGGAAATTGGGCGGATTATTTAATTCACCGACTATTTGTATTTATTCGCTGCACGAAAATTGGTGGCGAATTCATAAGAAGTCTATACCTCGTCAGGGATGATTGGTTATTGTTTTTTATTTCGCCCTTTGTTTCCAATTCCCCCTCGGTTTTCAGTGCGCTTTTTGTGAAGCGGCTTGTGTTATATTTGTGTTTATTGATTCCCCCACTTTACATAATTATGTACACAGGTTTTTATGCTAGCGACGTATATTTCGCAGGATCTATGCAAACAACACCTCATGCCTGAAGGTCATCCTGAGTGCCCGCAGCGGTTAGATGTTATTAATAACCAACTTATGGCAAGTGGTATTGATGGTTTGCTCTTGCACAAACAGGCACCAATGGTAACCAATGAACAAATTCTTTCCGTGCATACGGCGGATTATTTAGCGCGCCTAACACAAGCGCAACCCAGTGCAGGTATTGTTTTTTTTGATGACGATGTTTATCTATCGCCTAATACTTTAACGGCAGCGCGCTATGCCGCTGGCGCGGCGTTATTGGGTGTTGATTTGGTAATGCAACATAAAACCAATGCGGTATTTTGCAATGTTCGTCCACCCGGTCATCACGCGGAAAAAAATTGCGCCATGGGATTTTGTATTTTCAATAATATCGCCATAGCGGCGAAACATGCATTAGATATTTACGGTCTAGAGCGTATAGCAATCTTGGATTTTGATGTGCACCATGGCAATGGTACCCAAGATATTTTTTTACACGATCCGCGCGTGTTATTTTGTTCCAGTTTTCAACATCCCTTTTACCCCAATACCGATATTGATCATGTTCCCGCACATATTATCAATGTACCCTTAAACGCCGGCTGTCGCAGCGATGCTTTTCGCAATGCCATTTGCCAATATTGGTGGCCCGCACTAGCCATACATAAACCACAACTTATTTTTATCTCTGCGGGTTTTGATGCGTTTATTGATGATGATATGTCATCGGTACAATTGGTGGAGCAGGACTATTTCTGGATTTCACAACATCTTCGTCAGTATATGGATAAAAGCCAACAGAATGCCCAGCATGAGCAATGTAAAGGTATTATCTCTAGTTTAGAAGGTGGATATGACTTGCCATCTCTGGGGCGCTGTGTGGTTCAGCACATTAAAGGTATTGCAAAAATCTGATGTTAAAAATCTAAATTCATCTCAATGACTTCTTCTTCGCGGTTAAATTTCACATGAAAACCTAATTTCCGCGCAAGGTTTGCCATGCCAGAATTTTCTAGCATGGTAATACCATTTAACGTTTGTAGGTTTTTGCTTTTGCAGTAGCGAAGCATTTTTTCTAATAATAATGTGCCGAGTCCCTGTTGTTTTTCATCGCTACGCACAGCCATTGCAAATTCGGCCGTTTGCCCATCTACCGCAAAAATTGCGCGCACTACGCCGAGCGTGTAGTAAACACCGAGCGAATTAGGCGCTGTGGCGATAAAAGCCATTTCGCGGTTGTAATCAATTTGGGTTTGGTGAGCCAATTGCTCGTGGGAAAAATGCGGTAATTCTGCAAAGTAACGTTTATATCGATCTTCTTTGCTCATGGCTAAATCAAATTCTTTGTGTGTACCTTCATCTTCTGGACGAATTGGGCGCAGCAATATTGTTCTGCCATTACGCAGTTGTATCAATTCTTCTAATTCTTTTGGGTAGGGGCAAATGGCGAGTGATTGTTGTGTTGCGATCATGTCGAGAATAATTTCTGCGTGCTCAACGCAAACATCACTACCGGAAATCCACGCAGGGTTTAAACGCAGCTCTTTAATTTGTGGATTATCCACGACCATTTGACTAACGCAGGTGAGTAGGCGTGCAATTTGGTGATGATTTAAGGGTGTTGCACCATCGCGTTCGCGAATTTTGCCTTTGCTGAGCGCTTGCAATAATAAATAACGTGACAAGGCCATGTTTAACGGCGGTAGTGCTATAACCGCATCGGTACTTAATTGCCATTGATTAGTGGATTCGCCCAGCGCAATAAAAGCCCCGAAGACTGGATCAGTGGCAACCTGAATACGTAAAGGAGTGGCATTTTCTACTGTCGACGTTTGTAGTACTAAACCGTAGGCCGCGAGAAAGTGTTTAGTATTTTCGTGAGAGAGTTTTGCGTCTTGATTATCGCCGTGTAATTGTGCAGCAAGTTGTGCATGATGAGGAATTTCTTCCATCATCGATTCAGGTGTTTCAGATAATAATTTTTGGTTGCGCCGATAATCTACCATGTGCATAAACGCAATTATGGCGCCTTCCGGCGTACGAAATGAGGCTATTCCCGCTTCGGCAAATAAATAACGTGCTGCTTGTGCAGCCTCTTCGCCCATCCAATTTACCAACAAATTAGGTTTGCGGCCTTTGTGATGATGATAGGTGTCGACTACCGCTTGTGCGTAGACTTCAGCGGGAATTAATGCGGAGGGTGCGTGCATTAACAAAATATTTTCGATGTTCTTTTCTTGCAGTAAAAGTGCTAAAACTTGTGTGTATTCTTCGGGTGTTGCATCGCCTAATAAATGAATGGGATTGCGTGCGCGTGAACCGGGGCGCAATAGATTTTCAATATTATGTACTAGATTTTCAGGCAGCTTTTCTAAGCGGCCGCCGCGTTGTACGAGCGTATCCACGGCCATTGCCGATGGGCCATTGCCATTTGTGACAATCACCAATTGTTCGCCGCGAATAGGCTTGCCGTTGGCCAGCGTTTCAACTGCTGCCATTAATTCGCGCAAATCACCAACGCGCAGCATGCCGGCGCGCCGGAAGGCCGCGTCATAAACGGCATCTAATCCTAATGCTCGCGGTGAGCCGCGCTGTAACAGCTCAGCAGTATCTGGCTGTCCTCCGGCCTTAATAACCAATAAGGGTTTATTGAATGATGCAGCACGCGCGGCGGATAAAAATGCGCGGCCATCGGCAATAGCGTCTATGTATAACAAAATTGCTGTGGTAGAGGGATCTCGGCCCAAGTAATCAATCAATTCATCAAAATCAATGTCGATGGCATCACCCATAGAAACCATATAGGAAAAGCCAATACGTCTACGGCGTGACCAATCCAACAGCGCTACACACATGGCAGAGGATTGCGATAAAAATGCAATTCTTCCCGGTTGCGCTTGAGTGTGTGCATAACTCGCATTGAGCCCTAATGCCGGTGCAATAAAACCCAGTGAATTAGGGCCGAGTAAACGTATATTCCAATGCTCTGCAATTTGTTGCATTTGTTGTTGAAGATTGGTGCCTTGTGCCGTGTGTAAATTCTCTAAGCCGCTAGCAATAACAATGGCGCAGCGCGTGCCTTTGCGCCCTAGCTGCATAATAATGGCGGGCACACGGCTAGCGCGCGTACAAATAATGGCGAGATCAGGCACCAGCGGTAATTCATCAATAGAGCGATAAGCCAATACGCCCTGCACCGATTTGTAATTGGGTGTAACGGGCATGATGGGGCCATCAAACCGGCCTTGTAATAAATTGCGCATAACCGCAAAGCCGGGACGGTTGCTCGCGTTGGACGCACCAATCACGGCAATGGATTGTGGTTTGAACAAGCTATCCAGATATTTAACGCTCATTACCGCCCCTTGTTTACAATCATCAATAGAGTTGAAGTATAGCCTCTGCGATAATCTGCTTATTGTTATAGATTAATTTTTTGAATTATTGTTGGATGACCTATGCGCGGTATAAAACAGCACGACACCATTCCGGATAAATTAGGCCAAGACTATGCTGTGGGTTGGCGAGAAACCGTGCGGTCGCTCTGGCCCTATTTGTGGGAATTTAAAGGGCGCGTCATTTTAGCGATGCTAGCATTGATCGGCGCGAAACTGACGACTCTGCTAATGCCTTGGGCACTAAAACATATTATTGATGCGGTCGACCCTAGTCGCCAAGTAGTGTTAAGCCTACCGCTGGTATTTTTGCTCTATTACGGAGGCTTTCGTTTTGGCAGCGTATTTTTAGGTGAAGTGCGAGATGCATTATTTGGTCGCGTTACCGAGCACACCATGCGCAAAATTGGTTTGCAAGTATTCAAACATTTGCATCAATTGGAATTAGCTTTTCATTTAGATCGCGCCACCGGCGGCATCAGTCGCGATATTGAACGCGGCACCAGTGGCATTAGTTTTTTAATGCGTTTTTTAATGTTTAATATTGCACCTACTCTCGTTGAAATTGCTTCAGTTGCAATTATTTTTGCCGTCGCTTTTTCCTACTGGTATGCCATTATCACTATCATTGCGGTATTGATTTATATTGCTTTTACACTCATCACCACCGAATGGCGCAATCGCTATATTCGCGAAGCCAATCAAGCAGATTCATCCACTAACACCCGCGCTATTGATAGCTTACTGAATTACGAAACGGTTAAATACTTCAATAACGAAAAATACGAAGCGGAAACCTATGATACTTTTCTTGCTCAATGGGAAACAGCTAAATTAAAAAACCGTTTGTCATTGTTAACGCTTAACTCCGGTCAGGCGTTTATTATCGCGGCAGCAATGACTGTCATGATGATTATGGCAGCCAATAGTGTTATCGCTAAACACATGAGTATTGGCGATTTAGCCATGATTAATGCTTATATGATTCAGCTTTTTATTCCGTTGAATTTTTTAGGTTTTGTCTATCGTGAAATTCGTCGCTCATTAACCGACATTGAAAATATGTTGGCGTTACTGAAACGCAAATCGACGATTCTCGATCACCCCAAGGCTACAGAACTGCAAGTGAACAAAGGTGATATTTTGTGGCGCGATGTTAATTTTTCGTACAACACTGAGCGGCCTATTTTGCAAACATTAAATTTGCATATTCCCGCTGGTAGCCGTGTCGCCATTGTGGGGTCTTCGGGGGCGGGTAAGAGTACTATCGTGCGTTTGCTTTATCGTTTTTATGATATTGACAGCGGTGTTATTAGCATTGATGGTCAAAATATCCAGCAAGTTACACAGGATTCTTTGCGCCGTGCTATTGCCATAGTGCCGCAAGATACTGTGTTATTTAACACCAGTATTCGTGAGAATATTGCGTATGGAAACCCGCAAGCCAGCGATACTGACATTAATCGAGCGATAAAAATGGCGCACTTAGACTATTTTATTGCCAGTTTACCTGAGGGTGATAAAACTCTGGTGGGAGAGCGTGGATTAAAAGTATCTGGCGGTGAAAAACAGCGTATTGCGATTGCCCGTGTGCTATTAAAAAATTCGCCCATTTTAATTTTTGATGAGGCGACTTCTGCGTTGGACTCTCATTCAGAGGCTGCAATTGTTGAAGCCATGCGCGAAGTTGCGCAAGGTAAAACCACGTTAGTTGTTGCGCACCGTCTTTCCACTATTGTGGATGCCGATAAAATTATTGTGCTGGATAAAGGCGCAGTAGTTGAAGAGGGTACACATAATCAATTGCTTGCACAGCAAGGGCGCTATGCACAAATGTGGGCCATGCAACTGCAAGAAAATTGAACGTAATTTACCTTTTAAGCAGAGTTGCGTGCGCATGATATTTGATGTGGTGCGGCAGATGTCGCGCCTACACAATTGTGTGTTGGTATTTATAGCATCATCTGCCAGTAACCCACATCGCGCCACTGATTAAATTTAAAACCGACTGCTTTTAAGTGGCCAACTTTTTCAAAGCCCAATTTTTCATGCAGTGCAGCGCTCTTCTCGTTAGGTAAACCCAGCACGCCTATGGCGGCATGGAAACCTTTTTCTTTGAGAGCCTTTAATAATACGTCGTACAATAATTTACCAAAGCCACGCCCATGAAAATCGTGTTTTAAATAAATGGTCGTTTCAACAGAGTGGCGATAAGCGGAGCGTTTATGGTAGGGCGTGGCATAGGCATAGCCTATTAATTCGCCTTCATATTCGGCGACTATCCAGGGTAAATTATGTGTTTGTACTTCAGTCAAACGTGAATGGATCGTATCGGCAGTTAATGGTTCTTCTTCAAAAGTGACTGCGGTGTTTTCAACGTAGTAGTTATAAAGGCTTGCAATGGCTGCCGCATCTGAGCTGACTGCTGGACGAATCATAACTTAACCTCTGGTAAATTCTATCTTGAAACAGTGTTGCATCTCGCGAGAAGGGATAACGAGTTTATACAAAGGTTGCAATATACAACTGCTCTACTTTTTCGCGCGCCCAGGGTGTTTTACGCAAAAATTTTAAACTGGATTTCACGCTGGGGTCAGCTTGAAAACAGCGAATATTGATACGGTTTCCCAATTCTTGCCAACCGTAATGTTCCGCTAATCGCGTGACGATTTGCTCCAGTGTGATGCCATGCAACGGGTTATTGGCTTGTAGAGTCATACTGCAATTACCTATGGGTAAAATAACTCAAGCCATAATGCCATGTGTGGCAGGCGACTTCACCTGTTATTGAATTTTACCTTTGTCATCTCGTTTTGCTGACTTTTGCCGCTGCTTTATGTACATCTAATCGCTATGCTTCAATACTGTTCTATGGGCACCATTAGAATAATTTTTACATGCAAACAATAAAACCTAAGGAGTTATACAATGCAACAAATTTTTCTGCACACACCGGTTTGGGTTTACGGTTTATTGGTTGGGTTGATTGCGCTGGGATATGTGCAAACGCGCGCGCGTCATGTGAGCAAAACTAGAGCGTTTGTGTTACCCATGATTATGGTGGCATTTTCTTTGATGGGCGTACTCACCGCGTTTGGATTTTCGCTCACCTCAATAGCCTTATGGGCACTGGGTTTGGCGTTAGTGGCTTATATCGGTAGCCGTTCGTTTGCGGTTAAAGGTGTTCGCTTTAATGAGGTATCGGGACATTTCTATCTTCCCGGTAGTTGGGCACCCATGTTGGTTATTGTCACCATCTTTATTACCAAATACATTGTGGGTGTGATGACTGCACTGCACGCGCCTTTGCTGAACCATGTGGGTTTTGTGATTGCGCTGAGCTTTCTGTATGGCTGCTTTAGCGGATTTTTCTCAGCGCGTGCGTTGGCCTTATGGCAGGTGTGGCATAAGCACAAGGCCAATACTACAGAATAAATTATTCCGGTTTTCGGCTCACCGCGACAATACGCTCGGCGGGAATACGCAATTGTGCTAATAAATATTCACCAAACCCGGGCGTATAGTTTTGCATGGCGATGGCTTTTTCCATGCACAATAACCACGCATCGCGTTCGGTTTCACCAATAGGTAAGTGGGCGTGGTCGCGTGGGATATTAATGCTGCCGTATTTTTCGTGATAGTGCTTTGGCCCGCCCATCCAACCGTATAAAAAAAGCGTGAGCTTATCCCGTGATGCCGTTAAATCCTCTTTATGCATCCGGCGAATCGTCTGCGCTTCGGGGAGTTCATCCATAAAACGATAAAAATCGTCCACCAGTTGACGAATACCTGACTCACCACCGGCAGCCTGAAAAGACCTATCCGAAAAGCCATACAATGGAATGGTGCTCATTTTTTACACGCCTCTCAATCTTCGCAGACAACAGTTTGCCATTGTGCATTATCTTTTAGCTGAGTGGGTTGTGCCGTTTTAGGTATTTTTGCTTGATTGGCGCGGAGCTTTTGATGTCGTGTACTAGACTCACAGCAGTGAAGTTTTTTGGATGTATTCCACAGAAGGTAGAGCATGAATGATCAGGCGACCCAACCCATGTTGTTTGGCGGTATTGAGGCAGGCGGCACCAAATTTATTTGTGTGTTAGCCGATTCGCGCGGTTTCATTAAGGCTCGTTGCGATATTCCCACCACCAGCGCCGCTGAGACACTGGCTGCCGCGCGGGATTTTTTTCAAACGCGCGCGCCTGAATTCGGGCAGTTAATTGCTTTGGGTGTGGTGAGTTTTGGTCCCATTGATTTGAATGTGAGCTCACCTACCCACGGTTATATCACCAAAAATGCGCGCCCCGGCTGGTCGGAAATTAATTTGGCCGGTTATTTCGTTGAGACGCTGGGCGTTATGGTGGAGATTGAAACGGATGTTAACGGTTCAGCGGTGGGTGAATTTAGTGAAGGGGCGGCGGTCGGCTGTGAAAACTTTGTTTATGTGACCATAGGGACTGGCATAGGCGCAGGGATTTTTGCCGGTGGCAAACTCATGCTTGGCATAAGCCATCCTGAGGTTGGTCATATGCTTATTCCGCGCGCCGAACACGATCACTTTGAAGGTTGTTGTCCTTTTCACGGCGCCTGTTTAGAGGGTTTGGCATCGGGAATGGCGTTGGAGAAGGCGTGGAAAACGCATCCTCGCAACCTACCCGATAACCACCCAGCGTGGGCACAGCAAGCGCATTATTTAGCGGTCATGTGCGTGAATTTAACGTGGATGTACGCACCTGAGAAAATCATTTTTGGCGGTGGGGTTATGGCGCGGAAGCACCTCTACCCCATGATTCGCGCCAATCTTAAACAAATGCTGGCGGGCTATGCCCACCACGCAGTATTGAAGGATATGGACAGTTACATTATTCCCACGTCCTTGAGCGGTGATGCGGGAGTAACTGGCGCCCTGTCGTTGGCGCGCCGTATTTATTTTGAGTCGCGCAATTAGCCCCAGCTATGGGTTCAAGTGAAAGCAGCAGGTAAAGGTGCTGCCCTTGCCCAGTTCACTGGAAATTTTCAGTTCGCCATCATGGCGCATCAGCACGTGCTTCACTATGGCTAAGCCCAAGCCGGTGCCGCCGGTGGCACTGTTGCGGCTGGCATCCACGCGGTAGAAGCGCTCAGTGAGGCGTGGTAAATGCTTGGCATCAATGCCGGGGCCATTGTCTGTCACAGAGAAGTAAATCGTGTTTTTGTCCCGCCACAAACGCAAATCAATTTGGCTGTGTTCTGGGCTGTATTTCACAGCGTTAATTGCCAAATTGGAGAAGGCGCTGTGAATTTCCTTTTCGTTGGCGAGCATAGCAATCGGTTCTTTGCAATGTAGAGTGATCGTTTGATGCTTCTCATTGCCTAGGGCATCAGCCTCATTTTTAATCGAGATCAACAGCGGCTCTAACTCCAACGTTTTCTGGTTAAAACCCATCTCCGTGGTTTCCAGCTTAGACAGCATCAGTAAATCATTAATCAACAATGACATACGTTTGCCCTGTTGCAGCATTTGCTGCAGCGGCTTTTCCCACGCGGGCAGTGAATTATTGTCGGCGATGGTTTCGATATAGCCGTTAATGACCGTCAGCGGCGTGCGTAGTTCGTGGGATACGTTAGCCACAAAGTCTTGGCGCATCTGCTCCAATTGGTGAATTTGTGTGATGTCGCGAATCACAATCAAACGCTCATTTTGGCCGAAGCGCGTAATTTGGAATTCCAGTTGTTTGCTTTCTGTGCGCGGCGATGGCAGTACTAAGGGCGATGAAAAATCACCCTCCTCCAAATAACTCACAAACTTAGGGTGGCGAATAAAGCTGATAATGGAAAGGCCTTGGTCTTTGGTGCGAAAGCCAATCATGCGCTGGGCGGCAGGGTTCCAAAAATCCAAATGGCCACGCCAATCCAGAATAATAATGCCGTCCTTCAAGGCCGAAGTGATTTCTTGAATACGCTTAATTACTGCTTGCAGGTTTTTGGTTTCGGCTTGTTGCTGTTGTTGCAGGGCATACATATTATCGAAGATTTCGCCCCACAAACCACTGGACTCTGGCGGCGCATTCTTGCCTTCAATCAGCCATTTGTTCAGGCGATACATCTGGTAGAACAACCATGCAAGGTACAGGCTCAAACCCGTAAAGAGCAGCCACCACTGCAGGCCAAACACCACGCCATAACCTACACAAATAACAAAAATAATGAGCAGGCGGCGCAACTCAACTTTAAACCCGTGCAAAAACAAATCGATGGCCTCGGAGATTGAAAGGTTTTCCCTTTGTAAGAGGGGACTAGGGGGATTTTAGGATATAACATAAATCCCCCTAGTCCCCTCTTACAAAGTATGGGGCTAGAAGTAGTCGCTTATTAAGCCTCTATTTTAGTCGAGAAACGGTAGCCTGTGCCGCGTACGGTTTGCACTAAATCTTCATGTCCGTCGATGGTCAAGGCTTTGCGCAGACGGCGAATATGCACATCTACGGTACGCTCTTCCACGTACACATTGCCGCCCCAGACGTGATCCAGCAATTGGCCGCGGGTATAGGCGCGCTCTTGGTGGGTGAGGAAAAATTCTAGCAGGCGATATTCCGTAGGCCCCATATCTACTGATTGATCGTGAATTGTTACGCGGTGGCTGGCGGGGTCTAAACACAAGCCTTGTACGATAATCGGTTGGCCAGAAATTTTAGGGTCAGCGCGGCGCAAAACCGCTTTCAATCGAGCCACCAGCTCGCGCGGCGAGAAAGGTTTGGTAATGTAATCATCAGCACCCACTTCCAAACCTTGGATTTTATTATCCTCTTCGCCCTTGGCGGTGAGCATAATAATGGGAATGTCGCTAGTCACTTCATCGCGCTTCAAACGGCGCGCCAGCTCAATACCACTGGTGCCGGGCATCATCCAGTCCAGCAAAATGAGGTCGGGTTTTTCATCCACAATCAATGCGTGGGCGTCCTGCGCATTGCTGGCCTCTAGGCAGTGGTACTCCGCCATTTCCAGAGCCACGCGCAGCATATCGCGAATAGCCGATTCATCATCAACAATTAAAATTTTACGACCGCTCATATACTTGCCTTTAGGTTCCATTGTGAAGCTATTGTTGCAAG
>Ga0209067_10000120_pt1 | contig 52965 bp, 45 predicted proteins | sample ColStrG_CSR_2013_FD_187199 | JGI IMG/M metagenome (GOLD analysis project Ga0209067, IMG submission 187199) | Freshwater sediment microbial communities in response to fracking from Pennsylvania, USA - Cold Stream Run_MetaG_CSR_2013 (SPAdes)... | ecosystem: Environmental > Aquatic > Freshwater >...
ATAACCATTTCATTTCTATTATTCACCATACCCTACTCTTAATCAAATCTCTTAAATTTTTTTTAAAATATTTGTATGAAAAAAAAGACACTTCTTTTATCCTTATTTATATTTTTTATATATAAAGACAGCCTCAGTAAAGGAACCTACGGTCAAACCTCAACACTTGCCGGATCTGGTTCCATCGGGAGTGCGAATGGTACGGGTACTGCAGCAAGTTTTTATACTCCTCTAGGAATCGGCATTGATCTTAAGACTGGTAATTTATATGTTGCTGACGCCATGAATTATATCATTCGGAAAATAACGCCTGCGTGGGTAGTTACAACTTTTGCGGGCACGGTTGGTAAATATGGGTATCAAGATGGTCAGGGAACAAGTGCTCTATTCGATAGAACCGATGGTATTGCTGTTGATCAATCGTAAGTACTTTGCCTACCTTTAAATTTAATTGGGAATAAGGCAATTTCCAATTAAATTTAAAGGTAGGCAAAGTGCTTACGCCGTCTTCATATTTTTGGAAACCAATAATGTCAATCCTCGTTTTTTAAAAACAGAAATCTTGGCTAAATTGTAATTGCGAACAACGGTGGTAGCCATTGATAATGATACAGTATTATCAGTACTTCTTGCTTTATTTTCAAGGCTTATAGTATTCGGATTGTTTTCAATTCGTTTATATTGGATCAAAAGTAATGTGAATGAAAAAGCTAGAGCCAACCTTTTTATTTTTCTATTCATTTAATAAATTTGAAACATTAGATTCAATAGTTTTTATTTTTTTATTTAACTTGATATTTAAAATAATAATGTCCATTGTAGGCCGCTGCTGAAATGGAGCTATCGATACCAAAGGCTGAAGGAACTGGGTACCCATTTTTGATAATAGCTGTATCCACAGGCAAGACCTTCCCGTCAATGGTCGCAATATCAATCTTCCATTTGTTGTTATACTCCGATAAGACTAAGTTTAAATTGTGCGTAGAAACGATAACGCCCTTTTCTAGGAAGTTTATTGTAAAATCATGAGTTCTATAATAATATCCCCAGTAATACGGTCTTTCCATAACTAAGCCAAATAGTTTTCTAGAATTTAAGGATCTTGACGCTGTAATCAAAGTATCTGTTTCCGTGGGATATTCATATAAGCCAGGGGTGAAGGTCAAATCTCTTAGTTTATTGGTGCTATCCATATAGGAAATCTTCACGCTATCGTTTGGTGATGCCCCAACAATGTGAAGGTAAATTGATGCTGGAAAAGTTGCCGCAATTTGATTATTATTCGATTTTTTGCAAGAGAAGGCAAACGCAATGAGTAAAGAAAAAACTATAATATATTTCATAAAGTTGGAAAATTAATAAAAGGCAATAATTTTAATTTGCCTTAATTATTTATTTATGGAATTTACGTTTTATTTATTGATAATAAAAAGGGTGAAAACACCTATATTTTTTCATGACTATGTTCGCCAAAAATGAAATGGTAACATCTAGAAGCGTAAAGGGCCATCAGAATAGTCCCTTCACTGTCTAATCAGAGAAAAAGATCTTTGTGTTTAGTTCTATTCCCGGTAGGCATCAACGGCCGCTTAATTTTCTCCGGGTTCGGGAATTATAGAAGCAATCTCTTCCAACAAATCCGGTAGTCGGTATTGAATCGTGTCCCAGACGATTTGCACATTGATCCCAAAATATTCGTGAATGATAAAATTTCGGAAGTCCTTCAGGATCCGCCATTCAATTTGTGGATGAAGTGTTTTGAAATCTACAGGGATCCTTGAGGCTGCTTCCCCAATAATCTCAAAATTTCTTTCAACGGCATCTTTGGTCCTGGAATCGGTCTCATAGGATTCAAAGGTCATACTGGCCGTATACTCCAAAATTTTATGGATTGAGGACTTAATGTCCAACAGCAACAAGGACACACTACGATCAGACATGAATAAGAGTTTTTTCCACGTAAGGTAAATATTGAGGCTTAATGCCCTTACGAGAAACAACGTCAACCTTTTGGTGAAAAGTATCTTCCAGTTCATGCGCCAGGCGAATAAACTCAAAGCCATCAATTCTACCTGTAAAATCAACCAAGATATCAATATCGCTTTTTTCGTGGAAATCTCCCCGGGCAAAGGAACCAAAAATGCCAAGCTCAGAAATTTGGTACCGTTCTACCAGGTACGCTTTCTTTTCGTTTAAAATGGTCAATATTTGGTTGGTCGTGTACATGGAGACGAAAGCTACGAAAAAGAAGAGAGTTTGTAAAAATCGGGGATTCTAGCCCACCCTTCCGGTGGATTCAACGAATCTTTACGGTATTCTTTATAAAGGTAGTTTTCCAATCCATGGATCCACAAGATTTATCCATTTTACCTCACTGGTTTTATTGCTAAGCCCAAAACCATGACCCCCTTTTTCAAATAAATACATCTGGGATTCCACTCCATGATCTTTTAGTGCAGAATAAAAAACCGTAGCATTTTTTGAATTAATAGGATCATCCTTTGCCATAACCAGATAGGTGGGGGGCGTTTCGGCGTCCACATGAAATTCATTGGAATATTCCAATATTTTTTCCGGGTCTGGATTTTTTCCTAATAATTGGGTCCTGGATCCCATATGCCCTATGCTATCCGTAAAACTAATTACAGGATAAATAAGAATCATAAAATCAGGGCGGAGACTAGTATTCTTAGGATTTTCAATATAATTCATCTTATAATGCGTCCCAGCAGTGGACGCGAGATGGCCCCCTGCGGAGAAGCCCAGAATACCGATCCTGTTTTTATGGACTTTAAATTTCGATGCATTTTCCCGGATAAATTGAATCCCTCTTTGGGCATCCTGCAGGGGACCAATTTCCTTGTTTACCATGGTAGAATCGTCCGGGATTCTATATTTTAATAAAAAGGTGGTATAGCCTAATTCCGTAAAGCTTCTGGCCACCTCGGCCCCTTCATGGCCCGCCGCTTCCACCCAATACCCTCCACCGGGGCATATGAGAATAGCCGTATGATTATTCTTTTTCTTTTCAGGAGTGAATAGGGTGAGTTCTGGCAAACTAATTTTGCTAATGATTAACCTACCATTATCCATTATAGATTTTTCCTGATTGGAATGCGGTTTGGAATTCGGAATGGAACCCTTGTATAAGGGAATGGTTTTTTGCCCATAGGTCCTGGAAAAATTAAAAAGTAAAGACATAAATACCAGGAAATATATAATTTTCATTTTATTGAATCATTAGGACCTATTAAATCTAAAAAAAATCCACCAGGAATCCAGGGGAATCCCTTCGAGCTAAGGCTTTGTTTGGCATAAACTTTGACTATTTCCTTATTATAATTTTACACAAAAAAAAACAAAAAAATGGTTCATTCAATTAAATCTAGGTTTCGCTTTTTAAGTGCATTCGCCCTTATTTTGACCGCTTGCTTATTATCCGGCTTTTTAAAAGCAAAAGCTCAGGATCAACATCCTGTTTACTCGGACGCTATTTACAATTTAAATCAGGCCAAATGGATGATTCTTCATGGTGCAGGTGATACAAAACAGACTGCCGAAGAAGTAAGTGCTGTCAATTTTATTAATTCTGCTATCAAGGCGATAAGGATATCGGAATATGAGGATAATATTTCAGGTAATGCTGGCTGGAGGCCTGCTCAAGATCGTATCAATGAACGTGAATCCTATATCGATCAAATAATTACTCTACTTAAAAAGGCGAAAGAGGATTTACGTAAGCCAGAAGTAGATAGAGTTTCCAGAGAAAGCAAAGAAAACGCTTTTGATAATATAAAGGATGCGATTCATAGTGTACGGAAAATTAGAAGATCATAATTTCCATTTATTTTAGAAATCCTTCCTTTCGCTTTTAATCTGGCTTAGGGAAGGGTTTTTTTAATAAGGCTTATTCGTATAAGGCCTCGAAAATAGTATAATTCCTAATCAGGGATAGGGAATTTGAATATTTTTTAGCTATTAATCATGAATTCTTGTATGAATAGAGCTGGTTCTGTTTTTTAAAAAGCCCCCCTTTCTATCTGAAAAACAAGTCCTGATTTCTGCTAAAATAGACAGCGCTATCTCCTCGGGATTCTGGGCTCCTATATCCAGTCCGGCAGGTGCATAAATTCTTTCCTTATCCATTTCCGAAATTGAAAATCCTTCTGCTTCCAGGTCTGAAAATATTTTTTCGGCCCTGGTTTTTGGACCTAAAATGCCAATATAGGGTGCTTTTGTTTTTAGAGCAATTTTCAAATTTTGTTTATCCCGGTTGAAATCATGGGACATTAAAACCATGGCGGTATTGGAATTAATTTTGTTTTCATCCAATTCATCTTCCGGAATAATGACATCTGGCCTTCCCTTGGTTGCTGGTAGGAAGCGGGTCGAATTGGATAAAACAGTAATCCTCCAACCTAATTCCCTGGTTATGGAGATTAGGGGATGGATATCATATTGGTTACCCCAGCATACAACATGAATTTCTGGAGCCAATATTTCAATAAAAAAGCAAATGGATTCTTGTTCATTTAAGTGGAACCAGGCAGGTCTGGAATACCCTTTTTGTATAGTTTCCTGAATGGTTTTTTCCAGTTCCGCATGGATGGAGGTATTTTCCAGGAACTCCAGGTCTTTTGAATCCTTATACCATATCAAATTTCCCATTTCTAAACCATCCCATTTGCCCTCAAGATTCATTAGGGTAATAAGGACCTGGGCTTTTTCCTGTTCTTGAATACAGGATTTAAGTATTTCAATTGGATTTTGGGGATTATCAAAATCGAGTGGGGTAAATAAAACATCGATGATACCCTGGCAGCCCAATCCTACCCCAATTTGGTGGGCATCATTCCTGGTAGTATCGTAGGTAACCAGGCTGGCTTTCGATTTACTTATAGCCAATCTAGCTCTTTTCAAGGCATCCCCTTCCAGGCAACCTCCACTAATGCCTCCAATCCATAAGCCATTATCCATGACCAACATTCTGGCACCGGTTCGCCTATAGGATGAGCCTTCTACCCGCACCACTGTGGCCAGAGCAGCCTGGTTTTGGGATTTATCCATTTCATCGTAGGCTTTGATAATAGCCTTTATTTCAATCATTTCGGAACTGTAAATACTTGATAATGGTTATATATATATATATTATAGGAAGGAAGAAAATACACCTGATTACTACACAAAAATTTATCATTCAGTTTTCATATTACTTCCTGATTACCCAAACTTTTACCTAATTTAGAAGTTAATAAAAGGGTTTTTGAACCTCTTTTATTTTATTTTTTTCTTCGAAAATACAACCTGAATTGTAAGGAATATGGCTCTTATAAAATTAAACGTAAACGGGAAAGCTTACGAAGTGGATGTAGACCCTCAAATGCCTTTATTATGGGTAATCCGGGATATTATAGGCTTGAAAGGAACTAAATTTGGTTGTGGACTTTCTTTATGTGGTGCATGCACCGTTCATTTTGACGGAGTGGCCATGCGTTCCTGTACCCTACCGGTTTCGGTGGCTGCTGGTGCCAAGAATATAACCACTATTGAAGGGATTTCCAAAAATATTGACCATGTGGTACAAAAAGCCTGGATCGAAATGCAGGTTCCACAATGTGGATATTGCCAATCGGGTCAGATAATGTCCGCTGTGGCTTTATTAAAGACCAATCCTAAGCCTACCGATGCCGATATTGACTCGGCCATGAATGGTAATATTTGTCGTTGTGGTACCTATTCCCGAATCCGGAAAGCTATTCATAGGGCTTCCGAATTAATGGGTTAATGAATTCAAAAAATTTTATAGTTTCTCGCATGGAAGGAAAAATGAATACCAACCCAGATTTGGGAATGGATAGAAGAAAATTTCTGAAATTAACTAGTATTAGTTCGGCAGCCCTCGTTTTGGGTCTTTCTCATAAGGCAGGCAGTGCGCAATTGGAAGCCGTTGGGAATTTGGAAGAATCGTTTAAGCTCAGTCCCTATATTCTGATTGAGAAATCCGGAAAAATTACCTTGATGAATCCTAAACCCGATATGGGCCAGGGTACTTATCAATCCGTTCCGGCTTTGATGGCAGAAGAATTAGAAGTTTCCCTGGATGCGGTTACCATATTACAAACAGGAGGAGAAAAAGAATTTGGAAGGCAAGTTTCCGGGGGAAGTTTTTCTGTACGGGGGAATTATCAGAAGCTTAGAACCGTAGGGGCTTCTGCAAAAGAAATGTTGGTGAAAGCGGCGGCAAACCACTGGAAAGTACCTGTCGAGGAATGTTTTGCAGAGAATGCCAAAGTAATTCATAAACCTTCCGGTAAAAAACTAGGCTATGGAGCCTTGGTGGAGGAAGCCAGTAAGCTGGAAGTACCGCAAAACCCTAAACTGAAAGATCCTAAAGATTTTAAAATATTAGGTAAGAATTCTCCACGACCCGATGTGCCTTTAAAAGTTTCTGGAAAGGCTATTTTTGGGATTGATATGGAGATTCCGGGAATGGTATATGCTTCTGTTCAACATAGCCCGGTATTTGGGGCCAAAATAGTAAAGGTAGATAATACGGAGGCCCTAAAAATAAAAGGGGTTCAAAAAACAGTTCAGTTTCAAAGAAATTTAGGGAAGAATACGTACGATGCAGTGGCCGTGGTGGGTGATACTTATTGGGCTGCTTTTCAAGGACGGCTTGCTTTAAAAATAGATTGGGATTATCAGGGATTGGATAAATTTAATTCCGTCGATTACGATCAAAGCCTGAGAGATTTATCGAAACAGGAAGGGCTGGTGGTTCACAATGAAGGCGATTTTGAAAAATCATTCCAGAATGCTCCCAATAAAATAGAGGCGTTTTATGAAACTCCCATGGTTTCCCACTCTCCAATGGAGCCTATGAATTGTCTCGTTCGATGGAACTCAGAAAACCAGGTGGAGGTTTGGACCTCCTCCCAGGGACCGGATTTGGTTAAAAATGAATTATCCAGAACCTTAAATCTTCCTGCCGACGCGATAACTGTCCATATTTTATTTAACGGGGGAGGATTCGGAAGAAGACTTTATCCGGATTATGCTACGGAAGCTGCTAAAATTTCCAAGGAAGCCGGAAAGCCGGTAAAATTGATTTGGACCCGGGAGGACGATACCCAATTAGGTCCATTCCGACCTCAAACCTATTCGGCTTTGAAGGCCGGTTTAGGTACCGATGGGAAACCATTGGCCTTTCAGCATAAGGTAATTGGTCCATCCATTAGTTCCACCATGGATGAAAAGCGAAATAAAACAGGAGAAAGTTCGAATATGACAGAGGGCATTAGTTCTCAGAAATATGAATTACCGAACATGAAAAATGAATATGTTTTCTCGGAAATTCCTGTTCCTTTGGCTGCCTGGAGATCGGTTACCAGCTCTACCGTTGCCTTTGCCCATGAATGTTTTATAGATGAAATGGCTGTAAAGGCGGGAATGGATCCCTTAAAATACCGGTTGGATGTGCTTTTAACCAAGGATTCCGATACCAAGAAATTATTAACCAAATTGGGTGAAGTTTCTGGTTGGGATAAACCCTTGCCAAAAGGTTGGGGAAGAGGGGTCGCTCAGTATGAATTTTTTGCGGGAATTTGCGGTTATGTAGTGGTGGTTTCCCGAATTCCGGAAGGGGGCGTAAAAATTGAAAAAGTATATTCCGTAATCGATTTAGGTACTGTTGTGAATCCGGATATGGTTGCCTTGCAAATTGAAGGGGCGGCAACCATGGCTTTAACGGCGGCTGTTAAGGGGGGAATCACCTTTAAAAATGGACAAACTGAGCAAACCAATTTTCATAATAATCCTATGGTCAGAATTAATGAGATGCCTCCGGTTGAGGTGCATATCTTAACCGATGGGGGACCCATTATTAAGGGGGTTGGTGAACCAGGATTGCCTTCCTTTGCACCTGCTTTAGGAAATGCCATTTTTGCTGCTACCGGTAAACGGGTGCGTAAAATGCCTTTTGACCTGAATACGATTTAATGGTTTAGGGATTTGCCTCCTGGATTTTCTGGAAGGTCTCCATATCCATGGGGGTATCGATATCCAAAAATCCAAGAGGAAAGGGAATGGAGGCGGTTTCTTCTGGATGCGCTGCGACTATTTTTTTTGCCCCGGTAGTTCCTTTTAAGGAAAGTAATTCTGGGAAAAAAGAACTGGAAAAAAGGACAGGAGTACCTAATGTCCCCTTGTAGGCACAGGCCACAATGGGTTTTGCGCTTTCCCTATGTTTTTCCATCATTTTTTCCAATAAAGCCGAATTCACAAAGGGCTGGTCACATACCAAAAGTAGTAATTGGGAGGTATTGGGTTCCTGTTCCAATATTTTTTCCAAACCTTTTCGAATGGAGGATGCCATCCCCTCTGCCCATTCCGGATTTATTACTATTCTAACCGGTTCATTCTCTATTTCTTTTTGAATTAAAGGTGAATTATGACCAAAAACAGTATAAACCAGAGGGGAAACCTTTAATGCTTCCATGGAAAGGGATTTTATAAAGCTATTTCCATTATTTAATAATAGTTGTTTGGGTTGTCCCAACCGGGAGGAGGATCCAGCAGCCAGAATAAGGATGGCAATAGGAGGATTTGGATGAATATGGTTCATGGAATAGGTCTGGCTAAGAAGGAATTGCCCTTACGTCTCTTAGGTGAAATTGGTTTTCTATTAAATATCCTAATAATTTAGCCGGAATGATAAAATTTCCCATATATCTTGATCATAATGCCACTACCCCCTGTGATTCCAGGGTGTTGGACTCTTTTTTGCCCTATTTTTCAAAGCAGTTCGGGAATGCTTCTAGCAGGCATCATACCTTTGGATGGGAAGCGGAAGAAGCTGTGGAGGAATCCAGAATACAAGTGGCCAGGCTTATTGGGGCAGAGCCCAATTCTATTGTATTTACATCAGGGGCTACGGAAAGTATAAATTTAGCCATGAAAGGTTTATGGGAACCCCGTTCTTCGGATAAGAATGAAATTATACTAAGCAGGACCGAGCATCAGGCGGTTTTGGAAACCGCCTTGTATTTGGAATCTATGGGGGCAAAGATTCGATATGTGGAGGTGGAAAGGGAAGGTCTCGTAAAATCACAGGATGTAGAGGATTTGATAAACCCCAAAACCTTGTTTATAAGTTTAATTTTTGCCAATAACGAAACCGGAGTGATTCAGCCTATGCGGGAGATCGGTGAAATAGCAAGAAAATATGGATTACCATTTTTTACAGATGGTACACAGGCGGTTGGTAAAATTCCCCTTTCGGTAAAGGAATTAGGTATTGACCTGATGGCATTTTCCGCTCATAAACTATATGGGCCTAAAGGAGTAGGGGCTTTGTACATAAATAAAGGCAATACCAAGTTCCATCTCAAGACCCAATTGCATGGGGGAAACCAGGAGAAAGGATTACGCAGTGGAACCTTTAATGTACCTGGCATCGTGGGTTTTGGAAAAGCAGCCGAAATTTCCAGCATGGAATTGGACAAGGAGTTCAAACGATTAGGGGATTTGAAAAGTCAACTGGAAAATATTCTATTGGCCATTCCCGGTGCCGAAATAAATGGAGATAGGGAAAAAAGAATTCCGGGTACGATAAGTCTTTATTTAAAGGGAATCGATTCCGAATTCTTTATTCAAAAGATTAACCGGGAATTAGCTCTTTCTACCGGCTCAGCCTGCCATTCGGCCAGTATAGAACCCAGCCATGTGCTTTTAGCCATGGGTTTTGATAAAAAAAGGGCCATGGGGTCCTTGCGAATAGGGTTAGGAAGATTTACCACTCTGGAAGAAATTGAATTTGCCGGAAAAAAAATAACCAATACCTATCTGGAGGAAATTCATGGTTGAACTATTCTAAGAAATTTTCAAAGAGGTCATGGAAATAGACCCGGCGGTAAGGGCATCATTAAAGAATGCTACCTCTTCATTTTTCTGTTTCAAGGCCAGAACATATAATAGGGGAAGATAATGTTCCGGACTGGGTATGGCTAATTCAAAAGCCTTTCCCTTATTCCCATAATGGATTAAATCAGTATGATTATCCGAGCGAATATAGGATTTCATTTTTTCATTGGCCTCTATAGCCCAATCAAATCCATAATGATTGATCTGGATATTTTTCCAGTCTATTAACCGCAGGTTATGGACTATATTCCCACTCCCCACCACAAGAACCCCTTTATTCCGCAAACTCGCGATTTCTTTGGCCAGGGCATAATGGTATTCGGGCTTTTGATAATAATCCAGACTCATTTCTATTATAGGAATATTCGCTTGGGGATAAAAATGTTTAAGTACACTCCAGGCCCCATGATCTAAGCCCCAGGTCTGATCCAGTTCAGCCTCTGCTTTTTTAATAAGGTTTTTCGTTTCTAATGCCAATTCGGGGCTCCCGGGAGCAGGATATTCAACAGCATACAGTTCTCTTGGAAAGCCTCCAAAATCATGAATGGTTTTAGGCTTCTTCATGGCTGTTATTTGAGTTCCAGGTGTTTCCCAATGGGCCGAAATACATAGAATAGCTTTTGGCCTGGGTATTGTTTTGGCCATTTCCCGGAATCCTGTAACGTAATCGTTTTCTTCGATAGCATTCATAGGGCTCCCATGACCCAAAAAGAGAAGGGGCATTAGTTCATTATTTTCATTATTTAAGTATTCAGAAGGAAGGATCATAATTTAGTAGAAAAACGAATAAATTGAATTTCCTACAAATTTGTCATATATAAAAAATATTGGAATTTTAAATTGTGTAATTTAATTGTAGCAAAATTTGATTTTTGAAAAATTTATTGGTTCTTTAAGTAGTTAAAAAATTCCTTCCCAATCCCATTGCGATTTTCGTTTGGAAAATATTGTCTAAGACTGAATTGCTTTAAACCCATATCATGGATGCCCTTTTAATAAATGGATCCTCGTTTGATCCTCCTTTTCTACAGGGAGGAGGTGAAATGGGCACATTAATCAGGAAATTTAATTGGCTGGAAACAGAACTTGGTCATCCCTTAAACTGGTCGCCGGTTTTAAAAACAAGTGTCAATATTTTACTGAATTCAAGGTTTCCCATGTTTCTGTTTTGGGGAGAAAACCTGAATTGCTTTTATAATGATAGCTATAGGCCTAGTTTAGGTATCCAGGGTAAACATCCGGGGATTTTAGGGCTCCCTGCTAAGGAGGCATGGAAAGAATCCTGGAAAGATATTAATCCTTTAATCCAGGAAGTTTTAAATGGGCATCAGGCTAATTGGAAGGAAGATCAGCTTATTCCCATTTATAGAAATGGAGCCATGGAACTGGCCTATTGGACTTTTAGTTATAGTCCGGTTCACGATGAATACGGGCAGCCCTGTGCCATTTTTGTAACCTGTATGGAAACAACTGAAAAAGTATTGGCTGGTCAGGCTATAGTAGAAAAGACCCTGGAAATGGCCCAGATTAATCGAAAATTATCAGAATCCAATGAAATGTTTAATCTGATAAACCAGGAGGTAAAATCAAAAAATCAGGAGCTTACCCAAATCAATCAGGAACTTCTTCAAACGAAGGAAAATCTTGAAAAAAGCCTCCAGGCAGTTTTTGAAACCGAAGCAAGATTTCGAAGTATGATTCATGATTCTCCTATTGCCATGCTGGTGAATCGAGGGGAGGATTTGGTTTTTGAAGAAATAAATGACTCTATGTTAAGGATGATAGGGAAGGATATTTCTGTAAAAGGGAAAAAAATACTCGATGTTCTGCCTGAATTAGAGGGGCAACCTATTCTTAAAACCCTTTATAAAACCTTCCAAACCGGGGAAACCATCCAGAAATTGGAAGAGCCCATTTGGATCAACAGAGAAGGAAAAAAATATCAGGGGTATTTTAATTTAACCTATAGTCCATTAAGAGAGAATGGAATTGTGACAGGTATTCTCCAGTCTGCGGTCGATGTGACGGAAATGGTTCTTGCCCGAAAAAAGATTGAACAGGTAGAGGCTTTTACCAGGCTTTCCATCCAATCGGCCAATTTAGGAACCTATCAATTTGATATGGAAAATGCTGAACTTATAGTTTCTGACAGAACCAGGATTATTCTGGGCTTTCATGCGGAAGATTTCATAACCTTCGATAATGTTTGGAGTCAAGTATCCGAAAAATACAAGAAAGAGGTTCGGGATGCTATTTCCAAAACGATTTCGACCCGTGAGCGATTTATACTTGATTTTAGTATTCAGGGATTCAGAGATAAAAAAATGAAATGGGTAAGGGCCTATGGAGGAATTTACCAGGATCAGAAAGGCCAGTTCTCTCAATTTTATGGGGTCATCCAGGATATAACCGAAAGTATTACCATAAACCAGAAGTTTAAGGAAAGCCAGGAGAATTTGCAATTAATGGCCGATAATGTTTCCCAATTAATCTGGATGGCCGATGAAACAGGCCATCGAATTTGGTTCAATAAAAGATGGGAGGAGTATACGGGGGCTGATGTAAAAACCCTTTCCGGTTATGGGTACAGCAAATTATACCATCCCGATTATTCTGAAAGGGTATTGGAAAAATGGAAGATGCATGTCCAAACAGGAGAAATTTGGGAAGATACCTATCCCCTTCTTGGTAAGGATGGGGAATATAAATGGTTTCTTTCCCGTGCCATCCCTTTAAAAAATGCACAGGGCAAGGTATTACGTTGGTTTGGTACCAATACCGATATTACAAGGGAAAGGGAGATTTTACAAGAAAAAGATGACTTTATTAGTATTGCCAGCCATGAATTAAAGACCCCTGTTACCAGTTTATGGGCCTCCCTGCAATTATTGGATGAAATAAAAGAAGAACCTTTTACTCCCTTAATTCCCAAACTTATCTCCTATGCTACGCAAAGCGGAAAAAAAATAACCCAACTAATTGAAGATTTATTGGACACCAGCAGGCTAAATGAAGGACAGATTTTATTGAAAAAATCCAATTTCGATATAATGAGGGTTTTAGAGCAATGCTGTATTGATTTTCAAATATCCAGCGATTTCTTTCTTACCTATAAAGGATTGCGATCCTTAGAAGTATATGCGGACGAAACCAGAATTGAACAAGTCATCGTTAACTTTTTGAATAATGTCAAAAAGTATGCGGCCAATACGCAGCAGGCTTATATCCATTTGGAAAAGGAAGGGAAATTTGCGAAAATTTCTATTGAAGATTTGGGTCCCGGGATTGATGAAGAAAAGGTCCCTAACTTATTTCATAAATATTATAGAACGGAGTCCTCCGGAGCAAGGTTTTCTGGACTTGGTTTAGGCCTATATATCAATGCCGAGATTATTAAAAAACACGGGGGAAAGATAGGAGTGGAGAGCAAAAAAGGAAAGGGATCGAAATTTTGGTTCACCCTTCCATTGGCCGAACCAATTTTGAATTAGGTAAAACGGATCCTTCCCATTTTATTAAAGTACCTGGGGCGGGAATCGAACCCGCACGACCTGTAAGGGTCACAGGATTTTAAGTCCTGCGTGTCTACCAGTTCCACCACCCAGGCTGGAAAAGTGAGCGAAAGACGAGATTCGAACTCGCGACCCCGACCTTGGCAAGGTCGTGCTCTACCAACTGAGCTACTTTCGCTGATTTCTATTGAAAATAAGAAATTTTCTTATAGAATTTGGGATGGCAAATATAGAAAAATGGCTGGGAATGTCAAATTAAATTTCCTCATGTTTAAGAAATTTCCAAACCAAATCCGGTTCATAGCCATGCGATAGAATGTACTTGGCAACCTTATGATTTAATTCATAATCATTTACAGGCCCGGTTGTTTTTTGTTTCTCCTCCTCAATCTCCATCTTTTTTTCAATCAAGGTCTGAACCTTATGAATATATTCATGTTCGTCAATCACTTTTAGGCCTTCCAAAATTAGATTTTCAGGAATGCCTTTACGTACCAAGCCCTGCCGAATACGTATCCTTCCCCATCCTTTTACCTTGAATTTTCCATGCGCGTATTCCTTGGCAAACCTACCCTCATTGATATAATTATTACTTTCCAGTTGCTCAATCAAGGAAGGTATTAAGGCTTCATCTACCGCCCATTCATTGAGTCTTTCTGCTACCTCCTGTTTACTTCTTTCCTGATACTCACAAAAATGAATTGCTTTTTTGAAAGCGCTTTCTCTATCCATCGATTAAAGGTTATCGTTAGCAAATGATTAACAAAACTCGACTATCTTCGTTAATATAAAGGATTATATTCCCATTTAGTTTTCCCCAAATCATTCGGTCATGTCGGAAAAAGGTTCCTATTCCTTATTATCCCTTTCCAAAATTTTCGGTCTGGACAATTTTTTAATAAGTCCTGAAAGAATCATTACCCAATTATTAACCGATAGCAGAAGGCTTAATAATCCCGATCAAACCTTGTTCTTTTGTTTAAAGGGGAAATTGAACAGCCTCAACTTTATTCCTGATTTGTATAAAATGGGGGTTAGAGCCTTTATTATATCGCGGGAATCACAAAATTCAGGCCAAGTCCTGGAATTCAAAGAAAAATTTACGGAGGCAGACTTTTTAGCAGTCCTCGACCCATTAGAATCTTTACAGTTTATAGGGGCCTGTCATCGTAGTTTATTTCATTATCCTATAATGGCCATCACGGGTAGCAATGGAAAAACCATAGTAAAGGAATGGTTATACCAATTAATGAGCCCGGAGGAACATATTATCCGGAGCCCTAAAAGTTATAATTCTCAGATTGGTGTTCCTCTTTCCGTTTGGGGAATGAATGAAGATTTTACCTTAGGGATTTTTGAAGCCGGTATTTCTGAGCCAGGTGAAATGAGCAAATTGGAAAAAATATTGAAGCCGGAAATTGGTGTATTAACCAATCTAGGATCGGCTCATGATGAGGGTTTTTCTTCCAGGGAAGAAAAAGCCAGGGAAAAGATTTCCTTGTTCAAAAATTCAAAAGCCCTGATCTATTCTCCCGATTATTATACGATAAGCCCGGGCAATACCTCTGCAACGGAATTATTCACCTGGTCCACCAAATCCAAAGCCCATTTACAAATTACAGAGGTTAAACCATTCTTATACAATACGCAGATAACAGGTCTTTATAGAAATAAGAAAATAAGTATTGAGATTCCTTTTATAGATAGGGCTTCCATAGAAAATGCCATAATATGCTGGGCTGTGCTTCTATATTTTCATTATTCCGCCGAGGTCATATCCACCAGAATGACCAAGCTTTATCCCTTAGGTATGCGCCTGGAATTAAAGGCAGCCATTCAAAATTGCTCCCTAATAAATGATAGCTATAGCTTGGATTTGCCAAGTTTGGAAATCGCCCTTGATTTCTTAAACCAACAAAACCAGGATCAGAAGAAAACCTTAATTATATCAGATATTCTACAATCCGGGTTGGAACCCAGGCAGCTTTATGAAGATTTGGCAGAGCTGGTGGCCTCGAAAGGGATAACCCGGTTTATTGGCATAGGTAATGACATTTCTCCATTTGAATACCTTTTCCCTATGGAGAAGGAATTCTATCCTACCACAGACGATTTTATTAAACATTTTGATCCCAGATTTTTTCATAACGAGGCTATTTTATTAAAAGGGGCAAGGGTTTTTGAATTTGAAAGAATTGGTCATTTATTCGAGAAAAAAGTACATGAGACTACCTTGGAGATAAATTTAAATGCCCTTATCCATAATTATAATTATTATCGAAGAAAACTGGACCCAAAAACTAAGGTAATGGTTATGGTAAAGGCATTTTCTTATGGAATGGGTAGTGCCGAGGTAGCGTCCCTATTACAATACCATCGGGTAGATTATTTAGCCGTTGCCTATGTGGATGAGGGAATTAGTTTGAGGAATTCAGGTATTAATACCCCTATTCTGGTATTAAATCCGGATACTTCTGGTTTTCCGGCATTGGTTCGATATGGATTAGAGGCGGAAGTATACTCTTTCAGGATTTTAAAAGCCTTAACCGAATATATTTCCAGCATTGGGAAAACTGCCCATCCTATCCATATTAAATTGGATACCGGAATGCATCGTCTTGGATTTAACCCAAGTGAAGTAGAATCCCTTGCAGAATTATTAAAAACTAATACGCAATTGGAAGTAAAAGGAATTTTCTCGCATCTGGCCTCCAGTGAAGTTCCCACCGATGATGCCTTTACCAAGGGACAAATTGAACTTTTCGACCAATTATCGATGAAAATTCAACAGGTCCTGGGCTATCCTGTTTTACGTCATTTGGCCAATACTGCAGCCCTTAGTCGTTTCCCCGAATCCCAAATGGATATGGTTCGACTGGGCATTGGTTTATATGGTATTGGTCTTGCCGAAGAAAGGAATGCCCTGCAAACTGTGGGGATTCTAAAAACGTCTATTTCCCAAATAAGAAACCTAAAGGCAGGAGAAACCGTTGGGTATAATAGAATGGGCCTTTTAACCCGGGACTCCCGGATAGCTACCGTAAAAATAGGCTATGCCGATGGGTATAGAAGGGAATTTGCCGGTGGAGTAGGCAAAATGTTGGTTCGAGGAAAGCCAGCACCCGTAGTTGGGAAAATATGTATGGACATGACTATGATAGATATAACCGATACAGGAGGAGAGGAAATGGAGGAAGTCATTCTGTTCAATGACCAGATCAGAGTGGAGGACCTGGCCAAAGAAATTGGTACCATCTCCTACGAGCTCTTATCTGGAATTTCTACTCGGGTAAAACGGGTGTATTATTATGAATAAATAAAGTTTACGGTTAAAAGTTCGGTTTTAGTACGTATTTATCGTAGAATCGAACAATATGGTTTACTGCGTCTTCGGCTGTATCGACCAATCGGAAAAGGTTCAGGTTTTCCTCATGGATATTATGTTGTTCTTCCAACATGGCTTTTCGAATCCATTCAATTAATCCCGACCAATAATCAATTCCTACAAGTACAATGGGGAACCTGGCTATTTTTTCGGTTTGTATTAGGGTCAGGGCCTCAAAAAGTTCATCCATGGTACCAAATCCCCCCGGCAGGACAATAAATCCCTGGGAGTATTTAATAAACATAACCTTCCGGACAAAGAAATAATCATAACTCATGATCTTGTCCCGGTCTATATAGGCATTGTGAAACTGCTCAAAGGGGAGCTCAATATTAAGACCAACCGATTTTCCAAAGCTTTCAAAAGCACCCTTATTGGCGGCTTCCATAATTCCGGGGCCTCCTCCGGTAATAACCCCATATCCTTTATGGGTTAATAATTCACCAATTTTAACAGCAATATCATAGTATTTATTCCCAGGCTGGGTTCTTGCCGATCCAAAAATGGAAACACAGGGGCCAATTTTGGCTAATTTTTCAAAACCATCCACAAACTCGGCCATGATTTTAAAGATTTGCCAGGAATCGGTAACCTTAATTTCCTGCCAGTCTTTATTAGCGAACGCTGCCCGAAACTTTTCATCTCCAAAACTCATTTCAATACATTAAATCTTTACAAAATTCTTATCTGCTTTACTAAACAATAATAACCCCAAAAAAGTAAGTCCGGCATTATAAATAATGATTTCATTTCCCCATCCACTGGAATATACCATTCCCAGTTTATCGAAAGTTTTGAGTAAGTTCCAATTTGAAAAAGTAGTTTTTCCTATTCCATGTAGGATATTCTGGTAGCCTACCCAACCATTCAAAGAAATTATAAATAAAGCACTTAGAATGGCTATATAAGGAACCCTTGAATCCTTGACTTTTCGTTTTATAAAAAGTCCAAAAGCATAAATTCCGATTAATGGACCATAGGTATAGGATCCAATGGCATATACAATATTGATGACAGAATTTTTAAATCCTTTAAAAAGGAAAATTATCAGAAAAAAGGATAAGAGGCAGAATCCAAAATGAACCCATCGCCGGCTTACTACTTTAGAAGGGTCGCTGGGTTTAAATCCTAAAATATCCAGGCAAAAAGAGGTAGTTAAAGCCGTTAAAGCCGAATCGGACGAGGAAAAAGAAATGGAAACCAAACCTATAATAAATAGAACAGCCCCCAATGGGCTAAAATAATGCATGGCGACTTCTCCATAATTCAGGTCGGGGCTGGTCAATGAAATTCCATGTATGGCAATGAAAAGGGCTAAAAAGGCTCCAAAAGTCAGGAAAAGGAGATTAACAAAAAAGGAAATTAAACTAAAGCTTACCATGTTTTTCTGGGCATCGCCAATACTTTTCATACTAAGATTTTTCTGCATTAAATCCTGGTCCAGTCCGGTCATCCCAATACAAATGAAGAATCCGGAAAGGAAGTTTTTCCAAAATCCCTGGGTACCGTCGGTAAATACCTGATTCAATCCTTTAGCGCTCACCTCGTTCCATAATTCCGGTAGGGAATGCCCCAATAATCGCCCAATTTCCCATAAGCTAAACACCACCGCTAAAAGCATGAGGGCGGTTTGAATGGTATCGGTATAAACAATGGTTTTAATGCCTCCCTTAACAGTATAGGCAAAAATTAAAAAGATTACCACAGCCACCGTTAATTCAAATGGAATGCCCAAAAACCGAAAAACCAAATCGTTCAAAACTTCTACCACAAGAAATAACCGGGCCCCGGCCCCCAGGGTTCTGGCCACAAGAAAATAAAATGAACCTACCTTATGACTTTTATGACCAAACCGCAAGTCCAGATAGGTATAAATAGACGTTAATTGTAACCGGTAATAAAGGGGTAATAGAACAAAACTTATTACCTGGTACCCCAGGGTTAAACCCAATACAAACTGGATATAGGAGAACTTTTGCGCCGCTACCATTCCGGTTACCGAAATAAAAGTAACACCAGAAATGGAGGTCCCTATCATTCCCACTGCCACCAGGGGCCAGGGAGATTTCTTATTTCCAAGATAAAACGATTCATGATCTGATTTACGGGTCGTTAACCAGGTTATCAGGGAAATAAATAAAAAATAGAAAACCAGATAAATAAAAATGAATATGGGTTTCATAAAATATCCTGGAATAGGAACCATCCAACCCGGACAGTGTATCCAATATTCTAAGTAAGGAATAATTTTTAGTTTTACAGGATGAACTTTTCTTCTGTTCTATTAGAAAATGCAGTGGCGGAGTTTTCGCGATTGCCAGGAATTGGCTCCAAAACGGCTTTGCGTTTGGTTTTGCACTTATTGAATCAGGATAAGGAGGATGTACTTCGGTTTTCCGGGGCCATCCAAAAATTAAGAGAGGAAATCCAATTCTGTTCGGTTTGCCAAAATATATCGGATACAACTATTTGTACTATTTGCTCCAATCCAAAAAGAAATCAGGCTATTATTTGTGTGGTAGAAGATACCCGAGATGTTATGGCTATTGAGAATACGGGCCAATTTCAGGGATTATACCATGTTTTGGGAGGATTAATATCTCCCATGGAAGGAATCGGCCCCCAGGACCTGAATATGGAGTCACTTCGTCTTCGTTTAGTCGATCAGGAACCCAAGGAGCTCATTTTTGCCTTAAGTGCTACCATGGAAGGGGATACTACTTTATTTTACCTTTTCAAGAAGTTTAAGGAACTAGCCCCAGTGATTACCACATTGGCCAAGGGAATTGCCTTTGGAGGGGAGTTGGAATATGTGGACGAGGTTACCTTAGGTAGATCACTTCTAACGCGTATCCCCTACGAATCCAGCCTACCTAAATAAAAAAGGCCCCTAAAAAATATTAAGGGCCTTTACATGTACATTATTTAATTAATTCTTATGTTCAAAAAAGGGATAATCTGTATAACCTTCTTTTCCCGGGGCATAAAATAAATCTGCATTACCTGGGGCAATAGTATGATTATGCGCAAACCGCTCCACCAGGTCAGGATTTGAAATGAATGGCCTTCCAAACCCAATTAAATCGGTTTTATGGGCATCCACATCCTCCTTCGCTTTTTCCAGGGAGTTGCCTCCTGTAAAAATTAAGGTTCCTTTGAAGTGCCTTCTAAATTCACTTACAAAAGATGGTGGAACCGGGACATTTCCCATACTGGAATGGTCGACTAAATGCACATAAGCCAATCCCAATTCTTCAAAAGCAGTAGCCATTTTAAAATATTCCTCTTCCATTCCTGCATAAGTAGATAATAAATCCTGTGTGGTACTAAAAGGGGATAAGCGGATACCTGTTTTATCGGATCCTATTTCATGGCCAACTTTTTTGGTGAGCTCTAAAGCGAAGCGAATACGGTTCTCCACGCTTCCTCCCCATTCATCGGTTCTTTGGTTAGCCTTTGGATTGATAAATTGTTCTATTAAATAGCCATTGGCCCCATGTAGTTCGACCCCATCAAAACCCGCTTCCATAGCGTTTTTAGCTCCTTGGACAAAATCCTGAAGGGTGAGGGCAATTTCTTCTTCTGTTAACGATTCCGGTGAGGTTAAAGGAACCATTGCTTCCTGGTCGGTCCACATCATTCCTTCGGCCCGTATTGCCGAGGGAGCTACGGTGCGGCTTCCTTCCGGCTTGTTCAGTGGAGAGCCCACACGGCCAACATGCATTATTTGAAGAAAAATTTTACCGCCTTTTTTATGAACGGATTCCGTTACTTTTTTCCAGCCTTCTATTTGTTCTTTTGAATAAATTCCGGGGGTTCTTGCATATCCCAAACCATCGGGCGATGGGGAAGTACCTTCGGTGATTATTAATCCAGCTCCTGCCCTTTGCTCATAATATATAGCCATCAGGTCATTTGGAATATGGTTTAATGCCCTGCAACGGGTCATTGGGGCCATAACAATTCGATTTTTTAGGACCGTTTTTCCCAGGGTATAGGTATCAAAAAGTATATTCGATTGCATTATGTAGAAATTATATGTTTAAACATGTAACCCAAAACTATAGATAATGTTTTGAATAAATCGGTATTTGACTTATCATTTTGGCTACCTAAATAATTTCCTGTGATTTAAAAAAAATAATGAAAAACCTTTTCATTAGCTTCTTATCTTGTCAAGAAATTTAAATGTATGAAGTCCCTAAGTATTTAGAAATTGAAAACGGATCTAAAAAATAAAGTAGTGATTATCACCGGAGCCTCCTCCGGTATTGGCTTATCCTGTGCCCATGCCTTTGCCAAGGCGGGTTCAAACCTGGTTTTGGCGGCCCGTCGCTATGTGGACTTGTGCACCATAGCCCAGGAAATGGAGAAAACCTATGGTATTAAAGCCATTGCCGTAGCAACGGATGTTTCCAATGAGGATAGCTGCAAACAACTCATTACCCAGGCGCTTACCACTTTTGGTAAAATTGATATTTTATTAAATAATGCCGGGATCTCCATGCGGGCCTTGTTTACAGAAGTAAGCCTCGAGGTGATTCGTCAGGTGATGGACATTAATTTTTGGGGCACGGTGTATTGTACCAAATATGCCTTGCCTGCTCTGATCAAAAATGGGGGAACCTTGGTGGGGGTTTCTTCCATTGCCGGTTTCCAGGGCTTACCAGGTCGGTCCGGTTATTCAGCTTCCAAATTTGCTATGCAGGGATTTCTGGAATCTATCCGTTTGGAGAATATGAAAAATCAGCTTCAGGTTCTCATTGCCTGCCCAGGTTTTACTGCTTCCAATATTAGAAAAGTCGCCTTGGATGCGGAGGGTTTACCAACCGGAGAATCGGGCAGGGTAGAAGCAAACATGATGTCCTCTGACGAAGTTGCCACCGAAATCTTGAATGCCATTATAAATCGGAAAAGAGAAATTATCCTTACTTCTCAAGGAAAGCTTTTATCCTTACTTACCAAATTTGTACCCGGCTTTGTCGATAAAATGGTGTATAAAACCTTTGAAAAGGAATCCAATACGGTGGTTAAGTAGGGATACTTAGGCCCATTACTATTTTAATGATAGGAAATGGGACCTCTTTTAAACCAAATAGCAAATCGAAAGAATTTCTGGACTGCCCTATTATGTGAAAATTTTGGTTTCCATAAAGGGCTGTTTTTTATTACTTTTTCTACCAGATATTCATTTTCCCTGGACATGGGTAAATATGAATTCTCTAACCGTAAATACCCATTTTCATCCACCGATAAATTGAATTCCATATATGTAGAATTTTCTATGGGAAAACTATTTCTTTGGGAACTAAATTCCTCGGTAAAATATTTATAAAAATTCCCCTTTTTTTTAGGAAAGTATATGTCGGAATCTTGAATGGTATTATTTAAAACAGGCTTTCCTTCCTCATCGAAATATTTCCTGTTCAAAAGCCTGCCTTTTTCGAAATATTCAAAGTCCGAAAGTTTTCCGTTTTTTCTATAATATTTCCAGGCACCAATTTTTTTATCCTCATTATCCTTTAATCCAGTTTCACTCACAACCCCATTATCAAACCAGGATGCAAAAGATTTTATTTCATTCTCTTCATACTTTATGGAATCCATTAGGTAACCGTTATTATACCAGGATAAAGAATTCCCCAGGACTTTGCCGTTTTTATAGTTAGCCGAATCCTTTAACTTTCCATCCGGATAGTAAAATAAAAAAGGACCTTCTTTCTTTCCGTTTATATATTTTCCAATATGGGCAATCTTTTTATTGGGAAAGAAAAAAAGTTCCATTCCATTCTCCAGGGTTTCATTCTGATCTTTAAATAGTTTCTTGGTACATATAGTTCCTGAAAAGGTGAAATAAGTTCTCTCAAGCCAACCGGAATCAGTTTTTTCCGTCAGTTTATAAAAGCAGGCATTTTGTGGCTCTATTTCTTTACCATTTAAATCCAGGAATTTTTCAATTTTTTGTGCCTCAACATGAAATCCCCCTAAAAGAATAAGAAAATTAAGGCATTTATTCATGCCAAAAAGTACTTAAAAAATTGGTAGCTCGGTTCAAAATTTTTTGTAAAATCCTATATTCCCAAAAAAATTTCATAAGAAAAAATATGAATCTAGCATTAAATCATATTCAACATATAGGAATTCCGGTTACCAATCTGGAAGTTTCCGAGTCTTTTTATAATCGCCTGGGATTCCGAAATATAATGGGGGCTGAATTTATCCACCAAGGGGAAAAAGGCCAGGTTAAGATGATGGAAAGGAATAATATGATTCTCGAAATTTATCAAATGCCAGAAAAGGAACTTGCCGAAATTCGTTCCCGGAAAAATGGACATATAGATCATATCGCTTTTGACGTGGATGATATCGATCAGGTATTTTCCGAAATAAAAAAGGAATCTTTTCAAATTCTGGAAGAGGCTCCTGTTTTCCTTCCTTTCTGGACAAAGGGTTGTAAATACTTTAATATCCTTGGACCAGACGGAGAACGGATTGAGTTTAATCAAATACTCTAAACCTATAGGGTTTTTTCTTCCGATTTGGACTCCTGAACCAGGTTCTCATATCGACTTAAATAATTTAAATCGACCACAATTCTTCCTTCGGCATCATTTCGAATGGTAGGAAGAAATCGGGCATTGAAAACAATTTCATTATACATATACGAGGAGCGGGAATGTACGGTCTGCGAAAACGTAGGATCATAGGCCCTTATTAGAATAAGCATCTCAAAGTTTCCTGCCGCCAAATCCTCATAGTCCTGTCCATAAATGGGGCTATCTTCGTTGATCGGGTGTACCAGGGTCCAGGTCATGCTTAAAATCGAAATAGTACTTCTTTCTAAGGGAACCGGATAAAATCGACGGGTATATTTCCCATTCACTAATTCATTTCTGGACAATACCATTTCCACCTGTACATCCAGCAAATCGGTACTTCTAAGATTGGCTATTTTAAACATCAATCCTTTTATTTCACCAAAAGGGGCAATTACGGCTTCCCTTGAATAGGTTAATTTTAATTCAGGTCGAGAAAACCGTCCATATAATAATCCCGTGGCAAGGGCAAAAATAAGCAAACCGGATAGGGCCTCCAGCGAACTTAAGGCAGATGCCCAGAACCCGTTTGGGCTAATTCTCCCATAACCCACTGTCGAAATGGTTTGGGCACTAAAGAAAAAGGCTTCCCAATATCCTTGCCAAAAAGTGGCATGGGCCGATCCTTCCAAATTTTTAATCCCTACCACCATATACAGGGAGGCGAAAATTAAATTCGTGACCACAAAGGCAATAAATACCATAAACAAAAATTTACCCCAGCTCATAACAATAAGCCTTTGGTATATTTCAAATGGCCTCCACAAGGGTAGGCCTATTTTTCTTACGTTTGAGGTCCCATCTTTATCCAATAATCGTTGATCGTTACCGGTAGTAAAAGTTCCAAATCCTAATTCGGTTGGAGATAACTGAACTTGTTTCTTTGCCATTGGTTTGCTTGGAGGATTTGTAAAAAGAATTCCCTGCTAAATTACTCCCTTGATTCTATATTCATAATGAAAAGGAGGTTTGTTAATTCGATTAAAATTTACCAGTTTTGAACATGCATCTTTTGGTCTATTTTTATTGGCGTCCCTGCCATTTCAAGTCTATCCATTCTAAATAGATTTTTTGCCCTTTTTGAGGGTAGCCAAACGATATAAACTATATTTTTTCCCTTTCTCATTTTCCCATTTTATTGTCAGATTTATCTTACTAATGAAAGATATTTTAAACCATCTTTTTTCGCATAAAAGTTTTACCAGGGCGGAGTCTGAATCCATTTTGACTGATTTGGCCTTAGGGAAATATAATCCTTCTCAAATGGCTGCTTTCCTGGCAGCTTATGGGATGAGAGCCATTACGGTTCCTGAACTAATGGGTTTTAGAGATGCCATGTTAAACCTTTGTATACCAATCAATTTAAAGGTGTATGATCCGATTGATGTTTGCGGGACCGGTGGAGATGGAAAAAACACCTTTAATATTTCTACCCTAACCACCTTTGTTCTGGCAGGGGCAGGGTACCCGGTTGCCAAACATGGAAACTATGGGGTATCCTCCATAAGTGGTTCCTCCAATATCATGGAATATTTTGGTTTTCGGTTTACCAATAAAAAAGATTTAATTGAGGAAAGTATGGAGAAAACAGGTATATGTTTTCTCCATGCTCCCTTGTTTCATCCGGCTATGAAATCTATTGCCCCTATTCGTAGGGAATTGGGCATCAAGACCTTTTTTAATATGTTAGGGCCTTTGGTGAATCCATGCCGGCCCAATATTCAAATGATTGGCGTTTTTAATCTGGAGCTAGCCAGGCTTTATTATCATTTATTTCAGGAATCGGGGGGACGATATGTTATTCTTCATTCCCTCGATGGATATGACGAAATTTCCCTTACCCATACCGTTAAAATATTTCAGAACCAGGGTGAATCAATATTAGACCCTTTATTGTTTCATTCAAGAGTTTTCCATCCTGAAGAAGTGGCAGGAGGTAAATCTATGGAAGAATCAGCAGGACTTTTTATGAAAATTTTGAATGGAGAGGGTACGGAGGCGCAATCCAGGGTGGTGCTGGCTAATACCGCAATGGCTATTACTTGCATAAAGCCCGAAAAAAGCCTGGAGGAAGCCTTGCAGGAGGCAGAAATATCCCTCAAGGATAAAAGAGCTTTGGAACGATTTAATAAATTATTGGAAGTTAATTTAGCACAAGCAGTTTAAATGTTGGTTAAAATTTGCGGGTTAAAAGAATCAGGAAACCTGGAATCGGTTTCAAAATTTTCACCGGATTTTATTGGTTTAATTTTTTATGATAAATCTCCCCGATTTGTCAACGGGGCCCTTTTAGAAAAACAGGTACGAACTCTTCCCGGAAAGATTCTTCCAACAGGAGTATTTGTCAATGAGTCTGTAAATAATATTCTTTCGTTTGTGAAACGATATGGGTTAAAGGCGGTTCAATTGCATGGGGCCGAGAGTGCCGATTTTTGCAGGGAATTAGGCGATCATTTGGATCCGGATTTTTTGATTCTAAAGGCTTTTGGTTTGTATGAAGGATTTGATTTTTCTATTTTGTTTCCCTACCAGCATTTAGTCAATTATTTTTTGTTTGATACGCAAAGTCCTGTTCATGGGGGAACGGGGAAGAAATTTGACTGGACTTTATTGGAAGGGTATACCCTGGATAATCCCTATTTTTTAAGTGGGGGAATTGGTTTGGAGGAAATTTCCGCCCTTAAGGAAGAAATCAAAGAAAAATCCTATTTCAAGCATTTAGCGGGTCTGGATTTGAATAGCCGATTAGAGGATAGTCCCGGAATGAAGAATTTAAATAAGGTCAGAATGGCCATTGAAGAGGTAAAAAACTTAATAAATTAGAAAGATGATGAAGTATTCAGTCGATGAAAACGGGTATTTTGGTTCCTTCGGTGGGGCTTATGTTCCTGAAATGTTGTTTCCTAATATTGAGGAATTACAATTAAAATATCTTCAAATTATCCAGGAACCTTCCTTTAAAGAAGAAATGGAAGATCTTTTGGAGAATTTTGTAGGCAGGCCAACACCGCTTTACGAAGCTAAACGATTAAGTGAAAAATACGGGAAGCGGATTTTTCTCAAGCGGGAAGATCTTTGCCATACCGGAGCGCATAAAATCAATAATACGATAGGACAAATTTTACTGGCTAAAAAACTGGGAAAACCTAGAATTATAGCCGAAACTGGAGCCGGGCAACATGGGGTAGCCACCGCTACGGTCTGTGCCTTAATGGGTATGGAATGTGTGGTATATATGGGTGAGGTGGACATAGTTCGCCAGGCTCCTAATGTGGCCCGAATGAAGATGCTGGGGGCGACCGTTATTCCGGCCACTTCCGGTAGCAGGACCCTGAAGGATGCCACCAATGAGGCCATGAGGGACTGGATTAATAATCCGGAAAACACCCATTATATTATAGGATCGGTGGTTGGCCCCCATCCTTTTCCAGACCTCGTTTCCCGTTTCCAGTCCATAATCAGTTATGAAATGAAAGAGCAGTTGCTTTCCCGTATCGGTTCTGAAAACCCGGATATGGTACTAGCCTGTGTGGGAGGCGGAAGCAATGCCATGGGGGCTTTTTACCATTTCCTGGATAACGAATCGGTAGTTTTATTGGCCGCCGAAGCAGCAGGAAAAGGAATTCATACAGGGCATTCCGCTGCTACCTCGGTTTTGGGTAGGGAAGGGGTATTGCATGGAAGTAGGACCTTGTTTATGCAAACCTCCGATGGGCAGGTGGAAGAGCCCTATTCTATTTCAGCTGGTTTGGATTATCCAGGGATTGGTCCGCAGCATGCTCATTTATTTAAAACTGGGAGGGTCCATTACTGGAGTGTTACCGACGAAGAGGCTATGGAATCCGGGTTAAATCTTTCCAGAATGGAAGGCATAATTCCTGCTATTGAAACTGCCCATGCCCTGGCCTGCCTGGATAGGTTGAAAGATTCCCCTTTTAATCATTTAAAAAATCTGGTAGTTTGCCTTTCCGGAAGGGGAGATAAGGACCTTCAAACCTATATGGATTATTTCCATTTAAACCCAAATTCCTAAATGCCAATAGAAAACCGAATAACCCGCTTATTTCAAACTCATCCAAAAAATTTATTATCGGTTTATTTTACGGCCGGATACCCTAGCCTAAATTCCGTCATGGAAACCGCTCTGGAGCTTCAGGAAGCCGGAGCAGACTTTCTGGAAATAGGATTTCCCTATTCGGACCCTTTGGCCGATGGACCGGTCATTCAGAAAAGTAGCCAGACTGCCATTCAAAATGGGATGAATTTGAAGGTACTTTTTGAACAGATTAAAGATTTGCGAAAAACCATTCATATCCCGGTTTTATTAATGGGCTATGTAAATCCCGTTTTGCAATATGGGATGGAGTCCTTTTTGAAATCGGCCCATGCATGTGGTGTCGATGGTATAATCCTTCCGGATCTGCCCATTGCTGAATTTGAGGGCATGTATAAGGGAATATTTGAACAATATGGCCTAAGTAATATATTCCTGGTCACGCCTCAGAGTTCCGAAGCAAGAATTCGCAAAATTGACGAACTTACCCATGGCTTTGTTTATTTGCTTTCTTCTTCTTCCACCACGGGGCAGACGGTAAGTTTAAAAGATTCTACCCCAGAGTATTTAAAACGGATTCAAAGTTATTCGCTTAAAAATCCATCCATGGTAGGTTTTGGGATATCGAATGCGGAAGCTTTTCATTCCGTTAATGAATATGTTTCCGGGGCGATTGTAGGGACGGCTTTTATTCGGTCTCAGAACGAAGGTATACCGGTTAAGGATTTCGTGAAGGGAATTCGAGGTTAGGCTTATAGGTAATCTTCCAAAATTCCCTTGCCCTGTCGTACAATTTTATAGGAATCGGAAGTGAAGTCCACTACGGTGGAAGGAATAAATTCACCATATCCTCCGTCAACCACCATGTCAACTTTCTTTCCATATAATTCATCCATAAGTTCCGGATCCGTATTGTTTTCAATCTGGTTCAGGTCTTCGGGTAAGGAGGTGGATAGAAGGGGGTTTCCTAATTCCTTCACCAAGGCCAGGGCGATATTATTTTGGGGAATACGAATGCCAATGGTTTTTTTGGGACTGTTTACCATTTTTGGAACCTTATTACTGGCATTGAATATAAAGGTAAATGGACCCGGTAAAGCCTTTTTCAAAATTCTATAGGTAGCCGTATCGATGGGTTTGACATAATCGGATAAATGACTCAGGTCATAACAAATAAAGGAAAGCTGGGCTTTTTCAGGTTTAATCCCTTTTATTTTGCATATTAATTCAATGGCCCTTGGCTGGGTAATATCGCAACCCAAACCATAAATGGTATCGGTTGGATAAATAATAATGCCTCCCTTTCGAAGAACGGATATCACCTCGGCTATTTTGTTTTCCTGGGGATTATCCGGGTTAATTTTGATAAGCATTAAAATTTTTAGGGTAAAGATAGACGAATAGAATTCAATCCATCTTCTAAAGGAATTTTGAACCCAAGGGGAAAGAATAAGGAACTAATAGAGTATTTCAAATCGACCCTCTCGAATTTGGGAGACCTTACCCAGACTATCGACCATATCAAAAGAAAATGTCCCGGATAATATTCTATGTAGGGTGTCTAATTTTGAAATGGATAAAATATTGGAAGAGGAATTGGTCGATTTGAAAATATCCACCACCTGGGTCTGTTGAAAGCCAGTTCCATATAAATAATAGACGGCCGAAACGGCATGTTTAATTTGGGCAGTCTGAATGGGAATTTGATCCCCGGCATGAAAGACTATTCCCGAAGCACTCAAGTTTAAGGTTCTATTGGGTGATTGTATAGAATTTAGACCCCCGATAAAAAACTTTTTGGTATTGGGGAGGGAATCGTTTGAATAGACTTTTGTAAACCCTAAATAATAAAATTGAAGAGGTTCAAATCCCGTGCCGTCAATTAAGCATCCAAAGGTATTAGCCCCTATGGTTGTAGCTGGAGGTAAATCTTGTAAGGTTAAGCTTTTCTTAATGCATCCAGACAAGAAAAGTATGAAAAAGAGTATTAAGACCTTGATTTTTTGAAAAGCCATACCATTCCGGTAAGATGATTAATACTTCTATATAATAAAAAAGTAATTTTTATCATTGCCGGTTCATCCCTGGAAAAGGTTCGGGTAGTATTCATAACGGATAGGGACTAAGGTAGCGAAGCATCATTCCATCATACCTATATACAAACAAAAAAAGATAGCCTTTAGGGGCTATCTTTTTTTGGAATAGTATTCAGAATTAATGGGCCAGTACTTCTTTAATCTTATCGGCGGCTTCCTGTAATAATATGGCGGAAAGAACTTTTAACCCCGAATCGTCAATCAGCTTTTTGGCTTCTGCCGCGTTGGTTCCCTGTAAACGAACAATAATGGGGATATGAATAGAGCCAATATTATGATAGGCATCAATAACACCTTGTGCTACCCGGTCACAACGAACAATTCCTCCAAAAATATTAATGAGGATAGCCTTCACATGGGGATCCTTCAAAATGATATGGAAAGCAGCTTCCACGGTAGTGGCATTGGCGGTTCCACCCACATCCAGGAAATTAGCGGGTTCCCCACCAGATAATTTAATAATATCCATGGTTGCCATAGCAAGACCGGCCCCATTTACCATGCAGCCTACATTTCCATCCAGTTTAACATAATTTAGATTGGATTTCCCGGCTTCTACTTCGGTAGGATCTTCTTCCAATTCATCCCGCATGGCCGCATAATCCGGATGACGATATAGTGCATTATCGTCCAGGTTAACTTTTGCATCTACGGCTAAGATTTTATTATCCGAAGTTTTTAAAACCGGGTTAATTTCAAACAAGGCGGAATCAATAGTATCATATGCCTTGTATAAGGAAGTGACAAACTTGGTCATTTCCTTAAAAGCTTCACCACTTAAACCCAGATTAAAAGCAATTTTTCTAGCCTGGTAAGGTTCTAATCCAACAATAGGGTCAATTTCTTCTCTATGAATTAAATGAGGGGTATGGGCCGCCACTTCTTCAATTTCCATTCCCCCTTCGGTAGAATATATAATCACGTTTTTACCGGCGGCTCTGTTTAAAAGAACGCTCATATAAAATTCTTTGGTAGGATTTTCTCCCGGGTAATAAACATCCTGGGCAATCAATACCTTATGAACTTTTTTACCTTGTGTACCTGTTTGTGGGGTAACCAATTGCATTCCAATAATCTGGCCTGCTTTTTCACGAACCTCGTCCAGGGTTTTGGCTAATTTAACTCCGCCTCCCTTTCCTCTTCCACCGGCATGTACCTGGGCTTTTATAACCCACCAGCTTGTTCCTGTTTCTTCCTGAAGTTTTTTGGCAGCCTCTACCGCTTCTTCGGGGGTATTGGCCACAAGGCCTTCCTGAATGCGTACTCCGAAGGATTTAAGTATGGATTTTCCCTGATATTCGTGGATGTTCATGTTTTTTGTTTAATGCCTCTAAAGTAATAAAAGGATTGAATGGTTTGTATGGAAACCCTTAAGTTTGATGGGAAGAAATTTTTATTCAGGCTTCATGATTGATATTCAAAAGGTAAAAAAGTCCTATGCGAATTTATCCGTTTTAAAAGGGGTGGATTTACAGGTGGAAAAAGGGGAGATTGTTTCCATAATAGGCGCTTCCGGAGCCGGTAAAAGTACCTTATTGCATATTCTGGGCACCCTTGACCGAGCCGATTCCGGTGATGTTATTATAGGAGGTAAATATATTTCCTCCATGAATGCAAGACAATTAAGCCAGTTTAGAAACCATAAAATAGGATTTGTTTTCCAGTTTCATCATTTATTACCCGAGTTTACCGCCCTGGAGAATATTTGTATCCCTGCCTTCATATCGGGAACTTCGAAAAAACAGGCAGAGGGGAGAGCCACTGAACTACTCGAACTTTTGGGCCTTAGGGAAAGAATGGATCATAAGCCCCAGGAATTATCCGGTGGAGAACAACAACGGGTCGCTATAGCTAGGGCCATGGTAAATAAGCCTGATATTATACTGGCTGATGAACCCTCGGGAAACCTCGATTCGGTAAATTCGGACGCCCTGCACCAATTATTCCTGGATTTGCGGCATAACCTAAACCAAACCTTCATCATTGTCACCCATAATAGACAAATGGCCGAACTATCAGACCGAATCTTGGAAATGAAAGATGGGAGGATTTTATATTGATTTGACCGAAGGGATTGGATTTTATGGGAGTCCAGCTATTCATTTCCATCTTTACCTATAGGACAGTTGGTAAAAACCGAGTCGGTAAATTCAATTGGATTTCGGTTTTATGTATCATTCTTAGCATAACCCTAACAAATTCCACCTGCTTAAGTTAAGTTAGCAGGGTTCTTACTTTCGTAAGGATCTTTTTAACTAAACTATATAGAAATGAAAACTGTAAAATATCTTTTATTGATGGGTGTATCCTTATTATGTTTAAAAACGGAGGCTCAAAAATATAAAACCAGAGCAGACTCTACTAAACTAAATCTTGAATACACCAAATTACAATCGGAGATTTCCCAATTAGAGCTAAATAGGAAAGAGGCTGAATTGAATTTATCAAGCTTTCAGGAAAAGGCCGAAAATTCCACTCTCAATGCGGAGAAATCGTCAGCAAGAAATCTAGATGACGCAAATATTGCTCAAGATGGAAGTCTTCATTCAGCAAAAATTGAAAAGAAGTCAGCAAACACCGCCTATAGGGATTCAAGAACGGAGAAAAAGGATAATAATTCGGTTCAAAGTGAATCTAAGAAAATTAGATCGATCGATGCGGATATCCGGAAGAAGCAGAAAAGGATTCTGGAATTGGATAAAATGAGGACGGAGCTGGTGGGTTAAAGGGAAGAAAAAAATATTCGGGAACCTATTTTAGTATTTTTCCTGGTTTTACCAGATTTTGGCTAAGATTAACCCTTAAACGGCTAAGTGAGACATTCTATTTTGGGTCACCTTTGATTTATAAACTAAAACATAAATCAAATGAAAATCATTGTAACAGGTTCCTTAGGGAATATCAGCAAACCCTTAGCGATAGAATTAGTTAAAAAAGGCCATGAGGTGGTAGTCATAAGCCATAGTCCGGATAGGAAATCGGCTATAGAAGCCTTGGGTGCCAAATCGGCTATAGGGGACTTACATGATATCCCATTTTTAACTACCACTTTTACCGGGGCCGATGCGGTATATTGTATGCTTCCCCCTTTTGATTATTTTAATAAGGATTTGGATGTTATGGCAGAAGCGCGGCTACTGGCTACGAATTATGCCACGGCTATTCGACAATCAGGAGTCAGGAGATTGGTCCATTTATCCAGTATTGGTGCCCATACCGATAAGGGGAATGGTCTATTGGCGTTCCATTATATTGCCGAAAGTATATTTAAAGAGCTTCCTTCGGAGGTTTCCATTATAACTATGCGCCCTGCAGGATATTATTATAATGTGGTGAATTATATGGATATGATAAGGGGAAAAGGGTTTTTAGGAATTATTTTAACTCTTCAATATTCTGGATTCATGAACCTGTTAAAAGGCCAAAGAGGCATTATTGCTGCCAATTTTGGTACCGTTGATAAACTTCCATGGGTTTCGCCGCTGGATATTGCCGATGCCATTTCGGAAGAAATTTCGGTTCCTTTTTCAGGAAGAAGAATACGTTATGTGGCCAGCGAGGAATTAACCTGTAATGAAATAGCACAAACCTTAGGACAAGCCATTGGGAAACCGTACTTGAAATGGGCCCTAATGACCGATAACCAAATGTTAAGTGGTTTAAAAATGTTTGGGGTGCCTGAGGAAAGAGCCAAGGGAATTGTAGAAATGCAGGCTGGATCCCATAATGGACTGGTAGAGGAAGATTATTATAAGAACAGACCTTCGGTAATGGGAAAGGTGAAATTTAAGGAGTATGCTAAGGAATTTGCCAGCCTTTATTTCTCAGGTAAATAATTAAATTCGATCCTTATGCAACCGCACCGAATTAAAAGTATCACGGAATATCATAGGATAGCTGGCTTACCTAAACCAGAACATCCTTTAATATCTGTCATTGATATTGGGGGAATAAATCCCCCAAATTTGGATAATCCTGTGAGTCTGGTTTTCGATTATTATAATATCTCTTTGAAAAGGGATATGAATAAAAAATTTAAATATGGACAACAAGCCCAGGATTTTGATGAAGGAGTGATGTTCTTTATGGCCCCTGGTCAGGTCTTGACTATCGAGAACGATAAAAATTCGAATAAGCATCCCTCAGGATGGATGATCCTGATTCATCCGGACTTTCTTTGGAATACTCCCCTGGCCAAAAAAATGAAGCAATACGAATTCTTTAGCTATTCGGTTTATGAAGCCTTGTATTTATCGGATAAGGAGGAAACTATGGTTACGGCTATAGCCCGGTTTATAGAACAGGAATACCATAGTAATATTGATAAATTCAGCCAGAATGTCATTATTGCCCAATTGGAATTATTATTAACCTATTCAGACCGGTTTTATCAAAGACAATTTTTAACCCGTAAAATCTCCAGCCATCAAATCCTGGATAGGGTAGAGGGCATTTTAAATGCCTATTTTAAAAGTGATGCCCTTTCCCTAAAGGGCATTCCAACTGTGGCCTATTTGGCCGGTGAACTGAATCTTTCACCCAATTACCTAAGTGAGTTATTGAAAGTTTTAACCGGTCAAAATACCCAGCAACATATTCATACCCATTTGATTGAAAAAGCAAAGGAACAATTATCCACTACCCAACTTAGCGTTAGTGAAATTGCTTATGAATTGGGTTTTGAACATCTTCAATCCTTTAGTAAATTGTTTAAGGCGAAGACCAATTTTACTCCAATTCAATTTCGACAATCCTTTAACTAGTCTCTTTTTCTTTGGAAAGGGGTAGCATAGAAAAGGATTATTCGTATTTCCTGATAATTAAATTTAAATTCAGGCTGCAATAAATTCCTTTAAAAAATGGTAAAGACTTTCCAACAATTAACCCCGTTCCTTCTGATTGCTTTTCTTGTATCGCCTATCCTGGTTTTGGGGCAGCAAAAATTGACCGATCCCTTGCAAGCAGGTGATGCTATTGCCATAGCCAATACCGAAAGCGGGAAAGTGAAAGGGTTTATTCATAACGGGATTTATATTTATAAAGGAATTCCTTACGCCAGGGCAGAGCGGTTTATGGCTCCTGAAAAACCCCTTCCCTGGACAGGCGTACGAAGTTCCATGACCTATGGTCCTGTTTGCCCTACGGATCCTACCACCAGCGTTTACGATCCCATTGAATTTGCTTTTGATCATAATCTGGGATATCCCAACGAACATTGTCAAACCCTGAATATCTGGACCCAGAAAATTAAGGATGGAAAAAAAAGACCGGTTATGGTTTGGCTCCATGGGGGTGGGTTTACGGCAGGCTCTTCCATAGAACTTCCCTCTTACGATGGGGAAAACCTAAGCAAGAAAGGAGATGTGGTTTTGGTTTCGGTGAATCATCGATTAAATGTTTTGGGCTTTCTGGATCTATCTGCTTACGGCGATAAATACAAGGGTTCTGGCAATGCCGGATTATTGGACCTGGTTGCGGCCTTAAGATGGGTAAAACAAAATATTGCCGAATTTGGTGGGGATCCCGATAACGTAACTATTTTTGGACAATCCGGCGGAGGAGGAAAAGTAACCTGTTTAATGTCAACCCCATTGGCAAAAGGATTATTTGCAAAAGCCATCGTGGAGAGCGGAAGTTATATTACCCAGTTTACCGAGAAATCCCTTTCCCAACGGGTAGCTACCGCTTTATTGGAAGAGCTAAAATTACAACCAAGTCAGGTCGATTCCCTTCAAAAAATTCCCTATACAGATTTAAATAATGCTAGTAAAAAAGCCCTGGCAAAAGTAAATGCGGCCTTACGGTCAGAAGGAAAACCCAATGGATCTGGGGTTGGATGGAATGCCGTATTGGACGGCGATTTGTTCAGGAATCAGCCTACCGATTCCATTACCTTGGAAATTTCCAAAAATGTTCCTCTTTTGGTGGGTACCACCAAAAATGAATTTACACCTTTCATGTTCAGTGCAAGGGATCAAAGCCTGGATCAAATAAAGGAAGGCTTAAAAAAGAAATACGGGGATAAAACCGATGCCTATATGGCTGCGGTATTGAAAGCCTACCCGGGAACTACAAAGCCGGAAGGCTATGTGGATATTGACCTAAATTTTAGGGCCTTGGCCGTAAAACAGGCCGATTTAAAATCAAGTCATGGTCTGGCGCCCGTTTATATGTATTTATTTACCTGGCAATCGCCTGTTAACGGGGGCATGTATAAGGCCATGCATTGTATGGATATTGCCTTTGAATTTGATAATATTCGACGATGCGAACAAATGACCGGAGGAGGGAAAGATGCCTATATGCTTGCCGATAGGATGAGTAATGCCTGGATCAATTTTGCCAAAACCGGGAACCCAAATGCCTTAGGTTTACCAAAATGGCCCGCCTATACCTCTAAAAATGGGGCAACCATGATCTTCGATACGATCTCCGAGCTGCGTTTCCATCCTGACCAGGATTTATTAATGCTAACGGCAGGGAAATAATCCTTATAAGGAAAGAAAATTATTTTCAGGCAGCGTTTTCTGCTTTTCGTAGGTCTACGGCAACCACCTTGGATATGCCCGATTCGGCCATGGTGACTCCATAAATAATATCGGTCGAAGAAATGGTCTTTTTATTATGGCTTACCACAATGAATTGGGAATTCCCTGAAAATTCCCGGATAATGGAATTGAATTTATCAATATTGGTATCGTCCAGGGGGGCATCCACCTCATCAAAAATACAGAAGGGGGCAGGCCTCAGTAAATAAAGGGAAAATAATATAGCAGTTGCAGTTAAGGTTTTTTCTCCTCCTGATAGCTGATTAATGGTAAGGGGTCTTTTCCCTTTTGGTCGGGCTATGATCTCAATATCTGAATCGAGGGGCTCATTCGGATTGACCAAAAGAAGGTCGCAGGAATCTTCCTCGTTAAATAAAGTACGGAAGACCTTTATAAAACTTTCTCTTACCGAGGTAAACGCCGTCATGAACTTTTCCCGGGCGGTAAGATCAATTTCTGCAATGGTTTCCATCAAGGATGCTTTTGCCTGGATTAGATCTTCTTTTTGGTTTTGGATAAAGTTATAGCGTTCCTGAATTTCAAGAAATGCTTCCATGGCCAAGGGGTTTATGGCCCCATAATTTTCAATTTGGTTCCTTAATTTCCTGGCTTGTTCTTCCCTTTCCTCTAAAATTTCTAATTCCCAACGGATATTGGACTCCTCGGCATTTAATAATTCATCCCAGGCATCTTCTGTTAAGGAAAATTCCATACAGATTCTTTCTCCAATGGATTTCAGTTCAAAGCCCAGGCGATTCCGGTTTTCTTTTAATTCCTGCAAGCGGGAATCTGCTCCCTCTTTTTTTCTTCTAAAATCGTTAATAAGCCTTTCTTTTTCCAGGATTTGGTTTCGAAGTCCATTATAAACCTCTTCCAATTCCACCATTCCAGCCTCCATTTTGGTTTTCTCCTCATAAAGGCTAATAAAGTCCTCATCCTGGGCCGTTTCCAGTTTTCTTTGTTCCAGAAGTTCATTTTCCACCTGCACCAGTTCATTTTGTAGTCGGATTTCCCTGGATTTGATTCCTTCCAATTGAGTTTTGTTAAAAGATATATCCTTTTCCAAACTGGCAATCAGATTTTTTAGCTGGTGGTATTCCAGATTAAGTTGATTAAAGGATTGGGAATGAAATTGATACTGGGTTTGAATTTCTTCCGATTCCTTCATTTTTAATTCTAAATCCCTTTCCAATATCCGAATGGATTCTTTTAAGGCCTCTAGTTCAGGTAGAATGGATTTTTCTCTTTCTTCCAGCTTTTCCTTTTGGTTTATCAAATCCTGGGTACGAAGTCCCAATAAACGGAATTTATTTCCCAGATTCTCTTTAAGGTTTACTAGGTTATTTCTTTCCGATTCGGTACGGGTCAATTCATTCATGGCTTCCCGTACACGAAGGGTCTCCATCTCTTTTTTATGCAATTGAAGATCGGTTAAAATTTGCTCCCGATTTTGATTCAATTCATAGATAGTTTTTTTAATTCCATCCATGTTTTTCTGTAAAACCTCCAGGTTTTTAGCTCTTCCAATTCTTTTCCCTTCAAAAAGTCCAATGGATCCGCCAGATAGCCGATGATGGGAGGCAAAAAATATCCCTCTTTTTTCCAGGAATACCCAGTCTTTGGATAAGGGGGAGTTTAGAAAGGTTTTTACACGGTTACCTAAAAGGACATTTCCTAACAGGGCTTTGATCAGGTTTCGGTATTTGGGTTCTACTTCAATCACCTCCTCGACCAAAACCCAATCGGGGTCCAGGTCTACATAAGGCTCCTCGGGTAAAGGTTGGGGAAAGTGTTGGAAATCGTCCAAAATAAAGAATTGGGATCTCCCTTTAGAGGAATCACTCAATAGCTCAATAGCCCTTTCTGCCTCCTCTCTTTTTTCCACCACAAAGAAATTCATAAAGGGTTCCAGATAGATTTCAATGGGAATACGGTATTCCTCCGGGCAGAAAATAATATCGGATAATAGGGGAATGGATTTTAGCCAATCCGCTTTTTTCTTTAAAAATACAATGGATTCCGGGAAGCCTTCCAGGCTGTCCACCAAACTCTTGGTCAGGTTATATTCGTTTTGACTGGAATCAAGCAATCGGGTTTGTTTGGATAATTCTTCGCGAAGGCTTTCTACTATTTTTTCATCCTTTTGGATGGCTTCTGTTAGTTCTAATTCCTTTTTTCTTTTGAATTCCAGGCTTTCCTGGTCCATGGTAAATTTAGTACCAATATTTTCCAGCCTGGATTCAGACTGGGCAATTTCTAATTGGATGCTTTCCTGTTCTTTGGCATTTCTCTGGTTTTCTCCCTGCAAGGATTCTTTTTGAACCTCCAGTTTATCCAGTTCCTTTTCTAATTGATAGGCCGATTCCTTTTGTTTCCGAATGTGTTGCTGGTGGACCTCCAGACTTGATTTTTGATCCTTCTGGAGAATTCCTAATTCCCCCATTTTCGTTTGAAAATGCAGGAGTCTTTCTTCCATGCCTGAAATTTTTTCGGTCTCCGGGCTTAATCGATCCCTCGTCTTTTCAAGATTGCTTTCCAGAACCTGAATTTGATTCTTGTCCTGTTCCAGTTCCACTATCAATTTGTCTTTCCGGTCGGAAAGGTTTTTGATCTTTTCGTTTTTAAAACGCTGCTCATTTTCCTTCCTTTGAATTTCAGCCACAAAGGTATTCACTGCCTTTTGTTGAAACGAAACTTGGTTTTCGGACGTTAACTGGTCCAGCTTCTTTTTCTCCAAATCCGATTCCTCTACTTCCATTTGGGTTTTAAAGGAAAGAATCTCGTCCAAAACCTGGTTTTCTTTTTTTTCTGCCAGGGCCCAATCCTCTCTTTTTCCTAAAATACGTTGGATAGAAATCAGGATCATGATTTCCTTATACTGGTCTTTTAATCGATAATATTTCTCGGTTCTTTTTGCCTGTTGTTCCAGGCTTTTCAGGTTTTTTCCTATTTCGAATAAAAGGTCTTCCACCCGTTCCAGGTCATCCTGGGTATCCTTCAATTTCGAATGCGTCTGTTTTTTTCGTACCCTGTATTTAGCAATACCGGCGGCTTCTTCGAAAAGCGTTCTTCGTGAACCTTCTTTATTGGAAATCAATTCCTCCACCATTCTTAATTCAATAATAGAATAGGAATCGGAACCAATTCCCGTATCCAGAAAAAGATCGGTAATATCTTTTAACCTACAGGGAACATCATTCAACCTATATTCTGATTCGCCCGATCGATATAGTTTCCGGGTTAGGGTGATATGGGAATAATCGGTGGCAAGTATTTTTCTTGTATTGTCAAAACTCAGGGAAACTTCAGCCAGGTTACTGGGTTTTCTTTTGGAGGTTCCATTAAAAATGACATTCTCCATTTTCTCCGATCGAAGGGACCGGGTGCTTTGCTCCCCCAAAACCCAGCGAATGGCATCGACAATATTGGATTTTCCACATCCATTAGGGCCCACTATGGCGGTAACGCCTTCCTGGAAATCGATTAAGGTTTTATCTGCGAAACTTTTAAATCCCTTTATCTCTAATGTAGTCAGTTTCAATTCCCGAAAGGTTTTATTCGATTGCGCACCTAATAATATAGCCCGCAAAAATGCTAAAAAACTGGGAGGCTTTCAAATCATTTTGGTTGGTTTTAGCGTCTTTCATGTCCTGGAAATTCTATTATCTATCGGTTGATTTTTGAGTGGTGGGGATGGAATTAGGATAATTTAATTATTTTAAATGCTTATTTCTGACCCATCCATAAAAATAGCACATTGAAAACCGTATTTGCCATTCTAAAATGGACCCTTATTAGTTTCGTTTCCCTGATGGTTTTACTTGTTGGGGGCTTATTGATTTTTTATCAAACCCAATATAAGGAAACCCCATTACCTAAGGATAAGGAGGGTATTTCCACTTTTCATTCCTCGGCGCTGAATGATTCGGATAAATCTGTTTTATTCCCCCTACCCCAAAAAGTGGAATGGTTAAAGGGACATTTTTCGATATCCAAACACCTGCATTTCACCTGTTCGGAGCCCGATGCCTCTAAAATATCCCAAATCATTCAACATAAACTGATACTGGAAAGTGTAGAAAGGGGTTCAGGAGGTTTAATTTTACTGATTGATACCAGCTTGGGTTCCCAGGCCTATCATCTATTGGTTAACCCTAATTCTATTAAGATTACCTATGGCGATAGGGCAGGCTTGTACTATGCCTTAACGACCCTTAGTCAATTAGCAAAACAGACTTCGGGTCAAATTCCCTGTATAAGTCTCGAGGACAAGCCAGATTTAAAAACCAGGGGTGCCATGCTGGATATTAGCAGGGGAAAGGTTCCAACCTTGGAAACTATGTTTAAAATGGTTGATTTCCTATCGGATTTAAAATATAACCATTTGGAACTCTATATTGAAGGATTCTCCTTCGCCTACCCTTCGTTTAAAAATCTATGGGAAAAAACAGAAACCCCTTTTACCCCGGAAGAATTTCAACTATTAGATGCCTATTGCAAAGACCATTTTATTGAATTGGTGCCTAACCAGAATTCCTTAGGGCATATGGGAGCCTGGCTTTCTACCGCGGAATTCAAGGACTTGGCCGAATGTCCGGAGGGATATAAATTTTTAGGGCTTTTGGATATGAAAACTACCATAGCCCCCAAAAACCCACAAAGTTTAGCCTTGGTGAAAAAGATGTCTGAAGACCTTTTGCCAAATTTCAGCTCGAATAAATTTAATGTGAATTTAGACGAGCCTTTCGAACTGGGCAAAAATAAAAACCATCCCATTCAAGATCCTAAAGAGGTCACCCGAGTTTACCTCGATTATGCTAAACAATTGAATGCTTATGTAGAAAAAAAGGGTAAAAAGATGTTTATGTGGGGAGATGTAATTTCCAGGAATCCGGAATTTGCCTCCCAAATACCGGAAGATATAACCCTTTTGGAATGGCGATACGAGGATTATCAAGACTTTGATAAAATTTGTAAAAAATACCAGGAATCGAAACGGCATTATATGGTTTGCCCGGGTACCAGTTCCTGGTCCAGCTTTACCGGGCGCACCGGTAATATGGTAACTAATGTTGAAAATTCGGTAAAAGGGGGGATTCGATATGGAGCCGATGGAATGATCATTACCGATTGGGGCGATACCCCCCATTTGCAATATTTTACAGTAAGTTATCCCGGATTGGCCTATGGAGCTGCTCTGAGTTGGCATAATGATCCCCGGTCGAAGGATTATTTGGGAACCTATTTAAGTCGGATTGCCTTTCAGGATTCCAGTCAAAAAATGGGCGATATTGTTTTAAACCTGGGTAATTATTACCAGTTTGAAGAATATCCTATGGTATCGGGTACCATGACCAGTTTTGCATTTCGGTTTGGCATGATGGAAAAAATGATGACCGATGCTATTTTCAGGAAGTTTCAGTCGGGTATTTTCGAGCTGGTGCCGGCTGAGGGGGATGCCAAAAAGATCCTGGTAAATAGATTCACTCATCCCAAAATATACAATTACAAAGCCATTGTTCACTTTGTCGATTCCCTGGAGCAGGCTTTAAACCAAACCAAATTAGGAAATAAGGACCATAAACTTATTCTGGATGAATATAAAAATGCCATTCGAACCGTAAAATTGGGGGCCGAATTAAAAGAATATAATAATTATCATTTGCAACGATCGGAAGATGAAAATAAGCGCCTATTATCCAGCATGAAATCTTTGTCCACCATCATTATAAGGGAACATAAGAAATTATGGGATCGAAGAAATAAATCGGGCGGTTACGATTCCAGTATTGATCCGGTTAAGAAGGTTCAAGCCCAGGTTGGTGAAAATCTTGCCTTATTGGATCAGAATTTTCTGGTTAAAGGGTTTAGCCATTTGAAAGAGAAGTTGGTCACCTCGGCCGCCGTACTCTTTCTTGAATAATATAGATACAAAAAAGCCGGCCTCTTTTTAGGGGGCCGGCTTTTTTTTCTGTCGATTTTTATCCTAGATAGGATTTCAGAATCTTGCTTCTGGAAGTATGGCGAAGTCTTTGTAAGGCTTTGTCTTTAATTTGGCGGACCCGCTCACGGGTTAAATTAAATTTCTCTCCAATTTCTTCCAGGGATAAAGGATGGTTGGTTCCTAATCCAAAGAATAAGGTAACAATTTCTCTTTCTCTTTCGGTAAGGGTTGATAAAGAACGTTTAATCTCCTCAGATAAAGATTCGTTTATCAGAATACTATCCGTATTGGGAGTATCAGAATTTTCCAGGACATCCAATAAGGTATTTTCTTCACCTTGAACAAAGGGGGCATCCATAGAGACATGACGACCGGAATTGCTTAAGGTATCGGAAATCTTGTCCACCGTAGTTTCCAGAGTGGTAGCCAATTCATCTGGAGAGGGCTCTCTTTCAAATTCCTGTTCTAATTTTGAAAAAGCTTTTGATATTTTACTTAAGGAGCCTACCTGGTTTAAGGGTAAACGTACTATACGGGATTGTTCGGCAATTGCCTGAAGAATGGATTGACGAATCCACCAAACAGCATAAGAAATAAATTTAAACCCTTTTGTTTCATCGAATCGCTTGGCAGCCTTTATTAAACCCAGGTTTCCTTCATTAATTAAATCACCTAATGTAAGACCTTGATTTTGATACTGCTTGGCCACAGAAACCACAAATCGGAGATTGGTTTTGGTAAGACGCTCCAGAGCCGCCTGATCCCCTTCTCTAATTTTTTGGGCTAAAATAACTTCTTCTTCTGCCGTGATCAGGTCCACTTTTCCAATCTCGTGAAGGTATTTATCCAACGACTGACTCTCACGATTCGTGATGGATTGTGTTATTTTAAGCTGTCTCATTCAGTACGGTTTAATTAGAACCTGCAAAATTAAAATTAAAAAGGGATAAATTATAGAATCTTTTCAAGAAAACTAAACTATTTCCCGTTAAAAAACCCCTTATTATTCTTTTAGAATCGAATGTAAAGGGAAAGTGCCCTTAGAACGGATACCCTTATCGGTTTGTTCCAACAAGCAGCATTCATTTATGGGATCATGTTCGAAAAATAAGGTGTACTTGTTTTCACAGGCTTCCTGTAAAAAACGTTTCTTTTCCTCGAGGCTTAATAGGGGTCTGGTATCATAGGCCATTATATACGGTAGGGGAATATGGCCTACCGAGGGTAATAAATCGGCACAATACACTAGGGTATTTTCTCCCATTTGGATAAAAGGAATCATCATCCCATCGGTATGCCCATGATAAAACCGGATCGAAATGCCGGGTATCCATTCTCCTTCTTTTTCAATCCAGTTTAATTTTCCACTATCCTCCAAAGGGATAATATTTTCTCTTAGAAAGGAGGCTTTTTCCCGTTCATTAGGATGAATGGCCCATTCCCATTGGGCTCTGCTTACCCAATATTGGGCATTTGGAAAAAAAGGAACGATTTTACTATCCTTTTCCTCCAGGGCTCCTCCTACATGATCAAAATGTAAATGAGTAATAAAAACATCGTTAATTTCTTCCCTACGAATTCCTTTTGCCTGTAAAGAGGGTTCAAGGCCGGAACCATGAGGTTCATAATGGCTAAAGAATTTATCCGACTGTTTAGTCCCCATTCCGGTATCGACCAGAATTTTTCTATCCCCCTTTTCAATATAAAGCAAACGGAGGGCCCAGGTACATAAATTCCGGTTATCGGGGGGATTTAGTTTTTCCCAAATAGATTTGGGTACTACCCCAAACATGGCACCCCCGTCCAATTTAAAATATCCTGCCTCAATGCTTACCAATCTATCCATTTGGGATTCGAATAATTATAAATCAATAGCTTCCCCATAGGCATCGGCAGTCGCCTCTTTTACGGCCTCACTCATAGTAGGGTGAGGGTGGATGGATTTTATAATTTCATGCGCCGTGGTTTCCAGTTTTCTTGCTACCACTACTTCGGCTATTAATTCGGTAACATTATGACCAATCATATGGGCTCCTAACCATTCACCATATTTTGCATCGTAAATTACCTTTACAAAACCATCAAATTCACCGGAGGCTTTTGCTCTTCCGGAAGCAGAAAAAGGAAATTTTCCAATTTTAAGTTCATAACCGGCGGCCTTGGCTGCTTTTTCTGTTAAGCCAACGGAGGCAATTTCCGGCTCGCAATAAGTACACCCTGGAATATTTCCATAATTAACCGGCTCAACCGGTAAGCCCGCGATTTTTTCTACACAGGTAATTCCTTCGGCAGTAGCCACATGTGCCAAAGCAGGTCCTTTCACAATATCGCCAATGGCATAAACCCCCGGAATATTCGTTCTATAAAAATCATCCACCAAAACCTTTCCCTTATCGGTCTTTACCCCGGTTTCTTCCAGGCCCATACCTTCTAAATTGGAAGTTACGCCCACTGCGGAAAGCACAATATCTGCTTCAAGTGTTTCGTAACCAGTAGCCGTTTTAACTTTCACTTTACAATGGTCACCAACTACTTCTACGGCTTCTACCGTGGAGTTGGTCATTATATTGATGCCAGCCTTTCTAAAGGTTCTACCCAGGGCCCTGGAAATATCTTCATCTTCCAGGGGGACTATATTATCAGCAAATTCCACTATAGTTACCTTGGTGCCCATGGTATTATAGAAATAGGCGAATTCAACCCCAATGGCCCCAGAGCCTACTACCACCATGGTTTTAGGTTGTTTTGGTAAGGTCATAGCCTGGCGATATCCAATAACGAATTTTCCGTCCTGTTTCAAATTAGGCAGTTCTCTCGATCTACCCCCTGTGGCAAGAATAATATGCTTTGCCGTATAACTGGTGATTTTTCCATCGGAGCTCTTTACATCCACCATCCCATTTTTTTTTAAGGTTCCCCATCCCATGATCACATCGATCTTGTTTTTTTTCATAAGGAAATTAACCCCTTTGCTCATTTGATCGGCCACGGAACGGCTTCTTTGAATAACGGCAGTAAAATCAGGTTTAGATGCATCCACTTGGATACCGTAATCCGAAGAATGCTTTATATAATCATACACTTCCGCGCTTTTGATTAATGCCTTGGTAGGAATACATCCCCAATTTAAACAAATTCCACCCAGGTTTTCTACCTCTATAACAGCCGTTTTCATACCCAACTGGGATGCGCGGATAGCGGTTGTATAGCCACCGGGACCACTACCAATAACAATTACGTCGTAATTCATTTGAAATTAATTTGATTTAAAATTTATTTAGAAGGGCTTATTACGTATACAATAAAGTTTTAGGCATTTCGGTTTCAATTCAAGTATTGCACCGGCCTTAATCGGCTAAAGTTAAATAAAAAAAAGATTTGCCAACGGGAGGCCCAGGGAATGGGATCTGAGATTTTGGTACCCATATTTTTATCTCGAAGGCCCTATTCCTGTTTCCATGCGCAAAAAAATTACCAAAACGGACTTCAAACTTTGAGTTAATAATGATTAGGATACTTTGGGTGAAAATATTTTTATTTTGTTAACAATTTCTTAACATTGGGAGGGTAGTTTTGCGAAATAAGTAAATCTAAATCTAAAAGAATGATAAGAAAACTACATCTAATTGTAGGGATTTTATTTATAGGCTTTTTTGGCCTGGTAAATAAGTCCTTTGCTCAGGAAACAACCTCTTCCATGAGCGGGGTGGTTAAGGATAAAAATGGCGCTCTTCCGGGGGTAACCATTACCGCAATCCATAATCCAACGGGTTCAAAATATATCACCTCCACCCGTAGTGATGGTCGTTTTAACCTGGAAGGATTAAAAGTAGGGGGTCCTTATACCATTACAGCAAGTTTTATAGGTTATACTTCTGCTACTCAGGACAATATTAATTTGACCCTGGGTGAAAATTTTAATACAAGTTTTAATTTAACCGAAACAGCCATAGAATTAAAAGCCGTGGTCGTTAGTGCAAACCAAAATAAAACGTTCAATACGAACCATACCGGATCTTCCGATATCGTTTCCAGAACCCAAATTGAAAGATTGCCTACCATTAGCCGTAGTTTGGCGGATGTGACCAAATTAACCCCTTATGGTTCCGGAGGTCAGGGAAATACCTATGGAGGTAGAAATAACCTTTATAACAATATCTCTGTAAACGGAGCTCAGTTTAATAATACCTTTGGATTATCGGGAACTATTGGTGGACAATCGGGTGCGAATCCTATTTCATTGGATGCTATTGACCAGATTCAGGTAAATCTTTCTCCCTATGATGTGACTCAAGGTAGCTTTACCGGAGCCGGAGTAAATAGTTTAACCAAAGCTGGTACGAATAGCTTTTATGGATCTCTTTATGGTTATTATCAAGCGCCTAGTTTGGTAGGTACTCAAGTAGGAACCACTACCTTGCCGGTTCAACAGTTTAACTATAATTTGGAAGGTATTTCCTTAGGGGGGGCTTTGATTAAAAATAAATTATTTTTCTTTGTGAACGCAGAAAGAGAAAGAAGATCTAATCCAGCCACCAGTTTTGTTGCTTCCACTCCTTCCAACCCTTATACAGGAGCGAATGGTTCCGTGGTCTCCCAACCCAATGCCAGCACGCTGGATTCTCTTAAAAACTTCCTGATCACGAAATTTGGTTATGATCCGGGATCTTACCAGGGGTATAGCAGAACCTTTTTTAGAAACAATATTACCGCCCGGTTTGATTTGAACATTAGTTCCAGAACGACCGCCAACTTAAACTTATTTTATTTACGTTCTTACAAAGATATCGCTCCAAGTAATTCGGGTTCTCAGGGAGCAGGTCGTCAACCAGGTTTATTTACCCTTCCTTTCTCGGGTGCTGGTTATAGGATCAATAACGATTTAGGTTCCGGTATTTTCGAATTAAACTCCCATTATAGTGCTTCTGTTTCCAATAAATTCCAGGCAGGAGTTACCTTGGGAAGAGATTATAGAGCTTCCTTAAGTGGAGGAATTTTCCCTGAAGTAGATATTTTACAAGGGGGTGGTTTAGGATCCAATGAATTAACCTCCTTTGGATTTGAGCCATTTACCGCATTTAACGTGTTGAACTCAAATATTTATCAGGTTAATGATTATTTGAAAATCTTCAAAGGCAAGCATGAAATCACGGTAGGAACACAAAACCAGATTCAATCCTACCAGAATGGTTTCTCTCCTAATTATTATGGATCCTATGTATTTAATACGGTAAACGATTTCTATAATAGTGTGAATAATGGGGTTGATAATGCTTTAAAATACACTTTATCCTACGCAGCACTCGGAACTGATTTCCCAATTGCAAAGGTTAAAAATGTTCAATTAGGCTTCCTGGGTCAGGATAAAATTGCTTTAGATCCTAATTTCAGCTTAACCCTGGGTTTGCGTGTCGATATTCCTATTATTGAGAATACCTTCACCGATAATCCTGGTGTTGATAATTTATCTTTTAGAAATGGTATTAAGGTAAGTACCGGTCAGGTACCCAATACCAAAGTATTATTAAGCCCTAGAGTGGGTTTTAACTGGGATGTTTTGGGTGACCATACTTTCCAAATCCGAGGTGGAACTGGAATTTTTACTGGACCTCCCCCACAAGTTTGGATTTCTAACCAGGCTGGTAATAATGGAGTTCAATTTGGTTCATTCGCGCATTCTTCTAGCAATGGTTCTAAAATTGGTGCACCATTTAGCCCGGATCCTAATAAATACAAGCCTGCTCCAGGCCCTGCAAACTTGCCAACTTCTTATAATATTGCCGTTACTGGAAAATCTTTCAATTTCCCTCAGGTTTGGAGAACCAGCTTTGGTTTAGATGCTAAATTATTCTGGAATATTACCGCTACCGCGGAAGGTTTCTATACCCAGGATATTAATGCGGTTTATTTCGATAATATTAATACCCCAAATCCTGCTGGTAATTTACAGGGTGGTCCGGATAATCGCCCTATTTACCCATCTACAGGGATTAAAGGTCAGATATATGGAGGTATAGGGGGCGCTAGCTTAACGAACCCGAATATCAGTTCTGCTATCTTATTAAGAAATACCAATAAAGGGTATTCTTATGCAGCTTCTTTGAAATTAGAGAGAAACGTTAAGAATTTGTATACTGCCGTTATTTATACCACCTCGGATTCCCGTTCGGTAAATGACGGAGGTTCTATTGCCGCTTCCTCTTGGTCAGGTCGTCAGGTTTCAGGCGATGTGAACGCACCTGTATTAGGATATTCCCAATATAGAGTGCCAAATCGTTTATTGGCTGTTGCGAATTATAAAATTGAATACGCCCATTTCGCTGCCACAACCATTGGATTTACGTATGAATTACAACCTGGAGGTTCTTATTCTTATGTTTACTCCGGTGACTTGAATAACGATGGTCAGTCTAATAATGACTTAATTTATGTCCCTTCGGTTCAAAGTGATATCAATTTGGTTACCTATACCCCAAAAGGCACCACTACTCCTTATACTGCTGCCCAACAATGGTATGATTTAAATAATTATATCGCTCAGGATCCGTATTTAAGTACAAGAAGAGGTCAGTATGCCGAAAGAAATGGTTTATTGGCTCCTTATTATAATCAGTTGAATGTGAATTTTGGTCAGGATTTCTTTGTCAAATTAGCCAATGGAAAGAGAAATATATTACGTTTCACTGCGGATATAATTAACTTCCAAAACCTGATTAACAATAGCTGGGGAATTCAAAAATCTCCTGTCAATACCAGCTCCCTAATTGCTTATAAGGGATTGGTAAACGGAGTGCCTACATTTAACTTAAATTACTTAAATCCTTCAACCCAGACTCCTTATACGTCTACATTTGCTCAGAACAATAATTCAATCTGGTCAATGCAGTTAGGATTACGGTATATTTTTCAATAATCAGTTTATTAACGACAAAAAAAGCCCCTCAAAACGAGGGGCTTTTTTTTTGTCAATAGACCTATGGAAATTTAAATCCCTGATTAGCTGGTTTCAATATTCCAAAACTTCCTTTTCCGTATAAATTTTTAGTTTTTTTCCAGTAGTAGAGGGCTCCACCCGCCCAATTATTTTAGCCTCTACCCCCATTTCCTTTGATAAACCAATGAGTTCATTGGCCAGGTATTCAGGTAAATACACCTCCATTCTATGTCCCATATTGAATACAGAATACATTTCCCTCATAGAGGAACCTGATTCTTTTTGAATCAATTCGAATAGGGGCGGTACTGGAAATAAGGAATCCTTGATGATTTCTACATTATGAATAAAATGCAGGATCTTGGTTTGTCCCCCACCGGAACAATGTACCATCCCATGAATATCTTTTCTATGGTTTTGAATGAAGGGGGCTAAAATGGGAACATAGGTACGGGTAGGAGAAAGGATTAATTTACCCACGCTTTGGGAAACCTGTTCTATTTTATTATCCTTTGGATTATAATAATCAATTTTAATAAGATCTAATAATGACTTAGAGCCGGAATAAACCAATTTCATGGGAATCTCCGGATCAAAGCTTTCTGGATACTGCTCTGCATAAATTTTAGTAAGGATATCATGCCTTGCCGAACTTAATCCATTACTCCCCATTCCTCCATTGTATTCGGTTTCATAAACCGCCTTACCCGATGAAGAAAGGCCTACAATAATATCACCCGCTTGAATTTGAGCATTATCGATTATGTCTTGTCTGGGTAGCCGGGTAGTAATGCTGGAATCGACTATGATGGTTCTCACCAAATCACCCACATCGGCGGTTTCTCCTCCGGTGCTATATACCTTCATGCCAAATTTCCCCAGCATATCCAGGGTTTCTTCGGTTCCTTCAATCAGGGCTTTAATAATTTCCCCTGGTATCTTATGCTTATTTCGACCAATGGTAGAGGAAAGTAAAACGGGTCCTAAAGCGCCTACACAAAGAATATCTTCCGTATTCATAATCACCGCGTCCTGGGCAATGCCTTTCCATACCGATATATCACCGGTCTCCTTCCAATATAAGTAGGCGAGAGAGGATTTTGTACCGGCCCCATCGGCATGCATGATATTACAATACGAGCTGTCTCCGCCCAAAAAATCTGGAATTATTTTACAGAAAGCCCCCGGAAATAAACCCTTGTCGATATGGGTAAGGGCATTATGGACATCTTCCTTTGAAGAAGAAACCCCTCGTTCGGCATACCGGCCTTTGTTTTCCTGGATCATGGGCTAAAAATAAACATTGAGACTATATATTGAACAAAAAAAAATCGCCGGAGACAAGCCCCGACGATTCCTTTTTGTTCAAATTCCTTGATTTATTTGATGAATAATAATTCGCGGAACTTTGGTAATGGCCATAGGGTATCGTCGACAATTAATTCCAGTTTGTCTACATGGTACCGGATGGTTTCGAAATAGGGTTTTACTTTTTCATCATAATGAATGGCTTTTTCCTTATGGTGCTCTACCTTATTGGCAATTTTTCTTTCCTCCAACATATCGTCCGCATTTTTCTTTACGGCCGCCAGGTGTTCGGAGATCTCTGAAATTAATTCTTTTTGTGGGCCTGCCATTTTCTCTCCCATTCCAATATCCTGTAAACCTTTTACGTTTGAAATTAAATGGTTCAGGTAGTTTACCGTGGTTGGAATAATCATATTATTGACCATATCATTTATTACCCTGGCCTCAATTTGTAATTTCTTGATATAGGTTTCTAATTGAATTTCATGGCGGGCATGGAGTTCACGGGCACTGAAAATATTCAGTTTTTCATATAAGGAAACTGTTTTTTCACTCACTAATGCATCCAGGGCTTTTGGGGTGGTTTTAATATTATTCAACCCTCTGGCAGCGGCCTCCACTTCCCATTCATGGCTATACCCATTTCCTTCAAAACGAATATTTTTAGATTCTTTCACATAAGAACGAATCACCTTCATAATGGCGACCTCTTTCTTTTCTCCCTTCTTGATCATAGAATCCACCTCCTTCTTGAATAGAATGAGTTGATTGGCCACAATGGCATTTAATACGGTCATCGGTGCGGCTGAATTTGCTGAGGATCCAACTGCACGTAATTCAAATTTATTTCCGGTAAAGGCAAAGGGGGATGTACGATTTCTATCGGTATTGTCCAATAGGATTTGTGGGATTTTTGGAATGTTCAATCCCAAAGCACCCGGTAAATCCTTCTTTTTTGAAGAGGTTACTCTGGAATGTTCAATTTCGTCTAATACCTCCGTCAGGGACTCTCCTAAAAAGGTAGAAATTATTGCAGGGGGGGCTTCATTGGCACCTAAACGATGATCATTATTTACCGAGGCAATGCTTGCTCTTAATAAATCCGCATTTTCATGCAGGGCTTTAATCGTATTAACAAAGAAGGTTAAGAACATCAAATTGTTCTTAGGTGTTTTTCCCGGAGAAAGCAGGTTTTTCCCCGTATTGGTAATCATGGACCAGTTATTATGTTTACCACTTCCATTAATACCTGCATAAGGCTTTTCATGAAGTAAGACCACCAAATCATGACGGCGGGCCACTTTACTCATGGTATCCATTAACAATTGGTTATGGTCAATAGCCAAATTGATCTCTTCATAAATGGGCGCACACTCAAACTGACTAGGGGCCACCTCATTATGACGGGTTTTTAAAGGAATTCCCAATTTGATACATTCTGTTTCAAAATCCAACATGAAGGCATATACTCTTTCCGGAATGGAACCGAAATAATGATCTTCTAATTGTTGATCCCTGGCCGATTGATGACCGAACAAGGTTCTTCCTGTTAACATCATATCCGGACGGGCATTGAAAAGGGCAATGTCCACCAGGAAATATTCTTGTTCAATACCTAAACTGGCATTAACCTTGGTAACCCCTCTGTCAAAATATCCACAAACATCGACAGCGGCCTTATCTAAAGCCGCAAGGGCTTTTAATAATGGGGCCTTATAATCCAGGGCCTCTCCGGTATAGGAAACAAATACAGTCGGAATGCAAAGCGTAAATCCCGCTCCACTGGCCAGTACAAAGGCAGGGGAGGAGGGATCCCAGGCTGTATAACCACGGGCTTCAAAAGTGCTTCGTATTCCACCACTTGGGAAACTGGAGGCATCGGGTTCCTGTTGTACCAGGGCATCGCCACTAAATTTTTCAATAGCGGTACCATCGCCAACAGGTTCGAAAAATGCATCATGCTTTTCAGCGGTGGCACCAGTAAGGGGCTGAAACCAATGGGTATAATGGGTTGCTCCTTTGCCCAGGGCCCAGGCTTTTAATCCGGCAGCAATTTGTTCGGCCATTTGTCTTTCAACCGGCTTTCCAAATTCTATCGATTCAAGTACACTGGTATAAGCTTCCTTAGAAAGGAAATCCTTCATGGTCTTCCGGTCAAATACATTGGTCCCGAAATAATCCGAAATTTTGGTAGAGGGTGGTGTAACAGCAATACTATGGCGGGAAAATGCCATTTCTAATGCCTTAAAACGAAGAGTAGACATGTTTGTGTAGTTTTTTTCAAGATTTTGTTCAAATAAAGTGAAAAAAATGATAATTCAACATCTTTTTCTATCAAAAACACTAAAAATTAAAAATTAATATCTGTTTTTCGATAATTCCTCAAATTTTTTGGATTGCAGGTAATTATAAAACCTCCTGATTAATCTGTTTTTAAAAAATTTTGATGTAGAATTCCATTCCACATCTCTGATTTTAAACCCTATTTTTTTTGTGATATTTCTATTTATTTAACTAAAAACAGAGAAAAAATGTATACAATTTAAATAATGGCTTACTTTTTAACACCAAATTGATTTAAAGAAGAAAGAAACCGAGACGTTGTTTAACGGTGGTGGACACCACGCCAGTAACCTCACGTTGCAAAAAGCTGATGTAGTGCGATAT